>Ga0210115_1000103_pt1 | contig 20616 bp, 19 predicted proteins | sample MayberryNW_TuleB_2_FD_185526 | JGI IMG/M metagenome (GOLD analysis project Ga0210115, IMG submission 185526) | Wetland microbial communities from San Francisco Bay, California, USA, that impact long-term carbon sequestration - MayberryNW_TuleB_D2... | ecosystem: Environmental > Aquatic > Marine... | reverse complement strand
GGTGCGACGCCGTGAACGCGGCAGCACGGCTCACCGCGTTCGCCGCGGTGCTGCTGGCGGCCTTCGGCTCCGCCTGGGCCGTCGGGGCCGCGGTCGGCCCCGCCGACACCTCCGCGGACATCTCGGCGGAGCCCGACGCCCACGCGGAAGGGGACGGCGCCCACAGCGAGGGCGACGCCGCCCAGGGCGACCGGCTCGCAACACCGGCGGCCGACGACGGTGGACTGCCGGGGCTGGCCTCGACGGTGTCCGGCTACACGATGGTCCCGCTGCAGCCGAGCCTCCCGTCCGGCGACGCGGTGCGGTTCGACTTCCGCATCACCGGCCCCGACGGGTCGGCGGTCACCGACTACACCGAGGCGCACGAGAAGGACCTGCACCTGATCGTCGTGCGCCGGGACCTGTCGCGGTTCCAGCACGTGCACCCGGTCCTGTCGGGTGACGGAGTCTGGTCGGTCGACCTCGACCTCACCAGGGCGGGCAGCTACCGGGCGTACGCCGACGTCGTCCCCGCGGACCTCGGCCGCAACGTCGTGCTCGGCACCGACATCGAGGTGGCCGGTGACTACCGTCCGGTGGCGCTGCCCGCCGCGGCGACGTCCACGACGGTCGACGGCTTCGACGTGCGGATGTCGGGCCACCCGGAGGCCGGTGTCGAGACCGACCTGACCTTCACGTTCAGCCGAGACGGCAAGCCGGTGGGCGACCTGCAGCCGTACCTGGGGGCGTACGGCCACCTGGTGACCTTGCGCGCCGGTGACCTGGCGTACCTGCACACGCACCCGGGGGAGGACGCCGAGCCGGGCGTCGCCGGAGGACCCGACGTCGACTTCATGACGACGTTCCCGTCGCCGGGGACCTACCGGCTCTTCCTCGACTTCCAGGTCGACGGCGGGGTGCGCACCGCTGAGCTCACCGTGGACGTCGGGGGGCACTGATGACACTCGAGGCGCCCACCGGGGGCCACACCGTCGAGCTGGCCATCGGCGGCATGACCTGCAGCTCGTGCTCGGCCCGGATCGAGAAGAAGCTCAACCGGATGCCGGGGGTCGAGGCCACGGTCAACTTCGCCACCGAGAAGGCGAAGGTCACCTTCGCCGACGACGTGACGGTCGACGACCTGGTCGCGACCGTCGAGGCGACCGGCTACACGGCGGCGCCGCCCGCGCCCACCCCGGGGGCGGGTGCCGCGGCCGGTGGCGATGACACGACCGGCGCCACCGCCGCTGACGCCGAGGCCCAGGCCGCCGGCGACCCACGGGCCGTCGACGCCCTGCGCCAGCGGGTCCTCGGGACCGCGGTGCTGACCGTGCCGGTGATCCTGCTCGCGATGGTGCCCGCCCTCCAGTTCGACTACTGGCAGTGGCTGTCGCTGACGCTCGCGGCGCCCGTGGTGACCTGGGGCGCCTGGCCGTTCCACCGGGCGACCTGGGTCAACCTGCGGCACGGCGCCGCCACGATGGACACCCTTGTCTCGCTCGGCGTGCTGGCCGCCTTCGGCTGGTCGCTCTACGCCCTGTTCCTGGGCGGGGCGGGCGACGCCGGGATGACGATGCCCTTCACCCTGGTCCCCGAGCGCGGGTCCGGCGCCGACGAGGTCTACCTCGAGGTGGCCTCCGGGCTGACGTTGTTCCTGCTCACCGGCAAGTGGCTGGAGGCCCGGGCCAAGCGCAGCTCGGGCGCCGCGCTGCGTGCTTTGCTCGAGATGGGGGCCAAGGACGTCGCGGTCGTGCGCGACGGTGTGGAGCGGCGGGTGCCGGTCGCCGAGCTCGCGGTCGACGACGTGTTCGTCGTGCGGCCGGGGGAGAAGGTCGCGACCGACGGCGTCGTCGTCGAGGGGACCTCCGCGGTCGACGCCTCGATGCTGACCGGCGAGCCGGTGCCGGTCGAGGTCGGCCCCGGCGACGCCGTCGTCGGCGCCACGGTCAACGCCGGCGGCCGGCTGGTGGTGCGGGCCACCCGGGTCGGCGGCGACACCCAGCTCGCCCAGATGGCCCGGCTGGTCGAGGACGCGCAGAACGGCAAGGCGCCCGTGCAGCGGCTCGCCGACCGGATCTCCGCCGTCTTCGTGCCGACGGTCCTCGTGCTCGCGCTGGCGACGCTCGGCTTCTGGCTCGGGCGGGGTGACAGCGCCGAGCTGGCGTTCGCGGCCGCTGTCGCCGTCCTGGTCATCGCCTGCCCGTGCGCCCTCGGGCTCGCGACGCCGACCGCCCTGCTCGTCGGCACCGGGCGAGGGGCGCAGCTCGGCATCCTGATCAAGGGCCCGGAGGTTCTCGAGTCGACCCGACGTGTGGACACCGTCGTGCTGGACAAGACCGGGACCGTGACCACCGGCCGCATGACGCTCGTCGACGTCGTGGTCGACGACGGCGTCGACCACGCGGAGGCGCTGCGGCTGGCCGGCGCGCTCGAGTCGGCGTCGGAGCACCCGGTCGCGCGCGCCGTCGCGTCGGCCGCATCGGCCGAGGTCGGTCCGCTGCCTGCGGTGGACGGTTTCGCCAACGTCGCCGGCCTCGGGGTCCAGGGGGTCGTCCAGGGGCAGGACGGTGTCACCCATGCGGTGGTCGTCGGCCGGCCGCGGCTGCTGGCCGAGTGGTCGCAGCACCTGTCGCCGACGCTGGGTCGGGCCCAGGCTGCTGCCGAGGCCGAGGGACGCACCGTCGTCGCCGTCGGATGGGACGGCCTCGCCCGCGCGGTGCTCGTGGTGTCCGACGTCGTCAAGCCGACCTCGGGCCGCGCCGTGGCCGCCCTGCGTGACCTCGGGCTCCGACCGGTCCTGCTGACCGGCGACAACGCCGCCGCTGCGACGACGGTGGCCGCCGAGGTCGGCATCGACGCCGCCGACGTCGTCGCCGAGGTGCTGCCCCAGGACAAGGTCGACGTCGTCCGCCGGCTGCAGGCCGAGGGCCGGGTCGTCGCGATGGTCGGCGACGGCGTGAACGACGCGGCCGCTCTCGCCCAGGCCGACCTGGGGCTGGCGATGGGCACCGGCACCGACGTGGCGATCGAGGCGTCCGACCTCACGCTGGTGCGTGGCGACCTGACGGCGACGGCCGACGCGATCCGGCTGTCCCGTCGCACCCTGTCGACCATCCGCGGCAACCTGTTCTGGGCCTTCGCCTACAACCTGGCCGGCATCCCGCTGGCCGCCGCCGGCCTGCTCAACCCGCTGATCGCCGGCGCCGCGATGGCCGCGAGCTCGCTCTTCGTGGTCTCCAACAGCCTCCGCCTGCGACGATTCCAGCCGCTGGCCGACGGCTGAGGGAGGACCAGGGGTGCGCGGGACCACCGTGGAGCGGACGGAGGACGCCGCGCTGCCCGACGGGCTGCGCGCGCACTGGCGAGCCTGGCTCGGCGCGGCCGACGACGACCTGGCCGTCCTGGGCCGCGTCCACGACGGCCCGCCCCCCGTCGTCGTGGTGGGTGCTGAGGGACGTACCCGCCCTGGGTGGGACGGCGAGGTCCATGCCGTCACCGGCATCATCGACCCCGCCGGTGCAGCCGTGGTGTCGGTGCCACCGGCGCACGTCGCGTGGGCACGGTCGTACGTCGCGCAGGCCGGCGGCACGGGAGACCGGGGCGTCCTCGACGCGCTCCGGGCCGCCCTGCCGCAGCGGCTCGAGCTGCCGGGCCACATCGTCTACCGCGGTGTCTTCCGCTGGAGCGACTCGCCGCCGGCGGTCGACCGGCTCCCCGACGCCGGGGAGTGGCTGCCGTTCGAGGACCCGAGGGTTCCCGAGTGGCTGCGGCCGTTCGGCGGAGACGTCCTCGTCGCGCTGGACGACGACGACCGCTACCTGGCGGGTGTCGGCCTCAAGCGGCACGACCGGCACGGGCACGAGATCTCCGTCGGCACGGACGAGCACGCCCGCGGCCGGGGGCTGGCGCGCCGGCTGGTCGCCCAGGCGTCCAGGACCCTGCACGAGCAGGGCATCGTCGCGACCTACCTGCACGACCCGGCCAACGTCGCCTCGGCCCGGGTGGCCGACGCCGCCGGCTTCCCGGACCGCGGCTGGGGCGTGCTCGGCATCTTCCGGGTCGCGCCCTGACGGTAGGCGGCAGTCTCGCGGGGTAGGCGCGCGCCATGGATCGTAAGGAACGCATCGCGCTCGTGGACGTCGACGGGACCCTGGTCGACACCAACTACCAGCACGCGCTCGCCTGGTACCGCGCGTTCCGACGCGTCGGTCGGGTCCTCCCGCTGTGGCGCATCCACCGGCACATCGGCATGGGCGGCGACCAACTGGTGCCGGCCCTCACCGACGACGACTTCGACGAGCAGCACGGGGACGACGTCCGGGCCGGCTGGGCAGAGGAGTTCGCCCCGATGCTGGGGGAGGTCGCGCCGGTGGACGGTGCGCACGAGCTGCTCGCCGCGCTGCGGGAGGACGGCGTGCGGGTGGTTCTGGCGAGCTCCGGCAAGCCGGAGCACGTCGACGCCTTCCTCGACCTGGTCGACGGCCGGTCCGTCGCCGACGCGTGGACGACCTCCGAGGACGTCGAGCGCACCAAGCCCGCGCCGGACCTCCTCGAGGTCGCCCTCGGCAAGGCGACGGACCGGCCGGCCGACGCGGACGTCGTCGTCGTGGGTGACTCGACCTGGGACTTCGTGGCGGCCCGCCGGTTCGGAGCGCGCGGGGTCGCGCTGCTGACCGGTGGCTTCTCCCAGGAGGAGCTCACCGAGGCGGGAGCCGCCGAGGTCGCGGCGTCGCTGCCCGAGGTCGGCCGGCTGCTGCACCGCGGCTGGCGCTGACGTGACGCGGTGGACGTGACGCGGTGACGTGACGCGCTGACGGCACGCGGTGAGGCGACGCGGTGACCTGACACGGGGACGCGACGAGGGGCCGGCCTGCCGGCCGACCCCTCAGCTGCTGGGAGCGGTGCTACTTCAGGAACCCGAAGCGCGTCACCAGAGGGATCCGCTCCCACACCCGGCCGAGGCCGAGCGTCTTGTTGGCGCTGGCGAGCGCGAGGACGCCCAGGACCAGCGCGTAGATGATGTGGTCGTCCATGAAGGGGTTGTTCTCGGGGGGCAGGACCGCCGACCACATCATGAGCAGCAGCACGGCGCCGCTCACGGCCGCGATGCGCATCGCGACACCGAGGATCAGGGCGGTGCCGATGCCCGCAAGACCGATCATGAACAGCCAGTCCGCCCACGCGGCGCCGGCGATGTCGTTGTAGAAGTCGGCGAACGGGCCGGTCGGCGCGTTGGCGAGGAAGCCCTCGGTGGGGCTGCCACCGTCGATCCACGCACCCTCCGACGGGGTCGCGCGGCCGAGGCCGAAGGTCTTGTCGAGGAACGCCCAGAGGAAGACCCAGCCGAGGGCGAGCCGGGTGGCCGCCATCATGTAGCGGTACGCGAAGTGCCGCGGGGTCTCCTCGTGAACGGGTTCGGCGATGAAGGTGGTGTCCGAGGTCAGGACTGGGACCTTCGCCGGAGTGTTGGCGGTCATGGTGTCCTCCTGGTGACTGCTGGGTCCTTGTGAGACACCCTGATCGTCATCTGTCCCGGACCGGTCACCCAGGGACGAAGGACCCGGATCGGGACGACCGACGCCCTCACGTCGTGGGCCGTTCGGTCAGTCCGCCCGCCTCGCCGCCAGGCCCAGGGCCACCGCCTCCTCGCGCAGCTCGTCCCGCACCTGCGGGTGCGCCGCGTGCTCGATCAGGTTGCGCGCCTGGCTCTTCTCGTCCTGGCCGAACATCTCGGCGACACCCTGCTCGGTGACGACAGCGGTGTGCTGGAACGAGGTGACCGGTTCGTCGACCATCGCCACGATCGACGACGTGTCGGCCTTGGGGTGCCAGGACCGCAGCGCCATGACCGCCTGCCCGCCGGGCGAGTGCAGCGCCCCCACGATGAAGTCGGTCTGGCCGCCGAAGCCCGAGTGGATGCGCCCGTTGACCCGCGAGGCGTTGGCCTGGCCGAAGAGGTCGACCTGCAGCGCGGTGTTGATGCTCGTCATCGCGCGCTGCTTGGAGATCTTCGTCGGGTTGTTGGTGCGCTCGGTCCGCAGCAGCTGCACCCGCGGGTTGCGGTCGGCCCACCGCAGCAGCTCGGGCGAGCCGAGGAGGAAAGAGGCCGTGATCGGCGCGACGGCGTCCAGCGCCCCCGCGCGGTCCAGCGTGAGCACCCCGTCGGAGAACATCTCGCTCCACACGACGAGCCCGGTGCGCCGGGACAGACCGGGCAGGGTCGCGTCCGGCACCAGCCCGATGCCCAGCTGGATCGTGGCTCCGTCGCCGACCCGGCCGGCCACCAGCTCGCCGATCCGGCGGGACGCGGCGTCGGGCTCGGCGTGGTGCGGCGGCAGCAGGGGCTCGTCGACCTCGACCACGTAGTCGACGTCCTCCGGCGAGAGCAGCCCGTCGCCGTACGTCCACGGCATCGCGGCGTTGACCTGCGCGACGACGATGCCGCCCCGCGCGCGGCAGGCCTCGACGGCCGCGGGAAGGATGTTGACCTCGGCGCCCATCGAGTAGTGACCGTCGTGCAGCGGCGCCACGTTGAGGCACACCACGTCGGGCGGCAGCGTGGTCGCGAACAGCCTCGGCACCAGGGACAGCCGGGCCGGCACGTAGCGGAGCTGCGGGCTGCGCCGGACCCCGGGCCCGACGAAGCAGGTCTCGTGCACCACCTCGGGCCGCTGCGGCACCGCGTGACCCGCGTTGAGGGTGAAGAGGTGGTACGTCGCCAGGCTGCTGTCGACGACCGACAGGAGGGTCAACGGCAGCGCGCCGTTGCCGCTGACGACCACCCGCGGGGACCCCGGCAGGGCGGACAGGACTGCGCCGAGCCGCTCGGCGGTGACCGTGGGCACGTCAGGACAGCAGCTCGTCGACCGGACGGCGAGGGGTCTCCGGCCCGGGCTCGGCGTAGCCGAGGCGGAGCACCATCTGCGGGTGGCCCACCACCCCGAGCTCTCCGGCCAGGCGGCGACGGGCCCAGGGCTGGTCGAGGACCTGCCCCAGGGGGGACGCCTGCACGCCGTCGGCGGTGGCCCGGACCAGCAGCGCCGACATGGCCTGGCCGGCGACCAGCCAGTCCTGCGGGGAGTCGCCGGTGGTCCCGAGGACGGCGACCAGCGGATGCTCGGCGATCGGGGGGTCCGCGTCGTCGTCGACCGGCCGGTTGCCTGCCCCGGCGCCCGCCGCGGTGCCGGACTCGCCGGAGCCGAACTTGCGCAGGGTCAGGTCGCTCGCACGGGCGTCCTCGGCCGACTCGGTGGCCGCCGCGGGCAGGCCGTCCGCGGCCCCGGCCGGCCGGCCGGCCCACTGGGCGAGCTCGGCCTGGTACGCCGGGTCGTCGCGCTCGAGCTCGTCCGCCTTGGCGAGGAGCACGGCCAGCGGCACCTGCTCCTCGGAGTCGGCCAGGAACCGCACCCAGGCCCCCTCGGCCTCGGCGGCGAGCCGCAGCTCGTGCACGACCTCGTCGGCCACCGGCCGCGCCTCGAACCGCCCGCGCTGGGTGTGCCGCTCGCGGGCGGCCGTCACCAGCGCCAGCTCCGCCTCGCCCGGCGGGTCACCCGGCGCGGCAGTGATGCGGACCTCGATGCCGTGGCTGTCGGCCCGGACCACGTCGGTCGTGGGGTCGAGGCCCTGGGCCCGCAAGCCGAGCCGGGCCAGGTGCAAGGCGGCCCCGCAGCTGATCGTGACCTGGCGGGAGTCCGGGTCGAGCACCGGCAGCCGGCGAGCCTCGTCGCGCCGCAGGGTGAGCACCCCCGGCGCCACCGCGAACTGCCACGGCTGGGTGTTGTGCACCGAGGGGGCGTGGCGGGCCAGGTCGACGACGGCGGCGAGGTCGGGCTGGGCCGGGCTCTGGGCGGTCACCGGCCCAGTGTCCGCGCACCAGGTGCCCGCGGCCAAGGCCGAAGGGCACGGCATTCGGGACTTTCGTACCTGCCGGGGAGGCGCGCGCGAGCCGATGGTTGGGCGACAGGCAGGGAGGTGCACCATCATCGAGACCCGTTCGGCGCGACTCCTCGACGGAGACGTCGCCACCGCGCTCGTCGAGGCGGCCTCGGCCGCCCCGTCGGTGCACAACAGCCAGCCGTGGATCTTCACGGTGGGCGCGCGCACGTTCGACCTCCACGCCGACCCGGCCCGCCACCTGGCGGTCTCGGACGGGTCCGGACGCTCCCTGCTCATCAGCTGCGGCGCCGCCCTCTTCAACCTGCGGGTCGCCGCCGACCACCTGGGCTTCCACCCCCGGGTCCGGATCCTGCCGTCCAAGGACGACCCGACCCACGTGGCCCGGCTCGAGGTCGACCACCGGCACGGCTCGCCCGGCTTCCTGGAGGACCTGTTCCCGGCCGTCTGGTCGCGACGTACCAACCGCTTCCCCTTCTGGAACCGTCGGATCCCGCGCTCCGTGCTCAGCCGGCTCCAGGACGCGGTCAGCCTCGAGAACTCCCTCCTGCGCATCGTCGACCAACCTGGCGAGGTCGATCGGATCGTGGCCCTGCTGCACGACGCCGAGCGGGCGGACCTGCCGGAGGCCAAGCTGGAGCGGGCGGCCTGGGTGGGCCGGGACGGCACACCCGACGGCATCCCCGCCCACGCGCTGGGGCCCCGCCCGCGGGACCGGTCCACCCCCTTCCGCGACCTCGGGGCCGACGCCCCGCCAGCCGACGGCCAGCCCGGCAGTGCCGCTGAGGGCGAGCCCCGGACGGCGCCGTTCGAGGCGACGCCGACCGTCGCGATCCTGTCCACGCTCAAGGACACCCCGGCCGACTGGGTCCGGGCCGGTCAGGCGCTGGAGCGCGCGCTGCTGGTCGCCACCGTCGAAGGGCTGTCCGCGTCGTTCATGAACCAGCCGCTGGAGCACCACGACCTGCGCTGGCAGGTACGGTCCCCGCTCACCGGCGTGGGCGTCACCCAGATGATCATGAGGATCGGCTACGGCATCCCGGTGCCGGCGACCCCTCGCCGCCCGGTGTCCGAGGTCGTCCGCCGGGCCGACTGAGCCGAGCTGCGTCGACCGTGCCGGGTGCCGGGTGCCGGGTGCCGGGTGCCGGGTGAGGCCGCCGGTCAGGTGACCCGGCGCAGCAGGCCGGTGCTCAGGTCGTAGACGAACCCGTCCACCGACAGGTCACGCAGGTACGGCCACGAGCGCACCCGCTGGACGTCCTGGCGCACCGCCGCGTCCTGGTCGGCCGTGGTGAGGAAGGAGATGCTGCGGGTGTCCGGGCCTCCGGCCGCGCGGATCGCCTCGTGCACGTGCTCCTCGCCGCCCGCGCTCATCCGGCAGTCGGTGTGGGCGACGACCATCACCCGGTCGACGCCCAGCAGGTACGACGCCAGCACCAGCGTCCGCAGCACGTCGTCGGTCACCCGAGCACCGGCGTTGCGCAGGATCTTGGCGTCCCCGGGCGCCAGCCCGAGCATGCGCAGGGGGTCGATGCGCGAGTCCATGCAGGTCAGCACGGCCAGCCCGCGGGCGGCGGTGCCGGGCAGGGCGGAGAGCGTGAAACGGTCGGCGAACCGCTCGTTGGCCGCGAGCACGTCCGCGAAGGGGTTGTCGGTCGGCACGCACCGGAGACTACGGCCCGAGGTCCGCCGGCGCGTGCACCGGCTGCTGCCCGCCGGGCTCCCGGCGCAGCAGGCCACGACCGGGCCGCCGCGGACGGGGGTGCTGGGCGTTTCCGCGGAAACGTCCGTGCGGCGCGGCTCCGCGGCGACGGCAGTCTCCTGCGAGTCCGCGGCACTCGTCGGTCTCGTCGGTCTCGTCGGGCAGCGGGAGGGGCAGCCGGCGCGGCGGGTGTGGACAGAACACCGGAAGCAGTGCGGACGACCAGCCGCTGGGAGGACTGCGGTGTCAGACCTCGACCGGTGCGGTGAGCGAGTCGACGATCTCCTCGCCCCAGTGCCGGATGTCCAGCCAGTCGCGGTAGTCGCCCTCGGGGGCGTTGACCAGACGGACGGCGAGGCGCTCGGCGCGGCCCAGCTCGGCCCGGCGCAGGCTGCCGGCGAACGTGCGGTGCGCGCGGGCGCCGAGCTTCTCCGCCAGGTCGGCGCCGTCGGCCGCGTCCTGGGCCGGCACGGCCGGCTCGCCCAGCGGTCCGCTCGAGAACAGCCAGACCGGACGGCCGCGCAGGGCCTTCTCGTTGCGGCGCACGAGGCCGCGGGCGGTGTCCATCCACCGCCCCATGTAGACCGCGCTGCCGAGGACGACGGCGTCGTAGTCGTCGACGCCGGCGACCTCGTCGACCGGGAAGAGGTCGACGTCGAGCGCGTGGTCGCTCTCCTCGCGCAGCACGGTGGCGAGCGCCTTGGCGATTCCTTCGGTGGCGGCGTGCCGGGACGCGTACGTCACGAGAACCCTCATGTCGTCCTCCAACCAGTCGCCCTCAGCCTCTGGCCGCGGCGACGGCCTGAGCAGGGTCGAAGGGCCGGTCCGGCGCGGGTCCGAAGGCCTCTGTCCCGCCGACGCCGGCCGCTCAGCTGCGACGGGCGAGCGCAGCGCGGACCCCGCGGGCGATCTCGACGTCCTCGCGGGCCGCGATGACCAGCACCCGGGCCCGCGAGCCCGGTCCGGTGATCTCGGCGTCGTCGCCGTCGAGAGCACCGAGCCGCTCGTTGGCGCCCCCGTCGACGTCGATCCCGAGGAAAGCCAGCCCGGCCACGGCCCGGCGGCGCAGCTCCGCGGAGCGCTCGCCGACGCCGCCGGTGAACACCAGGGCGTCGACGCCGCCGAGGGCGGCCGTCATGGCGGCCAGCCCCGCGACCAGGCGGTGCAGGTACACGTCGAGGGCGAGGACCGCCGGCTGGTCGCCGGCAGCGGCGCGCTCGAGCACCTCGCGCATGTCCTTGGTGCCGGCGAGCGCGAGCAGGCCACCTTCGCGGTCGATACCGTCGAGCACCTCATCGGCGCTCAGGTGCCCCTGGCTGACCAGCCAGAGCAGGAGGCCCGGGTCGACGCTGCCGGACCGGGTGGCCATCACGACGCCCTCCAGCGGCGTCCAGCCCATGGTGGTGTCCACCGGCCGGCTGCCGTGGATGGCTGAGAGGGACGCCCCGGACCCCAGGTGGGCGACCACGAGCCGGGCGTCGTCCCGGCCGAGCAGCGCCGCGGCACGGCGGCTCGCCCCGGCGTACGACAGGCCGTGGAAGCCGTAGCGGCGCAGCCCGAAGCGGTCCCGCCAGGCCTGCGGGACGGCGTACGTCCGGGCGCTCTCCGGCAGCCCGGCGTGGAAGGCGGTGTCGAAACAGGCGACGGCCGGCAGGTCGGGGCGCACCGCTCGGACCGCCTCGATCGCGGCGATGGCGATCGGCTGGTGCAGCCGGGACAGCGGCACCAGCTCGCGCAGGTCGGCGAGCAGCGCGTCGTCGACGACCTCCGGGTCGACGTGGTGCGGGCCGCCGTGGACCACCCGGTGGCCCACCGCGTCCACCGGCTGGTCGCCGAGCAGCTCGGTCACCGCGGGGCCGACGTCGTCGGGGACCGTGTCGACGGTGGCGAGCGGGATGTCGGCGGCGTCGAGGACCCGCAGCTTGACGCTGCTCGAGCCGGTGTTGACCGTGAGGACGCGCACGCGCCTACCCTGGCGAAGAGCAGGGGTCTTTGGGAAACCCTGCCTGCAGCGAAGGAGTCCGGTGGCCACCGACGACCTCGACGAGCTCCTCCAGACGGTCCTGGGGCGGGTCGGCGAGGTCGTGGACGCCCGCGACCGCCTCCAGGGGCTGCTGGACGCCGTCGTCAGCCTGGCCGGCGACCTCTCGCTGTCCAGCGTCCTGGAGCGGATCGTCCGGACCGCCAGCGAGCTGGTGGGCGCCCGGTACGCCGCCCTGGGCGTGCTCGACACCACCCATCCCGGGGCGGAACGCCGGCTGCGCGAGTTCGTGACGTACGGACTGACCCAGCAGCAGCGCGACCAGATCGGGGACCTGCCTCGCGGCCACGGGCTGCTCGGCGCCATCATCGACGATCCGAACCCGGTGCGGCTGGCCCGGATCGCCGACGACCCGCGCAGCTATGGCTTCCCGCCGCACCACCCGCCGATGGATACGTTCCTCGGTGTCCCGATCCGGATCCGGGACACGGTGTTCGGCAACCTCTACCTCACCGAGAAGCGGGGCGGGGAGTTCACGGAGGAGGACGAGCGGGTCGCGATCGCGCTCGCCGCCGCGGCCGGTGTGGTCATCGAGAACGCCCGCCTCTACGAGGAGGCCGCCCGCCGGCAGCTCTGGCTGGAGGCCGCCGCCGAGATCACGACTGCCCTGCTCGGCGACACCGGTCGCGAGGACGTGCTCCAGCTCGTCGCTGACCGCGCCCGAGAGGTCTCGGAGGCGGATCTGTCGACTGTCGCGCTCGTGGAGGAGACGTCGGGGCGGCTGGTCGTGGAGGTGGTCTCGGGCGAGGTCGACGCAGCCAGCGTCGGCACGATCCTGCCGTCGGACAAGGGCGTGGCTGCGTCGGTCATGCGCACCGGCGAGGAGGTCGTCCGCTATCTCAGCGGCGACGGGTCCGACCGGGAGCCGCCTCTGGACCGTGAAGACCTGACCCGGGTGGTTGCGCTGCCGTTGTGCGCCGACGGCGGGCTGACCGGCGTCCTCAGCCTGGCCTGGGCGGACGACGCTGCGAACGCGGTGCCGGTCACCGACACGGCGATGCCGGCGACCTTCGCCGAGCAGGCTGCCCTCGCCCTGCAGGTCGCCAGCGCCCGTCAGGACAAAGCCCTGCTGGCGGTCTACGAGGACCGCGACCGGATCGGTCGCGACCTGCACGACCTGGTGATCCAGCGGCTCTTCGCGATCGGGCTGACCCTGGAGAACGCGGCCCGGATGACCGCGAAGCCCGAGGTGGCCGCCCGGGTCACTTCCGCGATCGACGACATCGACGTCACGATCCGCGAGATCCGGCACACCATCTTCGAGCTGGGCAGCGGCCGGGGAACGCTGGTCGACCTGCGCACCGAGCTCGGCGGGATCGTCGAGGAGCACGCGGTCGTCCTCGGCTACCGGCCGACCTGGCACACCGAGGGCCCGGTGGACAGCGCGGTCCCGGACGAGGTCCGCCCCCACCTGCTGGCCGTGCTGAGGGAGGCGCTGACCAACGCGGCGCGTCACGCCAAGGCGTCGACGGTGCTGGTCAGCCTGGCGGTCGGCGACGACGTCGTGCTCACCGTGACGGACAACGGCGTGGGCATCCCCGAGGGCGTCCACACCAGCGGGCTGCGCAACATGGCCGACCGGGCAGCATCGGCCGGCGGCTGGTCCGAGGTCGTGCCGGGGCCGGACGGCGGCACGATGGTGCGCTGGTCGGTGCCGGTCAAGCGTCCCTGACGAAAGGCGCGTCAGTTGTGGTGGCGGACCACCGCGACCGGGCACTGCGCCAGGTGCAGCAGGCCGTGACTCACCGAGCCGAGCAGCAAGGAACGCACGGCTCCGTGACCGCGCGAGCCCACGACGACCATCTGGGCCCCCGCGGCGCTGTCGACCAGTGCGGTGACCGGGTGGGCGTGGACGACGCGGCGGGTGACCGTGACGTCGGGGTACTTCCCCGACCAGCCCGCGAGCGACTCGGCGAGGAGCACGTCCTGGCCCTCCGAGTGCCGGACCGGGTCGTCGACGGGTGCGAGGACCGGGCCGAGCGCCGACGTCACCGCCGGGTCGAGCCAGGCGTGCACCGCGACCAGCGGTGCGGCGGACTCGCTCGCCTCCTGGAAGGCGAAGGCGACCGCGGCCTCGGAGAGCTCCGAGCCGTCGACCCCGACCACGATCTGCCCGCCGACCGGCACCGCGATCTCCCCCGGCACCGCGATGACCGTGCAGTGCGCGTGGGTGGCCACGTGCATCGTCGTCGAGCCCGCCAGCAAGGTCGAGAAGGAGCTGGTCCCGCGCGAGCCGAGGACCAGGGCGCGGGCCTGCAGCGACTCGCGCACCAGCACCTCCTCGGCCACGCCGCGCTCCAGCGACGTCGTCACGGTCAGACCGGGGTGCCGCTCGGCCGCCTCCGCCGCCAGCCGCTCGAGCTGCTCGCGGGCCGCTGCCCGGAGCGACTCGACGTCCCCGGCGACGTAGCCGCCGGCCAGGCCGACGTCGTACATGTGCGGCTCGAAGGCGCGCACCACGTGCGCGGGTGCGCCGTGCCGGGCGGCGTAGGCCGCCCCCCACTCGACGGCGGTGCCAGCGCCCTCACTGCCGTCGTAACCGATGATCACCGGCCTGTTCATCGCTGCCTCCTCGGCCGAGTCGGTCCAGTCTGCTCTCAGCACACCGCCGCCGGCTGAGGCCGGTAAGAGCCGCGTGCCTCGACGGCCCGGGACCAAAGTCCCCCGGCGGCACGACCGACGGCCGTCCCGCCCGTCGAGCGACCGACCTAGCGTCGGACTGTGCAGGACACCGGCCCCCTCGTCTCGGACGTCATGGCGACACCTCCCGTCGTCGTGCGGACGTACGACACGCTGTGGCGGGCGATGGACCGCTTCACCGCGACCGGCCTGAGACACCTCGTCGTCCTCGACGAGACAGACGCCGTGGTGGGCGTCCTCGACGACCGGGTGGTAGCCGCCGAGTGGGTCGGTGACGCGCTGCGGATGCACCGCACGACGATCGGCCAGGTCCTGCTCGCCGACGCGGACCGCGCGGCCAGCATCCACCGCGACACCCCCGTCCACCAGGCAGCGCGGGCCCTGCTGCGGCAACGGGCCGATGCGCTGCCGGTGATCGGCGACGACGGCCGGGTGGCGGGCCTGGTGACCGCCGTCGACCTGCTGCGCGCTCTCGTGGTGACCGGTTCGGCGGAGCCCGACCGGCGAGTACCGCGTGCACGGACGCCGGTGGCACGGTAGACAGGAGTCATGGCCGAGCCGGACGAGGTGCCCACCCGCATCAAGGTGTTCCTCCTGGACGACCACGAGGTGGTCCGTCGCGGGCTCAAGGACCTGCTCGAGAGCGACGGCGACATCGAGGTGGTGGGGGAGTCGGGCAGCGCCGCCGAGGCCACCCGCCGCATCCCCGCGCTACGGCCGGACGTCGCTGTCCTCGACGCCCGGCTGCCCGACGGGTCCGGCATCGACGTGTGCCGCGAGATCCGCTCCCGTGAGCCGGGTACGTCGGCGCTGATCCTCACGTCGTACGACGACGACGAGGCTCTGTTCGCCGCCATCATGGCCGGCGCCTCGGGCTACGTGCTCAAGCAGATCCGCGGCAACGACCTGGTCGACGCTGTGCGCCGGGTCGCCTCCGGCCAGTCGCTGCTCGACCCGGCCGTGACCCAGCAGGTCCTCGACCGGCTGCGCCGCGGCCCGGAGGTCGACGACGCGCTCGCCCCGCTGACCGAGCAGGAGCGGCGCCTGCTGGAGCTGATCGGGCAGGGGCTCACCAACCGGCAGATCGCCGAGCAGATGTTCCTCGCCGAGAAGACCATCAAGAACTACGTCTCCAACCTGCTGGCCAAGCTCGGTCTCGAGCGGCGCACCCAGGCCGCGGTGTTCGCGACCAAGCACCTCAAGCAGGAGTGAGGCGCCGCCCGGCACGGTGAGACCCCCGACCCGGGACCGGTGCGCCCCTCGATCGCGCGACAGGGGAGCCGTTTCCGGGTACTCCGAAGGAGAGGCGGGGCTCCCTCACCGCCACCGCAAGGCGGCGCGACGGCTCAGGTCAGTGCCACGTGGTGCGGGTCGAAGCCGAAGGGCAGCTCGAGCCGGTGCTGCCGCAGCAGGTCCTCGTCGCAGAGCACGTCGCGGGTCGCGCCGTCGGCGACGATCGAGCCCTCGGCGAGGATCACCGCGCGCGGGCACAGCTCCAGGGCGTACGGCAGGTCGTGGGTCACCATCAGCGTGCTGATCTCCAGCCGCAGCAGGATCTCGGCGAGCTCGCGGCGGCTGGCCGGGTCGAGGTTGCTGGACGGCTCGTCGAGCACCAGGATCTCCGGCCGCATCGCGAGGACCGTGGCGACGGCGACCCGGCGGCGCTGGCCGAACGAGAGGTGGTGCGGCGGGCGGTCGCGGAAGTCCAGCATCCCGACGGAGTCGAGCGCCTCGTCGACCCGCGCGTCGAGCTCCGCGCCGCGCAGCCCGAGGTTGGCCGGGCCGAACGCCACGTCCTCGCGGACGGTCGGCATGAACAGCTGGTCGTCGGGGTCCTGGAAGACGATGCCGACCCGGCGCCGCACCTCCTGGTAGTTGTCCGGCACGACCGGCAGCCCGGCCACCTCGACCGTGCCGTGGCCGGGTTCCAGGATGCCGTTGAGGTGCATGACCAGCGTCGTCTTGCCGGCGCCGTTCGGGCCGAGGAGGGCGACCCGCTCGCGCGGCTGCAGGGTCAGGTCGACGCCGTACAGCGCCTGGTGGCCGTCCGGGTAGGCGAAGGCCAGCTCGCGCACCGCCAGGGACGGCGGGACGGCGGGGGAGCGGTCGAGGTCCACGGCGGTCACCCTCCCACCGTCCATGCGGCCACCGACACCAGCACCGCCAGCGCCGGCAGGACAGCGGCGGTGGCCCACTGCCCGCGGTCGGCGCCGATGTCGTGCAGCGCGGGCATCGTGCCGGTGTAGCCCCGGCTGAGCATGGCGAGGTGCACCCGCTCGCCGCGCTCGTAGGAGCGGATGAACAGCGCCCCCGCGGAGTGCGCGACGACCCGGACCTGCCGGAGGTCGCGGCCCTGGAAGCCCCGCGACTCGCGGGCCACCCGCATCCGCGCCATCTCGGCGCCGACCACGTCGGTGTAGCGCAGCATGAACGACATGATCTGCACCATCAGCGGGGGCAGGCGCAGTCGCTCGATGCCGAGCAGCAGGGTGCGCGGCTCGGTCGTCGCGGCCAGCAGGATCGAGGCGACGACGCCGAGGCTGCCCTTGGCGAGCACGTTCCAGCCGCCGAGCAGGCCCGACTCGCTCAGGGACAGCCCGAGCACGTCGACCCGCGGCCCGTGGGCGACGAAGGGGAGCAGGACCGCGAAGAGCACGAACGGCACCTCGACCACCATCCGGCGCAGCACGGTCGGCGCCGGGACCCGCGCCACGACGGCCACCCCGGCGAGCAGCAGCGCGTAGACCCCGAAAGCCCAGAATGCGCCCCTCGGCGTGGCCACCACGACGACCACGAAGGTCAGGACGGCGACCAGCTTGCAGTGCGGCGGCAGCCGGTGGACCACGGTGTCCCGCGGCAGGTAGAGCGCGTGCGAGTGGCCGGCGCTCACGGGCGGGCCGGCTCCCGGGCGTCCTCGCTGCCGTGGCGGTCGGTGTCCGTGCCCGTGGTGGTGGAGCCCGTCGAGGCGTTGCGACGACGTACGCCCCACACGAGCCCACCCACGAGGAGGAAGGTGACGCCCACGCCCACCACACCGGCCAGGCCACCGGAGAGCCGGCCGTCGCCGACCCCGCTCGTCTCGTAGCCCGCGAAGGGCGAGTCGTCGAGCTGGTGGTCCTTTGCGCCCTTGTCGAATCCCTGGTCGGTCGCCACCTTGTTCAGGCCGTCGGGGTCGCTGCTGGCCCAGTAGCTCACCCCGCCGGCGAGCACCAGGGCGACCAGCAGCCCGGCCAGCACCAGGGCGCGGCGGCTCACGAGCTGCTTCCGGTGGCGGACGGCGCGGCGGACGGCGTGGCAGACGGCGTCGTGGCCGGCGTCCCGGCGACGACCGGGCGGCGGAGCTCGACCTTGGGCAGCCGGTCGCGCACGCCGGCCACCAGGTCGGGCCGGACCGCGACGACGCTGCCCACCGTGAGCGCGGTGATCACCGCCTCGCCGAGCCCGATCAGGACATGGACGCCGAGCATCGCCGTGGTGACCGCGGCCAGCGAGACGTCGGTGGTGCCGCCGATCGCGTAGAACCCGACGAACGCCAGGGCCGACACCGGCACCGACACGAGGGCGGCGGCGAAGGCCGAGGCCGTGACGGCGCGCTTGCTGTAGGGCAGGGCCTTGATCAGGGCGCGGAACACGAGCCAGCCGACGACGACCGTGACCAGCGACATGTCGACGACGTTGACCCCCAGCGCGGTCAGACCACCGTCGGCGAAGAGCAGCGACTGCACGAGCAGGACGACCGCCACGCACAACGCCCCCGTGTAGGGGCCGACGAGTATCGCCGCCAGCGCACCGCCGAGGAGGTGCCCGGACGTCCCCGCCGCGACCGGGAAGTTCAGCATCTGCACGGCGAAGACGAAGGCCGCCACCAGCCCGGCCATCGGGGCGGTGCGGTCGTCCAGCTCCCGACGGGCGCCGCGCAGGCACACGGCCACCCCTGCCGCGGCCAGCACCCCCGCCCCCACCGAGACGGGTGCGTCGATGAATCCGTCGGGTACGTGCATGCCCCGATCCTGTAGCGGACGACCCGCAATTGCAAGTCATTCGCAATAACGGCGTACGTCACTCCGCGGTGGCAAGGTGGACCGGGTTTGCCGGGGAGAGGGGATCTGCCGGTGCTGGTCCGGGTCCTGCGCGAGTACCTCGCGCCGTACCGCTCGTCGCTCCGGGCCGTCGTCGCCCTGCAGCTGGTCGGGACACTCGCGATGCTCTACCTGCCGAGCCTGAATGCCGACATCATCGACAACGGCGTCGCCAAGGCCGACACCGGCTACATCGTGCGGGTCGGCCTGGTGATGCTCGCCGTGACGCTGGTGCAGGTGGCCGCGACGGTCGCCGCGGTGTGGTTCGGGGCACGCACGGCGCTCGGCTTCGGGAGGGACGTCCGGGCGGCGGTCTTCCACCGCGTCGGCACCTTCTCCGCGCGGGAGGTCAACGGCTTCGGCGCGCCCTCGCTCATCACCCGCACGACCAACGACGTGCAGCAGGTGCAGACGCTGGTCCTGCTCACCTGCACCGTCATGGTGTCGGCCCCGATCATGTGCGTCGGCGGCGTGGTCATGGCGCTGCGCGAGGACGTGGGGCTGTCCTGGCTGATCGTCGTCAGCGTCGCCGTGCTGGTCGCCTCGATCGGCGTCGTCGTCAGCCGGATGGTCCCGCTGTTCCGGCGGATCCAGCAGCTCGTCGACGGGGTCAACCGGGTGCTGCGGGAGCAGATCGCCGGCATCCGCGTGGTGCGTGCCTTCGTGCGCGAGCCGGCCGAGCGGGTGCGGTTCGGCGACGCCAACGCGGAGCTGACCGACACCGCGCTGCGGGCCGGGCGGCTGATGGCCTTCATGTTCCCGGTCGTCCTGCTGGTGCTCAACGTCTCGAGCGTCGCGGTCCTGTGGTTCGGTGCCGACCGGGTCGACAGCGGTCAGATGCAGGTGGGCTCGCTGACCGCCTTCCTCAGCTACCTGATGCAGATCCTGACGGCGATCATGCAGGCGACGTTCATGATCGTGCTGGTTCCCCGGGCCGCGGTGTGTGCGGAGCGGATCGGGGAGGTGCTCGAGACCGACTCGTCGGTCGTCCCGCCGGCAGCCCCGGTAGCCGACGTCCCGGAGCCGGCGACCCTCGAGCTGCGTGGCGCGTCCTTCAGCTACCCCGGTGCCGAGGCGCCGGTCCTGACCGACGTCTCGTTCCGGTCCGGGCCGGGCCAGGTCACCGCCGTCGTCGGTGGGACCGGATCGGGCAAGAGCACGCTGGTGTCGCTGCTGCCGCGGCTGATGGACGTGACGGGCGGCAGCGTGCTCGTGGGCGGGGTCGACGTGCGGGAGCTCGACCCGGCCGTGCTGCACCGGGTGGTCGGGCTGGTGCCGCAGACCTCGTACCTCTTCACCGGGACCGTGGCCGGCAACCTGCGCTACGGCCGGCCGGAGGCGGACGACGAGGAGCTCTGGGAGGCCTTGCGCGTCGCGCAGGCGGCGGACTTCGTCACCGCGCTGCCCGAGGGCCTCGACGCGCCGGTCGCCCAGGGCGGTACGAACTTCTCGGGTGGGCAGCGTCAGCGCATCGCCATCGCCCGCGCCCTGGTCAGGGCACCTCAGGTCTACCTCTTCGACGACTCGTTCTCGGCGCTCGACCTGGCGACCGACGCCCGGCTGCGCGCGGCGCTGCGGCCGCTGACCCGGGCGGCCACCGTGGTGGTGGTCGCGCAGCGGGTGTCGACGGTGGTCGACGCCGACCAGATCGTCGTGCTCGACGACGGGGTCGTCGTCGGAAGGGGCAGGCACGAGGAGCTTCTCGAGCAGTGCCCGGCCTACGCCGAGATCGTCGAGTCGCAGCAGCCGGCAGGGGCGGCGGCGTGAGCACGCCACCTACGGCGCAGTCGGCGCAGTCGGCGCGGTCCGCGCCGCCGCGGACGCCGGCGCCGGTCGCCGCCCGCGGCCCCGGCGCGATGCTGCTCAACGCCGGCATGCCCGCCGAGAAGTCGATGGACTTCTGGCCGTCGGCCCGCCGCCTGCTGGGGCGTCTCGGGCCGGACCGGGCACGGGTGGGCCTGGTCGTGGGCCTCACCGTCGGCAGCGTCGGCTGCGCAGTCGTCGGGCCGCGGATCCTCGGCCGAGCCACGGACCTGATCTTCGCGGGCGTCATCGGGCGGCAGCTGCCGTCGGGGATCACCCAGGAGCAGGCCGAGACGGCGCTCCGGGCCCGTGGCGACGACGGCCTCGCCGACCTGCTCTCCGGGATGACGGTGACCCCCGGGCAGGGGATCGACGGCGGTGCGCTCGCGAGCACCCTGATGCTCGCCCTCGGGCTGTACGCCGTCGCCTCGCTGCTGATGCTGGCTCAGGGGCTGGTCCTCGCCGGCGTGGTGCAGCGG
>Ga0210115_1000102_pt1 | contig 20620 bp, 18 predicted proteins | sample MayberryNW_TuleB_2_FD_185526 | JGI IMG/M metagenome (GOLD analysis project Ga0210115, IMG submission 185526) | Wetland microbial communities from San Francisco Bay, California, USA, that impact long-term carbon sequestration - MayberryNW_TuleB_D2... | ecosystem: Environmental > Aquatic > Marine... | reverse complement strand
CATGGCGCCCGACGCGATCCCGGACGAGCGGCTGAGCCTCGTCTTCGCCTGCTGCCACCCGGCGCTCGCGACCGAGGCGCAGGTCGCGCTGACGCTGCGACTGCTCGGCGGCCTGACGACCGACGAGATCGCCCGCGCGTTCCTCGTCCCCGAGCCGACGATGGCCCAGCGTCTCATCCGGGCGAAGCGGAAGGTGCGGACGGCGGGGATTCCGATCCGCGTGCCGGCGGCGCACGAGCTCCCCGACCGGCTACGGCCGGTGCACGCCGTCCTCTACCTCGTGTTCAACCAGGGCTACGGCCCGCCGCCGCGCGACGAGCTGCTCGACGAGGCGATCCGGCTCGGCAAGCTCCTCGCCGTCCTCATGCCGGACGACGCCGAGACGCTCGGCCTGCTCGCCCTCATGCTGCTCCACGACGCGCGCCGGGCGGCACGACTCGACATGAACGGCGACCTGGTCCTCCTCGAGGATCAGGACCGCACGCTCTGGGACCGCGGCCGGATCGACGAGGGCCGCCGCATGCTCGACCGGGCGATCCGGCTGCGCCGGCCCGGGCCGTACCAGCTCCAGGCGGCGGTCGCCTCGCTCCACGCCGACGAGCCGACCGACTGGGCCGAGATCGCCGCCCTCTACCGGCGCCTGGCCGACCTGGCTCCCTCGCCGGTCGTCGAGCTGAACCGCGCCGTCGCGGTCGCGATGGCCGAGGGACCGGAGACCGGGCTGGCGCTCGTCGCCCCGCTCGAGGCCGAGCTCGACGGCTACCACATGCTCCACGCGACGCGGGCCGATCTCCTCCGCCGGCTCGAGCGGCGGGCGGACGCCGCGGACGCCTACCGGCGCGCCCTCGCGCTCGCGCCGAGCGAGAGCGAGCGACGGTTCCTCGCGGGGCGGCTCGCCGAGGTCGAGGTCTAGAGCGGCGGGGCCGGCCCGTCGCCGGACCCCGCCGTCTCCATGCCCTAGGGACAGCGCCGAACGGTCTCGCCGTTCAGGCAGGCGTCGCTGCCGGCCCCGCCGTCGAGCGAGTCGACGCCGGGTCCGCCGTCGAGGCTGTCGTTCTGCGCGTTGCCCTGGAGCACGTCGTCGCCCTCCTCGGCCGCGTTGCCGACGGTGTCCCGACCCTGTCCACCGGACAGGAAGTCGTCGCCGGTGAACCCGGCGACCGTGTCAGCGCCCCGCTGGCCGTAGGCCCGGTCGGTGCCCTGGAAGCCCTGCACCGTGTCCGGGCCGGGCCCGCCGTAGAGGAACTGCACGCCGAAGTCGCTCGCGAAGACCGTGTCGGCGCCCGGACCGCCGTAGACCCGGTCGTTGCCCGTCTGGCAGCAGCCGAGCGTGCCGCCGTCCGTCACGTCGTTCCCGGGCCCGCCGGACACGCGGTCGTCGCCCTCGCCGCCCTGGACGGTGTCGTTGCCGCGCCCGCCGAGCACGCAGTCGTTCCCGCCCAGGCCGTTCAGGACGTCGTCGCCGCGGCCGCCGAGGATCAGGTCGTTCCCGGGCGTGCCGTTCAGCACGTCGTCGCCGGCCGTGCCGCGGATCACGTTGGGCTCCGGGCAGTTCGCGCCGAACGAGGCGCTGCCCGCGCCCGCCACGCTCATGGCCGCAAAGGCCAGCGCCGCGAGGGCCGGGAGCACGACCGTCTTCCATCCGAGCTTCGTCTTGCCAGGCATCGTCGAAGTCACCACCTTGGGTTCGCGTGCCCGCCTGCCGCCCGACGGGAGAGTCGCTCGGACGGTAGGAGCGGCCCAGGGGCTGGTCAACGCCCGCTTACGAGATGCTCACACGGCCCGTTCGCGGCCTAAAGAACCTGCTCGAACCGGCCGATATCTCCGGTCGTGCCCGTGCTCGAGCGGCCCAGGCTGGCACCCTCCCTCGCGATCTGCGCGATCGGCGCCGCGATCCCTGCGGTCACGATGCTCCTCCTCGGCGCAAGGCACGTCCATCTCGGCACGACGCTCCACTTCGCCGGCGTGGGCGCGGCCGCGGCCGTCGCGGCCGGAGCCTCCCTGGCCCTGACCATCGTGGGCGTCCGGCGCCGTGACGGACGGACGGTCCTCGTCGGTGCGGCGTTCTCCGCCATGGCTGCGCTCCTCCTCGTCCACGGCCTCGCGACGCCGGGGGTGATCGTCGGCTACAGCGGCGTCGCCGCCCTGAGCGGCGCTGCCACGCTTCCCGCCGGCGCAGCCGTCCTCGCGCTCTCGCAGCTTCCGGCCTTCCGCGGCCCGCGCGGGATCGGCCCGCTGCTCGGGATCCAGAGCGTCGTGCTTCTCGCGATCGTCGGCCTCGGCGTGGTCGGGCTCACGTTCGAGTCGCTCGTGCCGAGCGTGCCGGAGGCAGGAAGCCCCGCCGCCCTCGCGCTCCTCTTCGTCGGCCTCGCCATCTTCGGGCTCCTCGCGCTGCACGCGCTCGACACGTTCCTGCTCACCCGGCGCCCGAGCGATGCCGCGGTCGTGATCGGAATCGCATTCCTGGCGGCCGCGCTCGCCGGAGCGCTCGTCTTCGAGTACTTCGAGCTCGGCTGGTGGCTCGGCCACGCCTATGAGGTGGTCGGGATCGCGCTCGTCGGCACCGCCGTGGCAGTCGACCTGCACCGCGCGAACCAGTCGCGCCCCCTGACCGGCGGGCTGCCGGCCGCGGAGCTCGTCGCGGCGGCCGAGACGTTCCTCGGCTCGCGCGTGCGCGCCCTCGTCCTCCGCCTCGCCGACAAGGACGAGTACACGGAGGAGCACACCCGCCGCGTGGCCATGCTCGGCGTCCAGGTGGGCGAGGAGCTCGGCCTGCCGCCCCTGCGCCTCCGCTCGCTCGCGACCGGCGGCCTGCTGCACGACATCGGCAAGCTCGCCGTCCCGGACGCGATCCTGAAGAAGCCGGGCGCGCTCGACGAGGCCGAGTTCGGCGTGATCCGCCGGCACCCCGAGTGGGGGCACCACCTGCTCGGCGAGCTCGGCGACTTCTCCCGCGACGTGCGCCGGCTCGTGCTCGACCACCACGAGCGGCTGGACGGAAGCGGCTACCCGCGCGGGCTCACGCAGGCGCAGCTCGACCTCGAGACCCGGATCCTCGCCGTCTGCGACGTCTACGACGCGCTCATCTCGAACCGCGTCTACCGGGCCGCCTGGACGCACGAGCGCGCCATGGCCCTTCTGCACGAGGGCGCCGGCAACCTCTTCGACCGGCGCTGCGTCGACGCGCTCGGCCGGGTCCTCGGCCGCGTGCGCGAGCTCCAGGTCGCGGTCTAGGGCGTCCGGCGGCGGAGCGTCGCCGCGCCGAGGACGAGCGCGAGCAGCGTCGCCCCGACGATCACGGCGACGTCCAGCCAGAGCGCCGCGTCCGCCGTGCCGACCTGCGAGATCTGCTCGAGCGCGTCGTAGGAGTACGTGAGCGGAAGCGCGTACGAGATCACCTCGAGCGCCCTGGCCATCTGGTCGCGAGGGACGAGGACACCGCAGAGGATGAACTGGGGCAGGACGAAGGCCGGCATGAACTGGACGGCCTGGAACTCGCTCCGCGCGAAGGCCGAGAGGAAGAGCCCGAACGCCATCCCGAGGACGGCGTTCCCGACCGCGAGGGCGATCACCGCCCAGGCGGGGCCGGCGACGTCGAGCCCGAGCAGCCAGAGGGCGACGGCCGACGCGACGAAGGCCTGGATCGTCGCGAGCAGCGCGAACGCGAGCGCGTAGCCGACGAGGAGGTCGAGCTTCGCGAGCGGCATCGTCATCAGGCGCTCGAGCGTGCCGCTCGTCCGCTCCCGCAGCATCGTGATCGAGGTGACGACGAACATCGTCACGAAGGGGAACACGCCGATCAGCGTCGAGCCGACCCGGTCGAACACCTCGGGCTGGCCCTCGAACACGCCGCGGAGGAGCGTGAGCAGGAGCGCCGGAACGCCGATCATGAGCCCGATCGTCCGCGGGTCCCGACGAAGCTGGGCGAGCACGCGCCGCGCCGTTGCGAGCGTGGCGCGGGCGGTCACGGCGCCTCCACGAGTCGGAGGAAGGCCTCCTCGAGGTCGTCCGTCCCGCTGCGGCGCCGGACGTCGTCCGGCGATCCGGTCGCGAGGATTCGGCCTTCCCGGACGAGGACGAGCCGGTCGCACCGGGTCGCCTCGTCCATCACGTGGCTCGATACGAGCAGCGTCGATCCCCCTGCGGCGAGCCGGTGGAAGAGGTCCCAGAGATCGCGGCGCAGCACGGGGTCGAGCCCGACCGTCGGCTCGTCGAGCACGAGGATCTCCGGCCCGTTCAGGAGCGCGGTCGCGAGCGAGACGCGCGAGAGCTCGCCGCCCGACAGCGTCCGGGCGACCTGGCCGCCGCGGTCGGAGAGCCCGACGGCCTCGATCGCCTCGACGACGCGGCTCCGCGGCACGCCGAGCAGCCGCGCGAAGTAGGCGACGTTCTCCGCCACGGTGAGGTCGGCGTAGACGGACGGCGCCTGCGTGACGTAGCCGACCCGGCTGCGCAGCTCCGGCGCGCCCGCCGGAACCCCGAGCACGCCGACCGCGCCTGCCTCGACGAGCTGGACGCCGACGATCGCGCGCATGAGAGTCGTCTTGCCCGAGCCGCTCGGGCCGAGGAGCCCGGTGACGGTGCCGGCCTCGATCGCGAGCGAGAGCCCGTCCAAGACGAGCCGCCCGCCGCGGCGTACGCGCAGCCCCTCGATCTCGATCGCGGGCACGGCGCGACGCTATCCGATCGGCGGAGCCGCAAGAATGGGCCGATGGATCGCACCCGGGCACGAGGCGGCGTCCTCATCGTCGGCGGCGGCTTCGCGGGCGGCTACGTGGCTCGGCTGCTCGGCAAGAGCGGCGCGACGATCGTCTCGCCGGAGAATTTCATGCTCTACACCCCGTTGCTGCCGGAGGCCGCATCTGGAACCCTCGAGCCGCGCCACGTGGTCGTTCCCCTCCGGGCCATGTGCCCGCACGCCGACTTCCGGCTCGGCCGCGCCGTCGCCCACGACGCCGAACACCGGCGGGTGCAGGTCGAAACGGAGGAGGACGTGTTCTGGGTCGAGTACGAACAGCTCGTCGTGGCCACGGGCGCAGTCGCGCGGACGCTTCCCATCCCCGGGCTCGGCGAGCACGGCCTCGGCTTCAAGAACCTCGCCGACGCGATCCAGCTCCGAAACCACGTCCTGCGCCGGCTCGAGGCCGCCGAGCTCGCCTCGACGCCCGCCCACCGTCGCCGGGAGCTGACGTTCGTCTTCGTCGGCGCCGGCTACGCGGGGGTCGAGGCGCTGGCCGAGCTCTCCGACCTCGTCCGCGACGCGGCCCGCTTCTACTCCGACCTCGAGGAGCAGGAGCAGCACTGGGTCCTCGTCGACGCGGCCCCGAAGATCCTCCCGGAGATCCCGACGAGGCTCGGCGACTACGCCGCGCGGGAGCTCGCCCGGCGCGGCGTCGACATCCGCGTGTCCACGACCCTCGAGGCGGTCGGGCCCGGATCCGTGCGCCTCTCGGACGGGGAGACGATCCTCACGCGCACGCTCGTCTGGACGGCCGGCGTCAGGGCGAACCCGGACGCGTCGCTCTTCGGGCTGCCGCTCGACGAGCGCGGGCGCATCCGGGTCGACTCGACGCTGCGGGTCGAGGGCGAGGAGCGCGTCTGGTCGCTCGGCGACTGCGCGAACGTCCCCAACCTGGCGACGCCGGACCACCCCGACCCGCCGACCTGCCAGCACGCGCTCCGCCAGGCGCGCCGCCTCGCGAAGAACCTCCGGGGCGAGCCGCAGCCGTACCGCTACCGGATGCTGGGCCAGGTGGCGACGCTCGGGCGCTACCGCGGGATCGCCGACGTCCTCGGCCTCCGCCTGCGCGGCTTCCCCGGCTGGTGGGTGACCCGCACGTACCACCTGTACCAGCTGCCGCTCCTGACCCGGAAGCTCCGCGTCGTCGTCGACTGGACGGTCGCCCTCCTCTTCCGCCGCGACATCGCCGAGCTCTCGATGCTCGGGCACCCCGTCCCGCTCGGCGCGACCGGTGAGAAGGGGGAGCGCCCGTCCGGAGACGAGCGCTCCCCCGACTGACGGCCTAGGTCGTCTCCGGCTCCACGAACTGGAAGAACGCGCGGTGCTGGATCCCGTCCTTCCGCGTGAGGACGAGCTCGCGGCACGTGCCGGCCCAGTCCTCCTCGGTCTTCCAGTTGTAGTGATAGACGCCCTGGGCGTTCCGTGTGAACTCGCCGACGCGCAGCGCGTCGACCGGGTACTCGCGCGGCGTGATCCGGTCGCCGATGCTCGGCACCTGGAGCGTCGCGCAGTCGACCCGCCGCGAGAACGGCGAGTTCGTGGGCATGAGGACGTCGAGACCGGTGAGACCGGTGCCGGTGAACTTGAGCGGCACCGCGCTTCCGGCGTCGCGGACGTTCAGCGTCCCGTACGGCTGATGCACCGGGGTCTGGAAGCCGCGGAGACAATCCGGATGCGTATCGAACGCCTCGGTGTTGTCGTCCCGTCCCGTGCCGCCGCCGACGGCGCTGTAGCCGACGCCGCGGCGGGAGAACGATGCCCAGATGGTGCACGCGTCGCCCTTGTTCTCGCCCGCAGCGCCGCCTCCGAGCACGTTCGCCGCGGCGACGATCGCGTCACGCGAGCGAACGAACGTCGGGCTGCAGCCCTGGAACTTGAGCCCGTCGACCATGTACTGCATCGCGCGTGTGTTCCCGCCCGTGTTCCAGGCGGCGTAGATGTTCGGCGCGAAGCCGTGCTTGTCGATCAGGTCCCAGGTGTAGTCCCAGAGGATCGCGGCCCACGCGTGCCCGACACCGTGCGGCGTCGCGAGCGACCCGGTGAGCCACGCGTTCGTCTTGATCGAGTCGTACGTCGCCGGCTGGATCGTCATGTCGCGCGTGTACGGACGCGGACGGATCCCGGCGCCGTGCCGGTCCGGCTGGAAGAGCGCGTACGGCCCCATCCCGCGCGGCTGCTGAGGATCGTCGAGCGTGGGATCGAGCATCGACACGTTCGCCACGTAGTCGCTCCAGCCCTCGCCCTGCTGCTCCTGGCCGCTCAGGCAATTCGTGGCCGGCCCGCCCGTGAGGCGGGTGGACATACCGTGCCCGAACTCGTGGAAGATGATCCCGTTGTCGAAGTCGCCGTCGCGGATCCCCGGGTGGTTCGGGTTCTTCCGCACGGTGCCCGACGTCGGGCCGGCCACGATGGCGGCGCGGATCGAGTCGCCGGCGGCCTGCGGGATCGGCACCGTCGGGATCGACGGCGGAGCCGTCGTCTGCGAGCCGGTCAGGATCGTCGTCGACGAGGTACCGGACGCGAGGACGAGCGCCTTCGCGCCGGCCGCGCTCGCGGCCCTGCCCTTGTCGATGTTCTGGCAGCCCGTGTTGTTCCCGGTGGCGATGGCGATCCAGTCGCCGGCCGGCGCCCCCGCGTAGTCGGCGGCGACGCAGCCGTTGCCGGCGTCCGTGAGCTGACCGGACACACCGGCACTCGGGGCAGGCGGCCCGAAGCGGGCCCAGCCGCCGCCGAAGTCGCCGACTCCCGGGACGGACACCTGGGTCTGGCTCCCGAACTGGTTGCCGGGCCAGAGGTACATCTGCATCCGGGGCGTGCCGCCGGACATCGCCGTCTCGGCGGGCGTGTTGAAGTTCGCGTTGTTCGTGCCGTTTCCGTCGGAGGCCTCGCAGCGGACGTAGTCGCCCTGCGTCCCGCCGCGACCGTAGTTGTTCGCCTGGAAGTTCCCCGCCGCCTCGTCCCAGCCTCGAACATAGAGGAGGTCGTGGAACGTGTTGCAGCCGAAGAACAGGTTCGTGACCACCGCCGGGCGGTAGGCCTGGGAGTGCTCGGTCAGGTCGATCGGGAAGTCGAACAGGAGGGCCGCACCGCCGTCGACGTCCGCGGCGGCGTCGGGCGTGTTGTTCGCGTCCTGGTCGAGGTACGCGTGGTTGTTGTTCCCACGCGTCGTCGTGAACTCCGCGCCGGCCGCGCCGTCGGTGTCGTGCCAGCCGTACGGCGAGGCGACGCCGTCGGCCGGGTTGCACACGAGCCGGCGAGCGCCGTCGTTCGGGCTCTCGAGCGCGAGGTCGTAGACCCGGTAGCACGAGCCGTCGGTGACCGGGTTCAGCGAGAAGCCGCGGGCAGGCGTCGTGCTCGCCGCCGCAACCGGGAGCTTGCCCCCGTGGACGCCGCCGGCGAGATCCTCGATCTCGTCTTCGATCGTCCAGTCCTCCTTCTTCAGGAGCTCGCCCGTCGCGGCGTCGACCGTCGCGTTCCAGTAGCTCTCGTCGCTCGAGCTGTCGATTGCGACCTGCCAGGCGAGCCGGAGCCCGTCGCTCGTCGGCTGCCAGCCGAGTCGGGCCGGGATCGGGGAGTCCGAGATGCCGCCCTGGGAGAGCAGCGCCTCGCCGGAGCTCAGGTCGAGCTTCAGGATCTGGAGCCCCTCGGGTGCGGCGAGCCCGAGCTCGTCGGCCGCGGCCGCAACCGCGTCCTTCACGTCGAGCCGCTGCACGCCGGCCGCGAGGGTCAGACCGCGGACGAGGCTTCCGCCGGCGTAGACGACGCTTCCGCCGGCGCCGACGTTCACCGTCGCGTAGCCGCCGAAGACCTCGAGGCCTTCGTAGCGCTGCGCGACGTTCACATGCGTGACGCCGTTGTGTTTGCTCGTGTACGAGCTCGTGACGCCGAGCTCGCTCACGTCGGCCTCGGTGACACCCAGCGCCGCGGCGTGCGCGCGTACGTGGGAGAACGCGGCGTCCTGTGCGGACGACGCGGCCGCCGCTGGCGCGAGCGCAAGCGCGAGCAGGGCGGTGCCGAGTGCCAGCCGGAGTCCTGGTGTGGACATGGTCACTCCTTCCCGGTGGGGAGACTGGACCGGTCGACTTTCTCACGGTCGCACGACTTAAGTCAATGAAAGCGTGACTTAGGTCGTGAGTGACTCGAGCGCGGCACGCAGGGACTGCTTCCCGTGGAGGACGGGCTCGAAGAGGTCGCCCTCGCGGCCGATCCGGTCGAGCACGACCTCCGGCGTGAAGTCCCTCGGTTCGAGGTCCGTGGTCACCTCGTCCCACCGAAGCGGCGTCGAGACGGGCGCCCCGTCGTGCGGTCGGACGGAGTACACGGAGGCGATCGTCTTCCCCTCGCCGTTCTGGTTCGCGTCGACGAGCACGCCGCGGCGCTTCGCCTTCGACCACTCGGTGGTCACGAGCTTCGGGTTCGCGCGGACGAGCGCGCCCGCGACCACCTCGGCGAAGCGACGCGTGTCCGCATACGTGTGGCGGCGCGAGACCGGAACGAGGACGTGGATCCCGTCGGAGCCGCTCGTCTTCACGTGGCTCTCGAGCCCGAGCGCGTCCAGGAGCTCCCGGACGAGGAGCGCGACCTGCACCGTCTCGGGAAAGCCGACGTCCGGCGACGGGTCGAGGTCGAAGAGGCAGAAGTCCGGCCGCTCGGGCTTGTCGACGCGCGAGTACCAGGTGTTCAGATCGATGCAGCCCATGTTCACCATCCAGAGGAGCGCGAGCTCGTCGTTCACGAGCGGGTAGGCGATCGTCCGCTTCTCGCGTGACTCGCGGGAGGTCGAGCGGTACTCGACGCGCGGAATCCAGTCGGGCATGTGCTTCGGCGCGTCCTTCTGGAAGAAGTGCTTGCCGTGGATCCCGTCGGGATAGCGCTTCATCGTGAACGGGCGGTCGCGCAGGTGCGGGACGAGCGCGGGCGCGACCCGCTGGTAGTACGAGAGCAGGTCGCCCTTCGTGAGCCCGTCGGCGGGGAAGAAGACCTTGTCGAGGCTCGAGAGGCGAAGCTCCCGCTTGCCCTTGCGTACGACCTCCGCGAGCGGGCGCTCGCGCCGGACCTCCTCCGGCTGCTTGTCCTCGCGCAGGCCGAGGTAGCGCGGAGCGCGCAGGTGGTCGTCGTGCGTCCACTCCGCGAACTCGACCTCGCAGACGAGCTTCGGCGTCACCCAGACGATGTCGCCCTTGCGCACGCGGGGCATGGCGGGCGGCGTCGTGAACGGGCAGGTCTTCCGCTCGAGCGGGCGTAGTCTGGCGAGCAGGCGCTCCATCTCCGGCTCCGTGAACCCCGTGCCGGCGTTGCCGACCCAGAGGAGCTCGCCGCCGCGCCGAACGCCGAGGACGAGTGAACCGAAGAGCCGCGCGCGCCGGCCCTTGCCCTTCGTCCACCCGCAGATCAGGAACTCCTGGCGGAGCGTCGTCTTCACCTTGAGCCACTCGCGGCTCCGTTTGCCCGGCTCGTAGCGGGAGCTCGCCTTCTTCGCGATCACGCCCTCGAGATGCTGCTGCTTCGCCGCCTCGAGGAGCGCCCGCCCGTCGTCGAACGTGTCGGAGAGGCGGACGACCTGATGCCCCGGCGCGAGGAGCTCGCGCAGCCGCTCGTGCCGCTCCGTGAACGGGAGGTCGAGAAGGGGCTCGCCCTCCACCTCGAGCACGTCGAACGCGTAGAAGACGAGCGGGTGACCGCCCTGCTGCATGGCGGAGAAGCTCGACCGGCCCTGGTCGTCGAGCGCGCACACCTCGCCGTCGAGCACGCAGTTCGGCGTCCGCAGCGCCTGCCCGAGCGCCCGGGCGACGACGCCGAACCGCTCGGTCAGGTCCTGGTCGCGGCGGCTGCGCAGCTCGGCCTCCCCGCCCCGCATGGTCACGATCGCCCGGTAGCCGTCCCACTTGACCTCGAAGAGCCAGCCCGAGCCGGACGGGACCTCGTCGGCGAGCGTCGCGAGCATGGGCGCGTACCTGCGCGCCGGCCCGCGGCGCGGGGAAGCGGCCGGGGCCGCGTCGTCGCGCTTGCGGAGCAGGAGCCAGTTCTTCTCGTCCCCGTCCATGCGGGCCGGAACGAGCGTCCACACGCCCTCGAGCCGCTCACCGTGGAGCCGGACGGTCAGGCCTCCGTCCGGCTTCTCCTCCAGGAGCTCGTACGTCCCCGCGTCCCAGATCTCGACCGTGCCGGCGCCGTACTGACCGGCCGGGATCTCCCCCTCGAAGCTCGCGTACTCGAGCGGGTGGTCCTCCACGTGGACGGCGAGCCGCCGGTCTCCGACCTCGAGCGGGACGCCCTTCGGCACGGCCCAGCTCGCGAGCGCGCCGTTGCGCTCGAGCCGGAAGTCGTAGTGGAGCCGCCGCGCCGCGTGGCGCTGGACGACGAAGATCGGCTCCTTCCGCCGCGACCGCTTCCCCCCGAAGGGCTCCGGCGTCTCGCCGCGCGTCCGCTTGCGCTCGTACTCGTTCAGACGGGCCACGACGCAAGGATGCCCCACCCTGGCCACGCGCATGTGCTCTGCACGTTCAGGCGGAGGCGAACGTGGGTAGCCTGGGGATGCCGATCTGGGGGGGTTGGCATGCGGGGCCGGTGTTCGCACCGGCCCCGTTCTTGTCCCGGCCGCCCGAGCGGAGTGCTGACAAGAGACCGGGTCCCACAGCCGCTCTCACTAGGAAAGCGGCCCTTTCCTGCAGGTTTCTCACCTTCGGCCGGCCTGCGGAAAAGCCTGTGGAAGCTGTGGACGACGGCGCGGAAGTACCGCTCAGCCCGTGAAGACGCCCATCGTACGGAAGCGGGCGCGTCGCTCGACTCGCCGCTGCCCGCGGTCGACGCGCTCCGCGTCCTCGAGCGCGACACCCAGGCCTTCGGAGAGGAGCTGTGCGGCGACGTCGTGCTCCAGGTGGGCCCCGCCCTCTGGCTCCGGCACGATCCCGTCGATCACGCCGAGCTCGAGGCAATGGCGCGCGTCGGGCTTGAACGCAGCCGCCGCTTTCTTGGCCTCGCTCGCATCCCGCCAGAGGATCGCCGCGCACCCTTCCGGGGAGATGACCGAGTAGATGGCGTTCTCCTGCATGAGCACCCGATCGGCGACGGCGATCGCGACGGCGCCGCCCGACCCGCCCTCGCCGATCACGCAGGCGATCGTCGGCACGGTCAGGCCGACCATCGCGAGCTGGCAGCGGGCGATCCAGCCGCCCTGGCCGTGCTGCTCCGCGGTCAGCCCGGGGTACGCCCCCGGCGTGTCGACGAGCGTGAGGATCGGGTAGCCGTGGCGGTCGGCGAGGTCCATCACCCGCATGGCCTTGCGGTAGCCCTCGGGGTAGGGCATGCCGAAGTTGCGGTGCGTCCGCTCGCGGATGTCGCGGCCCTTCTGGTGCCCGACGACGGCGACCGTGCGGCCGCGGAAGCGCGCGAGCCCGGCGACGATCGCGGGGTCGTCCGCGAACGTGCGGTCGCCGCGGAGCTCGACGAAGTCGTCGCACATCCGTTCCACGTAGTCGAGCGTGTACGGCCGGTCCTGGTGGCGCGCAAGGTCGACCGAGTGCCAGACCTCGTCCGCGCTCGGCTCGACCGCGATCTGCTCGATCTGGCGCTCGAGGCGCTCGAGCTCCTTCGAGACCCCGACGCCGCCGAGCAGCGGCAACGCGCGAAGACGGGCGAGCCGGTCGCGGAGCCGGAGCTGCTCGACCTCGCTGGCCTTGGGCTCAGCCGCCATCGCGCTCGTCTGCGAAGAGGGCGAGGAGCCGGCCCAGGTACGGTCGGAGGTCGGGCCGGCGCACGATCGCGTCGACGTGCCCGAAGCGGGCATTCGACTCGGCGAGCCCGAAGTCGTCGGGGAGCTTCTCGCGCGTCGTCTGCTGGACGACCCGCGGCCCCGTGAAGGCGAGCAGCGCGCCCGGCTCGGAGACGATCACGTCGCCGAGGCTCGCGAAGCTCGCGAGGACGCCGGCCGTGGTGGGATGGGTCATCACCGTGACGAAGGGCGCCCGCGCCTCGCGCAGGACGTCCACGGCCGCCACCGTCTTCGGCATCTGCATGAGCGAGAGGATCCCCTCCTGCATGCGGGCGCCGCCGGACGCGGTGACCGTGACGAGCGGGACGCGGCGCCCCGCGGCGCGGTCGGCGGCGCGCGCGAACTTCTCGCCGACCGCGCTCCCCATCGACCCGCCCATGAAGGCGAAGTCCATGACGGCCAGCTCGCAGGGGCGCCGCTCGATCGCGGCCGCGCCGGCCACGAGCGCGTCGCCGAGCCCGGTCGCCATCTCCGCCTGGGCGATCCGCTCCGTGTACGCCTTGAGGTCGAAGAAGCTCAGCGGGTCGGCCGAGCGGAGGTCGGCATCCTGCTCGGCGAAGGTGCCCCGGTCGGCGAGCTGGGCGATCCGTTCGCGCGCGCCGACGGGATAGTGGTGCCCGCACTGGAGGCAGACGCGGAGGTTCGCCTCGAGCTCGTCGTCGCGATAGTGCGAGCCGCACTTCGGGCAGGTGTTCGGGTGCTTCTTGCCATCGTCGTCGGCCGGCTCACGCCGGTCCTCGATCACCGCCTCGTACCGCTCCGCCATGCGACCGACATCCTATGCCCGGACCGGGGCGGCTCTTCAGAGGCCCATCGCCGCGGCGAACCGGGTGAGTGGCGGCACGTTGGCCGGGTCGCCCGCGACGCCGGTGAACCCGGCTCCGACCAGGCGCCTCGCTGCGACGATCCGGCGGAGCATCTCCTCCACCTCGACCACGGACGGCCCACCCGGCTCGGGCATGAACATCCGCACATCGTCCCGCGGATCGAGCACGTCGACGTCGAGCGCCACGTAGACGGCGTCGGCCCCGTCGAGCGCCGCGTCCACGTCGTCCAGGTGGACGCCGGCGGCCTCGATGAACTCCAGTTCGGGCGGGTCGAGGGAGCGCGCGCCGACGAGCGCGACGTCGTCCGGCCGGACGCTGCCGTCGTCGATGAGCGCGCGGAGGGGCATGCCCCACTCGTTACCGCTCGGGGAGGTCTCGGGCGTGTTGAGGTCCCCGTGCGCGTCGAACCAGACGACCGCGACGCGGCCGTGGCGCGCGGCGAGCGCCCGTACGGCGCCGACGTGGGAGCAGCAGCATCCGCCGAGCACGAGCGGCCGTGCCGGGAGAGCGTCCGCGAGGACCGCGTCCTGCTCCGCCCAGCTTCGCGCCTCGACCACCGCCGCCTCGGGGTAGGGGAGGTCGAGCGAGGCCGCCTCGACCATCGCGTCGCCGCCCGCTCCCCAGGCGCGCGGGACGCGGACGAGCCCGGCCGCGAACGTGGCGCCGCACGAGTGGCACTCGTAGCCGTCGCCGATCGCGACCGCGGTGAGCGTCCGGCAGTACGGACACCTGGCGCGTAGGCTCGACATCACGCCGGCCTGATCCCGTCGAGCGTGTCCGCGAGGCCGCGCAGGTCGTTGAGCTCCGCCGCGCGAGGCAGGTCGCTCGTGTCGCCGGTCCGGTTGATCCAGACCGCGGGAAAGCCGAGCTCGGCCGCCGGCCCGAGGTCGTGGAAGGCGCTCGCGGCGACGTGCACGTGGCGGTCCCGGTCGACGTCGTCGCGCGCGAAGAACTGCTCCCAGTGCCCGTGCGCCGGCTTGTACGAGCCGGCCTCGGCCGCCGTGATCGTCACGTCGACCGGCGCGCCGATCTGCCGCCGCGAGGCCGCGAGCAGGTCGGGGTCGGTGTTCGAGAGGAGCGCGAGGCGCCAGCCGCGGTCGCGGAGCTCCTGCAGCCCGCCCGGGACCTCGGGGAACGCGGGCCAGCCCGGGAGCGAGTCGCCGAGCGCCTGCTCGTCGTCGGCGGAGAGCTCGAGGCCCTCGCTGTCGGCGAGCAGCCGCAGCGCCTGGGCCATCACGTCGCGGTAGGGGAGCGCGCCGTCGAGCTGGACGCGCGGCTCGAGCTCGTGGTAGCGCTCGAGCAGCGCATCGTGGTCGGCGGCGGGCCAGAGCCGCTCGAGCGTGCCTCGGATCCCCCCGTCCCAGTCGACGAGCGTCCCGTAGACGTCGAACGTCGCCCACCGCTCTCCGCTCCCACCGGCCATCGCGCCAAGAGCCTACCGCGGCGACTTTGTGTTGCATCACCCGTCCGCCGAGGCTCGTGGCCGATGCAACACGAACGCCCGACCCCGCGCGGGCGCGGCCCGGTGCGCGTCGACCCGCGGAGCCGCTCGGCGACCCGGCGCCGGACGAGAGGCCCTGTGTTGCATCGGCACGGAGTGGGAGGGGCGCGTGCGATGCAACACAAAGTCCGGGGCGGCCCGCCGAGGCCCGTGGCCGGGACGGATAGGAGGTCGCCGCTGGCCCGCTAGTCGTCGAACCGCTTGACGACCAGGCAGGCGTTGTGGCCGCCGAAGCCGAAGTTGTTCGAGAGCGCGTAGCGGACGTCGACCTCGCGCGAGTCGTTCGGGATGTAGTCGAGGTCGCACTCGGGGTCGGGATCCTCGTAGTTGATCGTCGGCGGGACGATCCCGTCCCGGACGGCGAAGATGCAGGCGATCGCCTCGATCGCGCCCGAGGCGCCGAGGCAGTGGCCGGTCGCGCCCTTCGTGGACGAGACGGGCGTCGAGCGCGCCTTCTCCTCGCCGAGCGCGATCTTGATCACGCGCGTCTCGCTCGCGTCGCCGAGCGGCGTCGAGGTGCCGTGTGCGTTCACGTAGTCGATGTCGTCGGCGGTGATGCCCGCCGAGGCGAGCGCCATCGCCATGGCCCGGGCCGGGTGCCGGCCGGTCGGGTCTGGCTCCGTCACGTGCTGGGCGTCGGAGGACACCCCGTAGCCGACGATCTCGGCGTAGATCTTCGCGCCGCGCGCCTCGGCGTGGTCGAGCGCCTCGACGACGACGATCCCGCCTGCCTCGCCCATCACGAAGCCGTCGCGGCCGAGGTCGAACGGGCGGCTCGCCTTCTCGGGCGCATCGTTGCGGCGGGAGAGCGCGCGCATGGCGCCGAAGCCGGCGATCCCGACCTGCGTGATCCCAGCCTCCGTGCCGCCGGCCAGCATCACGTCGGCGCGACCGAGGCGGATCGCGTCCATCGCCTCGCCGATCGCCATGTTCGAGGCGGCGCAGGCCGTGCACTGCGACGACAGCGGACCGCGCGTCCCGAGTTCCATCGAGACCCAGGCCGCGCCCATGTTCGGGATGATCGCGGGGATCGACTGCGGGTTGACACGGTCGGCGCCGCGGTCCTTGAGCGTGTAGGCGCAGTCCTGGAACGAGCCGAGGCCGCCGATCCCGGTGGCGACGGAGACCCCGATCCGCTCCGTCTCGGCGGCGATGTCGAGCCCGGAGTCGGCCTCCGCCTGGCGGGCGGCCGCGATGATCATCTGCGCGAAGCGGTCCATCTTCCGCGCCTTGCGCTTCTCGACGTAGTCGGTCGGGTCGAAGTCCTTGAGCTCGCAGGCGAACGTGACCGGGAACTCGCTCGCGTCGAAGAGCGTGATCGGCGCCGCGCCGCTCTCGCCGGCGGTCAGGTTCTTCCAGTACGTCTCCGCGTCGTTGCCGAGCGGGGTCACCGCGCCGAGGCCCGTCACGACGATCCGTCGCTGTCCGTTGTAGGCGTTCACGCGTCCCTCACATCCCGAGCCCGCCGTCGACGAGCATGATCTCCCCTGTCACGAAGCCGGCCTCGTCCGAGCAGAGGAACCGTACCGCGGTGGCGACGTCCCGCGGCTCCCCCAGCCGGCCGAGCGGCGTGTTCGTGAGCAGGAACTGGCGCAGATCGTCGGGCAGGCCCTGGGTCAGCTCGGTGTCGATGTAGCCCGGCGCGACCGCGTTCACCCGCACGCCGCGCGGGCCGAGCTCCTTCGCGAGCGCCTTCGTGAAGCCGATGATCCCGGCCTTCGACGCCGCGTAGTTGGCCTGGCCCGGGTTGCCGTGCAGGCCGACGAAGCTCGTCATGTTCACGATCGAGCCGGCGCGGCGCTTGAGCATCTTGCGCGCGACCGCCTTGCACGTGTGGAACGCGCCGTCGAGGTTCGTCGAGATGACCGCGTGCCAGTCCTCCTCGCTCATGCGTGCGAGCAGCGTGTCCCGCGTTATCCCCGCGTTGTTCACGAGGATGTCGATCTCGCCGAGCCCCTCCTCGGCCGCCGCGACGACCGCCTGCGCCTGCTCGGCGTCCGCGACGTCACCGGCCACCGCGATCCCGCCGATCTCGCCGGCCAGAGTTTCGGCGGCCTCTGCGCTCGCGCGGTAGTTGACGGCGACCTTCGCTCCCGCCTCGGCGAGCTCACGGCAGACGGCCACGCCGATGCCACGCGACCCGCCGGTCACGAGCGCGACCCGGCCCTCGAGGGAGCAGAAGTCACGCAGCGGCGAGCGCCTCCTCGAGCGCGGCGACCCCGTCCGGATCGCCGACCGAGAGGGTCGTGAGCGAGCGATCGCACCGGCGCAGGAGCCCCGCCAGCACCTTCCCGGGCCCCACCTCGACGAACGTGTCGACGCCGGCGGCGACGAGGGCCTGCACGGCCTGCGTGAAGCGAACCGGACCGGTCAGCTGGTCGAGCAGGATCTGCGGCAGCGACTCCGCGCCCTCGAAGCCGGCGGTGACCGTCGACATGAACGGCGGCGACGGCTCGCGCCAGGCGGCCGCCTCGACCGCGGGACGGAGGCGGTCGACGGCGGGGCCGACGAGCGGTGAGTGGAACGCGCCGGTGATCGGAAGCTTGACCGTCTTGCGCGCGCCGGCCTCCGCGGCCGCCTCGATCAGCCGGTCGACGGCCGCGTTCTCGCCCGAGACGACGAGCTGGCCTGGGCAGTTGTAGTTGGCGGGCCACACGCCGTCGATCCCGGCGCAGAGCTCCTCGACGACCGCATCCTCGAGGCCGATCACGGCCGCCATCGCGCCGGGATGGGCCGCGGCCGCCTCCGCCGTCGCCTCGCCGCGAAGCCGAACGAGCGAGACCGCCTCCCCCGTCGGGAGCGCACCGGCCGCGGCAAGCGCAGCGTACTCGCCGACCGAGTGGCCGACGACGGCGTCCGGCCTGACGCCGGTCGTCTCGATCGCCCGCAGGCACGCGAGCTCGGTCGCGACGAGCGCCGGCTGCTGGAGCTCGGTGCGCGTCAGCTCCTCGAGCGGGCCCTCGAAGCAGAGCTCCGCGAGGTCGAAGCCGAGCGCCTCGGACCCCTCGTCGTAGACCGCGCGCGCATCGGGGTAGGCCTCGGCCATCGCCCGCCCCATCCCAACGTCCTGCGAGCCCTGGCCGGGGAAGCAGAACGCGACCTTCACGCGCCGTTCCCGTTCGGCGACCACTCCATGAAGGCGGACCCCCACGTGATCCCGCCGCCGACCGCGCTCATGAGCACGCGCATCCCCGGCTTCAACTGCCCCGACCCGACGGCCTCGGCCAGCCCGATCGGGATCGAGGCGGCCGACGTGTTGCCGTAGCGCTCGATGTTCAGGAAGACCTTCTCGGGCGGGAGGCCGAGGTGCTTGGCGGCGTGGTCGATGATCCGCTGGTTCGCCTGGTGGGCGACGTAGAGGTCGACATCGTCGATCGTCGCGCCGAGCTCGGCGAGGAGCTGCTCCGCCGAGCTGACCATCAGGCGCGTCGCGACCCGGAAGACCTCGCGGCCGTTCATCTCGACCCAGTGCCTCCCCTGCGCGACCGTCTGCGTGCTCGTCGGCTCGCGCGAGCCGCCCCCCGGGAGGCAGAGGTCCGGCCCGTGCTTCGCGTCGACGCCGAGCTCGAAGCCGAGGAACCCGCCCTGCTCGACCGGCTCGAGCACGGCCGCGCCGGCGCCGTCTCCGAAGAGGATGCAGGTGCCCCGGTCCGACCAGTTCACGATCTTCGACAACGTCTCCGAGCCGACGACGAGCGCCTTCTCGGCCACACCGCCGGCGATCGTCCCGTAGGCCTGGGAAACGCCGTAGAGGAAGCCGCTGCATGCAGCGAGGGTGTCGTAGCCGGCCGCATTGGTCGCGCCGATCGCCTCCGCGACGATCGCGCCCGTGGAAGGAAAGAGCATGTCGGGCGTGGACGTCGCGACGATCACGAGGTCGAGCTCCTCGGGCGCGACCCCGGCCTGTGCGAGCGCCTGTCGCGCCGCCGGGATCGCGAGGTCGCTCGCGGCCTCGTCCGCGCTCGCGATCCGCCGCTCGCGGATCCCGGTGCGCTCGACGATCCACTGGTCGGACGTGTCGACCATCCGCTCGAGGTCCGCGTTCGTGAGCACGCGCTCGGGCACGTGGACGCCGATGCCGGTGATGCCGACCCGGCGGCCGTTCTCGGAGACCTTCGCGATCACGCCTGCGGCAGCTCCGTCAGCGCGAAGGTGAGGGTGCCGCGCACGGCGAGCTCGCCGTCCACCGTCGCTCTCGCCTTGCCCTTTCCGACGGGTCCGCGCATCCGCTCCAGCTCGCAGACGAGCTCGAGCTCGTCGCCCGGCCGGACGATCCGCTTGAAACGCACGTCGTCGATCCCGGCGAAGAGCGCGAGCTTGCCGCGGTTGGCCTCCTCCGAGAGCACCGCGACGGCCCCGCACTGCGCCATGGCCTCGACCATGAGGACGCCCGGCATGATCGGGTTGCCCGGGAAGTGGCCCGCGAGGTACCACTCGTCCTCGCGCACCCGCTTGCGCGCGACCACACGGGCACCGGGCTCGATCTCCGTCACCTCGTCGAGCAGGAGGAACGGCTCCCGGTGGGGCAGGATCGCCTCGATGCCGGCCCGATCGAGCCCCGTCACGGCAGGCTCGCCGGCCCGGCTGCCGCGCGAGGGCCGAGCGGGTCCTCGAGCGCGGAGCGAAGCCGCTTGCGGCCGCGATGGACGTAGCTCTTCGCGGTGCCGACCGGCATGCTCGCCGCGTGCGCGACGTCCTCGTACGAGAGCCCCATCACGTCGCGCAGGACGACCGCCGAGCGCTGGTCGTGCGGAAGCGAGCCGAGCCCGCGCACGAGATCCCGCCGGACGTCGCCGAGGATGCTGCGGCTGGCGGGGTCGCTCTCGTCGCCGGCGAGGACCTCGAAGTCGGAAAGCGGCTCGGTCGACCGCGCGCGCTTGCGCTCCTGCAGGTCGCGGCACGTGTTCGTCGTCAGGCGGTGGAGCCAGGTCGTGAACTGCGCGTCGCCGCGGAACTGGCGGAGCCGGGTGCAGAGCTTGACGAGCGACTCCTGCGTCGCGTCGCGGGCGTCCTCGAAGTCGCCCATGAGCTGCGCGGCGATCCGGTTCACGCGCGGGGTATGCCGCTCGACGAGCACGTGGAGCGCGGGCCGGTCGCCGGCGCGGGCCTTCGCGACGAGCGCGAGGTCGCCGAGCTTGCGGTAGGCCTGGAGGATGGGAACGGGCACCCTTTCCTCGGACAGACGGAACGTGGGAAGACTTGGTTGCACGGCCCGAAGTAGTCTAGAGGCCATGGGCGGCGTCGAACCGGGCTCGGATTCGCTCGAGCCGGCAGTCGTCGAACCCCTGCTCCCGGGATCCTGGGGACGGCCGTACCGGTTCGCCGGCCGGTGCGAGTCGAGCCAGACGATGCTCGAGCCGGACGACCCCGAAGGGACCGTCGCCGTCTGCGACGAGCAGACCGCCGGGCGCGGGCGGCTGGGCCGGAGCTGGGTCGTCCCGCCCGGGTGCGGCGTGCTCGTCTCGGTGCTGCTGCGACCGCCGGCGGGCCGCGTCGCCGCCTGAGCGCGCTACTCCCCCGGGCCTTTTTTAGCTGCGGGTTTGCCGTATAGCAGGGCGCTGGGATTGCGTTCCAGTTCTTCGCTCAAGCGGCGCAGCGAGCTGCTGGTCTCGCGCATTTCGGACACCAGCAGGCGCAGCTCGGGCACGATCTCGCCGGTATCCATGATCGTGCGCGCGAACACCGCGCGCAGACCCGACTCTTGAATGGCGCGGATGGTCTCGAAGGCGCACTCCGGACTAGGATTGAGAAAATTATGTTCGCACAGGGTCGTCACCCCG
>Ga0210115_1000100_pt1 | contig 20671 bp, 17 predicted proteins | sample MayberryNW_TuleB_2_FD_185526 | JGI IMG/M metagenome (GOLD analysis project Ga0210115, IMG submission 185526) | Wetland microbial communities from San Francisco Bay, California, USA, that impact long-term carbon sequestration - MayberryNW_TuleB_D2... | ecosystem: Environmental > Aquatic > Marine... | reverse complement strand
GGAGCTCGGCATGGACATCGTCGAGCTCGGGCTGCTCTACGACGTCGAGGTCGACGACGGGAAGGTCAAGGTCACGTACTCGCTGACCTCGATCGGCTGCCCCGTCGGCCCGATGATCGAGCAGGAGATCAAGGAGACGGTTGCCTCGATGGAGGGCGTCGAGGAGACCGAAGCCGATCTCACCTGGGACCCGCCGTGGTCGCCCGACAAGATGTCCGACGACGCGAAGTTCGTCCTGGGCTTCGGGTAATCGCCGACCGAAATCCGGCCCGCCTCCGGCGGGCCATGACGATTTCGGTCGGGTGGGCGACCAGGCGTGAGCGCGCGAGCCCGCCTTGTCGGTAGGGGCGAGGCCTGCCTCGCCCGGCGGTTCCCGGCGGCGTCGTCTGGCCCGGGCCGAGCATGCCCGGCCCCTACACCTCGGGTCCGTAGGGGCGGGTCTTGCCCCGCCCGGCCATCACGGGATCGTCAGGACGACCTTGCCGACCTGGTGGCCGCCCTCGAGGTACTCGTGGGCGGCGGCGGCCTCGGCGAGCGGGAACGTCCGGTCGACGATCGGCGTCACGCGGCCCGTGGCGACGAGGTCGAGCACGGCGGCGAAGTCCTCGCGGGTCCCCATCGTCGACCCGAGGATCGACAGCTGCTTCCAGAAGATCCGGTGGAGCATCGCCGGCGGGTTCGGGCCGGAGGTCGCGCCGCAGACGGTGATCCGGCCGCCCGGGCGGACGGCCTGGAGGGACGACTTCCACGTCGCCTCGCCGATGTGCTCGACGACGATGTCCGCCCCCTTGCCGCCGCTCGCCTCGCGCGCGGCGGCGACCACGTCGGCGTCCGTGCGCACGACGGCGTCGGCGCCGAGCTCGCGGGCCCGCTCGAGCTTCTCGTCGCTCGTCGAGGTCGCGAGCACCTTCCCGCCGAGCGCCTTCGCGATCTCGAGCGAGGCGGTCGCGACGCCGGCGCCGATCCCCCAGACGAGCACCCACTCGCCCTCCTGCAGGCCGGCGCGGGTCGCGAGCATCCGGTAGGCGGTCGCGAACACGAGCGGGAAGGCGGCCGCCTCCTCGAAGGAGAGCCGGTCCGGGATCGGGTGCACGTAGCCGGCCGGGATCGAGATCAGCTCGGCGTGCGTCCCGTCCATGTGCTCGCCGACGATGTGCGCGCCGTCCTCGAGCCCCGGGTTCAGGACGACGCGGTCGCCCTCCGCGAAGCCGTCGACGCCCTCGCCGAGCGCCTCGACGACGCCGGCCCCGTCGGCCCCGAGGATGCGCGGCTTCGGCACGGACGGAAGCCCCCGGCGGAGCCAGATGTCGAGGTGGTTGAGCGACGCGGCGCGCAGGCGGATCAGCACCTCGCCGGGCGCCGGGGCCGGATCGGGCACGTCGTCGAGGCTCAGAACCTCCGGGCCGCCGTCCTCGTGGATGCGAATTGCCTTCACGCGCGCGAACTCTAGACTCGAAAAACGGGGTATGTCTCGACGCGTGACACACGGCGAGCTGGAGCGACTCGCGGCCGGGCTCGGCCTCGACGCGGTCGGCGCGGCGCGGCCGGAGCCGTACGAGGAGACCGAGCGGCACATCCGCGAGCGGCGTGCTCGCGGCCTGTTCGGCCGCATGCGCTTCACGATGGCGCGGCCCGACGTCTCGTGTCACCCGGAGCGGCTCCTGCCCGAGGCGCGCACGGTCGTCTCCGCCGCGCTCTCCTACTACGTCCCGGGCCCGGAGCCGCGGCCCGGCGAGGGCCGGCTGCCGCGCTACACGTGGACCGACCGCTACACGGAGCTCCGGGAGAAGCTCGAGGCGCTCGGCCGTGGGCTCGGCGGCGCCTACCGCGTCCTCGTCGATGCGAACCAGCACGTCGACCGCGAGGGCGCCGCGCGTGCGGGACTCGGCTTCTACGGCAAGAACACGATGCTGATCACGCGCCGGCATGGCTCCTGGGTCGTGCTCGGGACGCTCGTCACGGAGGCCGAGGTCGAGCCCCCGCCCGCGTTCGCCGCCGACTGCGGGTCGTGCCGCCTCTGCGTGGACGCGTGTCCGACGGACGCGCTGCACGAGCCGGGCGAGCTCGACGCCACCCGCTGCCTCTCGTACTGGACGCAGGCGAGCGATCCGATCCCGTCCGAGTACCGCGAGGCTCTCGGCGTCCAGGTCTACGGCTGCGACATCTGCCAGGACGTCTGCCCGTGGAACCGCGGGACCGAGAAGCGGCGCGCCGGCGAGCCGCTGCCCGAGGGCGCCGAGCCCACCGTCTCGCTCGTCGACTGGCTGAGCGCCACCGACGAGGAGCTTGCGGAGCGCTACGACCGGCTCTTCGTGCCGCGCAACGACGCGCGCTACCTGCGCCGGAACGCGCTCGTGGCCGCCGGCAACGCGGGCGACGGGACGCTCGCGCCGCTCGTCGCCCGCCACGCGCGAGCCGACGACCCGCTGGTGCGCGAGCACGCCGTCTGGGCGGCGGACCGGCTCGCCGGAGCGCGCCCGTGAGGCCCGAGCGGCTCCGCTCCCAGGAGATCTGGATCGCGTGGATCCGGTTGCTCGCCGTCGGGTTGACGGTCGTCCTCGTCGTGATCAGCGCCTACGTCCAGGACGACGTGAACCCGGGGCAGGCGTGGATCGTCACGGCGCTCTTCGCTCTCGGGTCGGGGGCCCTGGCGCTGCTCGCGCGGCGCACCTCGAGCGAGCGGCACCTGAACGTGCTCGGGCTCTGCGCGCTCGCCTTCGACGTGACGGTCATCTACGCCTACGCGTTCACCCACACGCTCACGACGGGGACGCAATCGACCCGGCTCGTGGTGCTCGTCGTCGCGGAGGCGGCCGTCCGGTACGGCATCGTCGGCGGCGTCGCGCTGACGGTCGCGAACGCGCCGCTGCTCCTGCTCGTCGAGCTCCAGCGCGCCGCGCAGGCCGTTCCGCCGGCCGACCAGTTCCAGACGCGGACCGTCGCGATCACGCTCGTCGTGCAGCTCCTGACCGGCCTGATCGTCGGCGGCCTCGTCCGCCAGCTGCGCCGCGAGACGGCGACGGCCGAGGCCCGCGCCGCGGAGGCGGAGGCGCTGCGCGACGAGATGGGGCGCCACGCCGACCAGCTCGAGATCGTCAACCGCTGCGCCAGGGCGCTCTCCGCGTCCCTCGAGCTCGACGAGTCGTTCCGGCGCTTCGTGCAGGAGGTGCGGAGCGCGCTGCCGTTCGACCGGCTCGCGCTCATCCTCGCCGAGAGCGGCCGGGCGCGGGTGATCGCCGACGCCGGGCTCGGGGAGGGAGAGCCGCAGCGCCCGGGCTGGACGCGGCCGCTCGCGGAGACCGTGCTCGGCGAGGTCCTGCGGGACGGGAGCACCGTCGTGACCGACGATCTCGCCGGGACGCCCCGCTATCCCGAGGAGCTCGAGATCGCCGGGCTGGGCCTGCGCTCGCGGGTCGTCGCACCCCTCTCGCTCGCGGGCCGCACGCTGGGCGCGCTCTCGGTCTCGCGCGTCGACCCGGCCAGCTTCACGAAGGACGAGGTGCACCTCGTGACCCTGCTCGGCCGCCAGCTCGCGACCGCGGTCGAGAACATCCGTGCGTTCGACGCGGAGCGCGCGGCCGGGGAAGAGCTCAGGCGGCTCTCCGCGCTGCGCGCCGACTTCGTCTCGCTCGTGTCGCACGAGCTCCGCGGGCCGATGGCGTCGGTGGTCGGCTGCGCGTCGACGCTCCGGCAGCGCTGGCGCACGCTCACGCCCGGCCAGCGCGAGTCGTTCCTGGCCCTGATCGACGAGGAGACCACGCGTCTCGCCGCGCTCGTCGGCGACGTCCTCGACACCTCGCGCGTCGAGGCCGGGACGTTCACCTACTCGTTCGGCGACGTCGACCTCGCGGAGCTGATCGAGGAAACCGCGTCTGTCGTCGACCTCGGCACGGACGCCGTGTCCGTGCGGACGAGCGTCACGACGCCGCTCCCGCGGATCCGCGGCGACCGCGAGCGGCTGCGGCAGCTCGTGATGAACCTGCTCACGAATGCGGTCAAGTACACGGTCGACGGGGACGAGATCGAGGTGCGAGCCGACGCCGTGGACGGCGTGGTCGAGCTGAGCGTGACGGACAACGGGCCGGGCATCTCCCCCGAGGACCAGCGGCTCATCTTCGAGAAGTTCGGCCGCGGCTCGAACGACGGCAACTCGACGCCGGGCGCCGGCCTCGGCCTCTTCATCGCCCGCTCGATCGCCGAGGCGCACGGCGGCTCCCTGCGCGTCGACTCGCTGCCCGGCGAGGGCGCGAAGTTCACCGTCCAGCTCCCGCCTGCGCGGACGGGCCGCTAGCCGCCTAGGCGCGGGCGCCGGAGCGCCGCCGGCCGAAGAGCTCCTTGCGGAGCGCCTTCGCGCGGTCGGCCACCGCGCGGCGGATCTCGGCGGGCTCGACCACGATCGCCTCGCCGCGGAAGGAGAGGATCTCGCCCACGAGCCAGTCCTCGCTGCCGTGCCGGATGTCCTCGAGCGCCGTTCCGTCCGTCAGCTGGCGCGCGCCGCGCTCGACGCGCCACTGCGCGACCGGCTTCGTGAAGAGCACCCGTGCGGTCTGGACGTCGCGGAGCTTGGCCGGCTCGAGGTCCGGGCGCGGCTCGAACCGCTCGTCGAGGAGGGTCACGCGGCGCATGCGGTCGAGCCGGAAGCTCCGCTGCGCGTCGCGCGAGCGGTCCCACGAGTGGAGGTACCAGTGGGGGAGCTCTCGCTCGAGTGCGTGCGGCTCGACGGTACGCGTGGTCGGCTCCTCGCCCACGGCGAGGTACTCGATCTCGACGAGCCGCTGCGCCTCGATCGCCTCGGTCAGGGCGCGGACGTTCCGCTCCTCCTCGCTCGGCTCCTCCGGCTGGGACTCGTCGCGCACCTCGAACTGCCCGAAGGTCTCCTCGAGCTTGCGGCGCACGCGGTCGAGCGGGGTGTGCGCCGAGGCGGCGATCATCGGGCCGACGAACTCGAGCGCGAGCCGGATCGCCCGTGCCTCGAGGGGCGTCAAGCGGGGCGCCCGGCGGAACGCGTCGCCGAAGAGCTCCTTCTGGACGTGCACCTCGTCGCCGGAGACGTTCGCGTAGACGGCGTAGCAGCCGCCGCCGAAGTTGACGAGGTTGAGGAGCGCGAGGTGCTCGGCGAGCGCCTCGGCGGTCAGGTGGAAGCGGTCGGCCAGCTCGTCGGCCGGGATGACGACGCTCGTCTCGTCGCCGCAGCGGGCGAGCAGGTGTGCGAGGAGCGCCTGGAGGACGGCGAACCGCTCCGGCGCGACGGGTCCGACGGGCCGCTCGGCCGCCTCGCCGGGGGCGCGCCGGCGCGACTCGCGGGCGGGCTGCGGCGCCGGGCCCGTGTGCGCGGCCGTCACGGCGTCGAGGCCGCGCTTCACCTCGCCGACCAGCTCCTTCGGCGCGATCGGCCGGGCGCGGCCGTCCTGGCGGAGCACCCACGAGGCGAGCTGCCCGACGTCGGCGTAGTCCGTGCGGAACACCCCGTTTTCGACCTCGCCGCGCTCGATCGTCCGCTCGACCCACCACGCGGTGTCGGGGTCGAGCTCGATCTCGGCCGTGCCCTCGATGTCGCCGAACTGCCACTTCTGCCGGCCGCGGTAGCCCGTCACGTCGAAGTCCTCGGGCGCACGGAAGTCGCGCTCGCGGCGCGTCGCGAAGCGGATGTCGCCGCGGACGCGGGAGACGCGGTACGTTCGCACGTCGTCGCGGTCGAGGTCGCGGCCGATCAGGTACCACGAGCCTTGCTCCGGCAGGAGCGCGTAGGGGTTGACCGTGCGCTCCGCCTCGTGGTCGCGGCTGATCGTCCAGTAGCGGAACTTGATCGTCCGCTGCTTCGAGATCGCGTTCTCGAGCTTCGTCAGTCGCCCGGACATCTCGGCCGAGTAGTCGGGGTCGCGCATTGCGACGCGGACAGCGCCGCGCGTCGGGGTGTCCAGCGGGCCGGGACGGCCGAGCGCGAGGTTCTGGAGCGCCAGCCGGAGCGGCTCGGAGTACGCGAACTCGCCCTCGAGCAGGAAGAGGGCGGTCTGGAGCGCGGCCAGCTCGTCGTCGTCCAGCTGCAGCTCGTTCAGGAAGTACTGGTCCGACTTGAGGGTGTAGAGCTCCTCGCCGGTGAACTCGTCGCGCTGCGAGTGGAGCGGCACGCCGAGCTGGATGAGTTCCGCGCGGTCGGAGTAGAAGCGCCGCGCGAACGCCTCGTCCGACATCTCCGAGTAGCCCTCGACGTTTCCCTTCACGTCCCGCGCGGTCAGCGGCCGCCGCTCGGCCATGAGGAAGGCGACGAGCGAGAGCTGGCGGATGAGCTTGTCGGTGTCGTGCGACATGGGAAAACGAAAGGGCGCCGGTCGGCGCCCTCCCTATTCTTCACGACCCATGCCCTCCGGTGCCGTGATCGTCGGCCATCTCGACCTGGACGCGTTCTTCGCGGCCGTCGAGCAGCTCGAGCGTCCCGAGCTCGCGAACGTCCCGCTCGTGGTCGGCGGCGACCCCGACGGGCGCGGCGTCGTGGCCACGGCGAACTACGTCGCGCGCCGCTTCGGGATCCATTCGGCCATGAGCTGCGCCGAGGCGAGGCGCCGGTGCCGCGAGGTCGTCTTCGTGCGGCCGAGGCACGCCCGGTACGCCGAGGTCTCGCGCACGGTGTGGGCGGCGGTGCGCGAGGTGGTGCCGACGGTCGAGCGCACGGGGCTCGACGAGGGCTACCTCCAGCTGGACGAGATCGCGGGCGACGTGCGTGCCGCGCGGCGGATCGCCGAGGCGGTGCAGGCGGCCGTTCGCGGCGCGAGCGGCCTCACGTGCTCGCTCGGCGTCGGGACGTGCAAGGTGGTCGCGAAGGTCGCGAGCGACCGCCGCAAGCCGGGCGGCATCGTCATCGTGCCGCCCGGGCAGGAGGCGGCGTTCCTGGCGCCGTTCGACGTCCGCGTGCTCCCGGGCGTCGGGCCGCGGGCGGAGGCGCGGCTGCGCGCGGCCGGCGTGACCACGGTCGCCGGGCTCGCCGCGCTCCCGGACGACGATCTGGCGCGGCTCCTCCCGGGGTCGGTCGGCGCGATCCTCCGCGACCGCGCGCACGGCGTCGACCCGCGCCGGCTCGACGAGGTGACCGAGAACGTCTCGATCAGCCAGGAGGAGACGTTCGCCCGCGACGTCGCCGACCGCGCGGCGCTCCACGCCGAGCTGCGGCGCATGGCCGAGCGGTTGGCGGAGAAGCTGCGCCGCGACGGCCAGTCGGCGCGGACCGTCACCACCAAGCTCCGCTACCCCGACTTCGCCACGCGCACCCGCTCGCAGTCGCTCTCGGTCGGCACGGACGACGCCGCACGGATCGGAGCGCTCGCGTGCACGCTCCTCGACCGCGCCCTCGACGAGCGGCCCGGCGCGCTGCGGCTCGTCGGCCTGACGGTCTCGAACCTCGAGTCGGGCGTGCAGCTCGCGCTCGTGGGGGAGGCCGCGGCCCGGTGAGCGGGGAGCTCTGGGAGGCGGTCGACGAGTACCTGGCCGGCGCGCTCGTGGGCGAGGACGCGGCGCTCGACGCGGCGCTCCGGGCCAGCGAGGAGGCCGGTCTGCCCGCGATCGCGGTCTCGCCGCTCCAGGGCAGGCTGCTCAACCTCCTGGCCCGCGTGCAGGGCGCGCGGGCGATCCTCGAGATCGGGACGCTCGGCGGCTACTCGACCATCTGGCTCGCGCGGGCGCTGCCGGCGGACGGCCGGCTCGTCTCGCTCGAGGCCGAGCCGCACTACGCGGAGGTCGCGCGCGCGAACGTCGCGCGGGCCGGCCTCGGTGGGCTGGTGGAGATCCGGGTCGGCCCGGCGCTCGAGACCCTTCCGGAGGTCGAGGGGCCGTTCGACCTCGTCTTCATCGACGCCGACAAGCGGACGACGCCCGCGTACTTCGAGGCCGCGCTCGAGCGGTCGCGGCCGGGCGGCCTGATCGTCGGCGACAACGTCGTCCGGGGCGGCGCGCTCCTCGCGGGCGCCGATCCGAGCAGCGAGGGCATGCGGCGCTTCGTCGACCTCCTGGCCGCCGAGCCACGCGTCGAGGCGACCGTGATCCAGACGGTAGGGGCGAAGGGCTACGACGGCTTCGCCCTCGCGCTCGTCCGCTCCTGACACGTTGCGCCGGAGTCAAGACGAGGGCCGCCCTGCGGACACCCGGGGTCAGACCCCTGTGAGCACATCGGCACAAAGCGCGCGCAATTGCGATCTACGCAGCCGCTCAGGCCTCCCGATCAGGAAACCTGTGGACGACTTGGCACAAAGCTGCTCGGGGTCTGACCCCGTGACAGCGCTCGAGTGGACGCGTCTGGCCCCTGGCCGTCGAGCTGCGCGCCGACGGCGGGCGTGACCCGGATGGTCGGCGGGAAGGGCGCGGGACGTTCGGCAGCCGCGGGAGCACTACCCGTGTGAAAGCGTCACGGCCGCCGAAGGTGGCCGATTCAGGCGGCTGCGGTCTCGAGGTGCTGGTGCGAGGGGCAGTACTCGCGCTCGGGTAGCGGCGTGCGCTGGCACGGCTTGCCCTTTCGCGTCGTCGCGCGGCAGCGCGAGACGCCGCCGTCGAACGCGCCGGCCTCGATCTGCTCCTCGATGAACTCGACCGCTGCGCCGATTCCCTGCGTGATCGCCCAGTTCACCTGCGCCTGGTAGGCGATCGGGAAGTAGCGGCGGACATCCTGGAAGAGCGCCCGCTCCGGCTTCGAGAAGTAGCGCGGATCCTTGGCGAGCCGCTCGACCGTGTCCTCGCACGCGGCGAGGACCGCGCGACGGGCCTCGAGCTGGGTCTCGCGGTCGGCGTACGGGTCGATGAGATCCTTCACAGACCGGTAGATGGCCCGGGAGTACTGATACATGCGAGGGAGAAGTCCGTTCTGCATGAGCTCCATGGTCATTATCCGGCGCGGGGATTAACTAGCTGCAAACGAGTGTTAATTTCCCGTTAAGAGGGCGCCGAAGCGCCCCGTGGCCCGGGATTCTAACGTCCCCCGGGCGCTGTTACAAAGTCGCGCTCAGTTGACGGCCTTGACGTAGGCCCCCGGGTAGGACGCCTGCGCCTGCGAAAGGTGGCTCTGCGCCTCGGACTTCGTGTCGTAGACGCCGCTGAACACCGCGTAGTAGCCGTTCGTGAGGCTCGCGTACTGGTCGCCGTCGAGGACGCCGACCTCGGGCAGGCCCTTCGCCTTGGCCTGGCGCGCCTTCGTCTCCGCGGCCGCACGGCCGTCGCTCTTGGGGACGGAGGCGACGACGACCGTCCAGCCGTCCGTGTTGCCGGGCCATTGCGTGAGCCCGCCCGTCGTGGTCGTCGTCCCGGCCGTCGTGGTCGGCGCGGTCGTCGTGCCGGTCGCGACCGTGGTCGTCGGGAAGGTCGGAACCGTGGTGGACTGCGTGGGTGGCACGACCGTCGTCGGCAGCGGGCTCGTCGTGATCCCCGTGGTGGGCGGCACGATCGGGATCGTCGTCGGGGCCGCGCCCGAGGACGAGCCGCCGCCCTGGCCGTCGTCGTCCCGCGACGCGAGCACGATTCCGGCCGCCACGAGCGCGATCGCGAGCAGGCCGAGGAACGCGCCCCAGAACCAGAAGGGCGACTCGCTCCGGAAGAGGGTCGACCGCGTGACGCTGCCGGGAAGCGGGACGAGCCGGGCGCCGCACTCGAGGCAGTACTCCTGGAACGGGTCGTGCGGGTTGCCGCAGCGGTAGCAGCGCGGCTCGGGCGGCCCGGCTTCGGCGACCGGGGGCGCGTCTGGGTCCGGGACGTCGGGTGGGCGCTCGGTCATCCCGTCCAGGGGTTCTCGTCCGGCCGGGGCTCCACCAGTGTCTCGTCGACCCCGGTCTGGGAGGCCAGCTCCTCCGCGGCGACGGCGTTGCCGCAGACGGAGCAGAAGTTCGCCTCGGCCGGCAGCGGGTTGCCGCAGTGGCTGCAGACGGCCACGGGGGGCGTCTCAGGCGCGGGCCGCCCGCAGTGCGCGCAGAAGTGGGCTCCCTGGACGATCGGGGCGCCGCACCGGCACTCCGCCACGGCGACCCCGCGCTGGGCCATCTCCGAGGCGGCGATGAGCGCGTCGAGCTCGTGGATCCGCTCCTCGAGGGTGAGGACGTCGGCCGTGCGGCTGTGGAGGAGGGGATACCGCCAGTCGTTGCGCCTTGCCATCTCGACGGCGAGCCCGCCGACGTCGCGGAGCTCGATCTCGCGGAAGCGGATGAGGTCGCGGCGCTCCCGCTCGGGCGAGGGCGGAGGGGCAGGAGCGGCCGGCGGCGGCGGCGGAGGCGGCGCCGGGTCGCCGGGAACGGGCGACTCCGGCGCGTCGGCGGGCGGACCGGGCGGCGGAGGCCCGCCGCGTGCGAAGAAACGGCCCGGCATGGTCGGCGAGTCTAGCCGAGGATCCCGCGCAGTTACACGGCGTTTGCGAGCACGACCAGGCGCTCCTCGGTCATCTCGCGCACGGTGTGCGGCGGACCTTCCTTCGTGTTGCCGGAGGCCTTCACGCCGCCGTACGGCATCTGGTCGGCGCGGAACGTCGGCGCCTCGTTCACGACCACGCCGCCGAACTCGAGCTCGCGCGCCGCCCGCAGCGCCGTCTGCACGCTGCCCGTGAAGATGCCCGCCTGGAGGCCGAACTTCGTGCTGTTCGCGAGCGCGAAGGCCTCCTCCAGGGAGTCGTAGGGCGTGACGGTGCAGACCGGTCCGAAGACCTCCTCGCAGACCACCTTCATCTCGGGCGACACGTCGCCGAGCACGGTCGGCCGCAGCAGCTCGCCCTCCTCGCCGCCCGCGAGGACCGTGGCGCCCTGCGCCTCGGCCTCCGCGATCCAGGAGGCGATCCGCTCCCTGTTGCTCGAGTCGATCACCGGGCCGACGTCCGTCTCCGGGTCGGCGGGGTCGCCGACCTTGAGCGCCTCGACCTTCGGCACGAACGCGCCCAGGAACGTGTCGAGCGCCTCGCGCCGGACGTAGATCCGCTGCACGGAGATGCAGCTCTGGCCGGCGAAGGAGAACGCGTGCTGGGCGAGGCGCGCGGCCGCGTCCTCGACGTCCGCGTCCGCCTCGACGAGCACCGGCGTCGAGTTGCCGAGCTCGAGCGTGACCTTCTTCTGCGCCGCGCGGGCGCGCAGGTCCCAGCCGACGCCGCTCGAGCCGGTGAAGGTGATCATCCGCACGCGCTCGTCCTCGACGAGGACGTCGCCGATCTCGGACGCCTTGCCGACGAGGACGTTCAGCCACCCGGCCGGGAGGCCCGCCTCGTGCTCGAGCTCGGCGAGGAGCAGCGCCGACATGGGCGTCTGGGACGCGGGCTTCAGGACGACGGCGCAGCCGGCGGCGAGCGCCGGGGCGATCTTGTGGGCAACGAGGTTCAGCGGGAAGTTGAAGGGGCTGATCGCGCCGACGATCCCGATCGGCTGCCGCAGCGTGAAGGCGAGCTTCCCGGCGCCCGCGGCGGAGGCGTCCATCGGGATCATCTCCCCGGCGAGCGTGCGGGCGACCGCGGCGGAGACCGTGTAGGTCGAGACGGCCCGCTGCGCCTCGGTCCGCGCGGCCTTCATCGGCTTGCCGGCCTCGGCGCAGATCGTCTCGGCGACCTCGTCCTCGCGTTCCTCGAGCAGGTGGGCGACGCGGTCGAGGATCTCGGCGCGTCGGTGCGCCGGGAGCGGATCGCCCATGGCCTCGTCCGCGGCATCGACCGCCCGCCGGGCGAGGTCGGCGCCGGCCTTGGCGACCCGCCCGACCACCTCCCCGGAGTACGGCGACCTGACCTCCTGCCACTCGCCCGTCTCGACCCAGTCGCCGGCGACGAGGAGCTTCCGTTCGGCGGCGGTCGCGGCCATGCGGCTATTGAACCACGCGACCGGCCCGCGCCGCCTGCACGCCGCGGGCCGGTCGCTCGTGTCGCTACAGGTCGGCGGCCGTGATCCGCTCGAGGCGCTGGCGCTGCGCCCGCAGCTGAGCGGTCGTCGAGGCGGGATTGACCTGCACGGCCTCGGCCGCCTTCATGACGGCCCAGAACGTCCCGTCGTCGGCCGCGCCGCCGACGACGTTGACCGGCTCGTTCAGGTCGATGACGCCGTTTGCGAAGTTCAACCAGTGCTGGAGCAGGAGCCGGTCGAGCTTCTCGGACTCGCTCCCGCCGTTCGCGGCGAGGTTGAGCACGTCGAACGCTGCCGGGAACGTCGAGGCGTTCCTGAGCTCGTTGAAGACGGTGCTCATGTAGCCCGCGATCTCGAGGTAGCACTGGAGCGTCTGGACGGAGAAGGCGAGGTTCGCCTTCGGGCGGTACTGGTTCGACCACCAGCCGGCCGAGCGGAGCTTCGTGCCGTTCCCGAGGATCAGGACCTTCACCGAGTCCGCGCCCGTGCCTCCGTCGTCGTCGCGCGCGCCGAAGCCGACGTCGTAGACGCACGCGTCGGCGAAGGCGTGCACCTTCGTGTCGGTCACGTCGCGCGGCTGGACGGTCGGGCTCGGGAACGGATCCGGAAGCGGCGGGTTGACGAGGTAGGTGGTCGTCACGTCCGGCGCGGGCGGCCCGTCGTCCCAGTCCCAGCTGAGGAACAGGTCGTCGGAGCCCGGATCGGTCGAGCGCCCGTGGAACGTGACCGGGTCGCCCGCATGCGCGAAGAACGTCGGGATCCCGTTCACGAGGATCGTCCCCGTCTCGTCGATCGTCGCGGTCGGGTTCACGTTCGTGATCCCGATCGGGACGGTCACGCACGTCGACGTGTCGTCGTCGAAGCCGCACACCTCGGCGATGAACGTGCCGTTGTCCCCGTAGGTGTGGGCCTTCGAGAACGTGAGCGTCGCGTCGGGCCTCACGTTCTCGAGGACGCCGGTGAGCGCCTCGACCGGCGTTCCGTCGCCCCAGTCGACGGTCGCGGTCAGATTCTCGAGCCAGCCCGGATCCGTGATCGTCCCGCTGACGGTGACCGGCGTGCCCTCGGGCTTCGGGCCGTTCGAGGCCGCGACGACGGTCGGGGCGACGTTCGTCACGTTGACGGTCGCCGTGTCCGTGTCGTAGCCGCCGTCGGGGTCGGTCGCCTTGACGCCGATCGTGAACGTCCCGTCCTGTCCGACCAGGTCGAACGCGGCGGTGACGCCGGTCGCGTCGTCGTAGGCGCCGTCGTCGTCGAAGTCCCACGCGTACGTGAGCGCGCCGCCGTCGGGATCGGTCGAGCCGGCGGCGGACACCATGACGTCGGTGCCCTCCGGCGTCGTGTACGGGCCGCCCGCATCCGCGGTCGGGAGCTGGAACGGCAGGCGCCAGATCCCGCGCCCCTGTGTGCCGACGTAGACGTTGATCGTGCCGGCCGGCTCGTGGTCGAAGTACGCGTAGCGCGGCCGCGGCAGGTGCGCCTTCGTGACGCCGTCGAAGTCGCTGACGAGGCTCCAGTTGGCGCCCCCGTCGACGGAGAGGAAGACGCCCGAGTCCTGGCCGCCCGCGACGAGCACGTTGCCGTTCTCCGCCGAGTAGTCGACGAAGCTCGGCTGCGGGTAGCCGTTGAACCGCGCCCGGGCGCCGCCGAAGACGGTCACCGGCCCGGTCGAGTTCTGGTACTTGAAGACGCCGTTCCCGGTCATGAGCGCGTCGAGCTCGGGATCCGGATCCCAGTTCACGCCGCTGTCTGTCGAGGAGACCATCCGCGGCCCGGCCGGAGCCAGGTTCGACGCGTACAGGGTGTTCGGGTTGTTCGGGTCGACGCCGAACACGCCGATGCCGCCGGCGAGCCCGTCCGTGTTGTCGATCCGCGTCCAGGTGCCGGTGCTCGTCGTGCCCGCGTAGCGGTAGAGCCGGTCGTTCCCGGCCCCGGTGCACTGCCCGGCCTGGACGAAGAACGTTGGGTTGCCGCCGGTGACCGAGGCTCGAACGTTGCAGGCGTTCGCGGCTGCCTCGGGGAGCGCTGCGAGCGACGTCCACGTGATCGCGGCGGCGGTGATGTTCGTGGTCACGAACATGCCCGAGGTGGTCAGCATCACCACGCTCGTCGCCCCGAACTGGTCGAAGCGCCGGCCCCACGTGAAGCCCTGAACCGTCCCGGCCGGGTAGTTGCCGGCCGCGAACTGCGTGTTGCCGGCGTACGCGGCCCCGCCGAGCTCAAGGCGGTTGAAGATCCCGGCGTTGAAGCAGCACGTGGTCGCGAGGGTCCAGGCGGGATCCGCGAGCGTGTCGAACGTGTCGCAGCAGTTGGGGTTCGTCCACGTCGGGGTCGCCGCGCCCGCGTTCGTGGTCGCGAACGTCCCGTCGTCCTGAACGCCGAAGAGGATGTCCTCGTTCGTCGCCCCGGCCTGGTTGGCGCCGTCCATCGACCAGATCCAGAGGGCGTGCAGGCCGACGTTCGACCGCGTCCACGTGGGCGTCTGGCACCCGGGGTTGCCGGCGATCGTGTTCGTGTGGGCCCCGCCGTCGCTCGTGTAGAGGACGGGGCACGCGTCGACGGCGACCGCGCTGTCGAACTCGAGGCCGCCTGCGTCCCAGTGGGCGCCGTTCTGCTGGTTCGTCCACGTGCCGACGTTCGGGCAGCGGGCCGCGCCGCCCTGGGCCGGCATGGCCGGGGTCGTGCACGAGGCGCTGAAGAGCTGGGTGTCCGAGTACCAGATGTCGAAGACGTTCGTCATCCCGTTGTTCGCCCGCTGGTTCGTCGTCACGAACGGGATGCGGCCCTGCGGGCCCGAGTTGCCGAGGTTCGTCCAGTTCGCCCCGGCGTCGTCGGACTCGTAGACGTTGTTGTCGAGGCCGACGATGAAGAGCACGTAGGACTCGTCCGGCGAGGCAGCGATCGAGCAGCGGCCCCGCGCGGCAACGGGCAGGGCGGAGGCGCCCGTCCAGCTCGCGCCGTTGTTCGTCGAGCGGAAGTGCCCGTCGTCGCCGCAGACGTCGATGATCCCCTGGTTCGTCGGGCCGCCCGCCTGGACGCTGACGTCCCAGACGTTCGACGCGATCGTGGCGGGGGTCGGGTCGACGAACGTCCAGGTGGCGCCCGAGTCGTTCGAGATCGCCACGCCGCAGTTCGTGCCGGCAACAATCGTCGCGCTCGCGTCCGGGCGGAACCGCACGCCGAACGCGGTCGGCTCCGACTTCGAGATCGCGGCGCAGTTGTAGGCGGCGGGCGGCGTCGCCGAGGCGGGCCGCGTCCAGCTCGTTCCGCCGTTCGTGCTCATCTGGATGCCCGCGAGCGAGTTGACGCGCCCGTCGTACCAGGACGTCGCGACGACGCGGTTCGAGTTCCCCGGGTCGACCTCGACGTCCCAGGCCATGACGGGCCGGAACGCGTTCAGGCGGAACCAGCTCGTCCCGCCGTTCGTGGACTTGAAGAGCCCGCCGTACTCGCTGGCGGCATAGAAGACCTGGTTGTTCCCGGGGTCGATCTCGACCCGGTTCACCCGTCCGCCCGTGGAGGCGTTCGGGTTCGTGTTCGTCGAGACGTCCGGGTTGATGTCCTGGGGAACCGCGACTGCCGGCCCCGCCCACGCAGCGGCTGCGGCGAGCGCGACCGCGAGGAGCGCGAGCCGGCCCGTGCCGTTGCGGCGGCGGGTGGTCGAGTCCCGGTTCCGGCGGGTGGATCGCCGACCGAGCATGGTTGAGCCTCCTGATCTGGGGGGCGACGCGGCGGCGCGTCGTGGGCCCGAGTAAACGCCTGTCCCCGGACGGCGTCAAGCCGCCCGGTCGGCTACCCGGGCGGCTGGAAGTCGGCCTCGCAGAGCTCGCCCTCGAAGCGGGCCGGCGCGCTCGAGGTCCACGTCGCGCCGTGCCGGGTGAGCACGCGCCAGGTGTGAACGGATGCCCCGCGTACGCGCGTCCAGAGGAAGCTGCCGACGGCGGGATCCATCGCCTTGCTCGCGTCGTAGGCGCCCACGCCGAACTGCGCCGGGTCGAGGGCGACGACGATCCGCTGCTCGTCGCCGGGGCGGCTCGCCGGCCGCCACGTGAGGTCGGCGACCGCACGGCGGCGGGCAGACTGCTCGCAGCGCGCCTGACCCCGCAGATCGCTGGCGGCGAGCGTCCCGCCCTGGGCGAACCCCGCGACGTCGGCGGGCAGGCCGTTCGTCTGCGGCGGCGGGAGCGGGGAGGCCGGCGGGGGCGGGGGAGGCGGCGGAGGAGGCGTGACGGTCGGCGCCGTCGCGGTCGTCGGCGGGGCCGGGGTTGTCTGAACCGCGGTCGTCGAATCGTCCGCGTCCGAGCTGCACCCGGCCAGGAGCGACGTCGCCAGGAGGATCGCGAGCCCGCGCATGGTCACGATGGTACGACGGCCGGGCGGTCGCGATCGTTCCCCGGGTAGGCTCCGCGCGGCCATGGGAGCGGAGATCGCACGGGTCGGCGTCGTGGGGCTCGGCACGATGGGGGCCGGGATCGCGCAGGTGTGCGCGCAGGCCGGAGTCGAGACGATCGGCGTCGAGGTGCGCGAGGAGCTCGGGGAGCGCGCCCGCGAGCGGATCGCGCACTACCTGGGGCGGGGCGTCGAGAAGGGACGGCTGACCGGCGCGGAGCGCGATGCGGCGCTGGCGGGGTTTCACACGACGACGGACCGGGGCGACCTTGCGGGCTGCGACCTCGTCATCGAGGCGATCGTCGAGGACCTCGACGCGAAGCGCGAGCTCTTCCGCGAGCTGGACGGAATCGTCGCGCCCGACGCGGTGCTCGCGACGAACACGTCGGCGCTCTCCGTGACGGAGATCGCGCGCGCCACCGAGCACCCCGGGCGTGTGGTCGGCATGCATTTCTTCAACCCGGCGCCGGTGCTCCCGCTCGTCGAGATCGTGCGCACCGAGCTGGCGGCCGACGAGCCGTACGAGCGGGCCTACGCCTTCGCCGAGCGGGCCGGCAAGGAGCCCGTGCGCTGCCGTGACACGCCCGGATTCATCGTCAACCGGATCCTGATCCCGCTCCTGAACGACTGCGTCCGCGTGCTCGACGAGGCCGGCGTCACGCCCGAGGACCTCGATCGCGCCATGCGCTTCGGCGCCGGCTGGCCGATCGGCCCGTGCGCACTGGTCGACCTGATCGGGGTGGACATCCACGTGCACGCGTCCGCGGCGCTCCACGAGGCGCTCGGCGAGCCGCGCATGGCGCCGCCCGACCGGCTCGTCCGCATGGCCGAGGGCGGCGAGCTCGGCCGGAAGACCGGTCGCGGCTTCTTCACGTACGAGAGCGGTTAGCCGGCGTCGGCGCGGGGCCGGATCCGACCGGGGCTCGAACCGGCACGAAGTCTTGACACCGGCCGGCCGAAAAGGCCGCAGACAGGCGCGCCGCCCATCGATAGGCTGACCGGTGAGGGGTATTCCAGGGGTTCCCCGGGAGGACTGTCGCCCGTGTACGCCGGCCGCTAGGGCGCGAGCCGCTCGACGAGCCAGGCGTCGCCGTCCCGGCGGTAGCGGAGACGGTCGTGGAGGCGGTTGGCGCGGTGCTGCCAGAACTCGAGCGTCCAGGGCCTGACGCGGTAGCCGCCCCAGAACGGTGGTGCCGGAACGTCGGCGTCGCCGAACCGCTCCTCCGCCGCGACGACGAGCTCCTCGAGGGCGGCGCGGCTCGGGATCACGTCGCTCTGCGGCGAGGCCCAGGCGCCGACCTGCGACGGGCGCGGCCGGGTGCGGAAGTACGCCTCCACCTCGTCCCGCCCGACCCGCTCGACGGACCCCTCGACGCGCAGCTGCCGCCCGAGCGACGGCCAGAGGAGAACGAGCGCGGCGTGCGGGTTCGCGTCCAGCTCGCGACCCTTGCGGCTCTCGTGGTTCGTGAAGACGACGAACCCGCGCTCGTCGACGCCCTTCAGGAGCACGGCCCTGGCCGACGGGATCCCGTCCGCCGTCGCGGTCGCGAGGACGACCGTCTCGGGCACCGGCTCCCCGGCCTCGCGGGCGTCGGCGAACCACGTGCGGAACTGCGCGACGGGGTCGGAGGCGAGGTCGTGCTCGTCGAATCCGGGGACGGCCATGGCGGGGAACGGTCTTACGAAGTCTTTACAGCACGCTCATGCACTGGGGACGGACCCGGAGGACACTACGGTAAGGCTGTGCGGCAGGTCCTCGTATCCACCGGTCTGGTCGTCGGCGTGACACTGCTCGCGGCCTCGGCGGCATCGGCCATGGTGCTCCGCGCGCCGGCCGGGACGAGCAGCCGCGTGCAGCTCACCAACGGCAAGGGCATCGCGATCGTGAAGAGCAACGACGGGACGGCCTACGGGCGCGTCGCGCACGGACGCATCACGGTCGTCGATCCCGTCCGCGGCAAGGCGACCGCCGTCTCGCTCTCCAACTGCGCCGAGAGGCGCCACCCGGCCCCCCGCACGACGGTGTGCATCGGCGACAACATCGGGTTCTCGGTCCAGTACGGCGTTTGGACCGTCACGCTGCGCGGCCGCGGGATCAACGCGAGCGCCGTCGCGCGGGGCGTGCTCCGCCTGAGGGGCGTCCGCGGGCGCTTCTCGATCGACGGCGGCCCGTCGCGCCGCTGGCCGCGGGTCATGCGCTCGTACGCGCTCGGCTGAGTCCGCGGCCGGTCGCTCTGCCACAATCAGACGAGCCCATGGTGGAAACCGGGCGCCAGCGCATTCTCGTCGTCGAGGACGAGGCGAACATCGCCTCGTTCGTCGCCATGTACCTCCAGAAGGCGGGCTTCGAAGTCGGCGTCGCCGCGAACGGCACCGAGGCGCTCGAAAAGGCCGGCGCCGACCAGCCGTCGCTGATCGTCCTCGACCTGATGCTCCCCGATCTCGACGGCATCGACGTCTGCAGGCGGATCCGGGCCCGCTCCGAGGTCCCGATCCTCATGCTCACGGCGCGCGACGAGGACGTGGACAAGATCATCGGACTCGAGGTCGGCGCCGACGACTACCTGACGAAGCCGTTCAACCCGCGCGAGCTCGTCGCGCGCGTGAAGTCGATCCTCCGCCGCTCGACGGCCCGGCGGACGCTGCTCGAGGGCGGTGCGCTCGAGCACGGGACGCTCCGGATCGACTCCGGCCGCCGCGAGGTGACCGTGGCCGGCGAGGAGATCCAGCTCGCTCCCAAGGAGTTCGACCTGCTCTGGGAGCTCCTCGATCACCGCGGACTCGTCCTCACGCGCGACCAGCTCCTCGAGCGCGTCTGGGGCTACACGTTCGCGGGCGACACGCGCACCGTCGACGTCCACGTCGGCCAGCTGCGGCGGAAGCTCGGCGAGGCCTGCCCGATCGTCACGGTCTGGGGCGTCGGCTACAAGGTCGCGAGCGAGCCGAAGACGGCCGGCGCCGGCCGGACCTAGGCGCCGTGATTCGGTCGCTTCGCTTCCGGCTCCCGGTCCTCTTCCTCGCGGGGATCATCCTCGCCGGGATCGTCGCCGCGGTCACGGCGGCACGGCTCTTCCAGGAGGTCACGCGTACGGACTCGCTCACCGAGCTCCGCAGGCAGGCGGCCGGCCTCGCCGACCTCTACGCGGAGCAGGCTCTCCAGACGGCCGGCCAGGGCCGCAACGCCCCGCGCTTCGCGGCCGCGCGCCTCGAGCGGGCGACCGGAACGACCCTCTACTACGCGGGGCTCGACCTCTTCCCCGGAAGCGAGTCGGGCCTGCGGCGGCTGTCGCCGAAGACGCTGCCGAACCAGGCCGCGTTCGAGGAAGGCCGCGCCCAGACGTTCGAGTTCCGACCGCCGGGCCAGGATCGCGTCTACCTGGCCGCCGCCGAGCCGCTCCAGATCGGCGGGCAGACCTTCGGGTTCCTCGTCGCGGCCAAGCCGCGCGCCGAGATCCGGGAGCGGTGGCAGCTGCTCGTCGAGCGGCTCGGGCTCGCGTTCTTGCTCGGGCTCGCGGTCGCCGGCGGGCTCGTCTGGTACCTCTCACGCCGGCTGACCGCCCCCGTGGTCGCCTTGACGCGCGCGACCGAAGAGGTGGCGCGCGGCCGCTACGACGTCGAGCTGCCGCGCACCCGCAAGCGGGACGAGATCGGCCGGCTGACCGACAGCTTCCGCGACATGACGCGCCGCCTGGCCGAAGCCGACGCCCGCGAGCGGAACTTCCTCATGAGCGTCTCGCACGAGCTCAGGACGCCGCTGACCGCGATCCGCGGGCACGTGGCGATGCTCGAGGAGGGCGTCGTCGACGACCCGGCCGCGCTGCAGGCGTCGCTCGACGTGATCCGGAGCGAGACCGACCGGCTCGCGCGCCTCGTGGGAGACCTGCTCGATCTTGCCCGGCTCGACGCGCACCGTTTCACGCTCGCAGAGGACGAGGTCGAGCTCCGGCGCCTGCTCGAGGGCGCCTACCAGTCGCGGGCCGAGGAGGCCCGCCGGCGCGGGATCGACTACGAGGAACGGTTCCACGCAGACCCCGTGCTGCACACGGACGGCGACCGCGTGCTCCAGATCGTCACGAACCTGATCGACAACGCCTTCCACTGGACCCCGGACGGCGGCCGGATCGCGGTCGGCCTCGAGTCGGCGAACGGGTCGGTCGCCGTCACCGTCTCGGACACGGGACCCGGGATCGCGCGCGCCGACCGGGAGCGCATCTTCCGGCCGTTCTTCTCCGGAGACCACGCGGGCGGCACGGGCCTCGGGCTCGCGATCGCGCGCGAGCTCGCCCAGGCCCTCGGCGGCGAGCTTCTGCTCGACTCCGAGCCCGGCGCAGGGTCGCGCTTCGAGCTCCGGCTGCCGGCGCTGTAGCGGTCAGGTTCTTCCCGGCGCGGCGGGCCCGCCCTCCGGATGAACCGAACGTGACCGCGGCGGTTACGCGCCGCTCTTGCGG
>Ga0210115_1000099_pt1 | contig 20673 bp, 20 predicted proteins | sample MayberryNW_TuleB_2_FD_185526 | JGI IMG/M metagenome (GOLD analysis project Ga0210115, IMG submission 185526) | Wetland microbial communities from San Francisco Bay, California, USA, that impact long-term carbon sequestration - MayberryNW_TuleB_D2... | ecosystem: Environmental > Aquatic > Marine... | reverse complement strand
GGACGATTGCGTCTTCGATCCTGGCCGCCACCGAGGGTGCCGATGTGCTGCGCGTTCATGACGTCGCCGAGGTCGCGCAAGCGGTGACGATGGCCATCGCGATCGAGGGAGACGCGGCCGAGGTGCGTGCTGGGTCCTGAGTCGGGTCCGGCCTACTCCTGCTTCAGCTCGATCCAGGTGGCGCGGGCGTGGGCGAGCAGCTCACCGTCCTCGGAGAGGATCGCCGATCCTGCCCCGAGCTTGCGGCCGTCGCGGTCGATCGGTCAGCCGAGCGCGACGCAGGTCATGCCGGTCTCGATCGGGGCGTCTATTCGCGCCGCCATGCGCCCGAGCACGCTCATCCCGACGTCCGGCAGCAGCATGGTGGAGATGCCGCCGGGGCAGTCGAGCACCGACCAGACGATCTCCGGTGCGACCGCGCCGTTCTCGCGGACATAGCCGCCGTTGCCGCTGTCGGCCGGTCCGCGGAAGCGAGACTCGATGACCACCTGCGCGGCCATTGACCATACGATCTCATGCCGTGCACCTGGTCATCGGCTAGGTTCAGCGATGTGGACGAACCCAACGGCAACGGGATCGAGTCGCGGGTCGAGGTCGATCTGCGCGGCCTCTCGATCTACACCCACCACGGCGTCAGCGAGGCCGAGCAGGAGATCGGCCAGCGGCTCGAGTTCGACCTCTCCTTCGACGTGCCCGACTGCGACGCCGTCCTCACCGACCGGATCGAGGACACGGTCGACTACAGCGAGGTCTGCGACATCGTCGCTCTCGCCGCCACCGAGCGCAGCTACCGCACGCTCGAGCGCCTCGCCCAGGTCGTCGGCGAGCGCCTGCTCGAGCGCTACGGCTGCGAGTCGGTCCGCGTCCGCGCCGCCAAGCCCGAGCCGCCGCTGCCGCTCGCGATCCAGGAGGTCGGCGTCGAGGTCACCCAGGAACGCACCGAAGACGAGGACGAAGACGCCGGCGACGAGGAGGCCTGATAAGACGTGCCGCGAGTTGAGTACCCATAGTGTCCGTCAAGTCGCGGCACGTCCCGGAGCGGGTTGGGTACCTCGGCCTCGGGTCGAACGTCGGGGTCCGGGTCGGGCACCTGCAGGCGGCGATTGAGCTTCTCGGTTCGCGGGGGATCGAGGTCGAGGCTGTGTCTTCGGCCTACGAGACCGAGCCGGTGGGGGAGGTGCTCGACCAGCCTGACTTCCTCAACGCGGCGATCCGCATCCGCACCGGGCTCGAGCCGGAGGAGCTGTTGGACGTTTGCAAGGAAATCGAGGTCGAGCGTGGGCGCACCCTCGACGCTCCCCGCCACGCTCCTCGCGCGCTTGATGTGGACCTACTCCTGCTCGGCGACCTCGAGCTCGTCACCGACCGCCTTACCCTGCCCCACCCCGAAGTGACCCGCCGCCGCTTCGTTCTGATCCCCTTGCTCGAGCTCGACCCCGACCTCACCCTCTCCGACGGCACCCGGCTCGCCGCTGCACTTGCCGCTCTCGGCCCCGGTGAACGCGTCGATCAGGCCGCAGCCGTCTCGCTGCGCAGGGGCTGAAGCCAGGCGGGAGGCAGGATCGGTGGGGTCTTGCCCGGGTAGTCCGGGACGAGGCGGAGCGCCAGCTGGCCCGCCGGGCGGCTCTCGATCGCGGGGCGGAGATCGTCAAGGGTCATTGCCAGGCGCAGGCTGGGGGCGATCTGGTAGTCGCCGATGTTGGGTTGCTCGCCGCCGATCACACCTGCCCCGATCCAGTCGTCGATCCGCTGCAGCATCGCCGGTAGCTCGGCCAGGGCGCGGCGCACGTTCTCGTCGCTCGACTTGTTGAGGCGGGCCGAGGCGGCGACGATCGGCCCCGCGGTTTTCAGCGCGAGGCCGATCGGGATGCCGAGCCTTGCCCCCTCGGAGTAGCTGCGCAGCGGCGCCTTGTCCTTGCGCAACGCCCACCAGAGGATGGCGCGGACGGGCTGTTGCAGATCGGTGTCGCCGAAGCCCTCGACCTCTTCGACCGCGGCCAACTGCTCCGGGTCGGTTGGGACCAGTTGCGGCTCGGGTCGGAGGCGGTCGAGCTCGCGGGCGATCGCGCCCGTGCCCTGGACCTTGCGCCCGTCGATCTTCAGCGCCGGCACCGTGATCCCCGGGAAGCCGACCAGGCGCAGGGCGCCCTTGGAGATCACCGGCATCAGGTCGGTGCGCTTGTACTCGACGCCCTTCGCCTCGAGCATCAGCCGCGCCGCCATCGAGGGATGGGACCCCGGGATCACATAAAGCCGCGCCTCCATTGCCGGATGATCTTATTGCGGTTTGCACCGAGACGGCATCCCGGGAGGAATCCGACGATAATCGCGACCCTCAGATGCTGCTCGCGGTCGACGTCGGCAACACCCAGACCCACCTCGGCGCCTTTGACGGTGAGCGCCTGGTCGAGCACTGGCGCTTCCAAACCCGTTCGGGCGCGACCGGGGACGAGCTGGCCGAGCGGATCGCCGGCCTCTTCGGCCTTTGCGGGATGAGCTTTTCCGACCTGCACGCGGTCTGCGTCTCCTCGGTCGTGCCGCCGCTCGGCGTCCAGTACGAGCGGCTGACGGCGCGTTACATCGAGGCCGATTGCCTGACGATCGAGCCGGGGGTGAAAACCGGGATGCCGATCCGGATCGACAATCCGCTCGAGGTCGGCGCCGACCGCCTGGTCAACTCGATCGCCGCCTACGAGCGCTTCGGCGGCGCCTGCGTCGTCGTCGACTTCGGCACCGGGATCAACATCGACGCGGTCTCCGCCAAGGGCCACTACCTCGGCGGCGCGATCGGACCCGGGCTGGAGATCTCACTGACGGCGCTGGTCGAGCGCGCTGCCCGCATCGGTCGCATCGACCTCGAAGAGCCGCAGACCGCGATCGGTCGCTCCAGCCGCGCCGCGATCCAGTCCGGTTTTGTCTTCGGCTTCGCCGGGATGATCGACGGCGTCGTGCGCAGGATCGAAGAAGAGCTGGGCGATGCGGACGTGCTCGCCACCGGTGGCCTCGCCGGCGTGATCGTCCCCTTCACGGAGACGATCGAGCAGGTCGATGAGATGCTTACCCTGAAGGGTCTGCGTCTCATCCATGAGCGAAACGCGTGAACATCCGCAGCCGCCGCTGACCGACCCGCTCGAGATCGGCGGCGTCCGCATCGCCAACCGCGTCTTGCTCGCGCCGCTGGCCGGGATCGGCAACTGGTTCGTCCGCCTGCAGGCGAGGCGGCATGGAGCCGGGCTCGCCGTCTCGGAGATGATCTCCAGCTTCGGTCTGCACTACCGCAACGAGCGCACGCTGCGCGAGCTGATGCGGATCCATCCCGACGAGCACCCAGTCTCGGTCCAGCTCTTCGGCCACGACCCCGCGGTGATGCGCTCCGGCGCCGCGATCGCCGCAGAGGCCGGCGCCGACCTGATCGACATCAACATGGGTTGTCCGGTGCGCAAGGTGCGCAAGACCGGCGCCGGGGTCGAGTTGCTCGCCGACCCCGACCTCGCCCTCGCCCTGTTGCGCGGCGCGATCGAGGGCAGTGGTCGGCCGGTTACGGTGAAGCTGCGCTCTGGCCTGCGGCCCGGTGACCGCTCCGGCTTCAAGCTCGCGGTGCGACTGGCCGAAGAGGGTGGCGCCGCGGCGATCAGCTTCCATCCGCGCGCGGCGACGACCAAGCACAAGGGCAGCCCCGACTACGCGCTCACCCGCGAGCTGGTCGAGCGGATCGAGGTGCCGGTGATCGTCTCCGGCGGGCTCGACGACGCCGATTCGGCCCGACGCGCCTACCGCGAGTCGGGCGCCGCCGCGGTGATGCTCGCACGCGGCTCGCTCGGCAACCCGTGGCTGTTCGAGGAATTGACCGGCCGCCGTAGCCGACCGCCCTCGCGCGAGGAGGTGGTCGCCGAGCTGCTCTGGACGATCGACCGTGCGGAGGAGCACCTGGGCACCGAGCGGGCGACGCGCTACCTGCGCAAGTTCTACCCCTGGTACGTAGAGGCGCTCGGCGCATCGGTCGAGCTGGCGCAGGAGCTCCAGCGCAGCGCCGACCTCCCGCGCGCTCGCGCGCTGATCGCTGCCCAAAAACCCTTGAGTGCCGGGTTGGCGCCCTCGCTATAATCCCGCGACTTCCGGCCCAGGTGTGGCGTGCGCAAGCCGTCATGCCCGGGCATTTTTGGTCTCGGGACCAAGCAAACAACGTCCAGCCAAGTCGAAGCGAGGTCAGCGCAAAGTGACTCGTCAAGCCGTAATCACCCCGGAAGGGCTCGAGAAGCTCAAAGAGGAAATCGAGTACCTGTCAACCGCCAAACGGCGCGAGGTTGCGGAACGGATCAAGGAGGCGCGTGAGTTTGGCGACATCTCCGAGAACGCGGAGTACGACGACGCCAAGAACGAACAGGCGCTGCTCGAGCAACGGATCGCCCAGCTCGAGGAGCGGCTGCGGCGCGCGACCGTGATCGACGAGAAGGACATCGACACCGACGAGGTCAGCTTCGGCTCTGTCGTCCACGTCAAAGACCAGAAGAGCGGCGACTCGCAGAAATTCCAGATCGTCGGCTCGACCGAGGCCAACCCGGCCGAAAAGAAGCTTTCCAACGAGTCGCCGATCGGCAAGGCGCTGCTCGGCCACAAGCGCAACGACATCGTCACGGTCGAGACGCCGCGCGGGCCGAAGAAAAAACTGAAAATCACGAAGATTGAGTCGGCGTAGCGAGGGGGCCATTCCGGCAGGGGCTCCACTTAACTTTTTCCGAAGGCAGTTGGTGGCCGTCCGATGATCTCGCCGCGGAAAAAGTACAAGACGTTCCGCCCCTACCGGAATGGCCCCTCGTCCTCGGGGTTATAGGCTCGCGGGATGAGTGACGCGTCTGAGCGGCCGGAGCTGTCTGACGTTCTCCGTGATCGGAGGGAGAAGCTGGAGAGGTTGCGGGGGGTTGGCATCGACCCCTACCCACACAACTTCGAGGAACGGGAGGAGATCGCCGAGGTTCGGGCGGCGCATGAGGGTTTGGCGGCCGGGGTGGAGACGGACTCGCGGCACCGGGTCGCGGGGCGGATCGTGGCGCGGCGGGGGCACGGCAAGGCCGCCTTCCTCGACCTGCGCGACGGCAGCGGGCAGATCCAGCTGCACGCGACGGCGGACAAGCTCGGAGAGGAGGCGTTCGAGCTCCTGGTCGAGCTCGATCTCGGTGACTTCGTCGGGGTCGAGGGAACCGCGCTGGCGACGCGCCGCGGCGGCGAGCTCTCGCTGGCGCTCGACCACTGGCGCCTGCTGGCGAAGAGCCTGCGGCCGCCGCCGGACAAGTTCCACGGCCTCGGGGACGTCGAGACCCGCTACCGCCAGCGCGAGCTCGACCTGCTCGCCAACGAGGAGAGCCGGCGCACCTTCGCGATCCGCGCCCGGGCGATCTCCGAGACGCGCCGCTGGCTCGACGAGCGAGGCTTCGTCGAGGTCGAGACGCCGGTGCTGCAGCCGCTCTACGGCGGCGCCCTGGCCCGTCCCTTCACCACCCACCACAACGCACTCGCCCGCGACTTCTACCTGCGGATCGCGACCGAGCTCTACCTCAAGCGACTCGTCGTCGGCGGCATCGATAGGGTCTACGAGCTCGGCAAGGACTTTCGCAACGAGGGCGTCTCGCACAAGCACAATCCCGAGTTCACGATGCTCGAGTGGTATGAGGCCTACGCCGACTACGAGAAGACCGCGCACGACCTCGAGCTGCTGGTCGCCGAGGTGGCGGAGCGGGTGCTGGGCACGACCGTCGTCGAGCGGGGCGGAGTGGAGATCGACCTGGCGCCCCCCTGGCGGCGGGTGACGCTGCGCGAAGCGGTGCGCGAGCGGACCGGGATCGACCTCGCCGAGCACCCGACCCGCGAGGCGCTGGCGCTGGCGATGGGGAGCGAGCCCGACCCGGCCGAGGGCTGGGGGAAGCTGGTCGACGGTCTCCTCTCCAGGTCGGTCGAGCCGGAGCTGATCCAGCCGGCCTTCGTCATCGACTACCCGGTCGAGCTCTCGCCCTTTGCCAAGGCGCACCGTTCGGAGCCGGACCTGGTTGAGCGCTGGGAGGCATTCATCGGCGGGGTCGAGATCGCCAACTCGTTCAGCGAGCTCAACGATCCCGATGAGCAACGACGGCGGTTCGAGCAGCAAGCTGCCGAGCTGGCGCGCGGCGACGAAGAGGCGCAGCCCTACGACGAGGCTTTCGTCGAGGCGCTCGAGCACGGAATGCCGCCAACCGGCGGCGTCGGCCTCGGCATCGACCGGCTGGCGATGATGCTCACCGGCGCCCGCAGCCTGCGCGAGGTCGTTCTCTTTCCCGCGATGCGTGGCTGAAACATCGACGTCGATTGGTGTAGTAGTAGACACACCAACCATTTCGAGGAAAGGACCGATCATGGCACTCGCGGACAGATCAGTGGAGCTGTCGGAGGAAGTGCTGGAGGAGATCAAGGACGGCCAGGAGGCGGCAATCGAGGCGGTCCGTGGCTTTGTCGGCAGTGTCGACGAGACGTTGTCAGGCTCCGCGAGCCCATCGCAGGTCGAGGAGATCGTCGACTCGGCATTGAAGATGGCTGACAAGCTGGTCGAGACCCAGTACGACTTCCTGAAAAAGGTTGTGCACAGCGCTGGCGAGTCGATTGGTGCGGGCAAAGCAAGCGACTCCGAATAGGTGCTGTGCCTGGGCGACCCGTCGCCCTGCGGCGACGGGTCGCTGCCTATTAGTTGCCCAAGATCGACACGGACTGCCGGAAAACGCCCGAAAAGCCGCTAAGAGCGGCAATCGGCGGCCGGGGGCCGGGTGGGCACTCTCGGTATCGTTTAAAGGGCACATAGGCGCCTCCCGATACCCGAAGGGCGCCGCCGGTACTTCCGACCGCAAATCGCGTTTGACCTGTAGAAGGTCAAGAGAGGAAGCCTTTGTTCGAGAGATTCACTGAGCGAGCCCGGCAGGTGGTCGTCCTGGCACAGGAAGAGGCCCGCACGCTGAAGCACAACTACATCGGCACCGAGCACATCCTGCTCGGCCTCCTGCGCGAGGAGGAGGGCCTTGCCGCCCGCGTGCTCGAGTCCCTCGACATCACCACCGAGCGCGTCCGCTCGCAGGTGGTGCGCATCGTCGGTTCCGGCGAGGAGGTCACCTCCGGGCAGATCCCGTTCACGCCGCGCGCCAAGAAGGTGCTCGAGCTGGCGCTGCGCGAGGCGCTCTCGCTTGGCCACAACTACATCGGCACCGAGCACATCCTGCTTGGCCTGGTGCGCGAGAACGAGGGCGTCGCCGCCCGCATCCTGCTCGACTTCGACGCCGACTCGGACAAGATCCGCAACGAGGTGATCCGGATGCTGTCCGGCCCCGGCGGCCGTGGCCGCCAGGGTGGCGGCGGGGGTCAGGGCGAGGGCACGCCCGGCAAAAAGAGCTCGAAGCTGCTCGATCAGTTCGGCCGCAACCTGACCAAACTCGCCGAGGAGGGCAAGCTCGACCCGGTGATCGGGCGCGAAACCGAGATCGAGCGGATCATGCAGATCCTCTCGCGCCGGACCAAGAACAACCCGGTGCTGCTCGGCGAGCCCGGCGTCGGCAAGACCGCCGTGGTCGAGGGCCTGGCCGCGCGGATCAACAACGGCGAGGTGCCCGAGCTGCTGCGCAACAAGCAGATCTACACGCTCGATCTGGCGGCCCTGGTCGCCGGCTCGAAGTACCGCGGCGAGTTCGAGGAGCGGCTGAAGAAGGTGATGAAGGAGATCACCCAGCGCGGCGACATCATCCTCTTCATCGACGAGCTCCACAACCTCGTCGGCGCCGGCGCCGCCGAGGGTGCGATCGATGCTGCCTCGATCCTGAAGCCGGCGCTGGCGCGCGGCGAGCTGCAGACGATCGGCGCGACGACGCTTGACGAGTACCGCAAATACCTCGAGCGCGACTCGGCGCTGGAGCGCCGCTTTGCCCAGATCAAGGTCGAGCAGCCGTCGGTCGCGGACACCGTCAAGATCCTCGAGGGCCTGCGCGAGCGCTACGAGCAGCACCACCGCGTCAACATCACCGACGACGCCCTGGCCGCCGCGGCCGAGCTCGCCGACCGCTACATCTCCGACCGCTTCCTGCCCGACAAGGCGATCGACCTGATCGACGAGGCCGCCTCGCGGATGCGGATCAAGTCGATGAGCGCGCCGCCGGTCTACCGCGACCTCGAGGAGGAAGTCGAGAAGACGCGGCGCGAAAAGGAGTCGGCGATCGAGGCGCAGGAGTTCGAGAAAGCCGCCAACCTGCGCGATGCAGAGCGCCAGCTGACGACGCGCAAGCGCCAGCTCGAAGACGAGTGGTCAGAGGGTGACTCGGCCGACCGCCCCGATGTCGGCGAAGAGGAGATCGCCGACATCGTCTCGATGTGGACCGGCATCCCCGTCTTCAAACTGACCGAGGCGGAGACGAAGAAACTGATCCGCATGGAGGAGGAGCTGCACAAGCGCGTGATCGGCCAGGAGGTCGCGATCACCGCCGTCTCGAAGGCGATCCGCCGGTCCCGCGCCGGGATCAAGGATCCGAAGCGGCCCTCGGGCTCGTTCATCTTCCTCGGCCCATCCGGGGTGGGCAAGACCGAGCTGGCGCGCACCCTCGCCGAGTTCCTCTTCGGCGACGAGGAGGCGCTGGTGCGGATCGACATGTCCGAGTACATGGAGAAGCACTCGGTCAGCCGCCTGGTCGGCTCGCCCCCCGGCTACATCGGCTACGACGAGGGCGGGCAGCTGACCGAGGCCGTGCGGCGCAAGCCCTACAGCGTGCTCCTGCTCGACGAGATCGAGAAGGCGCACCCGGACGTCTTCAACATTCTCTTGCAGATCCTCGAGGACGGGCGGCTGACCGACTCGCAGGGCCGCACGGTCGACTTCCGCAACGCGATCGTGATCATGACCTCGAACATCGGCGCTTCGGAGATCGCCAAGAACACCTCGATCGGGTTCACCGTCGCCGACGAGACCGGCATGTCCTACGACGACATGAAAAACCGGATCATGGGCGACCTGAAAAAAGTCTTCCGGCCGGAGTTCCTCAACCGGATCGACGAGGTGATCGTGTTCCACAAGCTGGCCAAGGAGGAGGTCAAGGAGATCATCGACCTGATGATCAACCGGGTCCGCGTCCAGGTGGCCGAGCACGAGCTGCAGCTGGAGCTGAGCGATGAGGCCAAAGACCTGCTGGTCGACAAGGGCTGGGACCCGTCGATGGGCGCCCGGCCGCTGCGTCGCGCGATCCAGCGCTACATCGAGGACCCGCTCGCCGATGAAGTCCTGCGCCAGGGCGCGATGGCCCCTGGCTCGACCGTGCTGGTCGAGCGCGATGCCTCAGGCGACGATGAGGATCGGCCGCTCTCGCTGAAGATCGTCAAACCGCGGAAACCGCGGAAGAAGAAAGAGAAGGCGCCCGAGCCGGAGAAGGTCGGGGTCGGCGCCGGATCGGCCAAAAAGGACGAGCCTGCCGGCGAGGAGGACGATCCTCGCAACGATCCGCCGCCTGCGGCTGACGGCGACTCCTGAGGGCGCTCGGCGCGCGGGTCCTGTCCGGGGGGAGGGGGTGTCCCGGCGGGGCTGGGTTTTTCGCCTCTGACGGTGCGGCCGTCCGAGATTGTGGTTGGGGCGAAAAAGAGGACGCCGCTGCCGCCCGGGACACCCCTCCCCCCGGCCACCCGCACGAGGGGGCGGTGTGGCTGGCCGAGTTTGGTGTGGCGTTTCCCACGCACGCTCGCTTGGGTTGCCGATACCGTTCCCGGTGATGCGTGAGCCTGGATTGACCGCAGTCGGCACCTGGAGCGGGGGGCGGTTTATGCGCTTTGGTCAGGAGATCGCCCCTGAGAGGTTGGAAGAGCTGCTGCGGCCTGGTCGGGGGATCGAGACTGTGCTCACGGCCGATGTCTATGGGCAGGGGGCGGCGGATGAGATGTTGGGGCGTGCTTTGAGCGGGGTGGCCAGGGACGAGTACTCGTTGGTTGGGGCTGTGGGGCACGACTTCTATGAGGGGGAGCGGGATGGGCCGAAGGGGTTTCCGCGGTTTACCGACCCCGGGTTGCGTGGTGCTGGCGAGTACGGCGACTACCTGCGGATGGCTACCGAGCGGAGCTTGGAGAGGGTTGGAGTGGCTCGGTTCGATCTGTTGCTGCTGCACAACCCCGACCGGATCGGGTATTCGAGCGAGGTTGTTTGGGAGGGCATGGCCGCGCTTCGCGATCAGGGGCTCACCGGGCAGATCGGGGTGGCGCCGGGGCCGGCGAATGGGTTCACGTTGGACTTGATCTCTTGTTTTGAGCGGTTTGGGGAGGAGATCGATTGGGCGATGATCATCCTCAACCCGTTCGAGCCCTGGCCGGGGGAGCTGTGCCTGGGGGCGGCGGAGCGGTATGGGGTGAAGGTGATTACGAGGGTGGTCGATTACGGCGGGCTGTTCTGGGGGGATCTGCGGCCGGGGGCTGAACTGGCCAAGGGGGACCACCGGGCGTTCCGGCCGGAGGGGTGGATCGAGGCCGGGGTCGAGAAGCTCGAGCGGGTCCTGCCGATCGCCGAACGGGCGCGGTTGACGCCGATCCAGCTCGCCTGTCAGTGGAATCTCGCCCACCCGGCGGTCGAGTGCGTGGTACCGACGCTGGTCCAGGAGGTCGGCGAGCGGGCCTGCCCGATCGAGGCCAAGCGGGTCGAACTTGCGCACCTACCGGCCGAGCAGCGGTTGAGCGAGGAAGACGTCGCGGCGATTCGCGCGATCGGCGACAACACCGGCTGCATGGCGCTGAAGGGCGCCAGTCCCGAACACGAGGGCGAGGATCGCCCCGACCGCTGGGTCCTCAACGACGACCTGATTGAGGTCGCGTCGCGTTGGGGCATCGACGCAGATCGGGATCTCGTCCTCGCCCAGATCGCCTGAACCGCCTGCCCGCGCCGCTGCAAAGGCGTGAATTGCCGTGTTGCGGGTAAGGACAGGCAGTAACCAGGTCCAGCGGGTCGTCTTCGTCAGCAACCGCGACGGCAACCGCGAGATCTACGCGATGGACACCGACGGCGGCGGCCAAGTACGGCTGACCGACGACGCCGGCGTCGATCGCGACCCGACCTTCACCCCGGTGGCGGCTCGATCGCGTTCAGCAGCGATCGCGCCGGCACCGCCGACGTCTACACGATGCAGAGCGACGGCAGCGAGGCGCTCTCGATGATCGCCTCGCCCGGGATCGACGGCCACCCCGACTGGGGCCCCTCGACCGTCAGGTGCGGTGGCGAGCAGGTCACCGTGCTCGGCGCCCGGTCGAGCGAGAAGCCGGTCGGCACCCGCGGCGATGACGTGATCGTCGGCCTCGACGGAGCCGACCGGATCATCGGCGGCGCCGGCGACGACATCGTCTGCGCGGGCAAGGGGGACGACACGATCACGACCGGCAGCGGCAACGACCTGATCATCGCCCGCGCCGGCGACGACGTGGCGCGCGGTCGCGACGGCAACGACCGCATCTACAGCCGCTCGGGCAGGGACGTGCTCGACGGCACCCGCGGCGATGACCAGATCTGGGACGTCGTCGGCCGGGATGTGCTGTTCGGCCGCAGCGGCGAAGACTTCCTCAAGGGCGGTCCGGGCCACGACTTCTGCAACGCCGCCCGCTGCGAGCGCCCCGTCTCAATCCCCTAGCCCCAGCCGCCGACGGGCCTGAAAGCGGATATATAGGCCGCTTTCAGGCCCGTCGGCATCCGGGGTGGCGGGTAGCGTCGGGTTGGTGCTGGGGATTGATGAGCGGACGCGGCCCTGGTGGACGCTGGTTGGGGCTTGTTTTGGGCTCTTCATCCTGATGCTCGATTCGACCGTGGTCGCGCTGGCGCTTTCCTCGATCCGGGACGAGGTCGGCGCCGACGCGGCGCAGTTGCAGTGGGTGATGAACGGCTACCTGCTGACGATCGCGGTGCTCGTCGTCACCGCCGGGCGGATCGGGGATATGTTCGGCCGCAAGCGGACCTTTGTCGCCGGCCTGCTGATCTTCGGCGCCGGCTCGATCCTCTCCGGCGCCGCGCAGGACCCGCAGATGCTGATCGGCGGCCGCGTCCTGCAGGGGGTCGGGGCGGCGCCGATGCTGACCCTCTCGCTGGCGATCGTCTGCAACGTCTTCCCCACTGCCGAACAGCCGCGGGCGCTGGGAATTTGGGCCGGTGTCTCCGCGGTTGCGCTGGCGGTGGGCCCCCTGGTGGGCGGTGCCTTGATCGCGCTCGACTGGCGGCTGATCTTCTGGATCAACCTGCCGATCGTTGCGCTCGGCGTGGCGCTGATCCTCGCCGCGGCGCCGGAGTCGACCGATCCCGAGGCCGGTACGCACATCGACGTGCCTGGCCTGATTGCGCTCACCGTCGGGCTCGGCGCGGCCGTCCTGGCGATGATCCAAGTCGAAGCCTGGTCGACCCGGGCCGTCGTCGCGCTAGGCGCTCTTGGCGTTCTCGCGCTACTTGCCTTCTGGTGGACCGAGCGTCGCGTGCGCGAGCCGATCGTCGAATTCGAGCTCTTCCGCAACGGCCCCTACTTCGGCGCCAGCGCCGCCGCCTTCTGCCTCGTCGGCGCCTACTGGTCGGTGATGTTCTTCCAGCCCCAGTATCTGCAGGACGTGCGCGAGTACTCGGCGATAAAGGCCGGCCTCTTGATCCTGCCGGTGACCGCGCCGATGGTCTTCATCTCACCGTTCTCGGGCCGGTTGATCGGCGCGGTTGGTTCACGCTTGCCGATGACGGTCGGGATGCTCTTCGGTGCCGCCGGTCTGATCGTGCTGACCCAGATCGAGCCCGACAGCCCCTACGGCCTCCTGCTCATCGGTTACCTGCTGTTCGGCATCTCGCTCGGTCTCGTCTACGCGCCGATGTCGACCGCGGCGATGGCGGCGATGCCGCGTGCCAAGGTCGGGATCGCCTCCGGGGTGCTGGCGATGGACCGGATCGTCGCCGGCGCGCTCGCCCTGGCGGCGACCGGGGCGATCTTCCACGCCCTGCGCGGCGACGGCGACGGCTTCACCGCGGCGGTTGCCGGCTCGACCTGGCTCCTGGTCGGCCTTGCCGTGCTCGGCGCTCTGGCCGCTTGGGGCTTCGTCCGCGACCCCGAGTCTCCGGGGCCGGACCCGAGCGTCGCCGGCGAGCCTCTGCCCGAGCACCTGCACCACCTTGCCCATCACCGCAGGTTCCATCTGTAGACGGTCCACCCGCCCGGCAATCGCGCCAATTTCGGCTTTAGGTGACCGATTGACTTGACAATCGTCTCTCCGACCTGTCCACTAGGAATTACCCAGGCCGCATTCCAGAGCGGAATTTGCCATCCTAAAGGAGATGTCTTCGCCGCCCGGGGATGAGCTTCACGAGCTAGCGGAACGGCAGGATCCCCGGCTGCTGAGGGCCCTGGATGTTGTCGCTCCAGGTGGCGCGCTGCGCGAGGGTATCGACAATATCGTCCACGCGAGCACCGGTGGGCTGATCGTCGTCGGCGACCCTGGCGACATCTCGCACCTGCTCTCGGGCGGGATCAAGCTCGAGATCGATTACACGCCGGCGATGCTCTATCAGGTGGCGAAGATGGACGGGGCGATCGTGCTCAACGCCGAGGCGACCAAGATCGTCTGGGCCAACGTGCAGCTGATGCCCGACCCGACGATCCTCTCCTCGGAGACGGGCACCCGCCACCGCACCGCCGAGCGCGTCTCCAAACAGACCAGCGCCCTCGTAGTTGCGATCTCCCAGCGCCGTGATGTGGTCTCGCTCTACGTCGAGGGCACGAAGTACATCCTGCAGGAGATTCCCGCCGTGTTGGCCAAGGCCAACCAGGGCCTGGCGACGCTGGAGAAGTACCGCGAGCGGCTCGAACACGTCTCCAACCGGCTCACCGTGCTCGAGTTCGAGGGCGGCGGCGTCCTCTACGACGCGCTCACGGTGCTGCAGCGGGCCGAGCTGACGACGCGGATGGCGGTCGAGGTCGAGCGCTACATCGTCGAGCTCGGCACCGAGGGCCGCCTGATCGAGATGCAGCTGGAGGAGACGATGGTCGGCGTTGCCGCCGAGAAGGGGGCGCTGATCCGCGACTACTCGGTCGAAGACTCCGAGCAGAATCTCGCCACCGTGCAGCAGTCGCTGGCCCGGTTGCCGCACGAGGACGTACTGGACTTCGGCCGGCTCGCCGAGCTGCTCGGCTACGACCGCAAGCTCAACACGCTCGACTTCCCGGTCGCTCCGCGCGGCTACCGGGTGATGGGCCGCATCCCGCGCATCCCCAAGCTCGTCGTCCAGAAGATCATCCAGGACCTGGGCAGCCTGGAGCAGGTTCTGGCGGCATCTGACGTGGAGTTGGAAGCGGTCGAAGACGTCGGGCAAGCCAGGGCAAAGGACATCCGCGAGGGGCTGCGGCGCCTCCAGGAAGTCGATCTGGTCGACAGGTACTTACACAGCTGATGGTCATGGAGACCGTCATCAACGGAAAGGAGCAAGCGATTCCCCAGCTAGAGGAGGCCACCGAGGTGAGCGTCGAGGAAGTCGAGTACGTCTGCGACTTCGAGGAGGGCGACAAGGTCGTCTATCCGCATCACGGCGCCGGCCTGGTGATGAAGAAAGAGTCACGTGAGCTGATGGGGGAGGAGCGTGAATACCTCACGATCAAGATCCTCCACAACGAGCTGACCGTGATGGTTCCCTGCGAAAACGCCGGCAAGGCGGGGCTGCGGCGGGTCATCGACGAGGTCGAAATCAAGAAGGTCACATCGGTCCTCACCGATGACGTGTCGGAGATGCCGAAGAACTGGAACCGGCGTTTCAAGTACAACCGCGAGAAGATCAAGACCGGCGACGTGTTCGAGCTCGCCGAGGTCGTCCGCAACCTCGCCATCCGCGAGATGGAGAAGGGCCTCTCCACCGGCGAGAAGCAGATGTACACGCGGGCGAAGAAGATCCTCGCATCGGAGTTCATGTACGCGCTCGACAAAGACGAGGAAGGCGCGGAGGAGTATCTGGACGGGCTGCTGGAGGAGCGCTTCGCCGCCACGGCGTAGCCCCTCTCCGATCGCGGCTTCCGTCACCGCGGTCATCGCGGCCGCCGGTTCCGGGCAGAGGCTCGGGGCCGGCGGTCCGAAGGCCTTCGTCCCGCTGGCCGGCCGGCCGCTGGTCGAGTGGTCGATCGCGGCGATGCGGGCGGCACCCGGCGTGCGCTCGATCGTCGTCGCCTGCCCGCCCGGCCATGTCCACGACCTCGGTGGCCACGACCTCGGCGTCGTCGACGGCGGCGCCACCCGGGCGCAATCGGTCGCCAACGCGCTCGCGGCGGTCGGTACCGAGTTGGTCGTGATCCACGACGCGGCGCGTCCCCTGGTCACGCCCGAGCTGGTCGGGGGGGTCGTCGCGACCCTCAGCGCCGACCCCGACGCCGACGGAGCCATCGCCGCCACCCCCGTCACTGACACGATCAAGCGCGCCATGACCCCTCAGGGGACGAGCTTCACGTTGAGCCCCCCTGAGGGGCCCAACGTGAAGCTCGCCGTTGGCGAGACCGTCGATCGCGGCGAGCTCTGGGCGGCGCAGACGCCACAGGCGTTTCGGGTCGAGGCGCTGCGAGGCGCGCTTGCGGGCGACCCGGCAGGGGGCGAGACGGTGACCGACGAGGCGATGCTGATCGAGGCGGTGGGCGGCCGGGTCCTGCTTCACCCCGCTCCGGCTGAGAATCTCAAGGTGACGACGCCGCTCGACCTGAAGCTGGCCGAGCTGCTGCTCGCGGAGCGCGGCGCGTAGCGTCGCTCAGCGCGGCCTGATCCGGTCGCGGCGCTCGATCGGCAGGTCGCCGGCGGCGCGCGACGCTTCTGCCCGGTGCGCTCGGCGCCGGCGCTCGAACACCTTGCGCTGGAAGAGCAGGGTGCCGACACCGCCGATCACGATCGCGCTCAGGTTGATCAGGAGCTGGGCGATCGCGCCGCGCCAGTCGGGCCAGTCGGCGTAGGCGGCGGCGACGCCGATCGCTGCCGCGGCGGGGATCGTCGTCACCGAGATCAGCACGCCCACCAGGGCGCCGGACTTGGCCGAAGTCAGCGAGAGCACCCCCGCGGTGCCGGCGAAGAGGGCAACGAGGAAGGAGAAGGTATTCGGTTCGGAGATGAAGGAGGTCAAGGGGTGGTCGCTGAGGATGAAGTCGGCCTCGACCAACCCGGTTTCCTTCGCCAGCAGGCTGAAGACGAAGGCGGCGGTGATGCCGGCGGGGAAGCCGACGGCAAGCGCGGTCAGCGAGCGCAGCGCAACCGTGCGGCGGCGCTCGACGATCGCGACGCAGATGCCCGCGAGCGGGCCGAACTCGGGCCCGACGACCATCGCGCCGACGATCAGGATCGGCTGGCCGAGCATCACCCCGACCGAGGCAATCAGGCAGGCGAGGACGATGAAGGCGAGAAAGTTGGCGCTCAGCTCGATGCTCTCCGAGGTGCGCGATTCGACCTCCTCCCAGACGACGGCGTCGCCGGGCGAGCCAGCCGCGGCGCGCTCGGCCGCCTCGGCCGCGCGCGAGAGCTGCGAGTCGATCTCTTCGATCGAGATCGAGCCTTCCTCGGGAACGCCGAGCTCGCGCAGGTCGTCGATCACGACGCTGGCGTCCTCGCGGGCGACGTCGCAGAGGACAAGGTCGCCGCGCGGCTTGCGCGAAGCCCCCTCGATGCGGGCGAGGCTGGAGACCGACGCCGTCGCTTCGAGCAAGTCGACGACGCGCTCGGACTTCTCGCCAGGAACGACGATACGCAGGTGGATCACCCTTTGATCTAAGCGCCCGGCGAGGACGTGCCGCGAGTTGAGTACCCATAGTGTCCGTCAACTCGCGGCACGTCGCGAGGTCGTAACGTGGGGCGTCGGTGCTGACTGACTATCACTTGCACTTGCGGCCGGACGAGGCGGATACGCCGCCCGAGCGGTACTTCACGGCCGAGAACGTCGCGCGCTACCGGGCGGTCGCGGACGCTGCGGGGATCGAGGAGCTCGGGGTCTCCGAGCACGTCTATCGCTTCCGCCAGGGGCTGGAGCTGTGGGATCATCCGTTCTGGCGGGAACAGGCGCAGGACGATCTCGACGGATACTGCGAGTTCGTGCGCGGCAGCGGCCTGCGACTGGGAATCGAGTGCGACTTCGTTCCCGGCGCCGAGGAGCGCACCGAGCGGTTGCTCGGGGCACGCGACTTCGACTACGTCGTCGGCTCGGTCCACTTCGTCGGCGAGCGGGCGGTCGACCACGAGGGCTGGGATGTCTGGGAGGGGCGGGGCGACGCCGACGAGGTCTGGCGGCGTTACTTCGCGGCGCTCGCCGAGTGCGCTCGCAGCGGTCTCTTCGACATCCTCGCCCACCCCGATCTGGTCAAGGTCTGGGGTCGGCGGCGGCCACTGCCCGAGCGCGACCCACGCCACCACTACGAGCCCGCGGTCGAGGCGATCGCGGCGAGCGGGATCGCGGTCGAGGTGTCGACCGCGGGTCTGCGCAAGCCGGTCGGTGAGCTCTACCCCGCCCCTGTCTTTGCTCGGATGTGTGCCGAGGCGGGCGTGCCTTTTGCCCTCTCCTCCGATGCCCACCGGCCCGAGCAGGTTGGCTTCGGCTACGACCAGGCGCTGGCGCTGCTGGCCGAGCTCGGTGTCGGTGAGATCTGCATCTTCGAGGGTCGCGAGCGCAGGCTGGCGCCGTTGCCTTGCTCGGGTAAGCGAGAATCGCTGAGTTGATGAGCGTCGGGATCGGCTACGACAGCCACCGCTTCGCCGAGGGGCGCCGCCTGATCCTGGGCGGGGTCGAGATCGAGCACGAGCGCGGCCTGGCCGGACACTCGGATGCCGACGTACTCACGCACGCTGTGATCGACGCCCTGCTCGGAGCCGTGGGCGACGGCGATATCGGCACGCTCTTTCCCGACGACGACGAGCGCTGGCGCGACGCCGATTCGATCGACCTACTGCATACCGTGGTTGGCCGGATCGGCGGCGAGATCGTCAACATCGACGCCACCGTCGTCTGCGAGCTGCCTCGCCTCGGGCCCTACAAGGCCCAGATCGAGCGCCTCCTTGCGGAGGCCACCTCGGCTCGTGTCAGCGTCAAGGCGACGACCAACGAGGGCATGGGCTGGATTGGCCGCGGCGAGGGAATCGCCTGCATAGCGGTGGCTTCAGTGCAGAGCGAATAACCTTTCGCGGCTATGAGCGGACTCGGATCGATTGCGACGGCGGCTCGCCAGGCAGCCGCGGACAAAGCGTTCGTGGCGAAGGTCCTGCACGAGGTCGGAATCGTCGAGCCGATGCGTCCCGACAAGGCGGCCAAGATAGTCGCGACCTTCCTCCGCTGGGGTGCCTCGCCGGCGACCGGGATCGCCGCTGCGGCGATCCATCACCCGACCGCGACGGCGCTGATCGATGAACGCGGCTCGCTCAGCTTCGAGCAGTTGCACCGGCGCAGCAACGCGCTTGCCCACGCCTTCACGCGGATCGGGATCGGCTACGGGGACGGGATCGGGATCATGTGCCGCAACCACCGCGGTTTCATCGAGGCGACGCTTGCCGCGGCCAAGATCGGCGCCAGCGCGCTTTACCTCAACACGATGTTCGCCGGGCCCCAGTTGGTCGAGGTGACCCGGCGTGAGGGCCCGAAGGCGCTGGTCTACGACGAAGAGTTCACCGGCTTGCTGGCGGGAGTCGACGAGCGGGTGATGCGGATTGTCGGCTGGTGCGACGAGGAGAGCGAGCTGCCGACGCTGGACTCGCTGATCGCCTCCGGCGAGGAGTCCAACTTGAAGCCGCCGCCGGACAAAGCGCGCTTCGTCATCCTAACCTCGGGCACGACGGGCACGCCGAAGGGTGCCCAGCGGTCCAGTCCCGACGGGCTGTTTGCGGTTGCCGCGCTGCTCGATCGAATTCCCTACCACAGCCGCGACACGATGATGGTCGCGGCGCCGCTCTTCCACTCCTGGGGCTTCTTCCACTTTGTGATCAGCCTGCCGACTGCGGCGACGATCGTGCTGCGGCGTCGCTTCGACCCGGAGGAGACGCTGCGCGCGGTCGAGCAGCACCGCGCTCGGACGCTGGCGGTGGTGCCGGTGATGCTGCAGCGCATCCTGCAGCTGCCGGAGGAAGCGCAAGGCAAGTACGACCTCTCATCGCTGCGGATCACGGCGCTCTCGGGCTCGGCGCTACCCGGTGAGCTGGCGATCGCCTGGATGGACCGCTTCGGCGACAACATCTACAACCTCTACGGCTCGACCGAGGTCTCCTACGCGACGGTGGCGACGCCGGAGGAACTGCGGACCGCGCCGGGAACCGCCGGGCGCCCGCCGCGCGGCACCGTCGTGCGCCTCTATGACGATGCCGGGCGCGAGGTGCCGCGGGGTGGGGTCGGGCGCATATTCGTCGGCAACGAAATGTCGTTCGAGGGCTACACGGGGGGTGGCGGCAAAGACGTGATCGACGGCCTGCTGAGCACTGGCGACGTCGGACACCTCGACGCCGGCGGTCGGCTCTTCGTCGATGGCCGCGACGACGAGATGATCGTCTCCGGCGGCGAGAACGTCTTTCCGCGCGAGGTCGAGGACCTGCTTGCCGACCACGAGGCCGTGGTCGAGGTGGCGGTGATCGGGGTCGAGGACGAGGAGTACGGCGAGAGGTTGAAGGCGTTCGTCGTGCTCGCCGAGGAGGCCGAAATCGCAGCTGAGGACCTCAAGGCCCACGTGAAGGCGCACCTTGCCGGTTACAAGGCCCCGCGCGAGTTCGAGTTCCTCGATGAGCTGCCGCGCAACGCCAGCGGCAAGATCCTGAAGAGGAAGTTGGCCGAGCGGCCGAGCGCCGATTCTCGCACCCGCGGATGACCCGCCTGGCCGGAATCGCCGTCGTCCACTCGGCCAATTTCGTTTTCTGCTAATTGCGAGATTTAGATCCAATCTGAGTGGCGTTGTCTCCGGATGGGGTAGTAGGTTGCGCCAGATGGGTGAGCCCGCAGTCAAGTTGGACCGCATCGCGGAGGCGACCGAGCAGATGCAGGGGGTTGCCGGGCAGGCGCTCGAGTGGGTGCGGCAGAGTGAGGCGCGGGTCGTTGCGGCGGAGAAGCGCGCAGACGAGGTCAAGGAGCGGGCGCGGGTGGCGCTGGCGAAGATCGCCGAGCGGGGTCGCGAGCGGATCTCCACCGAACGGGAGAAAAGGCGCGCTGCCGAGGCGCGTGTCGCGCACGCTGAGGAGGGGCGCGACCGGGCGGAGAAGGCGTTCGAGCGGGCGCGGCGGCGGGCTGAGGCCGATCGCGAGGCGTTGACGACACAGATGACCGAGGAGAAGGCGCAGGCGCGGGAGGCGATGGCGCGGGTCGTCAAGCGGACCGAAGAGGAAGCGTCGAAGCGGACTGGCGAGGTGCTCGCGGAAGCCCAGCAGGCGGCGGACCGCCGCGTCGCCGCGGCCGAGCAGCGCGCGGCCGAGGCCGAGGCGCGGGCCGAGGAGGCGCACCAGATCGCGGTGCGGCTCGAGTCCGAGATCGAGGAGCGGGTGATGCAGGGGACCGAGGACGTGCGGCGCGAAGCCGAGGAGCGGGTCGCGCAGCTGGTCGAGAAGGTCGAAGGGGAGGCCATCGAGAAGGCGCGGGCGCGCGCCGAGGAGCAGCTTCAAGCCGAGTCCGAGCGGATTCGCAGTCAGGCCGAGCAGCGGGAGGAGCGGTTGCGGCGG
>Ga0210115_1000098_pt1 | contig 20700 bp, 20 predicted proteins | sample MayberryNW_TuleB_2_FD_185526 | JGI IMG/M metagenome (GOLD analysis project Ga0210115, IMG submission 185526) | Wetland microbial communities from San Francisco Bay, California, USA, that impact long-term carbon sequestration - MayberryNW_TuleB_D2... | ecosystem: Environmental > Aquatic > Marine... | reverse complement strand
CCGGCTCCTCGCGGCGAGCGGTGTCCGGGTCGACCTCGAGTCGGCCGTCTTCCGGGCCGACAACCTGATCCACTTGCGGGAGACGGTCGAGCTCGCCCGGCGCGCGCGCGCGGCGAGGCCCTCGATCTACGGCGACGACGCACTCGCCTGGGCGCTCGCGCGCGCCGGTCGCTGCGAGAAGGCGTTGCCGCTCGCGCGACGTGCGCTGCGCCTGGGCACCGAGGACCCGCTGCTGCACTTCCATCTCGGCTACGCCCAGGGCTGCGCAGGAGACCGGGCGGCGATGGGCGGGTCGTACCGGCACGCGCTCGCACTCGACCCGGAGTTCTCGGTTCGGTGGGCGCCGGTCGCCCGCGCCGTGCCCGTGCGCGGGGCGACGGTCGAACCGGGGGCGCTCCGGCCCCGCGGCTAGGCTGCGCACGTGCAAGCGACGCGGCGCACGACGGTGCTCCTCGTGGCGGCCGCGCTGCTCACGGGATCGTTCGCCCTCGCCTCCTGCGGCGGGGAGGATGACGAGGCGTCGGGCACGACGACGGAGACCACGACACAGACCACGTCGGAAACCACCACGACGACCGAGACGACGACCACGGAGACGACGACCGAGCCCGAGGTCGAGAAGCCGACGGTCGTGCGCGTGACCGTCGTCGACGGGGCTCCGAAGGGTGGCATCGTCCGGGCGACCGTCGACCAGGGCGACCGCGTCCGGCTCGTGGTCACCTCGGACGTCGCGGACGAGATCCACCTCCACGGGTACGACGTCTCCCGCGACGTCGCGGCCGGAGGCACCGTCACGCTTGCGTTCCGCGCGTCGATCCCCGGGCGCTTCGAGGCCGAGCTCGAAGAGCGAGGGGTCCAGATCGCGGACATCACCGTCGAGCCGTGACCCCGCTCGCCCACGGGATCGGGGTCGTCCGCGACCTGCCGATCCCCGCGGTCTACTTCTTCGTCGGCGCGGTCGTCGTGCTCGTGGCCTCGTTCGTCCTCCTGGTCGTCCTCTGGCGGCGGCCCCTGCTCGAGACGCATGCGCGGGGGCGCGGGCTGCCGGAGGCCCTCGGCCGCATCGTGCTCTCCCGGACGGTGCGCCTCCTGTTCGGCGCCGCTTCGGTCGGGCTGCTCGCGCTCACCGTCTCGGCCGCGCTGTTCGGGACGACGGTCGAGCTCCTCAACTTCGCTCCGACCTTCGTCTACATCACGTTCTGGCTCGGTCTGCCGCTGCTGTCGCTCCTGTTCGGGAACGTCTGGAGCGTCCTCAGCCCGTGGCGCGCGCTCGCCGACGCGACCGTCTGGCTCCTGGAGCGCGGCGGCCGCGAGGCGAGGCCGGTGCTCGAGTGGTCGGGCGCCTGGGGCCGCTACCCGGCGGCGGGCGCCCTCCTCGCGTTCGTGTCGCTCGAGCTCGCTCATCCGGACCCCGGGTATCCCCGCACGCTGGCGATCGCGATCTCGCTCTACTCGTACTGGGCTCTCGCCGGGATGGCCGTCTTCGGGCGGGACGTCTGGACGCAGCACGGAGAGGGCTTCGCCGTCGCGTTCGGGCTGCTCGCCCGGATCGCCCCGTTCGCCGCGCGGAACGGCTCGGTCGTCGTCCGCTGGCCCTTCACCGGGCTGGCCGGAGACGAGCGCGTCCGGGGCACGCTCGTCTTCGTCGGCGTCATGCTCGGATCGACGGGCTTCGACGGGTTCAGCCGCACGACCAACTGGGCCAACCTGGTCAACGACCTGCGCACGAACCTCCTCGACTCCTCCCAGCGCGTCGTCGATCTCGCCGTGACCTTCCTGAACCTCGGCGGCCTGACGCTCGTCATCGTCACGATCCTCGCGGCCTACCTCGCGGCCGTCGCCGCCGCGCAGGCTCTCGGGCACGTCGACCGCTCGCTCGTCCCCGACTTCGTGCTCCCGCTCGTGCCGATCGCCGCGGCGTACATGATCGCGCACTACTTCTCCCTCTTCATCCGGGAGGGCCAGTTCATCATCCCGCTCGTGTCCGACCCGTTCGGCCGCGGGTGGGACCTCTTCGGGACGGCCGACTACGCGCCGAACCTGGCTCCCGTCACGCAGGAGACGATCTGGTACGTGCAGGTCGCGGCGCTCGTCGTCGGGCACGTCGCCGGGCTCGCGGTGGCGCACGACCGGGCCGTGGCGGTGTTCGAGGGGCGCCGGCGAGCGCTCGAGGCGCAGCTGCCCATGCTCGGGCTGATGGTCGTGTACACGCTCGGCGGGATGTGGCTGCTGACGCGGGCCTAGTCGCCCACGGCGGCCTCGCGGGCGCGCTCGTCGAGGCGGCGATCGTGCTCGCGCTCGTCGGCGTCCTCGTCTGGGTCTGGCTCCGCGAGCGGAGGGCGGACCGGGACGAGCACCTCAGCGAGCGCGACGGGGAGGACTCGCGCCCGGAGTAGGGGCGACGAAGCCGGCATAGAGGAGCACGGCCGCGAGCGCGAGCATCGGCGCCAGGGCGCCGACCCCGAGCCCGCCGAGGGCGCTCCCGAGGGCCGCGACACCGACACCGGCGAGGATGAGCACGTTCCCGAGCGGTCTGCGGCGAAACGAGGCGACGGCGACGAGGACGACCGCGAGCGTGCCGAGCGCGTTGCCGACGATCGCGAGGATGCGCGCGGGCCAGAGGTCGAGGACTTCCCGGGCGTCGGGCACGTCGGAGCCGGACAGATCCCCGGCGAGCGGCATCGCGAGCGCGACCCCAACCGCGAGCCCGACGTAGACGAGCGCGACGAGGGCGACGCGACGCCGTCCTGCGAGCAGCAGCGAGCCGGTGCCGAGGAGTGCTGCGCTGAGAAGGGCGCCACCGAGGTAGTAGACGCGAAACGCGGGCTCGCTCCAGCCGGCGGCCGCTCCCCAGGCGAGCGCGCCGGAGGCGAGCGCGAAGGCAGCGAGCGCGGCCGCCCACGCGGCGTGCGCCGGGAACCGTCCGACCAGGTACCGGCGGACGAGATCGGCGGAGAGGCGCAGCGTGATCAGCGCGGCTGCGAAGGCGAGGAGGGCGTCCACGGCCGCGGACTGTAGACCGCCCGCAGGCCCCCGGAGGCCGCACCCGCAATCCCCTGGTGCCGCCTCCGCAGGCCCTTGGAGCCGCACCTGGCGGCCCGACAATCCCAAGTTGCAGGCTGTAACTTGGCCTCCTTCGCCCGGCTGCGAGCTGCTGTTTGCGCGACCTGGGAGAGGGATCGGCGCTCGTTGCACGTTGTAACTTGGGCCTGTCGCTCGTAGCCGTAGGGGCGCGGTAGTCTCCGGGCGATGGCGGGGAAGCGGTACCTGATGGCGCCCGGGCCGACGCCGGTCCCGCCCGAGGTGCTCGCCGCGGGCGCCGAGCCCGTGCTGCACCATCGCGGGCCGGACTTCCGGGCGGTGATGCTCCGCTGCGTCGAGCGGCTCGGGCTCGTCCTGCAGACGGCGAACGACGTGCTCCTCTTCACGGCCTCGGGCTCCGGCGCCTTCGAGTCCGCGGTGGTCAACCTGCTTTCGCCCGGCGAGCGCGTCCTCGCGGTCTCGGCGGGCGAGTTCGGAGAGCGCTGGGCGAGACTCGCCGCGGCGTACGGGGCCGACGTGCAGGGCCTGCGCTACGACTGGGGCGAGACGCCGCGTGCAGAGGACGTCCGCGCGCGCGCCGAGGAGACCGGCGCGGGGGTCGTCTTCCTCGTCCACTCGGAGACGTCGACCGGGGTCGTCGCGGACGTGCAGTCGCTCGCGCAGGCGGCACGCGAGGCGGGCGCGACCGTGGTCGTCGACGCCGTCTCCAGCCTCGGCGCCGTGCCGCTCGAGACCGACGCCTGGGAGCTCGACGTCGTCGTCTCCGGCTCGCAGAAGGCCCTGATGACGCCGCCCGGCCTCTCGCTCACGTCCGTGTCGTCCGCTGCCTGGGAACGCTGCGCGCGCACGACGACGCCGAGGTTCTACTTCGACTGGGAGAAGCTCCGCGCGTCGCTCGAGACCGGCACGACGCCGTTCACGCCGGCGGTCTCGCTCGTCGCCTCGCTCGATGTCGCGCTCGGGCTGCTCCTCGAGGAGGGCCTGGACGCGGCCTTCGCACGGCACGCGGCGCTCGGCCGCGCCTGCCGCGAGGGTGCCAAGGCGATGGGGCTCGAGCTGTTCTCACCCGACGAGGAGCGATCGGCGGTCGTCACCGCGATCCTCGCCCCGGAGGGCGTAGACGCGAGGGAGCTCGTGCTCGCCTTGCGCGATCGCTTCGGGATCACCGTGGCCGGCGGGCACGGGGAGCTCGGATCGCGCATGTTCCGCATCGGCCACATCGGCTACTACGACGTGTTCGACATCACGACCGCGCTCGCGGCCGTGGAGCTGCTGCTCGTCGAGAGCGGGGCGGACATCGAGCGCGGGACCGCGGTCACCCGGGCGCTCGAGGCGTACCGCTCGGCCGTCCGTGCCTGACCGGGACGGCAGACCCAGGGTCCTCGTCCGCGAGGCGATCGCCGAGCGCGGGCTCGACCTGCTCCGCGGCAAGTTCGACGTCGTCGAGGACCGCGACTCGGACCTCGGGGAGATCATCGGGGACTTCGACGCGATCGTCGTTCGCTCTGCGACCTCCCTGGACGCGAGCACGATCGAGCGCGCGGGCCGCCTGAAGGTGATCGGCCGGGCCGGGGTGGGGGTCGACAACGTCGACGTCGACGCCGCCACGAGGCGCGGCATCGTCGTCGCGAACGCACCGGAGGCGACCGTCGTCTCCGCCGCGGAGCACGCGCTGGCGCTCCTCTTCGCGGTGGCGCGGAACGTCCCCCAAGCGCACGCGGCGCTGAAGGAGGGCGTCTGGGACCGCGGCCGGTACGCCGGGATCGAGCTCGCCGGGAAGACGCTGGGCGTCCTCGGACTGGGGCGGATCGGCCGGCAGGTAGCGCGCCGGGCGGTGGCGCTCGGGCTCCGCGTCGTCGCCTACGACCCGTTCGTCGCGCTCGACCGCTTCCGCGAGCTCGGCGTCGAGCCGGCTGCCACGCCCGAGGACGTGTATCGCGAGGCCGACCTCCTCACGCTCCACCTCCCCCTGAACGACGAGACGCGGGGGCTTCTCGACAGCGCCGCGTTCGCCCAGATGCGCGACGGCGTCCGGATCGTCAACGCCGCGCGCGGGGCGCTCGTCGACGAGGCGGCGCTGCGCGAGGCGATCCTCTCCGGCAAGGTCGCCGGCGCCGCACTGGACGTCTTCGGGGAGGAGCCGTACTCGGGGCCCCTTCTCGAGCTCGACCAGGTCGTCGTCACGCCGCACCTCGCGGGCTCCACGAGCGAGGCGCAGGATCGCGCGGGCCTCATCATCGCCGAGCAGGTCGCCGCTGCCCTCGAGGGCGAGCTGGTGGAGACGGCGGTGAACATCCTGGTCGTCGAGCCGGCGGACCTCGAGGTGCTGGGGCCGTACATCCCGCTCGCAGCGAAGCTCGGCCGGCTCGCCTCGGCCCTGGCCCGTGGCCGCCCACGCCGCATCGTCGTCGCGGCGCACGGCCCGCTCTCCGAGTACGACACGCGCCTCCTGACCGTCGCCGCCTTGAACGGCGCCTTCCAGGACCACGTCGACCAGGTCGTGAACTACGTCAACGCGCCCGTGATCGCCGCCGAGCGGGGGGTCGAGGTCTCGGAGCAGCGTCACGCGGGGTCGCACCACTACACGAACCTCGTGCGCGTGCGTGTCGAGGCGGACGACGAGGACAGCGAGGCCTCGGGAACGACGGTAGGCCCGGAGCACCGGCTCTTCCTCGCCGAGGCGCTCGGCTTCGACATCGACATCGAGCTCGCGCCCAGGATGGCCTTCCTCGTCTACGACGACCTGCCCGGCGTGATCGGGCGCGTGGGGACGATGTTCGGCGACGCGGGGGTGAACATCGCCAACATGGCGGTCTCGCGCACGAAGGCCGGCGGGAAAGCGCTGATGGCGTTCTCGATCGACTCGGCGCCGCCGCCCGCGCTCCTCGAGCGAGTCGCCGAGTCGGGCTTCGACGACGCTCGGTTCCTCGCGCTCGGCTGACGCGGCTGACGCCCCGACCGCGCCGCGAGTAGATTGAGCACGTGGAGACGACCTGGCCGGAGGCGGTCGAGCGCGTGTCCTCCTTCCTTCGCGACGCGGGAGCCGAGGTCCGGGTCGAGCAGTTCGCCGACGGGACGCCGACGGCGGCGGACGCTGCAGCTGCCGTCGGCTGTGAGCTCGACCAGATCGTGAAATCGCTCGTCCTCGTCTGCGACGAGAGACCCGTGGTCGCGCTCGTCCCCGGCGACCGGCGCGGCGACCCGGAGAAGATCGCACGCGAGGCAGGCGCCTCCGACGCCCGCATCGCCAAGCCGGAGGAGGTCCGGCGTGCGACCGGATTCGATCCGGGCGCCGTCGCGCCGTTTCCGCTGCCGGACGTCGAAGTCGTCCTGCTCGAGCGAGACCTGCTCCGCCACCGGATCGTCTGGGTCGGCGCCGGCTCGTCCAGCCACATGGCAGGGCTCGCCCCCGCCGAGCTCGTGCGGCTCTCGCGCGCGCGCCCGACCGACATCGCCCAGGAGCGCCCGGCGACCTCGCCCCCCAGTTGAAGGTCTACGATTCCGCAACCACCAAGGAGCGCTGACTCGATGCAAGAGACCGAGAAGATCTGGATGAACGGCGAGCTCGTCGACTGGGCCGACGCGAAGGTCCACGTGGGCGCGCACGGCCTCCACTACGGCTCGGGCGTGTTCGAGGGGATCCGCTGCTACGAGACCGAGCGCGGCCCTGCAGTCTTCCGTCTCCACGACCACCTGCGGCGCCTCGAGCACTCGGCGAAGGTGCTGTACATGGATCTCCCGTACTCCGTCGAGGAGCTGCGCGCGGCGACGCACGAGCTGATCGCGAGAAACGGGCTGCAGTCGTGCTACGTCCGCCCGATGGCGTTCTACGGCTACGGCGAGCTCGCGGTCGGGACGACCGGGAATCCCGTCGACGTCGTGATCATGAGCTTCCCCTGGGGGGCGTATCTCGGCGAGGAAGGCCAGCGTACCGGGATCACGACGAAGATCTCGAGCTGGGAGCGCATCGGCCCGAACGTGATCCCGCACGTGGCGAAGGCGACGGGCGTCTACCTGAACTCCTTGCTCGCGACGACCGAGGCGCGCCGCGGTGGGTACGACGAGGCGATCATGCTCTCCGCCGACGGCTACGTCGCGGACGGGCCGGGCGAGAACATCTTCGTCGTCAAGGACGGCAAGCTGCTGACGCCGCCGCTCTCGATGTCGATCCTGCCCGGGATCACCCGCGACACGATCATCCACCTCGGCGAGGCGCTCGGGTACACGGTGGAGGAGGCGATGCTGATCCGCACCGACCTCTACCTCGCAGACGAGGTCTTCATGGTCGGCACCGCGACGGAGGTGGCGCCCGTGCGAGCGGTCGACGACCGCGAGATCGGCGTCGGCCCGGTGACGCTCGAGCTGCAGAAGGCCTACCTCGACGCGGTGCACGGCGGCGACGACCGCTGGCGCGACTGGCTCGACGTCGTCGAGGTCTCGCACTCGCCCGCCGCCGCCTAGTGGCCGCGCTCAGGCAGGTCGCCCTCTCGAGCCCCTGGCTCGACGAGCGGGAGGAGGAGCTCGTCGTCGACGTGCTCCGCTCCGGCCGGCTGTCCCTGGGCCCGGCCATCGACCGGTTCGAGGAGACGTTCGCCGAGGCCGTCGGAGCGCCGTACGCGGCGGCCGTCTCGAGCGGGACCGCGGGCCTCCATCTCCTCTGCGTCACCGCCGGCGTCGGGCCCGGCGACGAGGTGATCACCTCTCCCTACTCGTTCGTCGCCTCCGCGAACTGCGCGATCTACCAGGGAGCGACGCCGGTGTTCGCCGACCTCGACCGGCGTACGCTGAACCTCGACCCGGCGGCCGTCGAGGCCGCGATCACCGAGCGCACGCGCGCCGTCGTCGCGGTCGACATCTTCGGGTACCCGTGCGAGCTCGACGAGCTGCGCGCGGTCTGCGAGCGGCACGGCCTCGCGCTGATCCAGGACGCCTGCGAGGCGCTCGGGGCCCGCTACCGCGGCCGGCCCGTCGGCTCCCACGGCCCTGCCGCGGTCTTCGCCTTCTACCCGAACAAGCAGATCACGACGGGCGAGGGCGGCATGGTCACCACGCACTCCGAGGAGGAGTGGCGCCTCCTGCGCAGCCTGCGCAACCAGGGCCGCGCCGACTCAGGCGGTTGGCTCGAGCACGCCCGCCTCGGCTTCAACTACCGGATCGACGACGTGCGCGCGGCGATCGGGCTGGCGCAGCTCGACAAGCTCGACGCGATCCTCGAGCGGCGCGGAGCCGTGGCCGCGCGGTACGGGGAGCTGCTCTCCGGGATCGGGGGCCTCGAGCTCCCCTGTGCGGACGACGTCGACCACGAGCGCTCGTGGTTCGTGTACGTCGTCACGCTCCCCCAGGAGAGCGAGCGCGAGGGCGTCATCGCGGCGCTCGAAGCGCAGGGCGTGCAGACGGCCCGCTACCTGCCCTGTATCCACCTGCAGCCGTACATGCGCGAGCGCTACGGCTTCGGCGAGGGGCTCTGCCCCGTGGCCGAGGACGTCAGCGCGCGCACGCTCGCGCTCCCCTTCCACGCGCTCCTCGAGGAGGACGACCAGGCGTACGTGGCGGAGACGCTCGCCTCGGCGCTCGACGTGTGAACGAGGCCCGCCTCCGGCTCGCGTTGCCGTCGCAGGGCGAGGCGCTCGCGGTCTGGGCGATCGTCGCCCTCGACGTGCTCGCCGTCCTCGTCACCTACTCGCGCATCGACCCGAGCGGGCTCTACAGCGTGACGCACGACGGGATCGCGGGCGGGCTCGGCCGGGCGCTCGTCCAGCTCGACTTCCCGCACGTCGCCGGCGTCGCGATCCCGATCGCGCTGCTCGCACTCGATGTGCTGCCAAGGCGGGCCTGGCTCGTGGGGGGTCCGGCGATCGCCCTGTGCGCGGTGTTCGCCTGGCCGGGAGTCGTCGACGCGGACGATCTCGACCCGAAGGCCGTCAACGCGATCCCCGCGCTCGGCGTCGTCCTGGTCGCGGGGCTGACCGTCGCCGCTGCTCGCCGTGCGGGCGCCGGGCTCGCCCCTCGCCGGTCGGGCGACGGCATCCGCATCGCGGTCGGTGTCGCGGTGGTGCTCGTCTCGCTTCCGTGGATCGCGGCCGAGCTAGGTCTCCATCTTCCCGGAGGTGTCTTCCTCACCGACGACCCGTACGCCGAGCCCGGCGAGGGTCTGACGGCCGCCGTCCACCTCGGCCACCACCACGGCTTCATGGGCGCGCTGCTCGTCCTCTTCGCGCTCCTCCTGTCGCGCCCACGACTCGCCCATCTGAACCTCGGGCGCGCCTACTCGCTCCTGGTCTCGGCGCTCCTGGCCTACGGCGCGGCGAATCTCGTCCAGGACTTCTGGCACGAGCAGGTCGTGAAGCGCGGCTGGACCGAGCACGACATCCCGAGCGTGACGACCCCGCGGGTCGCGGTGGTCTGGGTGCTCGTCGTCGGAGGGACCGCGCTCGCGTACGCACTCGGCTTCGCGCGCGGCGCAGAGCATGTGGAACCGGCGATAATCACGTGATGGCGACGTCGCGCATGGTCTTCCTCGGGTTCGGGAAGTACGCGCGGGCCGACAAGGTGTACGCGCTCGAGCCGCTCGTCGGCGACGAGCGCGGCGACGGCCGCCGGACGCGGGTCTGGGTGGAGGGGATCGAGGGTCCCCTCGTGGCCTCTCGCACCGAGCGCACGATCCTCCACGACATGGGTCACGAAGGTGGGGACTCGGCGGTGCTCGACGGTGCGCTCGACCTCGCCGAGAGGCTCGCGGCCGCCGCGGAGGAGGGCAAGGTCGACCTCGGCGACCTCGGCCGCCGGGCGCGCAGGCTCCTCGCCTCGACCGCGCGCTCGACCGACACCGAGCAGCTCTTCTGAATCTGCTCGCCCGCTCGTTCTTCGAGCGCGACGTCCGAGCCGTCGCGCGCGAGCTCGTCGGAGCCTCGCTCCTGGTCGACGGTGTCGGCGGGATCGTCGTGGAGACCGAGGCCTATGCGCCGGACGACCCGGCGAGCCACTCGTACCGAGGATGCACGCGGCGTAACGCGACGATGTTCGGACCCGCCGGGCGCCTGTACGTGTACCGCTCGTACGGCATCCACTGGTGTGCGAACGTCGTGTGCGAGGCGGACGGCGTCGGCGCGGCGGTGCTCCTGCGCGCACTCGAGCCGACCGCCGGGATCGACCGCATGCGCGAGCGCCGCGGCCTCGAGGACGTGCGCCTGCTCTGCGCGGGGCCAGGACGGCTCACCGAGGCGCTCGGGATCAGCGGGGTGCACGACGGGCTTCCGCTCGATCGGCTTCCGTTCGAGCTGCGGCCCGCGCCCCGGCCGGTCGCGACCCAGGCGACGACCCGGGTGGGCATCACGCGCGCGGGCGAGCTCCCCTGGAGGTACGTGCTCGCCGGCTCTAGGTTCCCGAGCCGTCCCCGACCACGAGCCGTACGGTGAGGCCGGGCCTCACGGCGACCCCCGCCCGCGGGCGCTGACGGAGGACCGTTCCCGCGGGCCCTCGCGCGCTGACCGCCTGGACGCGCAGCTTCAGCCGCCGGAGCTCGAGGTTCACGTCCGCGACGCCCGACCCGACGAAGTTCGGAAGCTGGCCGTACTGGGCCTTCGAGACCCAGAGCTGGACGGAGTCGTTGGCGGACAGGCCTCCGCGGCGCGGTTCCTGGTTGACGACCACCCCGGGCGGCTGCCCGGCCTTGGCAGGGACGTAGGCGATGTCGGCTCCGAGCGGCTGCGCGCCGAGCCGGGCGACGGCCTCGTCCGCACTCATGCCGACGACGAGCGGTACGGAGACCTCGTTCGGCTTGCAGTCCGCGGTCGTCGACGGCGCGTGCCCGGAGAAATACGCCACGAGGCGAGCTTCGTGGCAGTAGCCGTTGTCGAGCTGCCAGGTGCCGTCGCGCTTGACGACCCAGTTCCCCGAGGAGCCGAGGTACGGAGGAGCAGGGAAGGACGACCCCGCGGACTCGTCCTTCTCGACGCTCTCGACGAAGCGCTTCCAGATCTGCGCGGGGAGCGTTCCCCCGGTCACGGGCTCGCCGCCGAACTCGGTCAGCATCGGCCGGAGCTTGTCCGGGTACCCGACCCAGACGGCGACGACGAGATCGGGCGTGTACCCGACGAACCAGGCGTCGCCGTAGTTGTCGGTCGTCCCCGTCTTGCCGGCGACGCTCACGCCCGGGATCGCCGCCCGCCGCCCGGTCCCGAACCGCACGACGTCCCCGAGGATCCCCGTGAGCACCTCCGCCTGCCCCTCCTCGAGCACCCGGGTCGGCTGGGGCGTGTTCTCCTCGACCCTGCCGGAGCGGATCCGCTCGACGCGCTCGACCACGCGCGGGCGATCCCCGAGGATCGCACCGTCCACGCGCCTGCCCTCGTTCGCGATCGTCGAGTACGCCCGGGCCATCTCGAGCGGGTTGACGGCGACCGACCCGAGCCCGATCGAGAAGTAGGCGTCGAGCGGGCTGCTGATGCCGAGCGCGTGTGCGGTCTCGACGATCGCCTTGGGCCCGACGAGGTCGGTGAGCTGCGCGTAGACGGTGTTGTCGGACGAGACCATCGCGCGGCCGAGCGTCACGCTCCCGAGGTACGTGTGGTCGTAGTTCGTCACGCTCCAGATCCGGTCGCCGGCGTCAATCGCGACCTTCTTGGAGACGAGCTCGGTCTGCGGGGAGATCCCGGCCCGCATCGCGGTCGAGAGCACGATCGGCTTGAACGCCGACCCCGGCTGACGCGCGGCCTGGGCGGCGAGGTTGAACTCGCTCTCGCGGAAGTTCCTGCCGCCGAACATCGCCTTCACGGCGCCGGTGCGCGGGTCCATCGCGACGAGCGCGGCCGCGGGCCCGTCCGGGTTCGAGAGCACCCGCTCGATCGCACGGCGGGCCTTGTCCTGGAGCCCGAGGTCGATCGTCGTCGTGACCCGCAGTCCTCCGCCGAAGACGCGCCCCGCGCCGTAGCGCTCGACGAGCTGATCGCGGACGTAGTTGACGAAGTAGAGGCCCTTGCCGCGGGTCCCCGGTAGCCGGACGTCCTCCGGCTGCGGCATCCGCGCCGCGTCCGCGCGCACGAGGTCCCGCTGCGTGATCTTCCCCTGCTCGAGCATCAGCGTCAGCACGTGCCTCCGCCGCGCCTCGGCCTTGCGCGGGTTGGTGACCGGGTCGTAGAGCGCCGGGTCCGAGGGGATTCCGGCGAGCAGAGCAGCCTCCGGGAGCGTCAGCTCGCTCGCGTCCTTCTTGAAGTACGAGCGCGCCGCCTGCTGGATGCCGTACGCGCCGTTCCCGAAGTAGATCGTGTTCAGGTACGCGGTCAGGATGCGGTCCTTGCTCCAGCGCTGCTCGAGCTGCCAGGCGAGCGCGGCCTCGCGCACCTTGCGGGCGATCGTCTTCTCGTTGCGGATGTAGGCGTTCTTCACGAACTGCTGGGTGATGGTCGATCCGCCCTCGACGATCGACTGGTGCTTGATGTCGGCCCACAGGGCGCGCCCGATGCCGCGGACGTCGATTCCCTTGTGGTCGAAGAAGCGCTGGTCCTCGACCGCCACGATCGCCTGCCGCATGATCGGCGCGATGTCCTCGGTGCCGACGAGGACACGGCTCTCGTCCCCGCGCAGCACAGCGAGGACCGTGCGCCCATTCGACGCGTACACGACCGTGTCCACCTCCGAGCGCTCCGCGGCCGGATCGAGGGCCGGGATCTCGCTCGCGACCGCGCGAACGAGACCGAACGTGAAGGAGAGGACCGCGAGCACGAGCAGGACGCCGACGAGCGCCGCGAGGCGTCTCTTGCGTACCCGGCGCGGACGCGCCGACGCCCCTTGCTTTCTCCTCACCCGCAAGGCCCCGAGTGTAGCCCCCGGGACGTGGACGCCCCGCAAAGGCGGCGTTCAGGCGGGCAGTGAGCCGAGGATCGGGTCGGTGGTCGGCGCGTCGACCCCTCCCGCGTCCTCGACCGTCACGAGAACCACCTGGCCGGGACCGACCGTCCCGTCCAGGCGGACGACGTCGCGGCCCTGCTCCTCGCCGGGGAAGACCCCCGCACGCTGGGGCGCGCCTCCATGGGAGACGACCCAGAGTTCGTACGTCTTCCCGGCCGGCGCCGGTCCGAGCCCGTCTGCGACGAGGACGGCCCGGCCCTCGTCGTCGACGACGAGTCGGCCCTCGCCCTCCTCGAGCGCGACTGTGCGCGCATCGGGGTCCGCGAGCACAGTCGCCGCCGACTGCGCCCGCTCGAGCGCCGCACGTGTCCCGTCGAGGTCGCTCGAGAGACTCGCCGCCCAGAGCCCGAGCGCGAGGGCGACGACGGCGGCGACCGCAGCGGTCGCGGCGAGCACGGGTACCGTCCGCTGACGCCGTGACTCGAGAGGGACGACGACCTGCTTCTCCTGCCGCGCTCCCGCGAGGATCCGCCCGCGCAGCTCCGCCCCCGGCGCGGGGCCGGACGCGGCGACTGCGAGCGCGTCCGTCGTCTGCCAGAAGGCCGCGAGCTCGTCGCGACACTGCGCGCAGCCCTCGAGGTGCGCCTCGTAGGCCCGGCGCTCGTCGGGGTCGAGCGCATCGAGCGCGTAGCCGGCGGTCAGCTCGTGAATTCCGGTCTCCATGACCCTTCCTGTGCGGAGTCGTCGAGGAGCTCGCGCAGGCGCGCCAGCCCCGCGAACATCCTGCTCTTGATCGTACCGAGGGGCACCCCCAGCCTCTCCGCGAGCTCCGACTGCGAGAAGCCGCCGTAGTACGCCAGCTCGAGCGCCTCGCGCTGGGTGTCCGGTAGCTGCCCGAGCGCCGCCTGGACGCGCTCGCGCTCGAAGCGCAGCCACGCCGCCTCCTCGGTCGGCTCCGCTGCCTCGGCCACCGAGGCCTCCTCAGCGAGCGGCTCGGCGCGGCGTCGCTCCTCCCGCCGCACGAGGTCGACGGCCCGGCGGTGGACGAGCGTCAGCACCCAGGTGCTCGCCTTCGCCCGCTCGGGGCGGAAGGCGGCGGCGGTGCGCCAGACGGCGAGGAAGCCGTCCTGCACCGCGTCCTCGGCGAGCCGGTCGTCGCGCAGCACGCGGAGCGCGAGCCCGTACGCGATGCGGCCGATCCGGTCGTAGAGCTCCGCAAGCGCGTCCTCGTCGCCCCGGGCGACGAGCGCGACCAGGGCCTCGTCCGAGAGGTGAGCGTGCTGCCTGCGAATCGCCGGGCGCTCCTGCGAGCGGGCGAACGCTACCACGGGGGCTGCGAGCTCCATCGACGTTGTTCGCGCGCGGTCGCCGACCGGTTCGGCATCACCGGCGATCGAACCGGCGCTCGCGGAGAGGCGAACAAGTGCCGTTCCCGACTCGCAATCGAGAGAGGAGTGGAGATGCACAGAGGGATCGCAGCGGTCGCCCTCGTCGGCCTGCTCGCAGGAGCAGGGGTCGTGGGCGCCGCGAAGCTCGGCCCCGGGGACGGCGTCGCGTCGAGCCACCGCGAGGCGCCGCTCATCGCCGAGGACCCGTCCGCCGACCTGACGGACGTGTACGCGTTCCGGAGCCCGGACCGCCCGGGCACGGTGACCATCCTCGCGAACGTCATCCCGGGCGAGGACCCGGCGGCCGGCCCGAACTGGTACACGTTCTCGCCGAACGCCCGGTACAACCTCAAGGTGGACACGAACGGGGACGTGCGCCCCGACGTCACCTACCGGTTCCAGTTCCGCACGAAGGCGGGCCCGTTGTTCCTCGGCAACACCGCGCAGCCGTTCACGGTCACGCGGATCGCCGGCGGCAAGCGGGTCGCCGTCGCCCGGGGCACGACCCCGCCGAACAACATCGGCCCGCGGTCGACCCCGAAGTACCGCAGCCTCGTGACGAAGTCGATCGCCTCGTTCGACCGGGGCCGCTCGAAGGCGTTCGCCGGTCAGCGGGACGACCCGTTCTTCGGCGACATCGGGGCCATCTTCGACCTGGTCGCTATCCGCAAGGGCACCGGAAACATGGGCGGAGGCAAGGACTTCTTCGCCGGGTACGGCGTGCACACGTTCGCCGTGCAGGTGCCGATCGCAGGGCTCAGGGCGAAGAACGGCACGATCGGCGTCTGGGCCTCCGTCGACCGCCGCAAGGTGACGACGCGCGGAGGGCAGACTCGCGACTCGGGCGCCTGGGTGCAGGTGAACCGACTCGGCAACCCGCTCGTCAACGAGGTGGTCGTCCCGACCGGCCTGAAGGACCGGTGGAACGCGCAGCAGCCGTGGCAGGAGTCGCGGTACCGCTCCTTCTACGAGTCCCCGCTGCTGGCGGCCGTGATCAACCAGCTGTACGACCTCGGTGTCCCCGAGCAGGGCCGTGACGACCTCGTCGCCGTCCTCCTCACCGGCGTGCCGAAGCTGAACTTCACGGGGCCGAAGCTGGCGGACGTCCTCCGGCTGAACCTCGGGATCCCGGTGACGAAGAGCCCGCAGCGCCTGGGCGTGCTCGCCGGGGACAACCAGGGCTGGCCGAACGGGCGCAGGCTCGGCGACGACGTGATCGACATCGCCGAGCAGGCCATAGCCGGCTTCCTGAAGGGCAAGAAGGTGCCCCTCGGAGACGGCGTCGACCGGGACGACCGGGCCCTGCTCGGGTCGTTCCCGTACGCGGCCGACCCGCAGAGCGGATTCGACAACACGAAGGGCCGCTGAGCGAACGGGCGTAGGGGGCGGGCTCGGTCCCGCCCCCTACGAACCGCCCGGCGGCCCCCGACGAACCAGTCCCGTGAAGCGCCTGCTCGTCACGCTGGCCGCCGCGGCCTCGGTCGCGCTCTTGCTCCTCCCGGGGCAGGCGAGCGCCCATCCTCTCGGCAACTTCACCGTCAACCGCTATGCGGGCATCGAGGTGGCGGGGAGCCGTGTCTACGTGCGCTACGCGCTCGACCTGGCCGAGATCCCGGCCTTCCAGCTGGGGCGCGACGTGCGGCGCCGCGGGTTCGCCGCGAAGCTCGCCACCGACCTCGAGCTCGCCGTCGACGGCCGACGCGCCCCGCTGCGCGTCCTCGAGGAGCGTGTCCGCTCCCGGCCCGGCGCGGGTGGGCTCGAGACGCTCAGGGTCGACGTCGTGTACGCCGCCGCGGGAGCGGGGGAGGAGATCGAGTTCGTGGACCGCGCGTTCGCCGACCGCATCGGCTGGCGTGAGGTGACGCTTTCCGCCCGCGACGGCGCACGGGTCGTCCGCTCGACGGTCCCGGAGACGAGCACGAGCGCTGCGCTCACCGCTTACCCGAAATCCTTGCTGCGCTCGCCGCTCGATGTCACGCGTGCCAGGGCGGTGGTGGCGCCGGGCGCGGTTCCAGGCTCGCCGCCGCGGATCACGGCGGCTCCCGAGGGCGAGGCTCGCGGGGCCGGAGGCTTCGAGGCGCTCGTGGCACGGGGAGACCTCTCGGTCGGGGCGGTGCTCCTCTCCCTCGTGATCGCGACGTTCTGGGGCGCGGCCCACGCCCTCACGCCCGGGCACGGGAAGGCGATGGTCGCGGCGTACCTCGTCGGGACGAAGGGGACGCCCCGCCACGCGTTCCTCCTGGGCGGGACCGTCACGCTCGCCCACACGGCCGGTGTCTTCGCGATCGGGGTCGTCACGCTCGCGCTCTCCCGCTTCTTCGTGCCGGAGCGACTTTATCCATGGCTCACGCTCGTCTCGGGCCTCCTCGTGGTCGCGGTCGGCGCGGCGGTGCTGCGGCAGCGGCTCCGCGCACGTGGCCACGCCGGGCACGAGCATCATCGCGATCACCTTCACGAACACACCCATGACCACCACCACCACCACCACGACCTGACGTCGAAGGGGATCCTCGGCGTCGGCGTCGCGGCCGGGTTGCTGCCGTGCCCCTCGGCGCTCGTCGTCCTCCTCTCGGCCATCGCGCTGCACCGGGTCGGGCTCGGCCTGGCGCTGATCGTGGCCTTCAGCGTCGGCCTCGCGGCCACGATCACGGCGATCGGCCTCGCGGCGGTCCTCGCCCGTCGGGCGTTCGGCCGTCTTTCGCTGAACGGCCCCGTCGTCCGTGCGCTGCCCTCGATGAGCGCCGGCCTGATCCTCGCCGTCGGCCTGCTGATCACGGCCCGGGCGCTGCCCGGCGTCGTCTGAGCGAACCGATCCGGCGAGCGCGGCGAACCAGGGGCATGTTCGGGCTCGACGACTGGATCGCAGGCCTCTCCGACCGGGCGTCGATCCTCGTCGTCCTCCTCGTTGCCGCCCTCCTCGGGCTCCGTCACGCCACCGACCCCGACCACCTCGCTGCGATGACGACGCTCGTCGCCTCCGGCCACGAGCGGGTCGGCCGGTCGGCCGCACGTCTCGGAGCCTGGTGGGGCCTCGGGCACGCGGTGACGCTGGTCGCGTTCGGGATCCCGATCCTGCTCGCCGAGCGCTACCTGCCCGAAGGCCTGCAGCAGGGCGCAGAGACCGCGGTCGCGGGGCTCATCGTCTTCCTCGCCCTGCGGCTGCTCGTCCGCTGGCGTCACGGCTACCTCGACCTCCACGCACACCCGCACCCCGAGCAGGAGCATCGCCACCCGGTCCGGACTCCGTTCGGCGCGTTCGGCATCGGGCTCGTGCACGGGCTGGGCGGGAGCGCGGGCGTCGGCATCCTCCTGCTCGCCGCCATCCCGTCCGAGACGGTCGCCGTCGCCTCGCTCTTCCTGCTGGCCGCCTTCACCGCGGTGTCGATGGCTGTGGTGACGGCCGGATTCGGGCTCGCCCTGTCCTCGCGGCCGTTCGTGGCCGCGTCGGGGGTGGCGATTCCGGCGCTCGGCGGGACGAGCCTGCTGTTCGGCGTCTGGTACGCCGCCGCGGCCTGGAGACTCGCTCCGTACCCGTTCTGATTCGCCGCGGTCGCCGGCGTTAGGCTGCGGCGCATGCAGGAGCTGCTGACCCTCGACGACGCCGAGCGGCTCGCCGAGGCCGCGCTTCCGCCCGACGCCTGGGGCTACGTCGCGGGTGGCGCGGGCGACGAGCGGACGCTCCGCTGGAACCGCGAAGCCTTCTCGCGCTATCGGCTGCGCTACCGCGTGCTCGTCGACGTCTCCGACGTCTCGACGGCGACGACGGTGCTCGGGACGCCGGTGTCGATGCCGGTGCTGGTCGCGCCGATGGCCTACCAGGCGATCGCGCACGGGGACCACGAGCTCGGGATGGCGCGGGGAGCGGCGTCCGCCGGCACCGTCATGTGCCTCTCGACGGTCGCGACCGCGACGCCCTCCGCGGTGGCCGAGGCGGCGGACGGCTCGCCGCTCTGGCTCCAGCTCTACGTGTTCCGCGACCGCGATGTCAGCGACACGGTCATTGCGAGCGCGCTCGAGAGCGGCTTCTCGGCGCTCGTGCTCACGGCGGACCTGCCCGTCGTCGGCGTCCGCGATCGCGAGCTCCGCGCGGGCTTCGACCCGCCCGAGGACACGGTCCCGGCCTACGCGGCCGCTCGCGAGCGCAGCCCGACTGCGGACCCTGGCCTTGCCCTGCTCGACGCGGGCGTGGAATGGGGGTACGTCTCCGAGCTCCGGGAGCGCTGGCGTGTCCCGGTCGTCGTCAAGGGGCTCGTCACCGGCGAGGACGCCGAGCTGGCGTGCGAGCACGGTGCGGCCGCGGTCGTCGTCTCGAACCACGGCGGACGGCAGCTGGACGGCGCCGTGGCGGCGCTCGACGCGCTGGCCGAGGTCGTCGAGGCGGTCGCAGGGCGCGCCGAGGTGTACCTCGACGGCGGCGTTCGCCGCGGCACCGACGTCGTCACGGCTCTCGCGCTCGGGGCACGCGCGGTCCTCGTCGGCCGACCGGCGCTGTACGGGCTCGCGCTCGGTGGGGAGCGGGGCGTCCGGCAGGTGCTCGAGATCCTCCGCGACGAGACGGAGAACGCGCTCGCGCTGCTCGGCTGTCGCTCGCCCGACGAGGTCACCGCGGCGCACGTCACGGGGCCTGTCGCCGCGTGAGCATCGCTCGCCTCCGGCTCGCGGGCGCCAGTGAAGTGGTGAACGGAAACCATGTTTCCCCCCGCGGGGCCCCCTTCTTCCCGAGAGCGAGGGGAACCTCCCGGTTCCCCACGCCCCTCCCCGCTCATGGGCCGAAGGTCGGCCTATGAGCGTCGCGGACCTGACGCGGAACGCCGTGCACGTCCTCCCGGAGGGCGCCCTCGAGGCGAAGCTGGCACTCGGCCGCCCGCTCCGGGTCAAGCTCGGCATCGACCCCACCGGGCCGGACATCCACATCGGATTCGCCGTCGTCCTGCGCAGGCTCGCCGCCTTCCAGCGCCAGGGGCACGTCGCCGTGCTGATCGTCGGCGACTACACGGCACGGATCGGCGACCCCTCCGGACGCTCGAAGGAAAGGCAGGTGCTCCCCGACGAGGTGCTCGACCGCAACGCCGAGCTGTTCGCCGAGCAGGCGTACCGGATCCTCGACCGCGAGCGCACCGAGGTGCGCTTCAACGGCGAGTGGCTCGGCGGGCTCGACTACGCGGAGCTCGTGCGGCTGACCCGCACGGGCACCGTCGCCCAGCTCCTCGAGCGCGACGACTTCGGCAAGCGGTTCCGCAACACCGAGCCGATCTCCGTCTCGGAGCTCCTCTACCCCTTCGCCCAGGGCTACGACTCCGTCGCGGTCGAGGCGGACGTCGAGGTGGGCGGCACCGACCAGCTCTACAACCTGCTCATGGGCCGGGACGTGATGACGAGCTACGGGCAGGAGCCCCAGTCGGTGATCACCTACGAGCTGCTGGTGGGGACCGACGGCGTCGACAAGATGTCGAAGTCGCAGGGCAACTACGTCGGGATCGACGAGGCGCCGGAGGAGCAGTTCGGCAAGGTCATGTCGATCCCGGACTCCGCGCTCGACCAGTGGTGGCGGCTCTGCCTCGACGTCACCGCGCCGGACGGGTCAGACCCGATGGAGTCCAAGCTCGCGCTCGCACGCGGGATCGTCGAGCTGTACCACGGCACCGAGGCTGCAAAGGCTGCCGAGCGCCACTTCACGCGGGTCGTCCGGGAGGGCGGATCGCCCGAAGAGGTGGCGGAAGCCGAGCTCCCGCCAGGCGATCCCGTGCACCTGCCGGCGCTCCTCGCGGACCGCTTCGGCCTGTCCACGAGCGACGCGCGCCGGCTCATCGCTCAGGGCGGGGTGAAGGTCGACGGCGAGCCGGTGAGCGAGCTCGACCTGCCCCGCGCGCGTCTCGTCGGAGCGCTCCTGCAGGCCGGGAAACGACGCTTCGTGCGCCTCTCGGGGTGAGGCTCGAACGCTCGGAAACGGCTTGGTTGACACACAGAGGTTCTCTGCTACTATCCCTCGGCCGCCCGACAGGGAGGCACGAGAAGCCTGTCACTCGACGAACTGGAGCGCCTTCGAGCGAACCCGATACGACGTTGTGGTTCAGTCCCGAAGGCCTCTGGCGCGAGTCGGAGGCTTTTTGTTGCCGGCCTTCGCGGCTCGGTCTTTGAAAACTCAACAGCGTGCGAATTACGTCGAGACCTCTCGCGGGCGCTCCTCCGTTCCTTGGAACGTTGGGTGTGCTTGCGTGAGGCATGAACCCGTCTGAACCAACCTTTGGGGAAGACGAATCGAGCATCGAGCTCGAACTGATCAGACTTGCCTCTCGCTTCGGTGGGAGGCGCCGAGTCTCTTCACGGAGAGTTTGATCCTGGCTCAGGACGAACGCTGGCGGCGCGCTTAACACATGCAAGTCGAGCGAGAACCGGGGCTTCGGCCCCGGGGACAGCGGCGAAC
>Ga0210115_1000097_pt1 | contig 20732 bp, 16 predicted proteins | sample MayberryNW_TuleB_2_FD_185526 | JGI IMG/M metagenome (GOLD analysis project Ga0210115, IMG submission 185526) | Wetland microbial communities from San Francisco Bay, California, USA, that impact long-term carbon sequestration - MayberryNW_TuleB_D2... | ecosystem: Environmental > Aquatic > Marine... | reverse complement strand
CTCGAGCTTCTCGAAGAGGATGCGGCCGAGCTGCTGCGGCGAGCCGAGCACGAACTGCTCGCCGGCGAGCTCGTACGCACTGGCCTCGAGCTCCTCGATGCGGTCGGCCAGCCGCGCGGTGATCTCGCCCATGCGGTAGGTGTCGATCCGGATCCCGGCGTCCTCCATCGCGGCCAGCACCCCCGAGAGCGGCAGCTCGACCTCGTCGTAGAGCCGCTCGAGCCCCCGCTCGCGCACGCGCTCCCGCAGGACCGGCGCGAGCCTGCGGGCAGCCTCGGCGTGCCGGACGAGCGCCGCGGTCTCCTCCTCCGTCGGCGGATCCGGCTCCAGCTCGAGCCCGTTCTCCGCGGCGAGGTCGTCGAGGTCGTACTCGGCGCGCCCGGGGTCGATCAGGTACGCCGCGATCATCGTGTCGTCGGCCGCCTCGACCCGCAGCGCCTTCGCGTCGTGCGCTGCGATCGCCGCCTTGCCCCCGTGTGACAACTTGTCACCCACGGGACGCGGCGCGACGACGACCTCGTCGCCGGTCGCGACCGCGACGCGCTCGGCGTCCGCGGCGATGCCCACCGAGCCGCGGAAATCGGGGAGCTCGCCCTCCCGCCAGGCCACCGTCTCGGTCTCCGCGACCACCCGCTCGGCCGCGGGCAGCGCCTCGTCGAGCGTGTCGACACGGCTGAGCAGACCGCGGAACTCGAAGCGGCGGAAGATCTCCTTCAGCTGCGAGCGGTCGGGTGGGCGCGAGACCAGGTCGGCGGGATCGACCCCGAGCTCGAGGTCGCGGCGCATCGTCGCGAGCAGCTTCGACATGCGCGCCTGCTCCTCGTTCTCGGAGATCGCACGCGAGCGCGCAGGGGAGAGCTCGCCCGCGTGCTCGAGCACCGACTCGAGCGACCCGTACTGCGCGACGAGCTGGCCAGCCGTCTTGTCCCCGACGCCGGGGATGCCCGGGATGTTGTCGCTCGTGTCCCCCTTGAGCCCGATGAAGTCCGGCACCTGCTCCGGGCGGATGCCGTAGCGTGCCTCGACGCGCTCGGGCGTGTAGACGTGGACGTCCGCGACGCCACGCGGCGTCATCATCAGCGACACGTTCTCGGTGACGAGCTGGAACGCGTCGCGATCGGTCGAGACCACGCAGGTCTTGATCCCCGCTTCGTCTGCCTGCGTGGCGAGCGTCGCGATCACGTCGTCCGCCTCCCAGCCCTCGAACTCGAGGTTCACGTACCCGAACGCCTCGACGATCGGGCGGAAGTGCGGGAACTGCTCGCGCAGCAGGTCGGGCATCGCGCGCCGCTCCGACTTGTACTCCGCGGAGATCTCGGCGCGGTGCACGGGGCGCGTGTCCCAGGCGACCGCAACCCCGCGCGGGCGGTAGTCGGCGAGCAGCTTGAACAGCATGTTCGTGAAGCCGAGCAGCGCGTTGGTCGGCTGGCCCTCGGTCGTCTGCAGCTCCTCCGGGAGCGCGAAGAACGCGCGGTAGGCGAGGTTGTTCCCGTCGACGAGGAAGAGGTCGGAGCCCTGCGCGGGCGCCTCGTCGAGCTGCAGCTCCTCGCCGGTCAGCGTCTTGACCACCACGCAATGCTATGCGCGCCCTTCCGGACGAGCGCGCCGACGCGCTTGGATACGGGCATGCGTCGCGTCCCCATGCTCTCCGGCTCGCGCGTGGCCCTCGTCCCGGCCGCGGACGACGACGTCGTCCTGCGTCCGCCGGCTCCTCCGGAGCAGATCGTGGACGTCCCGGCGGCGGTGCGCGACGCCTTCCGGTTTCCCCTCTCGGGGCCGTCGCTGGCCGGCCTCGTGGGGACCGGGGCTCGTGTCCGCGCGACGATCGTCGTCGAGCCGCCGTCCCTCCCGGTGCCCGGCGCCCAGCAGGACCCGCGCCCGGCCGCCCTCGCCGCGACGATCGACGAGCTCGCAGCCTGCGGGGTGCCGGATACGCGCCTGACGCTCGTCGTCGCCGGCGGGCTCGGGCGCCGCTACGGCCAGCGCGACCTCGAGCGGCTGCTGCCGCCTCCGCGAGCTCGCGCCTTCCGGGGACGGGTCGCCGTCCACGACGTCGAGGACGACGCGCTGGTCCCGATCGCAGGCGGCGCGCGTGCGAACCGCGCGCTCGTCGAGACCGGTCTCGTCGTCGTCGTCGGCGCGGCGGAGACCGTGCTCCACGGCGGACCGGGCACGCTTGCGGCCGCGTGCGACGCGGCGACGGTGCGCAGCCTCGCGGGAGCGAGTTCGCTGATCGAGGCCGCGGGACTACCCGAGTGGGAGCGCCTCCTGGCGATCGAGGAAGCTCTGACAGCGCGCGCGCCGGCGATCGGCCTCTCGCTGGTGCTCGACCTGCCCAGGCTGACCGGCACGTACCGCGGCTACCCCTACGAGCCCGAGGCGCTGCGTGCCGTCGTCCGCTCGCCCTTCCGGCGGATCTTCGCCCGCCTGCCGGCGTTCCTCCGCCGAGACGCGCTCGCGCGGCAGCAGCGGAGGATCGACGTGATCGGTGCGTTCGCCGGCCGGCCGTCCGTCGCGCACGCTGAGGCGCTCCTGCGCGGCGTCGAGCTGCGCGGGCTGCGTCTCGCCGAGCCCGTCGACGCGCTCGTCGTCGGCGCGCCCTGGATCGGGCCGCATCACCCGCGAGAGATCGCGAACCCGCTCACCGCAGCCGCGATCGCGCTCGGGCTCGCCCTCCGCCTGTACCGCGATGCGTTCCCGGTCCGAGCAGGCGGGACGCTCGTCCTGGTGCACCCGCTCTCGCGCTCGTTCGCACAGGGCGGAGGCGACCCGTACGCCGCGAGCTTCGCCACCCTGCGGGACGCGACCGGCCCGGCCGAGCTCGCCGCGGCGGAGCGCTCGGCGGCCCGCGACGAGCGGGCGCTCGCTGCCTACCGCGGAGGGCGGGCGTGCCATCCGCTGCTGCCCTATGCGGACTGGGCGGGATGCGGCCCGGCGCTCTCCCAGCTCGGCCAGGTCGTCGTCGCCGGCTGTAGGGACGCGCTCGCCGCGCGCACGCTCGGGTTCGTGCCGAGCCACGGGATCGGGAGCGCGCTCGAGATGGCCCACGGCGTCGCCGGCGGGCGTGCGGAGGTCGGGCTCCTACTGGCGCCGCCCTACGCGCCGCTGCTCGTCGGCGAGGGCTAACCCTCGCCGAGGTAGGCCTTGCGCACCCGCTCGTTCGTCTTCAGCTCGGATGCCGGGCCCGAGAGCGCGATGCGGCCGGTCTCCATCACGTAGCCCCGCTCCGCGACGTCGAGCGCCATCAGCGCGTTCTGCTCGACGAGCAGCACCGGCGTCCCTTGCTTGTTCACCTCGACGACCGTCTCGAAGATGCGCTCGACGAAGATCGGCGCCAGGCCCATCGAGGGCTCGTCGAGGAGGAGGAGCTTCGGCCTCGCCATCAGCGCGCGCCCGATCGCGCACATCTGCTGCTCGCCGCCCGACATCGTCCCGGCCTTCTGCATCCGCCGCTCCTGCAGCCGGGGGAAGAGCGTGAACACACGGTCCATGTCCTCGGCCAGGTTCTCGCGGTCCGTGCGCTGGAAGGCGCCCATCTCCAGGTTCTCGGTCACGCTCATCCGCGGGAAGAGCCTGCGCCCTTCCGGGCTCTGCGCGATCCCGCTCTTCACGATGCGGTGAGGCGCGTCGCCCGTGATGTCCTCACCCTGGAAGCGGATCGTCCCCTGCCGTGGCTTGTTGATGCCGTTGATCGCGCGCAGCGTCGTGGACTTGCCCGCGCCGTTCGCGCCGATCAGGGTGACGATCTCGCCGGGATTGACGGTCAGCGACACACCCTTGAGCGCGTGGATCGCCCCGTAGTAGACGTGCACGTCGTCGAGCGAGAGGATCGGCTGGGTCGGCGACGCCGGCGCGGGAGGTGCGTGTTCGCTCATGCCGCCGCCCCGGTCCCGAGGTACGCCTCGATCACGCGCTCGTCGGCGCGGATCTCCTCCGGAGTGCCTTCCGCGATCTTGGCCCCGTACTCGAGCACGGTGATCCGCTCGGACACGCCCATGACGACCTTCATGTCGTGCTCGATGAGGAGCACGGTCAGGTCCTTCTCGTCGCGGACCCGGCGGACGAAGCTCGTGAACTCGGCCGTCTCCTGGGGATTCATCCCTGCGGTCGGCTCGTCGAGGAGGATCAGCTTCGGATCGGTCGCGAGCGCCCGCGCGACCTCCAGGCGCCGCTGGTCGCCGTAGGGGAGCGTGCCCGCGCGCTCCTGGTGCCGCCTCGGCAGCCCGCAGTAGGTGAGGAGCTCCTTCGCACGCTCGCGCGCCTCCCGCTCCTCGCGACGGACGCGCGGCGTGCGGACGATGGAGCCGAAGATGCCGCCCTTGAGGCGGGAGTGCATGCCCACGAGGACGTTCTCGAGCGCGGTCATCTGCGCGAAGAGGCGGATGTTCTGGAACGTGCGCCCGACGCCGAGCTCGACGATCGCGTGCGGCGGCTTGCCGACGACCTCCGTCCCGTCGAAGACGATCGAGCCCGACGTCGGCACGTACACGCCCGTGATCTGGTTGAAGAACGTCGTCTTGCCGGCGCCGTTCGGGCCGATCAGCGCGACGATCGAGCCGCGTGGGATCGTGAAGTCGATGTCGTCGGTCGCGACGAGGCCGCCGAACTCCTTGCGCACCTGGGTGGCGACGAGCAGATCGTCCGCAGGGGTGGTCGCCGCGTCAGTCATCGCTCATGTCGCGGTCGGTCAGCGCACCCTCGGTCTGCACGTCGTAGAACGGCGTGTCGTGCACGCCCTCCTCGAGCTCGATCTTGTGCCGGCGCTCGGGTATCAGCCCCGTCGGTCTGAAGAGCATCATGACCACGATGATGAACCCGTAGATCCCGAACTGGTACTTCGTCGGGTCGAACTCGACGCCCGCGTCCTGGATCTTCGAGCCGATCGTCGAGAGACCCTCGATGTTGAGGTACGCCAGGATCATCCCGCCGGCGAACACGCCCCAGATCGAGCCGATGCCGCCGAGGATGACCATGCTGAGCAGGAAGATCGAGATGTTGAAGTAGAAGTCCGCGGGGAACGCGCCGGCGCGGTAGCTCGCGAAGAAGGCGCCCGCGATGCCGCCGAAGAAGGCGCCGATCGCGTACGACCAGGTCTTGGTGCGCATCAGCGGCACGCCCATCGCCGCGGCCGCCGTCTCGTCCTCCCGGATCGCGATCCACGCGCGGCCGAGGCGCGAGTCGCGGAGCCGGATGCAGCAGAAGACCGTGAAGAGGATCAGCCCGATCGCGGTCCAGAAGTAGAGATCGTCCTTGTTGTCCTGCTCGCGGAACACGAAGCCGCCGATCGCGAACGAGTCGATCGGCGTGATCCCGAAGGTGCCATTTGTGAGGTCGAAGCCGCCCAGGGAGTCGGCGTTGCGGACGAACTGGGGCACGATCTCGCCGAACCCCAGCGTCACGATCGCGAGATAGTCGCCGCGGAGGCGCAGCGTGGGCAGGCCGATGAGGATGCCGACGATCGTCGTGAACACGCCGGCTGCGATCAGCACGAGCCACATCGAGATGTGGATCCCGGGCAGGTCACCGTCGACCGCGGAGCCGATGTGCAACGTGACCTGATCGAACTGCAGCGAGGCGAACCAGGCGGCGACGTAGGCACCGGCCGCGTAGAAGGCGACGTAGCCGAGGTCGAGGAGGCCCGCGTACCCGACGACGACGTTGAGGCCGAGCGCCATCATCGTCAGGATCAGCATCACGACCATCGACCCGGTCGTCGGCACGAAATCGCCGATCACGGGGAGCGACTGCAGCGTGTCGACGAGGAAGGGGTAGAGCAGCCCGAAGACGACGAGCCCGGCCGCCACCCACCAGGCGCGCTCGGTTCGCGCGCGGCGCGAGAAGTCGGCGACGGCCTCCGTCACGCGCCCTCCGGCGTCCGCTCGCCGAGGATGCCCTGCGGCCGAAAGACGAGGACGGCGATCAGGATCCCGAACACGATCGACCGCGTCCAGTCGCTGCCGGGCGTCCCGTCCAGTCCCTCGTTGAGGGCCTGGACCATCCCGATCAGCATCGCCCCGAGGACTGCCCCGGTGAGGTTGCCGATGCCTCCGAGGACGGCCGCGGTGAACGCGATCAGCCCGAGCTCGAAGCCAGTGTCGTAGCGGATGTTGAACTGGAGCAGGTAGACCATGCCGGCGACCGCCGCCAGCCCGCCGGCGAGAAAGAACGTCACCGAGATCGTGCGGTTGACGTCGATGCCCATCATCGCCGAGGCCTCGGTGTCCTGCGAGACGGCCCGCATCGCCTTCCCCTGCCGCGTGGAGCGCACGAACCACGTGAGCACGAGGAGGACGGGGATGACGACGCAGAGGACGCCGATCTTGTTCCACTGGATCGACACCCCGCCGATCGTGATCGCGTCCGAGCGCGGGATGAAGTTCGGGACCGACCTGAACTCGACCCCGTACAGCGCCAGGGAGATGTTCTGGACGATGAAGGACATCCCGACGGCGGTGATGAGCGGCGCGAGCCGCGGTGCGTGGCGCAGCGGCTTGTACGCGACCCGCTCGATCGTCGCGTTGAGGACCGCGAACAGGGGAATCGTCACCGCCAGCGTCCCGAGGAGCCCGGCGAGGATCATCGGGACCGACGCGTTGGCCTCGAGGGCGAAGACCGAGACGATCATCGTGCTCGCGACCAGCCCGGACATCGCGAACACGTCCCCGTGGGCGAAGTTGATCAGCTGCAGGATCCCGTAGACGAGCGTGTAGCCGAGCGCCACGAGCCCGTAGATCGCTCCGTTCGTCGCGCCGATGATCGCAACGTTCAGGAATCGCGTCGGATCCTCGAAGAACTTCACGGCGAGCCAGACGAGGATCGTCCCGAGGAGCAGGACTCCGATCGTGTCGATGAGGCTCGACCTGCGGACCCTCTTGAGCGCCACGGCGGCGGTCGACATGAAGCGCGACTCTAAACACGACGGGGTGGGAGGGCAATGCCCTCCCACCCCGCGAATGGCACGACGAGCGCGCTACTTCCCGAGCGCCGCGTCGACCGTCGACTGCTTCGGAACCACGACCTTTTCCGTCTCGAGCGTGTCGGTCGCCTTGTAGAACACGATCGCGAGGATCGCGCCTCCCTCCGCAACCGGGTCGCCGTCCTCGCTGAACGTGAACGTTCCGAGGAGGCCGTCCGTGACGCTCGTGTCGAACATCTTCGCGATGACGTCCTCGCGAGAGCCGTCCGACTCGCCGATCGCGTCGAGCAGCACCTGTGCCGACTGCCCGCCGTAGATCGCGTACGGGTCGATCGACTTGCCGGCGAGCGGCCCTGCCAGAAGCCCGTCCACGAACTCCTTCGCGACGCCCTGGAACTGGTCGATCGGCTGGCCGGCCACGGACATGAACATCCCGGCGGCTGCGCCTCCCGACTCGTCGATCGTCGACTGCTGGGTGAAGCCGTCCGGCGCGAACAGCTTGACCGCGCCGTCGTTCGGGCCCAGCACCGCGACCTTGTCCTTGATGACCTGGGCGCCGTTCTCGTCGATCAGGCCGCCGAGGAAGACCGCGTCGGCGTTCGTACCCTGGATCTTCTTCATCAGCGCCTCGTAGCTCGAGGCCTTCGGGTCCCAGGCCTCGAAGCCGGCGATGCCGATCCCGAGCGACTCCGCGGCGTCGCGGAAGTTCGTCGCCACGCCGAGGCCGTACGCCTCCTTGTCGTTCAGGATGTAGACGTTCTTGACGCCCTGCTCCTGGACGAACTCGGCCACCGCGGCACCCTGCACGCCGTCGTTGGCGACCGTGCGGACGTAGTTGCGATTGCCCGTCGGGTAGTACTTGTCCGGCTCCGTCGACTCGCACGAGGGCGCTGCCGCCGTCAGGCAGACGAACGTGTTCGCCGGGGAGATCATCGCGATGCCTCCGTCCGGCGCCGCGTTCAGCAGCGGGATGATGATCTGGGCGCAGCCCGAGTTGAACGTCCCGATCACGCCGATGACGGCGTCGTTCGCCGCATAGGCGTTCCCGTTCGCCGAGCACTTCCCGGAGTCCCACTTCGCGGCCTGGGCGGTCGCGTCGTCGCATGACTGGAAGCCGATGTTGTAGTCGCCGGCCTTCCAGTCGGCCTGGTCGAGCACGTACCGGATGGCCGCGATCATCTGCTCGGTCTGCGTGCGCGACGAGCCCTGCAACGGCAGATCCGATGCGATCAGATAGTCCGGGTCCCCATCGCCCTCGAACTCGATGCCGGTGCACGACGAGGACGGGAGCGCCGTGACCTCGGCCCCGCCGTCGTCGTCACCGCCGCAGCCCGCGGCAACGAGCGCGAGCGAGGCGATGAGCAGCGCGAGCGCGACGAGCGCACTTCGCTTTCTCGCAGTCAACCTGTTCCTCCTCACCTTGGGGGGTGACCAGATGGGCGCCGGCAGCCGCCGGCGTACGCAAGTATCCGCACTCCCTGCAGCTTGCGCAAATGACATCCGTCTCGTCGCGGGGGAAACGATGTTTCGCCCGCGGGCCCCCTTCCTTGATACGCGAGGGACACCGAACCGCGCGTGGCCTCCCGGCCGGCAGAGCCGGCCTCCGGGCGCGAACGGCGAGCGCAGACACGGCCGTGCGCGAGAGGCGCGCTAGCCCTCGAGCCCCCCACCGGTGCCGATGCCGGAGGTGGGGATGGAACCCACACGCCCCGAGGGGCACGGGATTTTGAGTCCCGCGCATCTCGTCGCGGGGGAAACGACGTTTCCCCCGCGGGCCCCCTTCCTTGGCGCCGCGAGGACACCGACCGCGCTTCGCCTCCCGGCCGGCAGAGCCGGCCTCCGGCCGCGAACGGCGAGCGCAGACACGACTTGCGCGAGCAGCACGCTCGCCGCCGAGTCCACGGGCGGTACCGATGCCGGAGGTGGGGATCGAACCCACACGCCCCGAGGGGCACGGGATTTTGAGTCCCGCGCGTCTGCCAGTTCCGCCACTCCGGCCAGGGGGATCGTAGCCTCGGCGCGGCGCGGGCCTCGGCGGCCGGAGGCCGGCGTTGCCGGCCGGGAGGCCAGGCTCGGCGCAGCACGGTCGCTCCGGAGAAGGAGGGGAGCGCGGGGGAACCTGGGTTCCCCCGCGGTTACGCTCTCGGCCATGCTGCTCGGAGTGCTCACCGGTGGCGGGGACGTGCCGGGGCTGAACCCCTGTATCAAGGCCTTCGTCAACCGGGCGACCGCCGCGGGGCACGAGGTGCTCGGGATCCGCAGAGGCTGGGGCGGCCTCCTGCACTTCGACCCGGACGACCCGCAGGGATCAGCGGAGCACCTCGAGCGCCTCGACCGGGCGTTCGTGCGCACGATCGACCGTACCGGGGGCACCGTGCTGCACACGTCGCGCACGAACCCGGGCGGGGTGCGGCCGCACGAGGTCCCCGCGTTCCTCGCCGGTCAGGCCCGGGGCGATGGCCCGTTCGACCTCACGCCGCACGTCCTGCGCGCGATCGAGCATCTGGGCATCGACGCGCTCGTCGCGATCGGCGGCGACGACACGCTCTCGTACGGGCTGCGGCTCGACGACGAGGGCGTGCCGGTCATCGCGATCCCGAAGACGATGGACAACGACGTCCACGGCACCGACTACTGCATCGGGTTCTCGACGGCGGTGACGCGCGGCGTCCAGTTCATCCACAACCTGCGGACGAGCGCGGGGAGCCACGAGCGCATCGCCGTCGTCGAGCTCTTCGGCCGCTACTCGGGGGAGACCTCGCTGATCACCGCCTACCTCGCCGGAGTCGACCGCGCGGTGATCTCCGAGGTCCCCTTCGACGTCGACCGGCTCGCCGAGCTCCTGCTCGCGGACAAGCGCGACAATCCCTCCCGCTACGCGATGACCACGATCTCCGAGGGCGCGACCGCGGCGAGCGGCGAGCTCGTCCTCTCCGGGGACGCGGACGCGTACGGCCACCGCAAGCTCGGGGGGATCGGCCAGCAGCTCGGGATCGCTCTCAAGGAGCGGACCGGCGAGGACGTCGTCTACCAACAGCTCGCTTACCTGATGCGGTCGGGCAGCCCCGACTCGCTCGACCTGATGGTGGCCACGAACTACGCGGTCATGGCCGCCGACCTCGCGATCGAGGGCGACACCGGCCGCATGGTCTCGCTCCGCAACGGCAGCTACACGACGGTTCCCATCTCGGCGACTCGTGAGGGCGTCAAGCGCGTCGACGTCGACGAGCTGTACGACGTCGCGGAGTACCGCCCCAAGGTCCGCCACGTCCTCGGCAAGCCGATGTTCCTGTATTGATCTTCGGCGTCCTCACCGGCGGCGGGGACTGCCCCGGCCTGAACGCGGCGATCCGCGCGGTCGTCCGCGGCTCGATCGCCTCCGGCCACGCCGTCGTCGGGATTCGTCGCGGCTGGCAGGGGCTCGCCGAGCGGGCGACGGTCCCTCTCGACCGGAACGCGGTCTCCGGGATCCTGCCCCGCGGGGGGACGATCCTCGGCTCCTCGGGCTGGAACCCGTACCGCGAGGACGGCGGCCTCGAGGCGGTCCGGGCGGTGACCGCAGAGCTCGGGCTCGACGGGGTGGTCGCGATCGGCGGCGAGGGCACGCTCGGCGTCGCACATCGCCTGCACAGCGAGCTCGGGTACCCGGTCGTCGGCGTCCCGAAGACGATCGACAACGACCTCGCCGGCACCGACGTCACGATCGGCTTCGACACGGCCGTCCACGTGTGCACCGAGGCGATCGACCGCCTGCACACGACCGCGGAGTCGCACGACCGCGTCATGGTCGTCGAGGTCATGGGCCGCAACACCGGCTGGATCGCGCTCGCGGCCGGGATCTCGGGGGGCGCCGACGTGATCCTCGTCCCCGAGGCCCCGACGCCGATCGAGGAGGTCTGCGACCGCCTCCGGCGGCGCCACGAGCTCGGCCGGGGGTTCTCGATCGTCGTCGTCGCCGAGGGCTATCCACTGACGCGACGCTCGGGGGAGCAGGACGAGCCGATCGCGGTCGACGTCGACCCCTACGGATACGCGCGCCTGGGTGGCATCGGGCAGGTCGTAGCCGACGAGATCACGAAGGGGACGGGCTACGAGACGCGCGTCACCGTGCTCGGGCACATACAGCGCGGCGGGACCCCGACCGCCCGCGACCGCTTCCTCGCGACCCGGCTCGGCCTCGAGGCGGTCGAGCTCGCGGTAGCGGGCACGTGGGGCCGCATGGCCGCGGTCAGTGGCAACGACGTCGTCGACGTCGCACTCGAGGAGGCGGTGCGGGAGCGCCGCGCGGTGCCGGTCTCCTGGATCGCGACTGGCGACCTCGTCGCCTAGCGGCCTCAGACGTCCGGCGGCTCCGCCGGGACGAGGGCCGCGACGTCTCCCGCGGCGACGAGCACAGCGTCCACGCCTGCCCGCTCGAGCTCGGCGACGTCGTGCTCGCTCGCGTCGTGGAGCTCGGCGATCGCCAGCTTCCCCGCCGGCACGTCGTGCAGCAGGCCGAGCAGCGCCTCCAGCGCGTCCTCGACCTCGTCCCGCCGGGGCGAGAGGAGGAAGATCTCGGGGTCGAGCTCCTCGAGCGCCCGCTCGAGCTCCTCGGCGTGCGTCACGCGGACGACGCACTCGAGCCCGAGCGCGCGGCCCTCGTCCCAGACCGCGGCATCCACGGCGACGACCACCCCGTCGGCAGCCGCACCGTTCGCCTCGGCGAGGCCGCCCAGGTGGAGCAGCGGTAGCTGCGACGTCGCCCGCACCGCCTCGGCACCCGAGCGCGCGACGAGCCCGTCGGCACCCTGGCGCTCGGCGGCACCGGCCGTCTCGGCGTCGTCGGCCTGGACGAGGATCGAGATGCCGTCACCCTCCGAGATCGCCTGGCTGAGCTTCCCCACCGCCGGGATGCTAACCACGTCCGCGGGCCGGGCTGTACCAACCTGAGCGCTCCTGGCATCGTCTGCAGTCGACAGATGCGCGCCGCCGCCATCCTCCTGCTCGCGCTCGTCCTCGCGACCGCCGCCGCGGCCGCGCGATCAGTCGGCACCCCGAGGAACGACCGGCTCGTGGGGACCGCGAAGGCGGACACGATCCTCGGCCTCGCCGGGCGCGACCGCATCGCCGGTGGGCCGGGCGCCGACTTCCTGGTTCCCGGCCCCGGCCGCGACACGGTCGAGGCCGGGCCTGGCGACGACCGCGTCGTGGCCCAGTACGACGGCGCTCGGGATGTCGTCCGCTGCGGTGCCGGCTCCGACCTCGTCAACGCCGACCTCGCGGACTCGGTCGCGCGGGATTGCGAGCTCGTCGCCCGCCGGCTCTCCCGGGACCCGTACACGAACCCGGAGAGCCAACACGAGACGCAGGTCGAGCCCGACAGCTTCACCGTCGGCTCACGCACCGTCGCCACGTACCAGGTCGGCCGCCGCTTCGACGGCGCGGCGACGAACATCGGCTTCGCCACCTCCAGCGACGGCGGCCGCACCTGGCGGAGCGGGCTCCTCCCGGGACTGACGACCGCGACCCGGCCCCCCGGGCGGCACACGCGAGCGAGCGACCCGGTGGTCGCGTTCGACGAGGTGCACGGCGTCTGGCTCATCTCGACGCTCGCCATCGAGACGCCGACGACCCGACTCACGGTGAGCCGCTCGACCGACGGCCTCGCCTGGAGCGCTCCGACCGTCGCGACCGAGGCGACGGCAGGCGACGGAGTGACGCTGGACAAGAACTGGATCGCCTGCGACAACGGGCCGGCGAGCCCCTTCCGCGGCCGCTGCTACCTCGCGTACACCGACAACCTCCGGGGGGACGTCCTCGCCCTCGTGTCCTCGAGCGACGGCGGGCTGACCTGGACCGCGCCGGTCGCGCTTCCCGTCTCCGGGGCCGTCGGCGCCCTTCCCGTCGTCCGGCCGACGGGCGAGCTCGTCGTCGCCTACCTCCGCGGCACGCAGAGCATCGGCTCCGTTCTGTCGGCGGACGGGGGAGTGACATTCGCAGCGCCGGTGACCGTGTCGGACGTCCAGGTGCGCAACGCGCAGGGCCTCCGCTTCTTCCCGCTGCCGGCGGCGGACGTCGACCCGACGTCCGGCCGCGTCTGGGTCACGTGGCACGACTGCCGCTTCAGCGCCGGTTGCACCGAGAACAGCGTCGTCGTCTCGACCTCGGCCGACGGCCGCACGTGGACGCCTCCCGGCCGGGTGACGTCTGCGCGGAACGCGTACCTGCCGACGATCGGAATCCACCCGCGCACCGGACGGGCCGCCCTCGCCTACTACGTCCTCCGCCCGGGAGGCGGGATCGACTTCGAGCTCGTCGAGTCCCGGCCGGGCGGCGCGGGCTGGGGCACTCCTCGCCTGCTCTCGGCGCAGACGATGCGGCCCGACTGGCTCCCCGACACCGTCTCCGGACGGATGCTCGCCGACTACGTCTCCGTGCACTACGCGGGAGCGAGGCCGCTCGTCGTCTGGGTGCTGGCCTCGCAGCCGGTCGGCGTGAGCCTGCGCCAGGCCGTGTACGCGACGCGCGGATAGGCGCGACTCCCAGCGCGATCTCTGACGCGCTCGGCGAGCGGCGTCAGAGGCCGATGGGGTGCCAGACGGTCTTGAGCTCGAGGAACGCCTCGATCTCCCAGGGGCTCTGCGCGTCCGCCGTGGAGCGGACGACGCGCTTCACGTTCTCGGCCGCCAGCTTCTCGAGCTCCGCCCGGTCGCCGTCGGCGCCCGTGAGATCGATCGCGTTGACATCCATGTGTCCGGCGAGCCAGGGCGCGAGCTCCCCCGCGAGGCCGGTGAGGATGTTCACAGCGCCGGCCGGGACGTCTGCCGTCGCCACCGCCTCCGCGAGCTCGAGCGCCGCGAGCGGATGCGCCTCGGACGCGACCGCGACGACCGCGTTCCCGCCGACGAGCGGCGGGAGGATCCGCGAGACGAGCCCGCCGAGCGGCGGCTCGTCCGGCGCCAGCACGGCGACGACCCCGGTCGGCTCCGGCACCGTGAAGTCGAAGTACGGCCCTGCGACCGGGTTCGAGCCGCCGAGCACCTGCGGCAGCTTGTCCGCCCAGCCGGCGTACCAGACGACGCGATCGATGGCGGCCTCCACCTCCTCGCGGCCCGAGCAGACGCGCGTGAGATCCGCCGCGCGCGCCTCCATCATCTCGGCGAGCCGGTACAGCACCTGGCCGCGGTTGTACGCGGTCGCGGCCGACCAGGCGGCGAGCCCCGAGCGCGCGGCACGGACGGCGTCGCGCGCGTCCTTCCGCGAGGCGCGAGCGACGTTCTGCCCCTCGGCCTCGTACGTACGACCGGACTCCGAGCGCGGGAACGCCCCGCCGACGTAGAGCTTGTACGTCTTGCGGACCGGGAGCCGGTCGCTCACTCGTCGAACCTCAGGTACGGCTCCAGCCCGTGGCGGCCGCCCTCGCGCCCGAAGCCGGACTCGCGGTAGCCGCCGAAGGGCGAGGTGGGGTCGAAGCGGTTGTAGGTGTTCGCCCACACCACTCCCGCCCGCAGCCGCTCGGCCATCCACAGGATCCGCGAGCCCTTCTCCGTCCAGACCCCCGCGGACAGCCCGTAGGGCGTGTTGTTCGCCTTCTCGATCGCCTCCTCCGGCGTGCGGAAGGTGAGCACGGAGAGCACGGGCCCGAAGATCTCCTCCTGCGCGATGCGATAGCTCTGGGCGACGTTCGTGAACAGGGTCGGGACGAACCAGTAGCCGCGGTCCGGGAGGCGGCACTCGGGCTGGTAGATCTCGGCGCCCTCCTCCTCCCCGCTCGCGACGAGCTCGCGGATCTTCTCGAGCTGCGCCTTCGAGTTGATCGCGCCGACGTCGGTGTTCTTGTCCAGGGGATCGCCTACGCGGAGGGTGGTGAGCCGCCGCTTGAGCTTGTCGAGGAGCGGCTCGTAGATCGACTCCTGCACGAGCAGCCGCGAGCCGGCGCAGCAGACGTGGCCCTGATTGAAGTAGATGCCGTTGACGATCCCCTCGACCGCCTGGTCGAGCGCCGCGTCGTCGAAGACGATGTTCGCGGCCTTGCCACCGAGCTCGAGCGTCAGCCGCACGTCGCGGCCCGCGAGCTCGCGCATGATCAGCTTCCCGACCTCGGTCGAGCCCGTGAACGCGACCTTGTCGATCCCCTCCGAGCGCACGAGATGCCCACCCGTCTCCCCGTCGCCGGTGACGAGGTTGACGACCCCGGGCGGGAGCTCCGCCTGCCTGCAGACCTCCGCGAAGAGCATCGCCGTGAGCGGCGTCGTCTCGGCCGGCTTGAGCACGACCGTGTTCCCGCACGCGAGCGCGGGGGCGATCTTCCACGAGAGCATGAGGAGGGGGAAGTTCCAGGGAATGATCTGGGCCGCGACCCCGAGCGGGCGCGGCCTCCGGTTCGGGTACGCGTACTCGAGCTTGTCCGCCCAGCCCGCGTAGTAGAAGAAGTGCGCGGCCGCGAGCGGGATGTCGACGTCGCGCGACTCGCGGATCGGCTTGCCGCCGTCGAGCGACTCGGCGACGGCGAGCTCGCGCGAGCGCTCCTGCAGGATGCGCGCGATCCGGAAGAGGTACTTCGCGCGCTCGGACGGGGCGAGCCCCGACCAGCCGTCCTCGAAGGCGCCGCGCGCCGCGGACACGGCAGCCTCGACGTCCTCGGCGCCGGCCTGCGCGACCTCGAAGAGCGGCTCCTCGGTCGCGGGCGAGATGGACGGGAACCACTTCCCCGTGCGCGGCTCGACCTCCTCGCCCCCGACGAAGAGGCCGTAGCGCTCGCGGATCGAGACGAGGTCGCGCGCCTCGGGGGCGGGCGCGTACTCCCACTCGATCGTGGCCGGGGCTTGCGACTGCCGTTTCTCGACCTGGGCCATCAGTCGATCGTGAAGTAGTCCCCGGACTGATACCGCCCCGTGCGCTCCTTGCGGATCTGCATCAGGACGTCGTTCAGGAGGGACGAGGCGCCGAAGCGGTAGAGGTCCGGGGTCATCCACTCCGGCCCGAGGGTCTCGTACAACGTCACCAGGTACTGGACCGCCTGCTTCGAGGTGCGGATCCCGCCGGCCGTCTTGACACCGACCTTGTGACCGGTCTCCGCGTGTACGTCGCGGACGACCTCCATCATGCAGAGCGCCACCGGCAGCGTCGCGGCCGGGCTGATCTTGCCCGTGGACGTCTTCACGAAGTCGGCCCCGGCGGCGATCGCGAGCAGCGAGGCGCGGCGGACGTTGTCGTACGTCCCGAGCTCGCCCGTCTCCAGGATCACCTTCAGGTGCGCGTCGCCGCAGGCCTCCTTCACGCGCACGATCTCGTCGTACACCCGCGAGTAGCGGCCCGAGAGGAAGGCGCCGCGGTCGATGACCATGTCCACCTCGTCCGCGCCGAGCTCGACGACGGCGCGCGTCTCCGCGACCTTGATCTCGATCGGGCTCTGGCCCGAGGGGAACGCGGTCGCGACCGAGGCGACCTTGACGCCGCTCGAGCCGAGGCGCTCCTTCGCAGCGGCGACGAGGTTCGGGTAGACGCAGACCGCTGCGACCGGCGGCACCGTGAGATCGCTCGGGTCGGGCCGCATCGCCTTCGAGCAGAGCGCGGCGACCTTGCCGGCCGTGTCCTGCCCCTCGAGCGTCGTCAGGTCCATCATCCGCACCGCGAGGTCGAGCGCCTGCAGCTTCGACTCGCGCTTGATCGACCGCTTCGCGAGCGTGGCCGCGCGCTCCTCGAGCGCCACCGCGTCGACGGAGCCGATCCGCGGGAGCCGCGGGCCGGCAGGGAGCTCGAATCCGCCGATCAGCGCCGGAGCCTTGGCCATGGGTCGAGTCTAGCCCTGCGGGGCTTCGCTACTGGTAGCGGAGCGCCTCTGCCGGCCTGATCCGCGAGGCGCGGATCGCCGGAGCGAGCGTCGCGAGCAGGGCGACCGCGTACACGACGGCGAAGATGAGGAGCAGGTTCGCCCAGGGCACGTACAGGCTCATGCCCGCCCAGCTCGGCTGCCTGCGCGTGTCGTCGATGATGTTCCAGGCGAGCAGCAGGCCGAGCCCGGTCCCGACGACGATCGCGGTCAGCGCCACGAAGGACGACTCGAGGATGAAGGCGGCCTGCACCATCTCGCGCCGGAAGCCGATCGCGCGCATGACCCCGATCTGCTGACGGCGCTCGACGACGGCGCGCGCGCTGATCACGCCGAGGGCTGCGACCCCGACGAGCAGGCCGAGGCCCAGGAACCCCTGGATCAGCCGGTTGAAGACCATGTTCGCGGCGACGACCTCGTCGACGACCTCCTGGATCGACTGGGCGTCGAGTCCGTTCCGGAGGAAGGCGGACTCGAGCCTGGCCGCGGTGTCCTCCGGGTCGACCCCGGGCGCGAGGCCGAAGTAGTGGATCGTCGGCCGCGTGCGGCCGGGGAAGGCCGTCGAGAGCGTCTCCTGGGAGGTCGTGATCCCGACCATCTCCAGCGGCGCCGAGTCCTTGAGGATGCCGATCACCGTCAGCTTCGTCGTCCGCCCGGTCTGCTTGTCGAGCACCTGGACGGCGATCGGATCGAACGTGCCCTCCTCGAACAGGAACCCGCTGAGTGCGAAGTCGGGCGCCATCCCGAAGCCGAAGCTGTCGCGGCGGGGGGCGACCGTCGCGTCGACGATCGCGAGCCCCGGCGTCGTGCGGATGGCGTCCCACACCTCCTGGGAGGAGTCGTAGCCGCGCGCCAGCTGCCCGAAGCCGAACGTCGTGTGCTCGAGGAAGGAGGAGTCGAGGCTGCGGGCGAGATAGGTCTCGTAGGGACGACCGGCGCCTAGCTGCTTCGCCTCGACCGCGAGCACCGACTGGCTGCCGACGTACGCGACGTCCGACGAGCGGATCCCGGGCGCCCTCTCGAGCGCGGCCGCCATGTCCTCGACCGGCGCCGACCCGACCGTGCCGGCGCGGACCTGGAAGCCGCCTCCGTAGTCCTCGACGCCGATCGCGTGCACGAACGAGCCGTTCGACGCCGAGCCGGTCACGAGCGTGAAGACGACGAGCGTGAACATCGCGAGCGTCGTGCCCGTCCGGAACCGCGCCCGCAGCGGGTAGGCCATCGACATGCGGAGCACGGGAGCGAGAGCCCTGATGCGTCCGAAGACCCGGTTGACGGCGCCGAGCAGGAGATCCGCGTTGTAGACGATCACCCAGACCGTGCCGACGACGATCAGGAGCCCCGCGACGATCCAGGTCGAGAAGTCCCCCGCGAGCTGCCCGAACACGGCCTCCTGCCAGCGCCACGGGAGCATGAGGAAGACGACGACGGCGAGCCCGCAGGCCGTGAACGCGACGCGCTCGGAGACGCCCGCGAGCCGGAGCAGCGGGACGAGGCTCATCAGCGCGAGCGACATGCCGAGGTTGAACGGCGTCGACTGGTCGCCCGAGAGGCCGGCGTACACGAGCAGCCCGCCGACCGCCAGCCCGGCGACGGCGAGGACGAGCCGGCGGCGGCGCCTCGGCTGCGCAGGCTCGGGGAGCCCGCGGATCGCGGCGGCGATCGTCATCACGCTCACGCGCCACGCCGACACCGCGACGACGAGCAGCGTCAGCAGGAGCCCCATGGCGAACGCGACGACGAGGCTGCGCCACGAGACCGCGAAGTCGATCTGCAGTCCCTCGTCGGCGTCGGCCGCGCCGAACGCGTTCGCCATGACGACGACCATCCCGAGCGCGAAGAGCGCGCCCAGGAGCGCCCCCACCGCCGCCGCGAGGAGGTCGTACACGGCCCCCTCGAAGGTGAACATCTCGACGAGGTGCCCGCGCCGCGTCCCGATCGCACGGGCGATGCCGAGCTCCCCGCGGCGCTCGGCGGCGAGCATGACGAAGATGAGGAAGATCAGCAGGATGCCGGCCGCGATCGAGAACATCCCGAACGTCGTGAAGAAGGCGGTGAACGTCGCCCCCATCTCGTCGGCGAACTCGATCGCGTCCTGCTTCACCGGCGTCACCTCGAGGCCGAGCCGGCCCGCCAGCGGGTCGAGCGTCGCGACGACCTCGTCCGTGAGCGCAGCGCCCGAGGTGACCCCGCCGCGGTTCGAGACGAGCACGGCGCGGATCTGGCCCGGGTGGCCGAAGAGCCGCTGCGCCCGCCCGAGCGGGACGAGCAGCGCCGCGTCGGCGCTCCCGGCCCCGTCGAACGAGACGACCTCGCGGAGGCGGCTCGTTCGCGGCTGCGCGGCACCGGCGTAGACGACGAGCTCGTCGCCTGCCTCCACGTGCAGCTTGTCCGCCGCCTTCCGGTTGAGGTAGACCTCGTCCGGGCGCAGGTCGGCGAGCGAGAGACGCTCGCCCCCCGGGCCCACGATCGGCGAGAAGCCCTGCATCCGGCCCGGGTCGGCGGCGAAGAGGACGACGCTCGGCTCGCTCCGGCGCGCGCCCGGCGCCTGGACCGCGACCTGGTCGACGATCGCGCCCGTCACCCCGTCGGCGAGGCGGGAGGCGGCGAGCGCGCGCTCGACCTCGGCGACGACGCTCTCCGGGAGCCACACGGTGCCTGTCGCCGCACCGAGCGCGCCCGGGATGTCGTCGACGGCCCCCCTCGGCGCGATCGTCTCGTCCGTCGTGCCGAGCGTGTCGACCGCGCTCGCCCGGATCGTGTTGTTCATCGTGTCGCCGGTGACGAGCGCGGCGGCGATGATCGCCGTCCCGAGCAGGAGCCCGATGACGATCAGCGCGCTCCGCGCCCGCCGTCTGCCGACGTTCCGCACGGCGAGCCGCAGGAGGACGCGGTTGCGGAGCGCCAGGACCGCGAGAGCCCCGAGCGCGAGCGCGAGGCCGACCGCGAGGACGACGAGCAGCGTGTCGACCGGGACGCCGAAGACCTCGCGCACGACCCCTCCCTAGGCGACCGCCGCCTGCGGTGCCTCGGCGACGACCACGTCGTACATCTCTCGGCCCGGCTGCTGCCGGTAGAGCACGAGGTCGGTGAACTTCGCCACCTGCGCCTCGTAGAACCCGGACTGCCGCGTCTCCCGCGCCGCCTGCCTGTCGTCCCAGAACGTGAGGACGAGCATCTTCCCCTCCTCGGAGAGCAGCACGTAGCAGCCCTGGTACCCGTCCTGGTCGCGCAGGGCCGGCAGGACCGACTCCTCGAACACCACGATCGCCTCGTCCGGGCTCCTCCGAACGACGTCGATCTCCGCTTCCGTCGCACGAACGACCATCGTCACCTCACCCCCACTCGTTCCTCACCGCGGACCTGACCGTCGACCATGCGCACGATCCGGTCGGTCTTCCGGCCGACCGCGATGTCGTGCGTCACGATCAGGAAGGTCAGGCCGCGCTCGATGTTGAGCCGGCGCATCAGCTCGACGATCTCCTCGGCGTTCTCCGAGTCGAGGTCTCCTGTCGGCTCGTCCGCCCACACGATCGCCGGGTCGTTGACGAGCGAGCGAGCGATCGTCACCCGCTGGCGCTCGCCTCCCGACAGCGCGTCCGGGACGTGGCCGGCGCGGTCGGCGAGCCCGACGAGGTCGAGCGCCTCGACCGCGCGCCGTCGTGCCTCGTTGGCGTCCGCCCGTGCGAGCAGCAGCGGCAGCTCGACGTTCTCGGCCGCGGTCAGCACCGGCATCAGGTTGTAGAACTGGAACACGAAGCCCATGCGGCGGGCGCGGTAGTCGGTCCGCTGGCGGTCCGACATCTCCGAGAGCGGCGTGCCCTCGATCAGCACCTCGCCGCCGTCGATCGCGTCGAGCCCGGAGAGGCAGTTGAGCAGCGTCGTCTTCCCGCAGCCGCTCGGGCCCATGATCGCGACCATCTCGCCCTGGGCGAGCGCGAGGTCGACCCCGCGGAGCGCGTCGACCCGGACGACTCCCGTGTCGTAGCTCTTCGCGACCGAGCG
>Ga0210115_1000096_pt1 | contig 20932 bp, 21 predicted proteins | sample MayberryNW_TuleB_2_FD_185526 | JGI IMG/M metagenome (GOLD analysis project Ga0210115, IMG submission 185526) | Wetland microbial communities from San Francisco Bay, California, USA, that impact long-term carbon sequestration - MayberryNW_TuleB_D2... | ecosystem: Environmental > Aquatic > Marine... | reverse complement strand
CCAAGGACGAGCCCGGAGTGGCGATACGAGAGGTCGAGCTCCCCGGGTGCGAGCCAGCCCGAGCCGTCCGCCGAGACGACGAGCGCGCGTACGAGGACGTCCGACCAGTCACGCCCGTAGGCGCCGGCGTTCATGCGCACGCCGCCGCCGGCGGTGCCCGGGATCGCGCAGGCGAACTCGAAGCCGCCGAGCCCGGCGGCCCGGGCGCGGTGCAGGCACACCGCGTTCGTCGCGCCGCCGCCCGCGATCAACGTCGAGTCCCGCGTCTCGACCTCGGCCAGCTCCCCTTCCAGCCGAACGACGAGCGCCTCGACGCCACCGTCCGCGGCGAGCACGTTCGAGCCCAGCCCGACGACGACGACGTCGAGGCCCTCCCCCTGTGCGAAGCGGAGCGCCTCCTCGAGCTCCCCGAGCGTCCGCGGCCGGGCGAGCGCCCTCACGGGGCCGCCGGTCCCGATCGTCGTCATCCTCGCGAGCGGCACGCCGCGCTCGACGCTCACGTTTCGAGTCCCTCTACGATCGATCGGGCGATCCGCCACGGCTCGCCGACCCCGAGCGTGACCACGAGGTCGCCCGGTCGCACCCACGCGAGCGTCACGAGCGTCGCGTCCTCGAGCGTCGGAGCCCAGCCCCGCCGCACGCCCTCGGGGACGTTGTCGAGCACGAGCTTCCCGGTGACGCCGGCAAGAGGGGCGTCGCGGCCGCCGATCACGTCGGTCACAACCGCTGCATCGGCGAGGCCGAGCGCGTCGCCCAGTTCACGGGCGAGCTGGCGCGTCCGCTCGTACACGTGCGGCTGGTAGACCGCAACGAGCCGGCCCTCCGTCCGCTCGCGCGCGGTGCCGAGAGCTGCGGCGATCTCGGTCGGGTTGTGCGCGTAGTCGTCGTAGACCCGCACCCCGGCCCGCTCGCCGACGAGCTCGAACCGGCGCCCGACGCCCTCGAAGCGCGCGAGGACCGGCTCGGCATCGCTGCGCGGGATGCCGGCCAGCGCGAGCGCCGCGAGCGCGACGGCGGCGTTCATCCGGTTGTGCTCCCCGGGGACGGCGAGGTCGAACGAGACCGGCTCGAGCTCCCGGCCGCGGACGACGGCGGGCACGCCCGCGAGCCACGTCTCGAAGAAGTCCTCGAGCTCGGCCTCGGAGGCGAAGGTCGCGTGGTGATCCAGCTCGACGTTGGTGACCACGCCGATCTCCGGCCGGAGGAGGCCGATGGAGCGGTCCGACTCGTCGCCCTCGACCACGAGCCAGCCCTCGCCCACTCCGGCGTTCCCGCCGAGCTGCGGCACGACGCCGCCGACGATCCAGGCAGGGTCGTGCCCGAGCTCGCGGAGGGCGAACGCGACCATCGCTGCGGTCGTGGTCTTCCCGTGCGCGCCTCCGACGACGATCGAGCGTCGGAGCGCGACGAGCTCGGCGAGGAAGTCCGCTCGCGGCAGTCCCTCGGCGCGGCCCGCGTGGGCGGTCGAGAGCACGGTCTCGTAACCGGGCGGCGGGGACGGTTCGCCGCCGACGTCGACGGCGACGCCCTCGAGTGTCTCCATGAAGATCGTCTCGCGCGCGTCCCAGCCCCGAACCTCGGCACCCCACGCGCGCGCGATGTTCGCGTAGGCGGAGAGGCCGGCGCCGCCGATGCCGACGAAGTAAAGGTGGCGCCCGGCGAGCGGCGCCTCGCTCACGTCCCTGCCTCGGCGAGGCGGACGAGCTCGTCCGCGATCTCGTCGGCCGCCTTCGGCCTCGCGAGCCGAAGCATTGCCTGGCGCATGCGACCGAGTTGCTGCGGGTCGACGAGCAGCTCGTCGACGAGGGCGGGCACGCGCGCGAGCTCCTCCTGGCGCACGACGACGGCGCCGCCTCCCTCCTCGAAGTGGCGTGCGTTCAGCCACTGGTGGTCGGCGGTCGCGTACGGGTACGGGACGAGGAGCGCGGGAGTCCCGGCCGCGGCGAGCTCCCACACCGTGCCGCCCGCACGCGAGAGTGCGAGGTCGGCGACGGCGAGCGCCTCGCCGAACCGGTCGGTCGTCGCCAGCAGCACGTAGTCGGGGCGGCGCACGCGCGCGCGCACCGCCTCGTAGTCGCGCTCGCCCGCGATGTGCAGGATCGCGGGCCCACCCTCGCCCCAGGTGTCCACCGCGAAGTCGTTGAGCGCCTGCGCGCCCGCGAGCCCCCCGAAGACCGCGAGCACCGGGCCCTCCGGCGGGAGGCCGAGCGCGAGCCGCCCGGCGGCGCGGTCGGCACCCAGGTGCGACGAGGGCACTGGCCTTCCGACGACGCGGTACTTCGTCCCGTCGCGCCCCGCGATCGCATACGCGAGGAAGACGCGGCGCGCGAGCGGCGCCGCGAGGCGGTTCGCGAGCCCGAGGTGCGCGTCCGCCTCGGTCAGCGCCGCCGGGATCCCACGCACGCGCGCCGCGAGCACCATCGGCCCGGCCACGTAGCCACCCGCCCCGAGCACGACGTCGGGACGCCGCTGCGTGAGGATGCGCGAGCACGCGAACGGTGCGCGCAGCGCCTGGCCGACTGCGCGGACGAGCCCGAGGCCGAGCCGCCGGGGGAAGCCCGAGATCGCGAAGGTGTCGAGCTCGTAGCCGGCCTCAGGGACCAGCTGCGACTCGACGCGTCCGCGGGACCCGGCGAACGTCACCGTCACGCCTCTGGCGCGAAGCGCCTCCGCGACTGCGAGCGCCGGCCGCACGTGACCGGCCGTGCCCCCTGCCGCGATCACGCACGCGAGCGGTGGCGACCTCTCCATTGACGGCGATGTTAAGGAGAATGCCGACCCCGGCGAGGAGGACGACGAGGCTCGAGCCGCCGTACGAGACGAACGGGAGCGGGATCCCCGTCAGCGGCGCGATCCCGAGCACGGCGGCGAGGTTGATCGCCGCCTGGCCGCAGACGAGCGCGGTCAGCCCGGCAGCGAGCAGCTTCCCGAACGGGTCCTTGCAGCGGTGGGCGATGCGGAAGCCGACGAAGCCGAAGGTCGCGAAGGCGCCGATGACCAGCACCGCGCCGACGAGACCGAGCTCCTCGCCGACGACCGCGAAGATCATGTCCGTGTGCGCCTCCGGGAGGTAGAGCACCTTCTGCACGCCCTCGCCGAGACCGGCACCGGTGATGCCGCCGGAGCCGATCCCGATCATCGCCTGCACGATCTGGAAACCGGAGCCCTGCGCGTCGCTCCACGGGTCGAGGAAGCTGAAGACGCGCGCCCTGCGATACGGCTCGGCCCAGATCGCGATCATGCCGACGCCCGCGGCGAGGACGGTGGCGGCGAGGAGCAGGCGCACGGGGACGGCCGCGACGAGCAGGATCGCGAGCACCATCACGCAGAGCGAGATCGTCGTCCCGAGGTCCGGTTCCAGCAGGATGAGCCCGCAGAAGGCGGCGGTGACGAGACCGAGCGGGCGGAGGAGCTGACCGAGGGTCCGTGGCGCAGGTCTGCGCGCGAGGTAGGCCGCCGCGAACAGGCAGAGCGAGAGCTTGGCGAGCTCCGAGGGCTGGAAGCTCGCCGGCCCGAGCAGGAACCACCGCCGCGCGCCGTTGATCTCCGGCGCCGTCGCGACCACTGCCGCGAGGAGCCCGAGCACGACGAGAACGAGGGGGAGAGCGAGATAGCGCAGGCGGTGGTAGTCGAAGCGCGCGAGCGCGGTCATCGCGACGACCCCGAGCAGCGCATACACGGCCTGCCGCTTGAGGAAGCTCATCGGGTCGCCGTCGCCGAGCGCGGCGGACGCGGAGGTCGCGCTGTAGACCATCACGAGCCCGAACGAGACGAGCGCGAGGGTGACGAGCGCGAGGAGACGCTGGTCGAACTGCCCCTGGGCGCTCACTGGAGCTCCCCGACGAGGCGCCGGAAGACGTCGCCCCGGTCTTCGAAGTCCCGGAACTGGTCGAAGCTCGCGCACGCCGGCGAGAGGAGCACGACGTCGGACGGCTCGGCGGCGGCTGCGGCTGCCGCGAGCGCGTTCGCAAGCTCTCCGGCGTGCGTGAACGGCACACCGGCGTCGGTCAGCGCGGAGGCGATCTCGTTCGCCGCCTCCCCGATCAGGTACGCGCGGTCGTCGGAGCCGAACGCCTCCGCGAGAGGCGCGTACGACTCCTGCTTGCCGCGGCCGCCGAGGATCACGTGCAGCCGCGCATCCGGGAAGGACGCGAGCGCGCGGCGGGCGGCCGCCACGTTCGTCGCCTTCGAGTCGTTCACATAGCGGACGCCGTGGAGCTCGCGCACCGGCTCGATCCGGTGGGCGACCCCGGGGAAGGTCCGCAGACCCTCCGCGATCGCCTCGTCGCCGATCCCCGCTGCGCGGGCGGCGGCGGTCGCCGCGGCCGCGTTCTCGCGGTTGTGCGGCCCCGGGACGAGCGGCTCCGCGGGCAGCGGGTCGTCGAAGCGAAACTCGACGCGGCGCGCGGCGCCCGGGATCTCTCCGAAGCCGCGCGGGACGACTGCCGTGTCGTCCTCGGTCTGCGCCTCGAAGATCCTGAGCTTCGCGTCCGCGTACCACTCGAAGGTGCCGTGGCGGTCGAGGTGGTCAGGCTCGAGGTTGAGGAGAACGGCGATCCGTGGGCGCAGCGTCTCCACGTCCTCGAGCTGAAACGAGGAGAGCTCGCAGACGATCCAGGTCTCGGGCGCCACGGAGCCGACGAGGCCGGTGAGCGGGCGCCCGACGTTCCCGGCGACCTCGACCGGGCTCCCCGCGGCCCGGAACACGGCGCCAAGGAGCTCGCTCGTCGTCGTCTTCCCGTTCGTGCCGGTGACTCCGAGCAGCGGGTTGGCGAGCAGGCGCGCGCCGAGCTCGATCTCGCTCCAGACGGGGATGCGCCGCTCGCGGGCACCCACGACCAGCGCCGTCTCTCCGGGCACGCCCGGGCTCTTCACGACGAGATCGGTCCCCTTGAGCAGCTTCTCCTCCTCGCGTCCCAGGTGCACTTCGACGCCGAGCTCGCGGAGCCTCCCCGCGTCCAGCGACTCGTCGCCGTCGAAGCCGAGGACCACCGCCCCTTGCTCGACGAGGGTCTCCGCCGCCGCCAGGCCGGAGCGCGCGAGCCCGACGACGAGCACGCGGCTGCCCTCGAGCGCGGCGCCCGTGCCGGTCACTGCACGAACTGGAGGAAGTCGCGGTAGAAGAGGGCGAAGCCGGACGCGCAGAAGATCGCGCAGACGACCCAGAAGCGCACCATGATCTTCGTCTCCGACCACGCCTTCATCTCGAAGTGGTGGTGGATCGGGGCCATCAGGAAGACGCGCTTGCCCGTGCGCTTGAAGCTCAGCACCTGGATGATCAGCGACATCACCTCGATGACGAAGATCCCCGCGATCAGGGGAAGCAAGATCTCCGTCCCGGTGACGACGGCGAACCCTGCGATCGCGCCCCCGAGCGCGAACGAGCCCGTGTCGCCCATGTTGACCTCGGCGGGGAAGGCGTTGTACCAGAGGAACCCGATCGTCCCTCCGATGAGGGCGGCCGCAAGCGTGGCGATGTCGAGGAGCGTGTCGCTGCGCGCGCCCGGATCGCCGGACCGGAGCCACGCGATGCCGGCGATTGCCAGGAACGTGAGCAGCATGATCACGACGACGCCGGCGGCGAGTCCGTCGGCGCCGTCCGTGAGGTTCGCGCCGTTGACGGTCCCGCCGATCACCAGGAAGAGCAGGACGTAGTAACCCCACGACAGGTGGAGCGTCCAGCCGGCGAGCGGGACGTAGACGTCGGTCGAGAAGGTCGTGCTCTCGTTGAGGAGCAGCGCAGCGCCGACGGTGACCACGACGAGCCCCAGCATCTTCCACCGGCCAGGGAGCCCGAGCGAGTGGCGCCGGCGGATCTTCAGGTAGTCGTCGGCGAAGCCGATGAGCGCGCAGCCGAGGACCATGAAGAGGACCGTGAGGCCCTCGGCCGTGTACTGCGAGAGGAAGAGGAACGGGATCACCGCCGAGGCGATGATGAGGAGGCCGCCCATCGTCGGCGTGCCCTGCTTCACGACGTGCGTGGCCGGCCCCTCGGCACGGATCTGCTGCCCGAGGTTCCGGGCACGCAGCTGCTCGATGAACTTCGGCCCGATCACGACGGCGGCGACCATCGCGATCAGGCCCGCGATCAGGACTGGGACCATGCTCGGGCGATGTTCGTGATCTCGTCTGCGATGCCTTCGAGCCCGACGGCGCGCGAGGCCTTCACGAGGACGGCGTCTCCGGGGCGCAGGTACTCGCGCGCCACCCCCGTCGCCGACTGCGCGTCGTCGACGAGGATCTGCGGACGGTAGGCCCGGGCGGACTGCCCGACGCCGATCACCTCGATGCCGAGGTCTGCGGCGAGCTCGCCGATCTCGCGGTGGTAGGGATCCGCCCTCTCCCCCAGCTCGGCCATCTCCCCGAGAACGGCGACCCGCCGGCGCTCACCGGCGCGCTCGGCGAGGTGGACGAGGGCGGCCCGCATCGAGTCCGGGTTCGCGTTGTAGGCGTCGTTCACGACGAAGCCCCCGCCCGGGAGCGCGGTCTCCTGCCCGCGCCAGGGTGACAGCTCGATCGCGGCGGCCCCGTCTGCCGCACGCTCGAGGGGAAGGCCGAGCGCCGCGTAGGCGTGCAGGGCCGCGAGGACGTTGAGCGCGTGGTGCCGCTGCGTGAAGGGGAGCTCGAGCTCGACGGCGGCCCCGTCGAGGCGGAACGTCGCGTGGTTTCCGTCGAGCTCGACGTCGTCGCCGTCGAAGCGACGAAGCTCGATGTCGTCGCGGCCGAGATAGGGCTCGAGCTCGCGCGAGCGCGCGGGCACGACCGCGGTGCCTCCGGCCGGGAGCGCCGCAATCGCTTCGGCGTTTGCCTCGGCCACGCGCTCGACGCTGCCGAGCAGCTCGAGGTGCTCGGGGCCGATGTGCGAGACGACGGCGACGTGGGGCCGCGCGATCGCGCAGAGCGCCGCGACCTGGCCGAGCCCGCGCATTCCCATCTCCGTCACCAGAACCTCGGTGTCGGGCTCGAGCCGGCACACGGTCAGCGGCAGGCCGATCTCGTTGTTGAGCGACTTCTCCGCCCGGATCGTGGGAACCTGCGGGGCGCAGAGCGCACCCAGGACGTCCTTCGTCGTCGTCTTGCCCGCCGAGCCGACGACGGCGACGACCCGCGCCCCGCTCTTGCCGCGGACGAGCGAGGCGAGGGCGGCGAGCGCCGACTCCTGGTCGCGGGGCACGAGGGTCGCGGCTCCCTGCGCGCGGGCATCGTCCACGAAGCGGACGCCGGTGTTGAGGGCGACGAAGAGATCGCCGCGGCCGGCGCTGCGGGAGTCCGCGACGACGGCGGTGACGAACGCGCCATTCTCGCCCCGCTCGAGCTGCCCGAGGTAGAGCTCCTCGATCTCCTCCCAGGCGAGCGGGATCACCGTGCGCTCACCCGGTGCGCCTAGCGCGACGCACGCAGGGCGGCGAGCGCCTCGCGGGCGACCGCCCGGTCGTCGAAGGGATGGACGGTCCCGGCGATCTCCTGGCCCTGCTCGTGGCCCTTGCCGGCGATCACGACGACGTCCCCGGGCTCGGCCAAGCCGATCGCGCGCTCGATCGCGCTCCGCCGGTCGGGGTCGATCTCCACCTCGAGCCCGGTGCCCTGCAAGACGTCCTGGATGATCGCGAGCGGCTCCTCGGAGCGCGGGTTGTCCGAGGTCACGATCACGTGGTCGGAGCCCTCGAGGGCGACCCGTCCCATCAGCGGGCGCTTACCCCGGTCGCGGTCGCCGCCCGCACCGAACACGACGATGACCCTCCCCTCGCCGAGGTCGCGCGCAGCGCGCAGGACCGTGTCGAGGGAATCCGGCGTGTGCGCGTAGTCGACGACGACGGCGAAGGGCTGACCCTCGTCGACCGCCTCGAACCGGCCGGGAACCTCGGCCAGGGCGGAGATGCCCTCGGCAATGTCGTCCTCGTCGACGTCCAGGAGCAGGCCGGCAGCGACCGCGGCCAGGACGTTCTCCACGTTGAAGCGCCCGCGCAGCCGCGTCTCGAGCTCGATCCCGGCCGCGCGGAGCCGTGTCCCGTCGGCCCGCAGCTCGAGCTCCTCCGGCCGGATCTCGCCCGCGTCGAGCCCGAACGTCACGAGAGGGGCTCGGTGCGCCTCGGCGAGCTCGTCGGCCAGGCGCTTCCCCCACTCGTCGCCGACGTTGACCGCAGCCGGCGGTGGCGCCGCGCCGGTGAAGAGGCGTCGCTTCGCCTGGAAGTAGTCCTCCATCGTCCCGTGGAGGTCGAGGTGGTCCTGGCTCAGGTTCGTGAACGCGAGCGCGTCGAAGCGCACGCGGTCGAGCCGCTTCAGCTCCGATCCGTGCGACGACGCCTCCACTGCCGCGCTGCGGTCGCCCGCGTCCGCCATCTCGCGGAAGAGGCGCTGCAGATCGATCGCCTCGGGCGTCGTGAACGGCGCCGGACGCTCCTCTCCGCCGACGACCCAGCGCACGCTGCCGACGAGTCCGGGCCGGAGGCCGGCAGCGGCGAGCACCGCGTGGAGCAGGAACGCCGTCGTCGTCTTGCCGTTCGTCCCGGTCACGCCCGCGAGCTCGAGCTCCTTCGTCGGCTCGCCGAAGAACGCGTCAGCGGCGACGGCCATCGCGGAGCGGCTGTCCGGCACGACGATCTGCGGCACGCTGACGTCGAGCTCGCGCTCGACGACGAGCGCCACTGCCCCCTGCTCGACGGCCTCCCACGCGAGGTCGTGGCCGTCGACGCTCGAGCCCCGCACGCAGAAGAAGAGTGCTCCTGCGGCGACTGCCCGTGTGTCGTACGCCAGGTCGGAGATCTCCGCCGGTCGGGCTCCGGCCACCTCGCTGGGCGCGAGCGCCCGGATCAGAGCCTCGAGCTCCACCTGCGCAGAGGCTAGATGACCGGGGTGAGGGTCAGCGCTTCTTCGCGGGCTTGCGCGGGGCGTCGGGCGGCACCTCCAGGTGCTGGAGGTTGAAGCGCGCGATCTCCCGGAACGCCGGAGCCGCGACGTCACCGCCGTAGATCGAGCCGTGCGGCTCGTCGACCATGACCATGATCACGAGCCGCGGCTTCGTCGCGGGCACGAGGCCGACGAACGACGCCACGTAGCGCGAGTGGGAGTAGCGGCCGTTCGCGTCGATCTTCGCGGCCGTGCCCGTCTTGCCGGCCACGGTGTACCCGGGGATGGCCGCCGCGGTGCCCGTGCCCTCGAGCACGACGCCGCGGAGCATCGACATCATCTGCTCCGACACCTGGCGCGAGACCACCCGCCGCCGTTTCCTGGGCTCGGGCTCGCGCCCGTCGATGCGCTCGATCAGGTGCGGGCGGACGAGGACGCCCCCGTTGCCGATCGCCGAATAGGCACGCGCCATCTGGATCGGCGTCACCGCGATGCCGTGACCGATGGGGACGGTGCCGATCGTCGACCCGGACCACTGGTCGAGTGGAAGCGCGAACCCGGGCGACTCGCCCGGGAAGTCGATCCCGGTCTGGCTCCCGAACCCGAAGCGGTCGATCCAGGAGGCGAGGCGACCAGTGCCGAGCCGTTGCGCGATCGTGATCGTCCCGATGTTCGACGAGTACTCGACGACCTGGCGCACGGTCAGCCGCTCGGTGCCTCGAGTGTGCGACTCGCGGATCACCCGGTCCGCCACCTTGATCGTGGGGGCGAGGCGGAACGACGTCCGCGGCGTCACCATGCCCTCCTCGAGCGCCGCCGCGATGGTCACGAGCTTGAAGGTTGACCCTGGCTCATAGGTATCCGTGACCGCGCGGTTCCGTCTGCGGTCCGGCCGCGTTTTCGCGAAGCGGTTCGCGTTGAAGCCGGGCGCGGTCGCCATCGCGAGCACGGCGCCCGTGTGCGGGTCCATGACGATCGCCGACGCTGCTCTCGCGCCATATCTGCGGACCGTGTCCTGGAGCACGACCTCGGCATTCGCCTGGATCTGGTGGTCGAGCGTCAGCCGCACTCCCCGCCCGGGCGTCTCCGCCTTCGTCGAGACGACGTCGAGCGCCCGGCCGATCGGGTCCTTGACGATCGTCTGGCTCCCGGGCCGCCCGGCGAGCACCTTCTCGAGCGACCGCTCGAGGCCCTCCAGTCCGACGTTGTCGAGCCCCGCGAACCCGACGACCTGGGCTGCGACCGGTCCCTGCGGGTACGTGCGCAGCTCCTCGGGATAGAAGCCCAGCCCGGCGAACCCGAGCTTCTCGAGCTCCTCGGCCCGGACCGGGTCGGCCTTCCTGGCCACGTACACGAACCCGTGCGAGCGGTCGGTCAGGGCAGCGTACGTCGGCCCTGGCTCGGCGCCCAGCAGCCGGACCGCGGCGAGCGTCGCCTCGCGCGGGCGGTCGACCTGCCGCGGATTCGCAAACACGGTGGTCGTGGGCTTCCCGATCGCGAGCGGCTCGCCGTTCCGGTCGACGATCGAGCCGCGACCCGCGGGGACGACGACCGTCTCCCGGTGCTGGTGCACGGCCATCGCCGCGTAGGCGTCGCCGTTGACCGCCTGCAGCCAGAAGGCGCGCCCGAGCGCGGCCGCGAGAAGGAGGGCGAACGTCGCGGCGAGCACGACGATCCGCCGGTTCGCGGCCTTGACCCTCACCGCCCGAGCCGCAGATACGTCGTCGTGTCCGGATCGGCCTGCCGGAGGCCGAGCTCCTTCTCGGCGAGGCGCTCGATGCGCGCCGTCGCCGATGCGCTCGAGAGCCCGGAGCGGAGGCCGGCGATGTCGCCCTTGAGCTCGGAGTGCTCGCGACCCACCTGGTCGAGTTGGATGTTCAGCCGCAGCACGCTGACATTGACCGCCACGACCCCCGCCAGCAGCACCGCGAAGAGGACGATCCAGATCACGCCGCCTGCGAGGAGGCGTGGCCTCGATCGGGAGCGGGTCCGCGCCCGTGCGGTCCTGGCGGCCTGGGCGACCGTCGACACTAGACCTTCACCGCCGCGCGCAGGCGCGCGGACGCGGCGCGCGGGTTCGCTGCGGTCTCGTTCGCGGACGGACGGACCGGCTTGGGGGTGAGGATGCGGAGCTCCGGCTCGTGGCCGCAAACGCAGACCGGCAGCTCCGGGGGACAGGTGCACCCGCGGGCGAGATCACGGAGGAAGCGCTTCGCGATGCGGTCCTCCAGCGAGTGGAAGCTCATGACGGCGAGGCGCCCACCCGGACGCAGCATCTCGAACGCGGCGGGAAGGCCGGCCTCGAGCGACTCGAGCTCGTGGTTCACCTCGATGCGGAGCGCCTGGAAGACGCGCTTGGCGGGGTGCCCCTCTCCAAACCGCGCCGGCGCCGGGATCGAGGCACGCACCACGTCCACCAGCTGCCCGGTGCGCTCGATCGGAGCCTCCTGGCGACGGCGGACGATGCCGCGCGCGATCTGCCGTGCGTAGCGCTCCTCGCCGTAGCGCCGGAAGATGACCTCGAGCTCGCGCGCGTCCCAGGTGTTGACGATCTCGGCCGCGTCGGGCTCGTCGGAGAGGTCCATGCGCATGTCGAGCGGCGCGTCGGTCGCATACGAGAAGCCACGTTCGGGCCGGTCGACCTGCATCGAGGAGAGACCGAGGTCGAGGAGCACGGCGTCCGCCCGGACGCCGTTCGCCGCGAGCTGCGAGAGCACGACCGCGTAGTCGCCGCGCAGGAACCGCGCCTGAACGCCGCGCACCGACGCCTTCATGCGGTCGAAGTACGGCCGCACGGTCGGGTCTCGGTCGATCGCGATCAGCTTTCCCCGGCCCTGGAGGTCTGCCGCGAGCAGCCGCGAATGGCCGCCCGCACCGAAGGTGGCATCGACGACGACCTCGCCCGGCTGGACGTCGAGCAGCCCGCGGACCTCCTCCGCGAGCACCGGGACATGGTCAGCTGCGTCTGTCCGCAAGACGTTCGGCAACATCTCCCGCGCTCCCTTCGATCGCGCTCAACTGGGTCGCCCAGGCCGAGCGGTCCCAGATCTCGATGTGGTCGTGCACCCCTGCGACGATCACGTCCTTCCCGATCCCGGCGTGCTCGGCGAGGGAGGGTGGGACGACGACGCGCCCCTGCTTGTCGAGGTCGGCGATCGCCGCGCCGGCGAATACGTACCGCTTCATCTCCCGCGCCTCCCGCGTGAGCGAGTCGAGGTCGGCGATCCGGGACACGTTCGCGTCCCAGCTCTCGCGCGGGAAGACGTCGATGTTCCGCTCGATGCCGCGCGCGAGCACGACGCCGCGGGCGAACTCGTTGCGGAAGCGAGCCGGGAGCGTGACCCGGCTCTTCTCGTCGATCGTGTGCTCGTACTCGCCGTAGAACATGGGCTCCGTCGGGACGCTCTGCCTCCCACGGATCCCCACCTTACTCCACACTCCCCCACTTCGCAACCCTCGCGAGGACTTCTTCGCTACGGCATCGGGATCGCCTCCGCGTGCACGCCCGGACCGGCCATCGCGCCCGCGCCGCAGCGGGCGGCGAAGGCGAGCGCATCCGGGTCGTCGAGCCCGGCCGCGAGCCCGAACGCGAGCCCCGCCGCGAAGCAGTCCCCCGCGCCGTACGCGTCTCCCGGCGTCTCGGGTAGCGGCGCCGCGGAGAACGGTCCGCCCGGCTGCGCCCAGCCGCCGAGGGCGCCGGAGGTGGTCACGCTGAGCCGCGGCGGCGGGTCGAGGTCTCCCGCGTGGTAGCGCTCGTCGTCATCCTGTCCGCTCGCGACGACGGCGTCGAGCTCCACCGACGCTGTCCGCAAGGTGGCGAGCTCGCGGGCGGTCGCGACGAGCACCCGCGCTCGTCTCGCGTTCACGAGCGCGTCGACGTCACCCGCGCAGAAATAGACGGCGTCGCACCGCGCGAGCTCGTGCCACGGGTACGCGTCGTCGTGGCCCCGCGGGTGCAGCTTCGCGCCGATCGTCGTGATCGTCCGCTCGCCCGTGCCGTCCACGTACGTGATGCCCCTGCGCTGGGGCGCGTCGACGGACGCAGCGTGCACCGCGATCCCCCGGCGCTCGAGCTCCGCCTTCGCGCGCTTGCCGATGTCGTCCTCTCCGAGCGCCGTGAAGAAGTGGACGGCGTCCGCGAGGCGGGAGAGCTGGACCGCCGCGACCGAGCCGCCCCCGCCCGCCTCCTGCCAGGTCTCGGACGCTGCGACGATCTCGCCCGGACGCGGTACGTGCTCGACGGCGACGAACTCGATCCACTCGACGTGCCCGACGACTGCGGCGCGCATCCCGGCATGCTCACAAATCGGCGGCCGGGCGCGTTGGCAGGGGATGATGGAGGCCGTGGCCGTCCCCCCGTTCGAGCGGTTCTACGCCGAGCACCGGAGCGAGGTGCTCCGGCTCCTCAGGCGCAAGCTCGGGCGCGAGGGCGCCGAGGACGCGTTCCAGGAGACCTTCCTGCGCGCGCTCCAGGCCTACCGCAGGCTCGAGCACGGTGAGCACCTGCGAGCGTGGGTCCTGACGATCGCGCGCAACGTCGTCGTGGACACGGTTCGCAGGACGAGGCCACATGCCGAGCCCGAGGAGATCGGAACGGAGGACAGCCGCCCCGCCTACGAGGAGCTCGCGTCGCTGACCGACGGACTGCCCCCGAAGGAGCGCGCAGCCGTCGTCCTCCGCTACGGCTACGACCTCTCGTACGAGCAGATCGCGTCCGCGCTCGACTCGAGCGAGGACGCCGCCAGGCAGGCCGCATCCACCGGAGTACGCAGGATTCGAAGGAGGATCTCGTCATGACCGTCTCACCCGACCTCGACCGCCGGTTCCGCGAGGCCGCCGCGTCGCTCGATCTCGTCGACGTCGGCTTCGACGTCGTCGACTCGCCGATCGGCGACCTGTTCGTCGCGGTCTCGGACCGAGGGCTCGCGGAGATCTCGTTCGACACGCGCGCCGAGGACCAGCTCGAGCTCCTCGCCCGCATCGCCGGCCCGAGGGTGCTCCGCGCGCCACGTGCGGTCGACCTCGCCCGCCGCGAGCTCGACGAGTACTTCACCGGCCGTCGGCGCAGCTTCGACCTGACGCTCGACCTCCGGGCGATGCCGGAGTTCACGGTCTCGGTCCTGCGCGAGCTCGCCCACGTCCCGTACGGCGAGACGACGACCTATGGCGAGCTCGCGGCGCGCGTGGGCCGGCCGCGGGCGGCTCGAGCCGTCGGCACCGTGATGAACCGCAACCGGATCCCGATCGTGCTTCCGTGCCATCGGGTCGTCGGCTCGACGGGCGACCTCGTCGGCTACGGCGGAGGCCTCGACCGTAAGATCGCGCTGCTCGAGCTCGAAGGCGCACGGTAGCCGCATCTCGCGCCGCGCTATCGGCGTGCCAGGACGCGCAGGCGTCGGAGCACGACGTGCATGCTCGTGACGAACGGAGGCGCGGCCGCCTCGATCCGGGCAGTGAGCGCCGGCTGGCTCTCGAGGAGGTCGCGCTTCTCCTCGATCAGCTCGCCGCTGGAGTCGAAGTACGTGAGCACGTCGTACTCGCGCTCGGCCTCGAGCGCGTAGAGCCCTTCACGCTGCGTCCGACGCAGCGCCGCTTCCGCGTTCGGGAGCTCGACGTCGATCCACTCAGGCTCCTCGATCACCCCGATCGGGCCGCACCGGGTCTCGACTCGCTCCTCGGTCGTGGGATGCACGTCGACCAGCATTCCGTTGGGAACGACGAGCCCGTGGACATGACGCAGGGCGTGCACGACGCCCTCCCCGAGCATTCATCACAACGACCAGGAGAAGAGCGCGAGGTCGAAGCTGTGCCGCGGCACGTCGACCTCGGTCGCGGCCTGGGCCGCGAACGTCACCTTCTCCGCGAGCTCGGCGGAGACGGAGCGGCGCGCCTCCTCGATCCGTTCCGCATCCGGATCGACCGCGAGTATCGACGCTGCCGCCGGCGCGACCTGGAACGTCAGGCGCCCGTCCCCGCAGCCGATCTCGAGAACGCGAAGGCCGTCCATCGGCGCGAGCTCGGCGAGCGCCGCCCGCTCCACACCTACGGGGTCGATCCGCCCCGCCACGCGGGGATCTTCGCACGTCCTCAGTCGAGAAGTCGGTACCCGACGCCCCAGACGTTGACGACGTAGCGGTCGGCATCGGAGGCGTTCAGCTTCCTTCGAAGTCTCGAGGCATGGGATTCCAACGTCCTGGTACGACCGAGCGCCCGGAAGCCCCACACCTCGCGCAGGAGCTCCTCCTTGGTGAAGACCCGGTGGGGCTCGGCGGCGAGCTTGACGAGGAGCTCGAACTCCTTCGCCGACAGGATGACCGACCGCTCGCGCACCGCCACGCGACGCGTGCGGCGGTCGACGACGACGTCGCCGGCCGTGAGCACCTCCGGTGCCGCCGGCGCGCTCCGACGCAAGAGGGCGTGGATTCGGGCGAGCAACTCGACGTACGCGAAGGGGCGGCCGATGACGTCGTCGGCTCCGCGGTCGAGCGCGCGAACACGCTCGACGGGGTCGGACGTCGGTGCCAGGAGGATCACGGGCACGTTGCGATCCCACGTCCTCCCCGGCTCCCCGCGTCGCAGCCGCAGGCAGAGCTCGAGCTCGGCGAGGAGGACGAGGTCCGGTCGCGCGCGCTCCGCGAGCTCGAGCGCCTGGCTCCACCGCGAGGCCTCGAGCACGTCGAAGCCGTCGTCGCGGAGTTGGCGATCGAGGTACCCGCGCGTCTCGGGCTCCGGCTCGGCGACGAGGACAGCGCGCGACATCGCGCCGACGCTAGCCACGCCTCGCGCCGGACGCCAGATGTCCTTTGCGGCGGAACCGTGACAAGGCTTCCTCAGCCGTCCAGGTCGGACGAGCCGAGCGGGGTCAGAGCCTCCCGTGCCGGAGGATGCCCCAGACGAGCCAGGTGCCGAAGACCCCCGAGAGGAGGAAGCCGGCGAGGGCGAGGAGATGGATGCCGAGCGCGTGCGGCCCTCCCTCCGCGAACACGCCGATGATCGCGGAGCCCATGAGGCCGCCGAGGATGACGAGCGCCACCGCGATCCGGTTCGTCGCCTTGTCGATGTGGTCGTCGATCTGGTCGATGCCGGGGTTCTCGATGTGGACCTGGAACGTCCCGTCGCGCAGGCGCTCGAGCACGTCGCTGACCTGGTACGGGACCTCGCGTGCGATGGAGCCGAGAGCCATCGCTTCCATCCGCGCGCGCTGGCCGAGGACACGCGGGTGGAACCGCTCGACCAGGAGCCCGCGCGCGTAGGGGCGTGCGACCTCGAACACGTTGAAGTCGGGGTCGACCTCGGTGCCGACGGACGCGAGCGTCGCGATCGCCTTGTCGAGCATCACGAAGCGGGAGGGCAGGCGGAGGTTGAGCGAGTAGATGAGCTGGAACGCCTCGCGGATGATCTGCAGCGGGTCGATGTCCGAGAGGCGGCTGCCGTAGTAGCGGTCGAAGAGCACGCGCAGCTCGACGCGAAACTCCTCCTCACGCTCCGGTGCGTAGCGCACCCCGAGCTCGCGGAGCCGGCGGGGGATCGCGTCCACGTTCTCGGTCGCCGCGTCGACGAAGAGCCGGGTCAGCCTGGCCATGTCCTCGTCCGACAGCTTCCCGGCCTGGCCGAAGTCGACGAGACCGAGCTGCCCGGTGTCGAGCAGGAAGATGTTCGCCGGGTGCGGGTCGGCGTGGAAGAAGCCGTGCCGGAAGACCATGGTCATCCACGCGTCCGCCATCAGCGTGACGACGTGGTTCCGCTCGTCGGGACGCATCGCGGCGAGGTCGAGGTCGGCGATCTTCCTTCCGTGGAGGTACTCGATCGTCAGGACGCGGCCGGTCGAGTACTGGCGGATCACGCGCGGGACGACGACCCGGTCGTCGCGCGCGAAGTTGCGGTGGAACGCCTCGGCGTTCCTGGCCTCGTGCCCGTAGTCGAGCTCGAGCCGGATCGAGCGTGCGAACTCGTCCACGAGCTCCTGCGGATCCATGAACTCGAGTGCCTTGACGCGCTCCTTGAGGAGCCGCGCGGCCTGGTACAGGAGCCCGAGGTCGGCCTCGATCTGGGTCGGGGCCGCCGGTCGCTGGATCTTCACCGCGACCTCCTGCCCGTCGGGAAGCACGGCTCGGTGGACCTGTCCGATCGAGGCGGAGGCGATCGGCGTCAGGTCGAATTCGAGGAACGCCTGGTCGAGCGTGAGGTCGAGCTCAGATTGCACGACCTCGCGCACCTGAACGTACGGGAACGGCGAGACGTCGTCCTGCAGCCGTCTCAGCTCCGCGACGATGTCCGGCGGGACCACGTCCGGCCGCGTCGAGAGCAGCTGCCCGAACTTGACGAACGTCGGGCCGAGCTCGTCGAGCATCTCCCGCAGGCGGCGCCCGCGGTCGGAGACGTTGTCGACGTCGTGGCCATCGCCCGAGACGAGGTCGCCGAGCCGGTTTCGGCGCAGGAAGTAGCCGAAACCGTGCCGTGCCGCGACCTGGGCGATCTCCGAGAGGCGCCCGAGGCTCCGGGAAGGCCGTTGCCGGGTGGCCATGGCGGGATTCTAGGGAGGCGGCGGGCCGCGCCTACTGTGGCGCGGCGCGCTCGAGCAGCTTCAGCCGGTGCTCGAGCTGGGCGACGCGAAGCTCGAGCTCGGCGACGCGATCACGCGAGGCGACCCCGAGCTCGCCTGCGAGCCTCGAGGCGGCGTCGCCGGTCGAGTCGCCGAAGCGCTGCGCCTCGCGGCGCCAGTTGTCCAGCACGTCGCCGAGCGCGCCCCGCACCTCGCTCCGCTCGACGCCGAGCCGCTGCGCGAGCTCCTCCGCAAGCTCGTCGGCCCGCTCCAGCACCAGCGCGAGCGCTCCGATGCCGGCCAGACCGAGGCTCTCGAGCGTGCCTCGGTCGTCAGCGGGCTCGGCCATGAGGCCTCGAGGCGCGGCGCTGGCGTCGCCGCTCCCGCTTCGACGAGACCGGGCCTGCGGCCGAGGCAGCAGCCGGGACGCGCGGCTCCGGCGCGACCTGCTCCTCCGCCGCCTCCTCCTGCTCCGCGTCCGGCTCCCCCTCCGCGGCGACGGCTTCGGCCTCTTCCGCGAGCGTCCCGCCGACCGAGGCGACGCCGGCGAGCGCGCCGAGGTCGTCGCGCCGCTTTGCGAACTCCGGCTCGCGCTCCTTGAGGACGCCGACGAGCGGGGCGGCCAGGAAGATCGACGAGTAGGCGCCGAAGCCGATCCCGACGAGCAGCGCGAACGCGAAGTCCTTGAGCGTGTCGCCCCCGAAGAAGTAGAGCGAGAGGATCGGGAGGATCGTGATGAAGCTCGTCGCGAGCGAGCGCGGGAGCACCTCCCACAGCGACACGTTCCCGATCACGCGGAAGGACGCGCGGCGCATCAAGGGCACGTTCTCCCGGATGCGGTCGAAAACGATGATCGTGTCGTACATCGAGTAGCCGAGCACGGTCAGGACCGCTGCCACCGTCGCGGTCGAGACTTCGCGGCCGGTCAGCGCGTACACGCCGACCGTGATGATGATGTCGTGTGCGAGCGCGACGAGCACGCCGACCGAGTACTTCCACTGGAAGCGCACGGCGAGGTACAGCACGATCAGGAGCAGGCTGACGACGATCGCGAAGATCGCCGCGTTCGCGATCTGGCCGCCGAAGCTCTCCGAGACGGTCTGCGCGCCGAACGAGGTCGCGTCGAGTGCCTGCGCGAGGTCCTGCTGCAGCTCGTTCTGCTCGGGGACGGGAAGCGTCTCGGTCCGGATCTGGAAGCTCGTGTAGTCGCCGTCCACGGACGCCCCGCGGCCCTGGATGACCGCGTTCTCCTGCCCGATCTCCCTGGCAACGTCGCGCACCTGCTCGAGCGACGTCGCCTGCGGCGTCCGGAACGTGATCTCGGTGCCTCCCTCGAAGTCGATGCCGAGGTTCAACCCGAGAAAGACGATCGCGGCGATCGAGACCGCGACGACCACGCCCGAGAAGGCGAACCAGATCCGGCGCATGCCCATGTAGTCGATCCGGAGCCAGCGCGGGAGCCCCTGGCCGGTGGCCCCCATCAGCCTCGGGTTGTCGAACCAGCCGAACCCTGCGACGAGGCTGAGGATCGCACGGGTGGCGAGCACCGCGGTGAGCATCGAGAGCGCCGTGCCGATGAGGAGCATGAGCGCGAACCCGCGGACGCTCGCGGTGGCGACGACGAACAGCACCATCGCCGTGATCGCCGTGACGACGTTCGCGTCGACGATCGTCGCGAAGCCCTTGCGATATCCCTGGCCGATCGCGGCTCGCATCGATCTCCCGGCGCGTACCTCTTCCTTGATGCGCTCGAAGATGACGATGTTCGCGTCGGCTGCGACACCGAAGGTGAGGACGAGGCCGGCGAAGCCGGGGAGCGTCATCGTGACGTTGAAGAGCAGGATCGTCGCGTACAGGAAGGCGGCATAGATGCCGAGCCCCGCGACCGCGACGAGCCCGAGGAAGCGGTAGAACACGAGCAGGAAGATGATCACCAGGAGGAGGCCCGCGAGCGCCGCCGTCTGCGCTTCCTTCAGCGAGTCCTTGCCGAGCGTCGCGGAGATGTCGGTGCGGTCGAGCGTCTCGAACTTCACCGGCAACGCGCCCGTCTGGAGCACGATGGCGATGTCCTTCGCCTCCTTGATCGAGTCGAGGCCCTCGATCTGGGCTCGCCCGCCACCGATGCCGCCGGCGAGGCTCGAGTCCGTGTAGTCGATCTGGGGGAAGGTCTTGATCTCACGGTCGAGGACGATCGCGAAGTGCTGCGGCGCCTGCCGCAGGCGGCCGCGGACGTGGAGGTTCCGCGTGATCTCCTCGAACTTGTTCGAGCCCGCGCCCGTGAACTCCATCGTCACGATCGGCCGTCCGGCGCCGCCGGGGCTCGTGTCGAAGTCGGCCCGGGTCCCGGAGAGCTTGAAGTCCTCGCCGGTCATCTGCGGGATCTTCGGCGGGTCGTACTGGAAGAGGTAGTAGTAGGTCCGGTCGGGTGCGACGCCGCCCCCGTCCTGACCACCCGGGCACACGACCGCACCCTCGCCGCAGGTGATGACCGCGCGGTCCTTGGGGACGGCGAACAGCTCGCGCCCGGCGGGAAGCTTGCCCTTGGTCTTCGCGAGGGCCTCCTTCTCCGTGGGGAAGGGCCCGGACACGACGCGCTTGGTCGTCGGGTTGACGACGTAGTACGCGTCGGACGTCCCCTCGACCTGGCTCTGCACCCTCGCGAGCAGGTCGTAGAGCGACGTGTACTCGACCGGGAAGCCTCGCGCCGAGATGGACGGGACCGCGAGCGAGGACTCGAGGTCGTAGAGCTCGAGCTGCGCGGTCGTGCCGATGATCTCCGCCGCGGCCTCGGGGTCGCTCACCCCCGGGAGCTGGATGACGATCTGGTCGTCGCCCTGCGTGCGGATCTCGGGCTCGGTGACGCCGAGCTTGTCGACGCGGTTCCGCATGATGTCGACCGAGCGGTTGAGGTCGTCCTTGGTCAGCTCCCGGTCGGGCGGCGGAACCGCTTTGAGCGTGACCTCGAGCCCGCCCTGCAGGTCGAGGCCCAGCGTCGCCTTCTGATGCAGCGGCGAAGCCGGGATGGCCATGAGCGCGACGCCGACGAGCGCCGCCACCAGCAGGCCGACGACGAAAAAGGATGAGCGTCGGTTCACGGTTCGCGAACGAGGTTAGCGGCGGTCTCCCGCGGTCGCTTCCGCGTCGGCCTCGCTCGTAACAGCTTCTTCGCGTGCCGTAACCGCGGGTTCATCGTCCACCGGCTCCTCGACTGCCTCGGCGTCGATCGTCTCCGGCGCGGCCTCGTCCTCGGGCGGCAGCACGGCAGCGATCCCGCGGCGGGTCATGTGCACGTTCAACCCGTCGGCGATCTCGACCACGACGTCGTCGCCCTCCGCTCGGATGATCGTCCCGTAGATCCCACCGGTGGTGAGGATGTCGTCGCCCACACCGGCGTCTTCGATCAGGGACTGGTGGTCGCGCTGGCGCTGGCGCTGCGGGCGGATCATCAGGACGTACATCACGACGAGCAAGAGCACCATCACGATCAGAAAGCTCACGATTCCTCCTCGGGCGCGCCGGCGAGCCGCGCGAGTGCGTCCCGCC
>Ga0210115_1000095_pt1 | contig 21047 bp, 19 predicted proteins | sample MayberryNW_TuleB_2_FD_185526 | JGI IMG/M metagenome (GOLD analysis project Ga0210115, IMG submission 185526) | Wetland microbial communities from San Francisco Bay, California, USA, that impact long-term carbon sequestration - MayberryNW_TuleB_D2... | ecosystem: Environmental > Aquatic > Marine... | reverse complement strand
TGGAGCGGCATGTGCAGATAGGTACCGACCAGGTCCTGGCGAGCGCCGTGCCGCAGGCACCACGCGAGCGCGTCGACGTCGCGCCGCGTCGTCGTCGAGTAGGTGAGCGAGCCCGTGTCCTCGTGGATCCCGAGGGCGAACGTCGTCGCCTCGAGTGGCGTCGGCTCGAGCTCGCGCTCGGCGAGGATGCCGACGAGCGTCGTCGTCAGTGCGCCGTCCTCCGAGAGCACCGCCGTCTCCGGGTGCACCCAGTCGGGCAGGTCGACGTCCGCGTGGTGGTCAAAGAGCGCCTTCTCCACCCCGGGATCGAGCGCGACCTGCTCCAGCTCACCGAGGCGCGAGGCGGTCGTCGTCTCGACGACCACGAGGCGCCGGACCGCGTCGAGCTCGAGCCGGGAGACCTCGACGATCGGCCCCAGCTCCTCCGCGTGGAGCCGGTAGAAGTCGCGGACGTTCCGGTTGAGCGGGCCGACCGCGACGACTGCGCCCGGGTAGAGGTGGCGCGCGGCGAGCATCGCCGCGAACGCGTCGAAGTCCGTGTTCCCGTGGGTTGCGATGACCGCTTCCACCCGCACCGGCTCATTCTGCCGCCGTTCCGCGCGGCGCTGGCCGATCGAACTGGCCGGCGAGCGACGGCAAGTTACAGCTTGTCACTTGCGCTGTTGCCGGCGAGCCGCCGACGCCATGCGCGAGGTGGTCGGCGAAACCGGCCCCCGTTCGAGCCCAAGTTACAACTTGTAACTTGGCTTCTCCGGTCCTGCGCCCCACGTGGCGGTAGACGCGGATCTGTTCTCGAGGCGTGCGGATCTGGTGTGGGGATGCGCGGCGGCCTCGCGCCCGCGAGCGCCGGAGCGCCTAGAGGTGCGCGATCGCCTCGATCTCGACGCGCGCCCCACTCGGGAGCTGGGAGATGCCGACCGTGGAGCGCGCAGGAGGCTGCTCTCCCACGTGCTCCGCATAGACCTCGTTCATCCCGCCGAAGTCGCCGAGGTCGACGAGGAACACGGTCGTCTTGAGCAGCTTGTCGAGGCTGCTGCCGGCCGCTTCCAGGATGGCGCCCAGGTTCTGCATGATCTGCTCCGTCTGCTCGCCCACACCGTCGCCGGCGAGCTCTCCGGTCTCCCGGGAGATGCCGAGCTGGCCGGCGACGAAGACGAGGTCGCCGACGCGGATCGCCTGGTTGTAGGGAGCCCCCTGGAACGGCCCGGGAGCGCGGTCGGTGCTGATGACGTCCTTCGTTGCCATGCCTGCCTCCTGGTCGGCGAGCGGGTGTCACGCGTCGGCGCAGGCGCGGGCGAGCGCCACGCCGAGCGCCTTGAAGATCGCTTCGAGCACGTGCTGCGAGTCCTGGCCCTCGATCAGGCGCACGTGGACAGTCAGGCCGGCCGCCTCCGCGAGCCCGTTGAGAAAGGCGGCGGCGAGGTCCGTGCGCAAGCCGCCGGCCCGCGTCGAGGTCAGGTCCGCGTTGGACACGACGAGCCACCGCTCGGACACCTCGACCACGACCATCGCGAGCGCTTCATCCGCCGGCGTGACGCCCAGCCCGCGGCGGGCAGCTCCGTCGCGTGCCAGCAGCGGCCGGAATGCCGCCCCGAGCGTGGCCCCCGCGGTGCCGACCTCGGCCTCGGGCTCATCGGGGGCGACCTCGAGGCGGATCTCGAAGCCGCCCGTTGACGCGAGCAGTCCCACGAGGTGGTCGAGGACCGCGACCCCGGTGGCGACGCTGCTCGGACCGCCGCCGCGGCCGATCTGCGCCGCACCCTCCTGCATCAGAGCTCGGCCCGGTCGATCGAGGCGCCGAGCTGTCGCAGCCGCTCGTCGATGCGCTCGTAGCCGCGGTCGATCTGGCGGATGTTCCCGATCGTGGACGTTCCCTCGGCGCACAGCGCTGCAATCACCATCGCCATACCGGCGCGGATGTCCGGGCTCTCGAGCCGCTCTCCGTAGAGCGTCGCGGGGCCGGTGACGACGACCCGGTGCGGGTCGCAGAGGACGATGCGAGCCCCCATCGACACGAGCTTGTCCACGAAGAAGAGCCGGCTCTCGAACATCTTCTCGAAGATGAGGATCGTCCCCCGCGCCTGGGTCGCGACGGTGACGGCGATCGAGGTGAGGTCGGCCGGGAACGCGGGCCAGATCCCGCTCTCGATCTTGGGGATCTGCCCGCCGAAGTCGTCCTCGACGTGGAGGTCCTGGCCGGGGTGCAGCCGAACTGTCGAGTCCGAGACCTCGATCTCGATCCCGAGCTTGCGGAAGGCCGGGACGACCGAGATCAGGTCGTCGGGCGACACGTCCTCGACGACGACGTCCCCGCCGGTCGCCGCCGCGAGGCCGACGAAGCTCGCGACCTCGATGTGATCAGGCCCGATGCGGAACTCCCCGCCCGTGAGGCTGTCGACGCCCTCGATGTGCAGCACGTTCGACCCGATGCCCTCGATCCGCGCGCCGAGCGAGACGAGGAACCGGCAGAGATCCTGGATGTGTGGCTCGCACGCGGCGTGCCCGAGGACGGTCCTCCCCTCTGCGAGGACGGACGCCATGATCGCGTTCTCCGTCCCCATGACGGACGCCTCGTCGAGGTAGAGGCGCGTGCCGACCAGGCGGTGAGCCCTGAGGTCGTAGACGCCGTCGACGTCGAACTCGGCGCCGAGCGCCGCGAACGCGTGCACGTGCGTGTCGAGCCTGCGTCTCCCGATCACGTCCCCGCCGGGCGGCGGGACGGTGACCCGCCCGAAGCGCGCGAGCAGCGGTCCCGCGAGCAGGAACGAGGCACGGATCTCGCGCGCGAGCACCGGGTCGAGATCGCTCTTCTCGACGCCCAGGGGATCGACGCGCACCTCGTTCGGGCCGGTCCAGGCGACGTCCGCGCCGATGTCCGCGAGGAGCTCCACCATCGTCTCGACGTCGCGGATGCGCGGGACGTTCGACAGGTGGACGACGTCGCTCGCGAGGATGGAGGCGGCGAGGATCGGGAGCGCCGCGTTCTTGTTCCCGGCGGCGCGCACGGTGCCGCTCAGGGGCCGCCCGCCCTCGATCACGAAGGACTCCATGGCGCGGGAATGGTACTCGGCGACCGGTTCCGGGCCGGTCGCGACGCGAGACTGCGGCGTCACGAGGAGAGGTGCTCGATCTCGAGCTTCGGCAGGGGGTCGCCGGGCTCGAGCCCGAGAACCTGGAGGTAGAACGAGAGCTCGGCCTCGAGCGACCGCACGATGTTCTCCGCCTTGCGGAACCCGTGGCCCTCGCCCTCGAAGAGCAGGTACGCGTGCGGGACGGCGCGCTCGCGCAAGGCGGCGACGATGACCTCCGCCTGGGCCGGCGGGACGACCTCGTCGTCCGCTCCCTGGAGCACGAGCATCGGGGTCGAGATCCGGTCGACGTAGTGGATCGGGCTGCGTTCGCGGTAGAGGTCGGCGCGCTCCGGGTAGGGGCCGACGAGCGTGTGCTCGTAGCGGAGCTCGAACTTGTGCGTGTCGCCGGCGCCGAACGCCTCCAGGTCGGCGAGGCCGAAGTACGAGGCGCCGGCGGCGAACGCGTCCGTGAACGTGAGAGCGCAGATGGTCGTGTACCCGCCAGCGCTCCCGCCGGTGATGAGAAGCCGCTCGCCGTCGACTTCCCCGGTCTCGGCGAGGTGGCGGGCGGCGTTCAGGCAATCCTGGAGGTCGACCACCCCCCACTGGCCGTTCAGGCGCTCGCGGTACGCGCGGCCGTAACCGGTCGAGCCGCCGTAGTTCACGTCGCACACCGCGAACCCCCGCGACGTCCAGAACTGCATCTCGAGGCTGAACATCGCCGTTGCGTTGCCCGTGGGGCCGCCGTGGCTCATGACGATGAGCGGCGGGAGCTCGCCGTCGGGGCCGGCGAAGCCGGGATTGGCCGGAGGGTAGTAGAGCGCGAAGGCCGTGAGCCCGTTCTCGGTCGGGAACTCGATCGAGCGTGGCACCGAGAAGTAGGCGGGGTCGACGTCCACGTCCGCGCTCCGCCGCAGCACCTCGGTCTTCCCCGTCTGGACGTCGAGCCGCACGACCTCGTGCGGCCTCGTCGCGGAGCCCGCGACGAGCACCGCCGTCGAGCCCTCGGCGACGAGGTACAGCCGCGAGGCGTCGTAGGGCAGGCCCAGGTCGTCGAGCGAGCCCGACTCGGGATCGAGCACCGCGAAGTGCGTCCGGCCCTCGCGGTCGTAGCTGCACACGATCCTGCCGTCGTCGAGGAAGGCGTACGAGCTGGCGCCGAACACCCAGGCCGGGTAGCCGAACTCGGCCTCGGCCGCGTACAGCACCTCCCGCTCGCCGTCGCGGACGCGCTCGAGGTTCCACCACCCGCTCCGGTCGCTCGCGAACACGAGGTCGCCGCCGGGGCTCCACTCGGGCTGCCAGATGGACTCCTCGCCCGCGTTGCCCGCGACGAGCGAGACGTCGCTCAGCGACCCGTCGGGCCCGAGCGCGGCGGTGAAGACCTCGCACCCGTCCCAGGGCATCCAGGGGAGGTCCCAGGCGAGAAAGCAGAGCCGCGTCCCGTCCGGAGAGATGCGTGGGTTCGAGTAGAAGTCGCGTCCCTCGGCGACGACCCGCGGCTCCGCGGAGCCGTCGGTCGGCACGACGACGAGCTCGTTGACGACGTCTGCGGAGCGCCCGCTTTCGGGATGGCGCTCGCGGACCCCGATCCAGAGCTTGCCGTCGGGCGTGACGCGGCCGTCCGCGTACCGATGTGTTCGCCCCTCGACGTCCGGAGTGATGGCCACAGGGCTCGAGCCCGGCTCGACGCGGTACAGGCGCTGGTCGTCGAAGCTCGAGCAGAAGGCGACCCCGTCAGCGACGCAGTAGGCGCCGCCGCCGTACTCGTGCACCATCGTCCGCAGGTTGAAGCCGGCAGGCGTCACGTCGCTCGGGTCTTCGCCGCCCTCGCTCTCCATCAGGACGACGCGCCCGCCCTCGGCGGGGCGGCCTTCGAGCCACCACGTCGTCCCGCCCGAGATCCACGGCAAGCTGAGCGACGTCCCCGCGCGCGCGACCAGCTCCGCGCTGATCGGCGACGACCAGGTGCCATGCGGCGCAACGGTCGGGTCACGGTCCTGGGGAGCCAACGGCGGCGGCTATCGTACTCCGCCGTGCGGCCGACCCGCGACCAGGCCTGGGAGACGCTCACGCGCTACACGACGAGCGAGGCGCTGCTCCGGCACGCGCTCGCGGTCGAGGCCTCCGTCGGCTTCTACGCGAAGAGCGAGGGCGAGGACGAGGAGCTCTGGCGTGCCACCGCTCTCCTCCACGACTTCGACTACGAGATCCACCCCACCCTCGACAAGCATCCGCAGGACGGAGCTCCGATCCTGCGCGAGGAGGGCTACCCGGAGGAGCTGATCGAGGCGGTGCTCTCGCACGCCGAGCATCTGGCGATGCCGCGCGACACGCCGCTCAAGCGGACGCTCTTCGCCTGCGACGAGCTCTCCGGCTTCGTCCACGCGTGCGGGCTCGTGCGGCCGACGGGGCTCGACGGCCTCGAGCCGAAGTCCGTCAAGAAGAAGCTGAAGCAGCCGTCCTTCGCCGCGGGCGTGCACCGCGACGAGGTCTACGCGGGCGCGGAGCTTCTCGGGCTCTCACTCGACGAGCACATCGCGAACGTCGTCTCCGCCATGCAGCCGATCGCGAAGGACCTCGGCCTCCGCACCGCGGCCGACGCTCCCTAGACGGGGCATGCCGCCTCGCAGCGGCGTGCGTCCGGGCAGCCGGCCGACCCGAACGGCGCCGCCCTCGCGCAGTGCCCGCAGGGAAAGGTCGCGCTCGGGCTGAGGGCTCAGGAGTAGCGCTCGAGGAAGGCGAGGACGCGGTTCCACGCGTCCTCGCTCTCCGCCGCGAACGCCTCCTGCTTGCGGTCGAAGAAGCTGTGCGGCGCGCCGGGATAGATCACGACCTCGTGCTCGACGCCGGCCGCGGCGAGCGCCTCGTCGAGCGCCTGCGAGTCCTCGACCGGAATCCCAGGGTCGTCTCCGCCCTGGAGCGCGAGGATCGGCGCCTCCATCTCGGCGGCTCGCTGGATCGGGCCGGGCGTGCCCGCCGGACGGCCCTCGCCCGGGCGGCCGTAGAAGCCGACGGCGCCGGCGAGACCGTGGCCGCTCGCGGCCGCGAGCCACGAGTTGCGGCCGCCGAAGCAGAAGCCGAGGGTGAAGACCGAGCTGCAGCCGGCGTCTCGGAGCTGCGCGACGCAGGCGCCCACGTCCGCCTGTACGCCCGCCGGCGTCGTCTGCTCGACGTGCGGCATGTACTCGAAGTCGTCGCCGCGCTTCTCGACCCCGGCGGTGCGCCCGAAGTAGTCGAACGCGACCGCCGCGTACCCGCGCTCGGCAAGCCGGAGCGCGACCTCCTCGTAGAAGCGGTAGAGGCCCCGGACGTCGGGGAGGACGACAACGCCTGCGCTCGCGGGCTCGTCCGGCGACACGGCGAACGCGGCGAACCTGTTCCCGTCGGCAGCGGTCAGGACGAGATCGTCGTGGGAGACCGCTGCCCCCGAGAGCGGCGGGATCGGCGGGGACGAGTCGAGGTCGAAGCACATGTCTCGACCCTACAGCGCGGCCACGAGCCGCTCGAGATCCTCGTCGCTCGTCCACCAGCCAACCGAGGCGCGCACGAGGCCACGGCCCGGGAGGTCGCGGACGATGACGCCGCCCTCCGCGAGGCGCGCGACCACCGCAGCGCTCTCCTCCGCGGGTACGCGCCACGACACGAGCGTCGCCCGCTCCTCCGGCACGACGACGTCTGCCCCCATTGTGAGCAGGAGCTCGCGGAGGCGCTCGGCCGTCGCCGCTGCGCGCTCGAAGCGCCAGCCCGGGGCCGTCTCGAGCGCCACCCGCAGGCCCACGACGGCGGCGTTCGGCGTGAGGTTCGGGTCGAAGCGGGCGGCGCCGGGACGCGGCTCGAAGGAGCCGTCCGGCTCGTGGCGCTGCTGCGCGAGGTAGCTCGGGCGACCGACGCGAAGACGGTCCGGCTCCGCGACGACGAGCCCGCCCGTCCCCTCCGGCCCGCACAGCCACTTCTGTCCGGAGATCGTGTAGTAGTCGAGGCCGCGCGCGTCGACCGGGATCGTCCCGACCGACTGCGCGCCGTCGACCAGGATGGGAAGCCCGGTCTCCTGCTTCAGCTCGTGCACGGGCAAGACCTGGCCCGTCGTCCACAGCACGTGGGAGAGCGCCAGGAGCCGCGTGCGTGGGGTGACTGCGGCGACGATGCGATCGGGGTCCGGCGGGGTGACGACGACCCGTGCCCCCGAGGCGTGGAGCGGGCCGATGAGCCCGAAGTGCTCGTCGGTCGTCGTGACGACCTCGTCCTCCGGCCCGAGGTCGAGGCCGGCGAGGACGATGTTGCAGCCGTCCGTCGTCGACGCGGTGATCGCAACCTGCTCGGGATCGACCCCGACGAGAGCGCCGAGCTCTCGCCGGAGCACTTCCCGGAGCTCGAGGATGTGCTCGAAACGGCGCGCAGTCCCCTTCCCCTCGGCGAGCCAGCGCTCCTCGTCGGCGACCATCGCGTCCAGCGTCGACCGTGCCAGCGGGCCGACGCTTCCCGCCTGGAGGTATGCGAGCCGCTCGAGCACGGGGAACTGCGCGCGCGCTTCCTCGAACGTCACGGCGGGGATTCTGCCCGGTGACGCTCTAACGTTTCCGGCCATGCGCGTCGTCCTCGCCGACCCACCCGCGTACACGCCGCCCTACGACCACTCGCTCGCGGCCGCCCTGGCACGGGCAGGTGCCGACGTCGAGCTCGTCACCTCGCGCTTTCGCTTCGGCTCCGTCGCCGCCTCCGACGGCTACGCGACCGGCGAGTGGTTCTACCCGCTCTCGTCTCGCATGGGCTCCTCTCGACTCCGGCTCGCGGTGAAGGCTCTCGAGCACCCCTTCGGGATGGCGCGACTGGCGACGGTGAAGCCGGACGTCCTCCACGTCCAGTGGTTCGGCGCCGCCGAGGCCGACCGCTGGCTCTTCCGACCACGGTCGCCGGTCGTCTTCACTGCCCACGACATCGTCCCGCGGCGCACCGCGTCGAAGAAGGGCGTCTGGCGTGCGCTCTTCGGTCGCTGCGACCGCGTCGTCGTCCACTCCGAGCGTGGTCGCGCCGCGCTCGCCGACTTCGGCCTCCCCGGAGACCGTCTTCGCGTCATCCCGCACCCGGCATTCCGCTCGGAGGTCCTCCGCGAGGACGACGGCAGGACCGCGCTCGCGCTCGGGCTCATCCGCCCCTACAAGGGGACCGAGGACGCGGTCGAGGCGGTGCTCGGCGTCGACAGGGCGAGGCTCCTGGTCGCGGGCGACCCGCGGGTCCCGCTCGACGGGCTGCAACGGGTCGCCGGAGACCGCGCCGAGTGGCGGCTCGGCTTCCTCCCCGACGCGGAGCTCCGGCGCGCGCTGTCGGAGGCGACCGTCGCGCTCTTCCCCTACCGCGCGGAGATCGACGTCTCGGGAGCGCTGCTCCAGGTCCTCGGCGCCGGCGTGCCGGCAATCGTCTACGACATCGGCGGGCTCGGGGAGGTCGTCGGCCAGTTCGGCGCCGGCGCCGTCGTGGAGCCGGGGGACGTCGGAGCGATCGCCGCCGCGCTGCGGCGCCTCCTCGACGACGCGGACGCGCTGGCCCAGGCCCGAGCGGGGGCCGAGCGCGCGCGCGCCGAGCTCACCTGGGAAGCCTCGGCCGCCGCGCACCTCGACCTCTACCGGGAGCTCACCTGATGCTGCGTCGCCGGGGAAGGTTCGACGAGCTCCTCGAGCGCCAGCTCGACCTCTTCGCGACGGACGAGGGCGACCTCCTGCAGGAGGCCAGCGCGGCCGACGATGCCTGGTCGAGGAGCGCGAAGGAGGAAACCGAGGAGCGTTTCGGCGAGTATCAGCTGGTCGTGGACGCCCTCGCCGACCGCCTGTACGACCTTCGGGAGGCCTACGCGTCCACGCTCGACGAGGAGACGGCCGAGGCGTACAGGTCCGCGTTCAACCGCGCCGCGTCGAAGCGGTTTCGACGGTTCGCGTCGCTCCTGGAGGACTAGCGACGTGTCGGCGCTCATCGAGGACTACGGGCTCATCGGCGACCTCCAGTCGGCCGCGCTCGTCAGCCGCCACGGCTGCATCGACTGGCTCTGCCTCCCGCGCTTCGACTCGGGCGCGATCTTCGCCGCGCTGCTCGGCACGCAGGAGAACGGACACTGGACGATCCGGCCGACCGCCGAGTTCCACTCCCCCGGGCGGCGCTACCGCGGCGACACGCTCGTGCTCGAGACCGAGCTCGAGACGGAGACGGGCACGGTCCGGCTGATCGACTTCATGCCGCCGCGCGAGACGAAGCCGGACGTCGTCCGCATCGTCGAGGGTGTTCGCGGCCGGGTCGAGATGCAGATGGAGCTCGTCCTCCGCTTCGACTACGGCTCGACGGTGCCCTGGGTGCGGAACCTCGACGGCACGCTCGTCGCGATCGCGGGGCCGGACGGCGTGAGCGTCCGGACGCCGGTCGAGCTCGAGGGCCGCAACCTGCACACGTACGGCTCGTTCACCGTCTCCGAGGGCGACCGCGTCCCGTTCGTCCTCACCTGGTACCGCTCGCACCAGGCGCTTCCCCAACCGATCGACGCCGAGACCGCGCTCGTGGACACGCTCTCGTTCTGGGACGAGTGGGCGGGCGTCTGCCGCTTCCAGGGGCGCTGGCACGACGCGGTCCACCGCTCGCTGCTCACGCTGAAGGCGATGATCTATGCGCCGACCGGAGGCATCGTCGCCGCGCCGACGACGTCGCTCCCCGAGGCGATCGGCGGCGTCCGCAACTGGGACTACCGGTACTGCTGGCTGCGCGACGCGACGCTCACGCTGCTCGCGATGCTCCGCGCCGGCTACGTCGACGAGGCGCACGCCTGGCGCGACTGGCTGCTGCGCGCGATCGCCGGGTCGCCGGAGGACGTCCAGATCATGTACGGGGTCGCGGGCGAGCGCCGGCTGCTCGAGTTCGAGCTGCCGTGGCTCGAGGGGTACGAGGGCTCGCAGCCGGTCCGGGTCGGGAACAACGCGGCGAACCAGCTCCAGCTCGACGTCTACGGCGAGGTGATCAACGCCCTCTACCAGGCGCGCGTGCGCGGTGTGGGAGCATCGGACGACGCCTGGTCGGTCGCGGAAAAGACGTTCGAGTGGCTCGAATCGGCCTGGCGCCAGGAGGACGAGGGCATCTGGGAGGTCCGCGGGCCGCGACGGCACTTCACGCACTCGAAGGTCATGGCCTGGGTCGCATTCGATCGCGCCGTGAAGAGCGTCGAGCGACTCGACCGCGACGGGCCCGTCGATCGCTGGAGCGCGACGCGGGACGAGATCAAGGAGGACGTGCTCCGCTCCGGGTTCGACGCCGAGCGCGGGGCGTTCGTCCAGTCCTACGGCTCCGACCGGCTCGACGCGAGCCTCCTGCTCATTCCCCTCGTGGGGTTCCTGCCCGCGAAGGACCCGCGCGTCCTCGGCACGGTCGCCGCGATCGAGCGCGAGCTCCTGCGCGACGGCTTCGTCGAGCGCTACCGCGCGGACGAGGAGAACGTCGCGGTCGACGGTCTCCCGCCCGGCGAAGGCGTGTTCCTGCCGTGCTCGTTCTGGCTCGCCGCAGTGTGGGCGCAGCAGGGGCGGCTCGACGAGGCCGTCGAGCTCTTCGAGCGGCTGCTCGCGCTCCGCAACGACCTCGGCCTGCTCGCCGAGGAATACGACCCGGAGCAGAAGCGCCTCGTCGGCAACTTCCCGCAAGCGTTCACGCATCTCACGCTCATCGAGACGGCGTTCACGCTCCAGCGTCGACTCGACCAGCGCGAGAAGCGCGCGTCCCGAGCCGAGCAGGCTTAGCGCCGGCCGAACGAGTGCGGGCGGGGGAGCGACCCCCACACCGAGTCGCTCTCGGCCGCCGCCCGCGCGAGCGGTCCGAGCGACTCGATTCGCGAGACGAGGACGTTCCGGTTCGCGCCGACCCGTTCGTAGCGACCGCTCGCGAGGACGAGCGGCTCCGCACGGACCGTCGCGCGATGCCGGTCGTAGACGGGCGGCGGGACGATGAGGTTCACCTGCCCGTGCTCGTCCTCGAGCAGCATGAAGACGATCCCGTTCGCGGTCGAGGGGCGCTGGCGCGCGACTGTCATCCCCGCGAACGCGACGTGACGGCCGTGCGGCTGCTCGTGGAGCTCGGTGCTCGAGAGCGTCCCGGCCGGCAGATGCGGGCGGAGGAGCGCGAGCGGATGCGTCCCCACCGACATCCCGGTGTGCCGGTAGTCCGCAAGCATCCGCTCCCAGCGCGTCAGATCACGCAGGTGAGGGGTCGCGGTCGTCGGCTCCAGCTCGAGCGGGAGCTGCTTCGCCTCCCCGGCGGTCCCGCTCACCGACTGCGGGCGGACGGCGAGGCCGAGCTCCCAGAGCAGGTCGCGCCGCGGTCGCCCGAAGCAGTCGCAGGCGCCGGACTTGACGAGGACCTCCAGCCCCTCGCGCGAGAGCCGCGCCCGGCGCGCGAGGTCGCCCACGTCGAGGAACGGCCCGTTCGCTTCGCGCTCGGCCACGAGGTCCTCCGCGTCCTCCTCTCCCACCGAGGCGACGTAGGAGATGCCGATGCGGACGCTCCCGTCCTCGATCGCGCACGACGCACCGCTGACGTTGACGTCCGCGGGACGCACCTCGACCCCGCGCCGCTGCGCGTCCCGCACGAGCGTGGCGGGCGGGTAGAAGCCCATCGGCTGCGCGTTCAGGAGCGCGCACAGGAACTCCGCCGCGTAGTGGCGGCGCAGCCACTGCGACTGGTACGCGAGCAGCCCGAACGCGGCCGCGTGCGCCTTCGGGAAGCCGAAGCCCGAGAAGCCGACGAGCTTGTCGAAGACGCTGTCCGCCGTCCCCGCGTCCACGCCCTTCGCCGCGGCTCCGTCGACGAACCGCCCGCGGTAGGCCTCGAGCGCGTCGTGGCTCCGCTTGCGGCTCATCGCGCGGCGCAAGCCCTCGGCCTCGCCGACCGTGAACCCGGCGAGCGCGATCGCGACCTCGAGCACCTGGTCCTGGAAGACGACGACGCCGAACGTCGCACGCAGCGGCTCGCGCAGGAGCTCGTGGTCGACCGGCCAGAGGTACGAGGGGTCCTCCCGCAGGCGCTCGCGCGCGTCGATGTACGGATGCACCGCCTTCCCCTGGATCGGCCCGGGGCGGACGAGCGCGACCTGCACCGTCAGGTCGTCGAGATTCTCCGGCCTCGTGCGGAGGAGGCTCTGCATCTGCGCGCGGCTCTCGATCTGAAACGTCCCGACCGTGTCCGCGCGCTGGATCTCGTCGAAGACCTCGCCGTCGTCGAAGGGGATCCGCGAGAGGTCGACGACTTCCCCGTGGTTCTCCGCGATCCGCTCGACGCAGTCCTCGACCGCGGAGAGCATCCCGAGGCCGAGGAGGTCGATCTTGAGGAACCCGGCGTCGGAGCACGAGTCCTTGTCCCACTGGCAGAGCTGCCTGCCCGCCATCGCCGCCGGCTGCACGGGGACGAGCTCGACGAGCGGGCGCGTGGAGACGATCATCCCGCCGGGGTGCTGTGAGACGTGCCGCGGGAGGCCTGCGATCTCGCCCGTGAGCCACGCGAACGCGCGCCAGCGCCTCGATCCGAGCATGCGCTCCCCGTCGGGGAGCCGCTCGAGCTCCTCGCCCACGCGGCGCGCATCCCAGCCGTCCGAGAGGCGGGAGAGACGCTCGAGCTCGGCATACGGGAGCCCGAGCGCCTTGCCGACGTCCCTGATCGCGCCGCGCGAACGGTAGGTCGCGAAGCTCGCGACGAGCGCGGCGTGCTCACGCCCGTAGCGCTCGGTGACGGCGACGATGAGCTTCTCGCGGATGTCGCGCGGGAAATCGAGGTCGATGTCGGGCACCGACGCGAGCTCGCGGTTCAGGAACCTCCCGAGCGAGAGCTCGTTGGCGACCGGGTCGACGTGCGAGAGGCCGGTGAGGTAGCAGACGATCGAGCCGACCGAGCTCCCCCGCCCCCGCCCCGGCGGCAGGAAGCTCCGCGGGGTCCCCCGGCCGCGCACCTCGAGCGCGCACTCGCGCGCGAGCTCGAGCACCTCGTGGTGGAGCAGGAAGAAGCCGGCCAGGCCGAGCTCGTCGATGAGCGCGAGCTCGCCGTCGAGACGCGCGCGCGCCTGCGCGACGGTCGCTCCCGCATACCGGTCGTCGAGCGCGTGCCCGCAGATCGCGGCGAGCCTGCGGATCGCGGGCTCCTCGCTATCCGAGAAGTCGGGGTAGCGGTACCCGAGCTCCTCGGTGAGGTCGAACTCGAGCCGCTCGGCCAGCGTCGCGCTCCGCCGGGCCGCGTCGCGGTCGAAGGAGAAGCGGTCGAGCATCTCCTCCGGCGGGCGCAGGTGGCTCTCCCGGTTCCCGCGCCGCTTCTGCTCGCACCCCTCGAGCGACGTCCGGCAGCGGATCGCGACGAGGACGTCCTGGAGCAGCGTCCGCCGCGGGTGATGCGCGTGGACGTCACCGGTCGCGACCGTCTCGACCCCGAGCTGCCCGGCGAGGCCGCGGAGGCGGGCGTTCCGGTGTGCGTCCCCGCGCTCGAACGGGCGCTGGAGCTCGACGAGGAAGCGGTCGCGGCCGAACGCCGTCGCGAGCCGGGCGGCGCCGTTCGGGTCGACGACGCCGAGCCCCTGTCGGGCGCAGCCGGAGAGGCAGACGAGCCCCTCGGAGAGCTCCGCGACGAGCTCGAGCGAGACCGAGGGCGGGAGCGGTTCCCGATCCTCCCGCCTGACTCCCGCTCCGGTGCCGGCGGAGCCGGCACCTCCGCTCCTGGGCGGCTCCGCCGAGCCTACGCCGCTCCGCCGCGTCCCTGCGTGCGCGGCGGTGAGCAGGCGGCACAGGTTCCCGTAGCCGCGCCTGCTCTCGACGAGCAGCGTCACGTGCGCGCCGCTATCGAGGCTGACTTCCGCGCCCGTGATCGGCCGGACACCGAGCGCCTTCGCCGCATGGGCGAACTCGAGCGAGCCGTAGACGCCGTCGTGGTCCGTGAGCGCGAGCGCCTCGTACCCGAGCTCGGCGGCGCGCGCGGCGAGCTCCTCCGGCTGCGACGCCCCGTCGAGGAACGAGTACGACGAATGGCAATGCAGCTCGACGTAGCTCACGCCTCTGGACGCCTCCTGCTCCCGCCGGGCAAAGCCCGGCTTCGCCGGAGGCTGACGCCGCTCGCGGCAGGATGCTTCGCGCTCGGGGCTTGTCCGTACGTCGAGTACTGTCCTGCGCCCCTCGCGCTCGCCTCCTTTGCGAGCGGCGTCCCAGAGACGTGAGCCAAACTCATGTCTAGGCTGCCGGGAGATGGTCGAGATCCGCGACGGCGAGCACATCACGGGCGAGGGTGATCTCGGCGTCACGCTCCTCGCCGACCTCGAGCAGATCGGCATCGCGGAGGTGCGCTCGGCGCCCGGGGGCGTCGCGCCGCCGCTGCACGTCCACGAGCGCCATGCCGAGGCGTTCCTCGTCCTCAAGGGCGAGCTCACGTTCCGGCTCGAGGACGGCGAGCGTCGGGTGGGAGCGGAATCGTGCGTCTTCGTCCCGCCCGAGGTCGTGCACACGTTCGCGGTGACCGGAGAGGCACCCGCGCGCTTCCTCGACATCCACGTCCCGAGCTGCGGCTTCGGCGAGTTCGTCCGCGGCCTCCACGCCGCACGGGACGAGGAGGAGCTCCGGGCGGTGCGGGCCGCATTCGACCAGCAGCCCGCGCCCGAGTACGCCTCCGGCGATCCCGGGCTCGTCGTCGTCCGCCGCGCGGGCGGCAACGAGGGGGAGAAGATCACCGACCGGCCGGACCGCCGCGCCACCGTGCTCGTGGACGCCGACGAGCTCATCGTCTCCGAGTTCGCCTACGGCGCCGGCCAGCGCGGCGCGGAGCTGCACGTCCACCACGACCACGCCGACGCCTTCCTCGTCGTCGAGGGGGAGTTCTCCTTCGCCCTCCGCGACGGGCGGTTGCGGGGACCTGCGGGGACGCTCGTCGTCTTCCCTCCCGATCTCGCGCACGGCTTCGACAACGACAGCGCGGCGGCGGCGCGTTCCTACAACCTGCACATGCCCTCGAGCGGGTTCGGCGACTACCTGCGCGGGCGCAACCCCGGCTTCGACCAGCACGACCCGCCCGCGGACGGCGGCGTCGACCCCTCGGCCCTGACCGCGGTGCGCCTCTCCGGCTGAATGGGCGAGCCGATCGCACTCGGCCCCGGCGAGGGGCCCGTGAAGGCCGACCGCCCCGAGCTCGCGCTGCTCGAGGTGACGTTCGACCCCGGAAGCGGGGTTCAGCCGCACCTCCACAAGGGGCACAGCGACTCGTTCTACGTCCTCGAGGGCGAGGTCGAGCTCCACATCGGCGACGAGGTCGTCCAGGGGCGACCGGGCACCTACGTCCTCGCCCCGCCGAACGTCGTCCACTGGTTCCGGAACGTGAGCGACGCGCCCGTGCGGATGCTCAACCTCCACACTCCCGGCGGCTTCGTCCGCTACCGGCAGGAGCTCCGCGAGCTTCGTGAGCGCGGGATCGAGCCAGACCGCGCGTTCTTCGAGCGGCACGACGTCTTCGACGTCGACTGACCTCGCGGTTCGCTTCCCTAGGCCTTCTGGCTGAACCAACAGCCCGCCTCCCGGTCGCGGTACACGCAGACGTTCCGTCCGCTCTCGAGGACGACCTCGAAGTAGCGCCGGTCGACCGGATCCTCGGTCCACCAGCGGTCGACGACGCGCCATTCCTCGCGCACGAGCGTCACCACCTCGCGGTTCACGACTCTCGGCGCCCCGCCCGGCCCCGACTCGACGAGCGCGGGCCTGGGCGCGTTCAGGCGACCTACCGTGGGGGAACCCATGGTTCCCCCACGAGCCCCCTCCTTTCCCGCTCCACGCAGCACGATGCAGGCTGGCCTCCCGGCCGGCGAAGCCGGCCTCCGGCCACGGAGACGAGATACACGGAACTCATGCCCGAAAGAGCACTTCAGACGTCGCGCGGGACGACGAGCGCTCGCGTCTCCGGGATCCGCGACCAGGGCGCCACCTCCACCACCGCGCACACCGAGCCCGTCCCCGTACTCGCGCGCACCTGCCGCAGGCCCTCGCGCAGCCGCACCCCGACCTCCTCGCCGGCAGGCTCGACGAGAGCGAGCTGCTGGCCGGTGTGCTCGGCGAGCTCGACCGCCTCGAGGCGCAGCTCGAGGATCGGGCAGGGGAGCTCCACGAGCTTCGGCCCCAGCGCCGAGCGCAGGCGGGCGAGCTCGGCGGTCGCGTCGCGGAGCGTGACCGCGCGCCGCCAGGAGCCCCCGTCCACGAGCCGGGCCGCGAGCGCGAGCTTGCGGAACGGCCGCCCGGCGCGCTCGGGGCGCGCGAGCAGGCGCTCGAGGAGGGAGCCGAGCGCCCGCCGCAGCGTCAGCTCGTTCGCCACCGCCTCCGGGAACGCGAGCGCCTCGGCGAGCTCGAACGCCGGCTTCCGCCCGCGGACCTTCGCCCTGCGCCCGCCGCGGGCCAGCCGCCAGGCATTCCTCCCCTCCACCCCGAGCCTCTCCGCGACCGCGCCCTGCGGAAGCTGTGTGAAGTCGCCGAGCCGTCGGAGCCCGAGCCCCTCGAGCTCCGCGTAGCGGTCGGGAGGCAGCGGGAGCAGCGAGAGCGGCAGCGGCTCGAGGAACGACTCCTCTTCCTTCTCCGCGACGATCAGGGTCTGACCCGGCCGGGCGACGCTCGCCGCGGCGAGCGCGGTGAAGCGACGCGCGGCGGCACCGACGCGCGGGTCCCACCCCGATCCGACCGCCTCGAGCGCGCGGGCGAGCGCCGGGCGGACACCACCGTAGAGCCGCTCGACGCCCTTCGTCTCGAAGACGACGACGCCCTGCTCGACGGGGTCGACGGCGAAGCCGGCGTCCTCGAGGCGCCGCAGGACGCCCTCCCACTCGCGCTCGACCGTGGCCGGGTCGCGGTCGACGAGGACGAGCGACGGGCACGTCGCGAGCGCCTCCCCCAGGCGCATCCCCGGCGTAACGCCCGCGGTCTCCGCGGCGGCAGTCACCGGGCCGAGGAGCGGCTCCTCGCCCGGCTCGGGGGCGAGCGCCGCAGGGACGAGCGCGAGCCTCGGCCGGAGGCGCAGCGCGGCCCTCAGCTCGAATCCCGGTATGAGGAGGCACGCGACCATTCGAACACATGTTCTATACGAACACACGTTCTCCTGTCAACCCCTTCTGCGGCGCGAGGCCGCGCGTCAGGTCGCGAGCGCACGAATTCGGGCGACGCGCACGGAGAGCGCCGTGCGCTCCAGGCCGCTCTCCGCCCGCTCGAGGGCGCGGGCGGAGACCTCCACGGCCAACTCCTGCACCGCCCATACCCGCTCGTCGGCGCCCACCTCCGCAGCGACTCTCCCCACCCGCTCGAGAGCTTCGAGCGCGGCATCGACGACCCGGGGGGCGTTCACGCCATGGCGGCCGATCTCGAGGAACGCGTCGGCCAACAGATGCTCGAACGACTGCGCCGGCGCCCGAACGAGGAGCCCACGCTCGCCGACGCGACGATCGGGCTCGGGCTCGCGCTTGCCCGCCAACCGTTCGAGGATCGCTCCGACATAGCCGATGGCGGTGACGGCGGTCGTCGGGTCGTTGAGGCTCGGCGACAGCGCACGCAGCGCGACGTCGGCGAGCTGCCGGATGCCGAAGCTGACATCCTGGTTCAGGTCGCGTTCGCTCGAGATCTCGAAAGCCGTGCTCGCCCCTGCCGTCGCGGCCGCCGGCGGCCGGACCGCGGCAACCGGCCGCGCCGGGGTGACGAAGTCTCCAGGCACGACGAGGACCTCGACCGACTCCGCCTCGCCGAGACATCCGGCGAGGCGGTCAACGGCGATCGCTCGCACCCAGCCAGTGGCCTCGACGTGGATCTCGCCCGCCGGCCCGTTCAGGACGACCGGGGTCGCGGTCGGATCGCCGAACGGGTCCGGGTAGAGGCGATCGGCCGCGCGGAGCGTCTCCCGCGCGACGCGAGCGCAAATCTCGTCGACCTTGATGGATTGACCGACCTGGTGGATGAAGACGAGCAGGAGGGCGAGTCCGACGAGGCTCAGCGCGATAGCGCCCGTGACCGCGAGCGACGGGACGAAGTCGGCCCGCACCGAGCGGAGGGCGAGCAGGCAGTAGGCGAAGATGCCCACGAATGCTCCGGCGATCACCTGGTTCGTTCTGTCGCCGAGGAGCGAGCGGAGCGCACGCGGCGTGTACTGGGAGGACACGAGCTGGAGCGTCACGATCGTGATCGAGAACGCGAGCCCGGCCACGGTGATCAGGGAACCGGCGACGACGGAGAGGACGACCCGGGCCGCCTCCGGGTCGCCGGGGAAGGGCCCAACTCCCTTCTCCCCTCCCGTCTCGTCGAGCTGGACGAGGGCCACGGAGAGGGCGGCGAGCGCCAGCGTGACGGCGCCAGGGATCAGCCAGAAGCTGTCGAGGAGCCTCCCGAAACGGGAGATGAGCTGCTCGCGCACCGGGTGTTGATACCCCTGGACGGTCGTCCGTCACACCCGCGAGCGTCCGGCTACACGCGCTGCAGGTGGGTGTCCTTGAAGCTGGACGGGTACTTGAGACCGTACCCGAGCACGCGGTCGGCGCCGATGTGCGCAGCCCAGATCAGCGCGAGCTGGATCGCGATGTCTGCGTCACCGACGACACCTGCGACGCCCAGCGCGAGCGGGCCGACGTACGTGTGCACGACGTCGTAGGTGAACGCGCCCACTCGTGGCCCGCCGACGTACCCCAGCATCGAGAGGTCGGGCGCGAGCGCGAGCAGGAGGAGCAGGAGCCAGCCGTAGCCGGCGTCGAAGTACAGCACCAGGGCAGCGACGAAGACCGCGAGGCCCTCGAGGCGCAGCAGCCAGCGGGGAAGGTCCGTCATCGCTCTCCCTTCGTCGTCGCGCGGTAGCACTCCGTCGCGTAGGGCAGGTGCAGGCCGTCCGGGCCGGCGTGCTCGTCGTACAGCCCTCCGACCGCCTGGAGCACGGGCTCGCGCTCCTCCACCGGAAGCTTCGCGCAGTGGCTGCGCGAGAGGACGAGGTCGAGCAACGTGGCCCGGTCGACGACCTGCTCGTGGCGGAAGATCCGAGTCTCGACCGGCCCGAAGAGCCCACTCTCGTCGACGGCGAGGTAGCTGTGCTCCCCGCCGAGGCGCTCGTTCCCGATCAGCTCCGAGAGCCTGGCCATGAACGGGTCGTCGTCGTCCCGCGTGTTCCAGACGAGCGCAAGCCGCCCCTCGGGTCGCAGGACGCGGGCGATCTCGGGGAGCGCGAGCGCGTGGTCGAACCAGTGGAACGCCTGGCCAGAGGCGACGACGTCCGCGAAGGCGTCGGGCAGCGGGATGATCTCGGCCGTCCCGAGGATCCCGCTCGCGCCCGGCGCGGAAGCCGGGAACAGGTCGAGCATCTCGGGCAGCGGCTCGATCGCGGTCACCCGGTGGCCGAGCGCGAGCAGCGCGCGGCTCAGCTTCCCCGTCCCCGCGCCGAGATCGACGACGTCGCGCGGCTCATCGCCCGCGAGCCAGCGCACCGCCTCCTCCGGGTACCCGGGCCGCCCGCGCTCGTAGGCCTCCGCGACCTCGGCGAACACCGAGGGATGGCCCCGCGTCCTCGGGTCGCGATCGCCGCTCATGGGCCAACCTCCGGCCCATGAGCAGGGAGGGGTGTCGGGAACCGGACGGTTCCCCACGCCTTCGGGAAGAAGGGGGCACGTGGGGGAAACATGATTTCCCCCACGACTGCGAGCCGGCGGCGAGCGGTGCTCATGCGGAGATCTCCGCCGCACCGTCCCGTAGCTCGACGAGGCGCGGGACGACCTCGAGGACGCTCTCGCGCGCACAGAAGGTGATGTCCTCCACGAGCTCCGGCGCGTTCTCGAGCAGGTTGCGACCGCTCTTCGACGCACGCAGCGCCTCCTCCGCCCCACCCCAGGTGCCCGCCAGCCGGGCCGCGGCCTCCGCCGCGTCGGTCCGCCCCCAGCCGAGGAGCTCGACGATGCGGCCGGCGACGTAGGCGTCGTCGAGGGCGAGCGTGCCCTGCACTCCCGCGCAGACGACGATCGCGTCGTCCCCGGCGCTGCGCGTCTCCTCGACGACCGCCTCGAGGTTCAGGAGCGAGGCCACGAGGACGCGCTCGCACCGCTCGGCCGCCGCGACGACCGCGCGCGTTCCGTTCGTCGTCGACAGGACGAGCGTCGACGCCGCCGGCTCGAGGTACTCGCGCGGGGAGTTCCCGAGGTCGAAGCCGGGGATGCGCACCGCGTTCCGCTCCCCGCCGAGGACGCCCTCGCCGAGCCGGTCCCGGAGCGCACGAGCGTCCTCCACCTCGGCCGTGCAGAACACGCGCTCGTACCCCGCAGACAGCGCCTGGCACATCGTCGAGGTGGCGCGGATCACGTCGATCACGATCCCCGTCGGGGCCGCGCCGCCCTCGTCGGGTGTGAACGCGACGTGAACCAGCACAGGGGTACGCTAGCCCGCGATGGCCCCGTACACACTGACCACCCGCTCAGTCCTCGGGCGCCGCTCGCAAGGGAGGCGAGCGCGAGCCGCGCAGGAAAGTACGTGGGGTACGGACAAGCGGCGAGCGCGAAGCATCGTGCCGCGAGCGGCGTCAGGCGCCGGCGGAGCCAGGCTCTGCCCGGCGGGAGCCGGAGCCGGCCAGGGCTGAGCGTGGACGAGCCTCTCCGCTGCTACCGGCATCCCGAGCGTGAGACCTACGTCTCGTGCGCCGAGTGCGGCCGTGGGATCTGCCCCGACTGCATGACGTTCGGCCCGGTCGGCATCCGCTGCCCGGACCACGCGAGCGCGACGGGACGAGCGCCGGCGCCGAAGCAGGCAGCCCGGCGGGCGGCGGCGTCGGTCTCGCGACGCGGCCCGTTCGTCACCCAGTCGCTGATCGCGATCAACGTCGGCATCTACCTGCTGCAGCTGTTGATGGGCGCAGGGCTCTCGGCCCGCGCGGGGTGGATCTACGAGCACGGCGTCCTCGTCTCGACCGCGCTCGACTCCTCGGGGCAGGTCGTCGGGGTCGCCG
>Ga0210115_1000094_pt1 | contig 21048 bp, 19 predicted proteins | sample MayberryNW_TuleB_2_FD_185526 | JGI IMG/M metagenome (GOLD analysis project Ga0210115, IMG submission 185526) | Wetland microbial communities from San Francisco Bay, California, USA, that impact long-term carbon sequestration - MayberryNW_TuleB_D2... | ecosystem: Environmental > Aquatic > Marine... | reverse complement strand
GATCAGCCCGCCCATGCTGTGCCCGATGACGTGGATGCGCTCGAAGCCGGTCTGCTCGCAGAGCTGCTCGACCCGGGTCGAGAGCCCGGTGGCGGCCAGCCGCACGTCGCGGGTGAGCGGGCTGTAGTTGAGCGTGATGACCCGGTGGAACCCACGCCGGCGCAGCGACCGGCGGAGCAACGTGAAGATCGACCGGTTGTCGACCATGCCGTGCACCAGAAGGATCGGCGTGCCGGCCGCCTCGACGTCGCCGACCAGCAGCCCGCGCTGCACGGGTGAGAGCCCGCCGAGGTCGCGGCGGGTGACGTCGTGGTGCCGGGCCCGCTCCGCGACCACACCGAGCGGGTACATCGCCGCGTGGGCGGCGACCCAGCCCACCTCGAGTGCGGCACCGCGCAGGCCCGTGGGGGAGAGCAGGCTCGCCGCGCCGCGCCGCAGCGCCGCCAGGCGGGCCACCTGCTCGGTCACGCGGATGCCTCCCACTCCAGTCGTATCGGCCGTTCCCGTCGGGTCCTTTCGGAACGGTAGCCGTCACCTGCCCCGTCCCGCGGGCGCGACTCCCAGGTCCCAGCCGTCAGTTACCCTCTGCCGCGTGACCTCGAACGGACCCGTGCGCGTCGTGGTGGCCAAGCCCGGCCTCGACGGTCACGACCGCGGCGCCAAGGTCGTGGCCCGCGCGCTGCGTGACGCCGGGGTCGAGGTGGTCTACACCGGTCTGCACCAGACCCCGGAGCAGATCGTCGAGACCGCCATCCAGGAGGACGCCGACGCGGTCGGCCTGTCGGTGCTGTCCGGTGCCCACATGACCCTCTTCGCCCGGGTGATCGAGCTGCTGGCCGAGCGTGACGCGTCGGACATCGTGGTGTTCGGCGGCGGCATCGTGCCCGACGCGGACCTGCCCGACCTCGAGCGGATGGGCGTGGCCAAGGTGTTCACCCCCGGCGCCACGACCGGCGAGATCGTCGCCTGGGTGCGGGCCAACCTGCCGCGGGCCGGCGAGCCCACGCCTGCCTGACGCGGTTCGCCCGGTTCATCGGCTGCACGGTGCGGCGGTTACGCTCGCGTACCGCACGAGCAGCCGACTTCCCAGCAGATTCCGATCGATCGAGCACCGAGGCGGAGCACCGTGGACCTCTTCGAGTACCAGGCCCGAGACATGTTCGAGAAGCACGGCGTGCCCGTGCTCGGCGGCGCGGTGGCGGAGACCCCCGAGGACGCCCGCGCGGCCGCCGAGCGGCTGCTGCCGGAGGGCGGCGGCAAGGTCGTCGTCAAGGCGCAGGTCAAGACCGGCGGCCGCGGCAAGGCCGGTGGCGTCAAGCTGGCCGACTCGGCCGACGACGCCGAGGCGAGGGCGCGCGACATCCTCGGCATGGACATCAAGGGCCACACCGTGCACCGCGTGATGATCGCCCCTGCCGCGGCGATCGAGGAGGAGTACTACTTCTCCGTCCTGCTCGACCGCGCGAACCGCACCTACCTGGCGATGGCCTCGCGCGAGGGCGGGGTGGAGATCGAGCAGCTCGCGGTCGAGCGGCCGGAGGCGCTGGCCCGGGTGCCGGTGGACGCGCTCGAGGGCATCGACGACGCCAAGGCGCGGGAGATCGCCGAGAAGGGCGGCTTCCCCCAGGAGGTCCGGGACCAGGTCGTCGACGCCGTACAGAAGCTCTGGGCCGTGTTCGTCGCCGAGGACGCGACGCTCGTCGAGGTGAACCCGCTCGTCAAGACCGCCGCCGGCCGGATCGTGGCGCTCGACGGCAAGGTCACCCTCGACGGCAACGCGGACTTCCGGCAGGCCGAGCACCCTGCCCTCGAGGACAAGTACACGGCCGACCCGCTCGAGGCGAAGGCCAAGGAGAAGGACCTCAACTACGTCAAGCTCGACGGCTCGGTCGGCATCATCGGCAACGGCGCCGGCCTGGTCATGTCGACCCTCGACGTCGTCGCCTATGCCGGGGAGGGGCACGGCGGCGTGGAGCCGGCCAACTTCCTCGACATCGGCGGCGGCGCGTCGGCCGAGGTGATGGCCAACGGCCTCGAGATCATCCTCGGCGACCCGGCCGTGAAGTCGGTGTTCGTCAACGTCTTCGGCGGCATCACCGCGTGCGACGAGGTCGCCAACGGGATCGTGCAGGCGTTCGGCCTGCTGTCCGAGCGGGGCGACGAGATCACCCACCCGCTGGTGGTGCGCCTCGACGGCAACAACGCCGACGAGGGTCGGCGGATCCTCACCGAGGCGAACCTGCCGCTGCTCGAGCAGGTGGACACGATGGACGGTGCCGCAGAGCGCGCGGCCGAGCTGGCTGCGGCCGGGAAGTAAGGGGACCGAGATGGCCATCTGGCTGACCGAGAGCTCGAAGATCATCGTCCAGGGCATGACCGGCTCCGAGGGCATGAAGCACACGACGCGGATGCTCGCGTCGGGCGCCCAGGTCGTCGGCGGCGTCAACCCGCGCAAGGCAGGGACGACGGTCGACGTGTCGGGGACCTCGCTGCCGGTCTACGCAGGAGTCGGCGAGGCGATGAAGGAGACCGGGGCCGACGTGTCGGTCGTCTTCGTGCCGCCGGCGTTCGCCAAGGCCGCCGTCGACGAGGCGGTCGACGCGCAGATCCCGCTGTGCGTCGTCATCACCGAGGGCATCCCGGTGCACGACTCGGCTGCCTTCTGGCAGCACGCCGCGAACTCCGGCGCCACCCGGATCATCGGGCCGAACTGCCCCGGTCTGATCAGCCCCGGCAAGTCCAACGCCGGCATCATCCCGGCCGACATCACCAAGGCCGGCCGGATCGGCCTGGTCAGCAAGTCGGGCACCCTGACCTACCAGATGATGTACGAGCTGCGCGACATCGGCTTCTCGACCTGCGTCGGCATCGGCGGCGACCCGGTCATCGGCACCACGCACATCGACTGCCTGCAGGCCTTCCAGGACGACCCCGAGACCGACGCGATCGTGATGATCGGCGAGATCGGCGGCGACGCCGAGGAGCGGGCCGCGGCGTACGTCAAGGACAACGTCACCAAACCGGTCGTCGGCTACGTCGCCGGCTTCACCGCTCCCGAGGGCAAGACGATGGGCCACGCCGGCGCGATCGTGTCCGGGTCGTCCGGCACCGCGGCCGCCAAGAAGGAGGCGCTCGAGGATGTCGGCGTCAAGGTCGGCAAGACCCCGTCGGAGACCGCCCGCCTGATGCGCGAGCTGATGACCTCCGCCTGACGCTGCTCACGGCACTCTCAGGATGGGGCTCAGTCGACGGCGCGGTCGAGCGCGGTCTGCAGCCGGTCGGCCGTCCAGACCCAGTCGTCCGGCCCGTCTCCTGCCGGGTTGCCCATCGCGTTGAGCTGCAGCACCACGAGCACGTTCGCCTCGCGGGCGACTCCGAGCTCGTAGTAGCCGATCCCGGCGTCCGCCGTCGGCGTGGAGAGCCGCGACGCGTGGAACGCGGTCGGGGACAGCGCTGCGGGCAGCCGGTCGTCCGAGGTCACCTCGGCCGGGTCGCCCTCCGGGCAGGCCGCGAAGGTGTCACGCAGCCCGGTCGCGGCCGCAGCCGCCTCCTCAGCCGTCGCGAACCTCAGCACGTGCTCGTAGAACGTGGGGTCGAGGTCCGAGTAGAAGATGGCGCCCCGGGCCTCCTCCGCTCCCAGCGCCGTCGGCCGCGGCATGCACCGGAGCGGCTTCGGCTGCTCGTCCGGGGACTCCGGGCTGCGCTGCATCGGCCCCGAGTCGAGCTGGACCTCCCCGTCGGTGAAGAACGGGTCGGCAGCGAGCGGGTGCGTCGCCTCCGCCGTGGGGGTCGGGCTCTCCGCGGGCGGTGCGGTGCGGCGCTCGTCGCCGCCGAGGCCGCCGACCAGGCCGACCGCGCCGACCGCCAGCACGGCGGCGGCCAGGGCGCCGGCGACGACCTGGTTGCGGGTCCGCTGCTCGCCGCGGCGGCGCACCGAGCCGGAGTCGGGCAGGGCCAGCCGGTCGGTGTCGTTGCGCAGGGCGGTGAGCGTGTCGGCGACGCGATCGGTCGGTCCGTAGCGGTCGGTCATGTTCAGCTCACCTCCGCGAGCGACGAGTCGGACAGGAGCTCGGCGAGCGCGGCCCGGCCACGCGCGAGGCGTGCCTTGACCGTTCCCTCCGGGACCCCCGTCTCGTGGGCGACCTCGGCGACCGACCGGCCGCCGAGGTGGTGCAGCACGATCGCCCGCCGCTGCGCCTCGGGGATCTGGCGCAACGCCGCGACGAGCGCCACGTTGTCGATGCTGGGCTCCGGGGTGTCGGCCGGAGGCCCGTGGCGCAGCATCGCTGCCACGCCGTTCTTCGCCTTCCGCCAGCGGCTCGCGGCCAGTCGCCACGCGACCGTCCGCACCCAGGCCTCCGGCTCGTCGTACGTCGACACGCTGGACCAGCGCTGCCACGCCCGGGCGTACGCCTCCTGCACCAGCTCCTGCGCGTCGGCGAGGTTGCCGGTCATGGCGTACATCTGGTGCAGCACCCGCCGGCTGGAGCCCTGGTAGAAGGCGTCGAACTCCGCAGCCCGCTGGCTCGGCTCCTCCTCGGACACCAGTCCTCCTGCCGTCGTTGGCGCCGGTCGGCTGGTGCCGGTCCGCGCCGCTGTCGTCGTGCCTACACCAGGAATGACCCGCGACCGGGGTGATCGGTTGCACCCGGTTCCATCCTGTTGCCTGGCGTGTCCGGGCGGGTGCGGGCGCCCGGTCCCGTCACGATGGGTGGCGATGGCTGCCCCCACCGACGTCCTGTCCCGGCCGCCCGGCCCGCGGGCGCCCCGGCGACCGCCGGCCGGCCCCGGCCGGAGTGCCGGGCGGCCGCTCACCGCCCTCGGCATGACCGCCGCGCTGCAGTCCGCCGGCCTCGGCGTGCTCGCGGTCATGGTCACCGTCCTGGTCGGCTGGGCGACCGCCGCCGACAGCGACGCGAGCGCCACCGCCGCGGTCATCGGGGCGCTGCAGGCCTGGCTGGTCGGCCACCACGCCCAGGTGACCGTGCCCGGCGGCTCCTTCGGCCTGGTGCCCCTCGGTCTGACCCTGCTGCCGCTGGGGCTCCTGCACGCGTCCACGCTGCGCGCCGGCCGTGCGGCGGGCGTCCGGGGCCGCCGCGGGGTGCTCGCCCTGACCGCCTCCGTCTCGGCGACGTACGCCGTGCTGGTCACCGTGGTCGCGTTCCTTGCCCGCACCGACACGGCGCGACCGCAGCCGGTGTCGGCCTTCCTCGGGGCGGCACTGGTCGCCGGGCTGGCGTCCGGGACCGCTGCGGTCCGGGCCACCGGCCGCACTGCGGTCCTGTGGCACCAGCTGCCCGAGCCGGCCCGACGGCCGGCGCTCCCGGCGGCGACGGCGCTGGCGGTGCTCGTCGCGGGCGGCGCCCTCCTCGCCGGCGGGAGCCTCGCCGTCCACCACGAGCGGGCCGCGGCCCTGGCCACGGGCCTGGACGGAGGGGTGGGCGGCACCCTGCTGCTGCTGCTCGGCTGCCTCCTCTACGTCCCTACGGCGGCGGTCTGGGGCCTCTGCTTCTGCGTCGGGCCGGGCTTCGCGGTCGGCACCGGCACCTCTGTCGGGATCGCCGGGTCGACCCTGGGCGCCGTCCCCGCGCTTCCCCTGCTCGCGGCCCTGCCGGCCGGCAGCGGCAGCCCTGCCTGGTGGCTGGCGCTCGCCGTCCCGGTGGGCGCAGGCGTGGCCGCCGGGTGCGTGGCGGACCGTACGGCCGGCAGCCCGCCCGGCGACGAGCCCCTGTCCTGGCGCACCCTGCTGCGATCGACCGCCCTGACCGCGGGCCTGGTCGGGGCGCTGGTCGCCGCGGCCGTCGCGGGGCTCGCCTGGCTCTCCGCCGGGCCGGCCGGGCCGGGCCGGATGGCCACCACCGGCCCGGACTGGTGGGCGGTCGGCCCGGCCGCCGGTCTGGAGGTCGCGGCCGCCGCCGCCGTGACCCTTGCCGCGCTCGCCGGGCTGCGCCGCCACCGGCAGCCGGGCACCGACGCCTGAGGTCGCGCGGCTATCGTCAGCCGCGATGACTGCGACCCCGCCCACGGCCGAGCCGCGACGGGTCGTCGCCCTGGCCTCCGGCGGCGGGACCACCTTGCAGGCCCTGCTCGACGCGGCGGCCGACCCGGGGTACGGCGTCCGGGTCGTGGCGGTCGGCAGCGACCGCGAAGGCACCGGGGCCGTCGAACGGGCCCGGGCGGCCGGGGTCGCCACCTTCGTGCTGCCGCTCGGGCCCGACCGCGAGGCATGGGACGCGCAGCTGGCGGCGGCGGTGGCCGAGCACGCGCCGGACCTGGTCGTCCTGGCCGGGTTCATGCGGCTGGTGGGCCGGTCCTTCCTCGGCCGGTGGGGCGGCCGGGTCGTCAACAGCCACCCGGCGCTGCTCCCGGCCTTCCCGGGCATGCACGCGGCCCGCGACGCGCTGGACTACGGGGTCCGGGTCAGCGGCTGCACGCTGTTCGTCGTCGACGACGGCGTCGACACCGGCCCGATCGTCGACCAGCGGGTGGTGCCGGTCGAGGACGGCGACGACGAGGCCGCGCTGCACGACCGCATCAAGGTGGCGGAGCGCGCGATGCTCGTCGACATGGTGGGCCGGATGCTCCGCGAGGGCTTCACGGTCAGAGGCAGGAAGGTGTCGATCCCTTGACGGAACGCGCTGAGCACGACCGGTCGCCGGTGCGCCGGGCCCTGGTCAGCGTCTACGACAAGACCGGGCTGGCGGAGCTCGCGGCCGGGCTGCACGCGTCCGGTGTCGCGCTGGTGTCGACCGGGTCGACCGCTGCCCGGATCGCCGCGGCCGGCGTGCCGGTGACACCCGTCGAGGCGGTCACCGGCTTCCCCGAGTGCCTGGACGGCCGGGTCAAGACGCTGCACCCCGCCGTGCACGCCGGCATCCTCGCCGACCGCCGGCTCGCCTCCCACCGGGAGCAGCTGGCCGACCTCGGGGTCGAGGCCTTCGACCTGGTGGTCGTCAACCTCTACCCCTTCCGCGACACGGTCGCCTCCGGGGCCGCCCCCGACGCGTGCGTCGAGCAGATCGACATCGGCGGCCCGGCGATGGTGCGCTCGGCCGCCAAGAACCACGCGTCGGTCGCCGTCGTCGTCGACCCGGCGCGCTACGCGGACGTGCTCGAGGCGGTGGTCGCCGGCGGCTTCACGCTGCCGCAGCGACAGGCCCTGGCGGCGTCGGCCTTCGCCCACACCGCGTCGTACGACACCGCCGTGGCCGAGTGGTTCCAGGCCGAGCTGGCGCCCGACCCGCAGGGCTGGCCGGCCCACCGCGGCGCGGCGCTGGTGCGCGAGGCGGTGCTCCGCTACGGCGAGAACCCGCACCAGCGGGCGGCGCTCTACCGCGACCCGTCCGCACCGCCCGGGCTGGCCGGCGCCCGGCAGCTGCACGGCAAGGAGATGAGCTACAACAACTTCGTCGACACCGACGCCGCGCTGCGGGCCGCCCACGACCACGACCGGCCCTGTGTCGCGATCATCAAGCACACCAACCCGTGCGGCATCGCGGTCGGCGACCCCGGCGCCGACGACCCGGTGGCCGACGCGCACGCCCGGGCGCACGCGTGCGACCCGGTGTCGGCCTTCGGCGGGGTCATCGCCGTCAACCGGCCGGTCACCGTGCGGATGGCCGAGCAGGTCGCCGAGGTCTTCACCGAGGTGGTGGCAGCGCCGGCGTTCGAGCCCGGCGCGCTCGAGGTGCTGGCCCGCAAGAAGGCGGTGCGGGTGCTCGAGGTCCCCGACTACGCGACGGCAGCCCTCGAGACCCGGCCGGTGTCGGGCGGACTGCTGGTGCAGACGGCGGACGCCGTCGGGGAGCCGGGCGACTCACCCGCCGGCTGGACCCTCGCCGCGGGCGAGCCGGCCGAGGAGGCGACGCTGGCCGACCTGGCCTTCGCGTGGCGGGCCTGCCGCGCGGTCAAGTCCAACGCGATCCTGCTCGCCGCCGACGGCGCGACGGTCGGGGTGGGCATGGGACAGGTCAACCGGGTCGACTCGGCGCGGCTGGCCGTCTCGCGCGCCGGCGACCGGGCCACCGGGGCGGTCGCCGCCTCCGACGCGTTCTTCCCGTTCGCCGACGGGCTGCAGGTGCTGGTCGACGCGGGGGTGCGCGCCGTCGTGCAGCCCGGGGGGTCGGTGCGCGACGAGGAGGTCGTGGCCGCCGCCACCGCGGCGGGCCTGACCCTCTACCTGACCGGCGTGCGCCACTTCGCCCACTGACCAGCCGGCCGACGGACCCGCAGTTGATCACGGCACCGTGATCAACTGCGACCGGCCGCGGCGTGCACGGCACAGTCGGCCGCAGTAGGCCGCTGTCGGCGCCGCCGACGCCGACCCCCCGTCCACGCCCCGCCGGCCGGCCCGGCGGCGTGCTCATCGCCCGCCCGCCGACGATCCGCCCGTGACAGACTCGCCGCCCGTGGGAGCCACGACACTCGACGGGAAGGCCACGGCGGCCGAGATCCGGGCCGACCTCACCCGGCGGGTCGCCCGGCTGCGCGAGCGGGGCGTCGTGCCCGGGCTCGGCACGGTGCTGGTCGGCGACGACCCGGGCAGCCGCTCCTACGTCGCAGGCAAGCACCGCGACTGCGCCGAGGTCGGCATCGCCTCCCTCGAGCGGGTGCTGCCCGCCACCGCGTCGCAGGCTGATGTCGAGGCGGTCGTCGACGAGCTCAACGCCGACCCGTCCTGCACGGGCTACATCGTGCAGCTGCCGCTCCCGGCCGGGCTCGACGCCGGAGCGGCGCTGACCCGGATGGACCCGGCCAAGGACGCCGACGGGCTGCACCCGACCAACCTCGGGCGGCTGGTCCTCATGGAGGACGGCCCCCTGCCGTGCACCCCGCGCGGAATCGTGGCCCTGCTGCGCCGCTACGACGTGCCGCTGGCCGGTGCCGAGGTCGTCGTCGTCGGCCGCGGAGTGACCGTCGGCCGCCCGCTGGGCCTGCTGCTGACCCGGCGCAGCGAGAACTCCACGGTCACCCTGTGCCACACCGGCACCCGCGACCTGGCGGCCCACCTGCGCCGGGCCGACCTGGTGGTGGCGGCGGCGGGCGTGCCCGGCCTCGTGACGGCCGACATGGTGCGGCCGGGCGCCGCCGTGGTCGACGTCGGGATCACCCGCACCCAGGCCGGGCTGGTGGGCGACCTGGCGCCCGAGGTCCGCGACGTCGCCGGGTACGTCGCCCCGATGCCAGGCGGGGTGGGCCCGATGACCCGGGCAATGCTGCTCATGAACGTCGTCGAGAGCGCCGAACGGGCCCACGGCGTCCCCACGGAGGCGGCCACCCGGTGACGTCGCCCGCTCCGCCGACCGACGACCGGCCGCCGATCCGCGGCGGCTGGGTGGGCCGGCAGTGGCCGTTGCTCACCGTCCTCGGTGGCGGTGTCACCGGGCTGCTCCTGGTGGGCACCGGGCACTTCCGCAGCGGCTGCCTGCTCCTCGGAACCTCCGTGCTGTTCGCGATGCTCGCCAGGCTCGTGCTGCCCGCCCGGCGGGTCGGGCTGCTGGTCGTGCGCAGCCGCGCGTTCGACGTCCTGGTGCTCGCCGTGATGGGCGTCGCGCTGGTCGTCCTGGCGATCGTGGTGCCGACACCCGGCTGACCGCCCGGCGAGCGCCAGTGGTGGGATAGCAACCGACCGCAGCCTGACCTAGGAGCGACCTGATGGCCCGCACCCCCGTCACCGTCACCGTCACCGGCGCCGCCGGGCAGATCGGCTACGCCCTGCTGTTCCGGGTGGCCTCCGGCCAGCTGCTCGGACCGGACGTCCCGGTGCGGCTGCGGCTGCTCGAGATCGCGCCCGCTCTGAAGGCCGCCGAGGGCACCGCGATGGAGCTCGACGACTGCGCGTTCCCTCTGCTCGTCGGCATCGACATCACCGACGACGCGCGGGCCGCGTTCGACGGCGTCAACGTCGCACTCCTCGTCGGGGCCCGTCCGCGCACGGCCGGCATGGAGCGCGGCGACCTGCTCGAGGCCAACGGTGGCATCTTCAAGCCGCAGGGCGAGGCGATCAACGCCGGCGCCGCCGGGGACGTGCGGGTGCTGGTCGTCGGCAACCCGGCCAACACCAACGCGCTGATCGCCGCCTCGCACGCTCCGGACGTGCCGAAGGACCGCTTCACCGCGATGACCCGGCTCGACCACAACCGGGCCCTGACCCAGCTGGCGAAGAAGGCCGGCACGCCGGTGGCCGAGATCCGCCGGCTGACCATCTGGGGCAACCACTCGGCGACGCAGTACCCGGACATCTTCCACGCCGAGGTCGCCGGCAAGAACGCGGCCGAGGTCGTCGACGACCGCGCGTGGCTGGAGGCCGACTTCATCCCGACCGTCGCGAAGCGCGGCGCCGCGATCATCGACGCGCGCGGCGCGTCGTCGGCGGCATCGGCGGCCAACGCGGCCATCGACCACGTCCACGACTGGGTCAACGGGACGGCCGACGGCGACTGGACCAGTGCGGCGATCGTGAGCGACGGGTCGTACGACGTCCCGGAGGGCCTGATCTCGTCCTTCCCGGTGGTGTCCCGCGACGGGCGCTGGGAGATCGTGCCGGGCCTGGAGATCGACGACTTCTCGCGGGCGCGCATCGACGCGTCGGTCAAGGAGCTCGAGGAGGAGCGCGCCGCCGTGTCCTCGCTCGGGCTCGTCTGACCCGCCCGCCGCCCCCGACGAGAACCAGCGAGGAGAGACCCGTGGCGAAGATCAAGGTGGCCAACCCTGTCGTCGAGCTCGACGGCGACGAGATGACGCGCATCATCTGGGCGTTCATCAAGGACCGGCTGATCCACCCGTACCTCGACGTCGAGCTCGAGTACTACGACCTCGGGATCGAGCACCGCGACGCAACCGACGACCAGGTGACGGTCGACGCCGCCAACGCGATCAAGCGCCACGGCGTCGGCGTCAAGTGCGCGACGATCACGCCCGACGAGGCGCGGGTCGAGGAGTTCGGGCTGAAGAAGATGTGGCTGTCGCCCAACGGCACGATCCGCAACATCCTCGGTGGGGTCATCTTCCGCGAGCCGATCGTCATCTCGAACATCCCGCGGCTGGTGCCGGGCTGGACCAAGCCGATCGTCATCGGCCGTCACGCGCACGGCGACCAGTACAAGGCCCAGAACTTCGTGGTGCCCGGTCCCGGCACGGTGACCATCACGTACACGCCGGACGGCGAGGGCGAGCCGATGGAGTTCGAGGTCGCCAAGTTCCCGGCCGGCGGCGTCGCGATGGGCATGTACAACTTCGACGACTCGATCCGCGACTTCGCGCGGGCGTCGATGCGCTACGGGCTCGAGCGCGGCTTCCCGGTCTACCTGTCGACGAAGAACACGATCCTCAAGGCCTACGACGGCCGCTTCAAGGACCTGTTCCAGGAGGTCTTCGACACCGAGTACAAGGCCGAGTTCGAGGCGGCGGGGCTGACCTACGAGCACCGGCTGATCGACGACATGGTGGCCGCCGCGCTGAAGTGGGAGGGCGGTTACGTCTGGGCCTGCAAGAACTACGACGGCGACGTGCAGTCGGACACCGTGGCGCAGGGCTTCGGCTCGCTGGGCCTCATGACCTCGGTGCTGATGACGCCGGACGGCAAGGTCGAGGCCGAGGCGGCGCACGGCACGGTGACGCGGCACTACCGGCAGCACCAGCAGGGCAAGCCGACGTCCACCAACCCGATCGCCTCGATCTTCGCGTGGACCCGCGGCCTCGAGCACCGCGGCAAGCTGGACAACACGCCGGAGGTCGTGGGATTCGCCGAGGCGCTCGAGCGGGTCTGCGTGGAGACCGTCGAGTCGGGGACGATGACCAAGGACCTGGCCCTGCTCGTCGGCCCGGACCAGGCGTGGGCGACGACCGAGGAGTTCCTCGCCGCCCTCGACGCCAACCTCGGCGCCGAGCTCGGTTGATCAGACGTCGCGGCCGGCCCCCGCGGACGGAGCCACCTCGAACGTCCTGGGGGCGTCCCAGCCGGCCGCGGCGAAGGCCTCGGCGACCGCGGCCCTGACCGCGGGCACCCTCTCGTGCGGCACCAGCGCCACCGCCGAGCCGCCGAACCCGCCGCCCGTCATCCGGGCGCCGAGCGCGCCCGCGTCGACGGCCGAGGCCACGGCGGTGTCGAGCTCGGTGCAGCTCACCTCGTAGTCGTCCCGCAGCGAGGCGTGCGAGCTGTCCAGGAGCTCGCCGAGCGCGGCCCAGTCACGCCGACGGAGCGCGGCCACGGCGGCCAGCACCCGCTCGTTCTCGCGTACGACGTGGCGGGCCCGACGACAGAGCTCGTCGGGCAGCGCCGCCAGGCGGCCCTCCAGCCCGTCGGCAGGGACGTCGCGCAGCGACCGGACGTCCAGCTGACGGGCGGCCTCCGCGCAGGCGGCCCGCCGGTCGGCGTACGACCCGTCGCCGAGCGCGTGGTGCACCCGGGTGTCCACCACCAGCAACGCCAGCCCGTCGTCCGAGGGGTCGAGGGGGACGTGCTCGCTGGCCAGGCTCCTGGTGTCGAGGAACAGGGCGTGACCGGCCGTGCAGCCCAGCGACGCGAGCTGGTCCATGATCCCGGTCGGTGCGCCGACGAAGTCGTTCTCCGCCCGCTGGGTCAGCAGCGCGAGCTCCTGCGTGGCCAGTCCGAGGTGGAAGATGTCGTTGACCGCCATGGCGACCCCGCACTCGAGCGCGTGCGACGAGGACAGCCCGCCGCCCAGCGGCACCCGGCCGTCGACCAGCAGGTCCATCCCGCCGACGTCGTGGCCGGACTCGCGGGCGGCCCAGACGACGCCGGCCACGTAGGAGCCCCACCCGTCCGGGGTGCCCGGCTCGAGGTCCGCGACCGGCACCGCCAGGTCGCCCGCGGGCTGCTGGGCGGACCGCATGCGCAGGACGCCGTCGTCGCGCGGGGCTGCGGCGACCCGGGTGCGTGCGCCGATGGCGAAGGGGAGCACGTAACCGTCGTTGTAGTCGGTGTGCTCGCCGATCAGGTTGACCCGGCCCGGTGCGGACCACAGGCCGGCCGGCTCGGACCGGTAGGTCGTCCGGAAGTCCTCGACGCTCACGCCGCACCGCCCGCGTCGACCTTGCCGGCCGCCGTGCGCAGCCGGTCGGCGATGTGCTCCGGAGTCACGTCGTTGACCCACACGCCCATGCCCGACTCGGACCCGGCGAGGTACTTGAGCTTGTGCTCGGCCCGCTTCACCGAGAACAGCTCGAGGTGGAGGTGGGCCAGCTCACGGTCCACCCGCGCCGGTGCCTGGTGCCAGGCGGCGATGTAGGGCAGCGGCGCGTCGTACAGGCCGTCGAGCGTCCGGAGCAGGCTCCGGTAGGCCCCGGCCAGGTCGTCCCGCTCGGCCACGGTCAGCGCGGGCAGGTCCGGCACCTGGCGCCGGGGGTAGAGGTGGACCTCGACCGGCCAGCGCGCCGCGGCGGGGACGAAGGCGACCCAGTGCTCCGTCTCGTGCACGACCCGGGAGCCGTCGGCGAGCTCGGCGGCCAGCACGTCCGCGAACAGGTTGCGCCAGGTCCGCTCGCGGTGCCGGCGGGCCGAGCCCAGCATCCGTCGGGTGAGCGGGGTCACGAAGGGATAGGCGTAGACCTGACCGTGCGGGTGGCCGAGGGTCACGCCGATCTCCTCGCCGCGGTTCTCGAAGCAGAAGACCTGCTCGACGTGGGGCAGGGCGCCGAGCACCTCGGTGCGGTCGGCCCACGCGTCGACCAGCAGCCGGACGTGCTCGACGGGAAGGGTCGCGACCGGTGACTCGTGGTCGCTGGTGAAGCTGACGACCTCGCACCGGCCGACCCCCGGACCGCGGGCCGACAGGCCGAACGGGGCCACCAACGGGGCGGAGTCGCCGGCCGCGAACGACGGGAAGCGGTTCTCGAAGACCACGACGTCGTAGTCCTCCGCCGGCACCTCGGTCGACCGCCCGCCGCGGGACGGGCAGAGCGGGCACTCGTCAGCGGGCGGCAGGTGGGTCCGGTCCTGGCGGTGGGACGCGATGGCCACCCACTCGTCCAGCAGGGCGTCGTACCGCACCTCCGACCTCGTGGCCGTGGCGCCCAGCTCTCGCCGGTCCTCCACCCGGCGGTCGGGCCGGGTGTCGTCGAGGTCGTAGTAGACGATCTCCCGTCCGTCGGCCAGTGACGTGGAGGTCCGCCTCATGCGCGGACGCTACCCACGACACCACCGTCACACCCCTGCGGGACCGTGCCGTCTCCAGCCGGGGTGTCCACTTCGTCTACTCTTCTCGGCATGGACGGCTGTTCTAGTCCGGCGTGCCACCCGTCCGGTGGCACGCCGTGAGCTCCACCGTCGCCAACGCCCTGCTCGTGCTGTTCTTCCTCCTGCTCGGCGCGTTCTTCGCCGGGTCGGAGATCGCGCTGGTCTCGCTGCGTGAGGGCCAGGTGCGAGCGCTGTCCCAGCGGGGCCGGCGCGGCCAGCGGGTGGCTGCCCTGCACGCCGACCCCAACCGGTTCCTGGCCGCGGTCCAGATCGGCGTCACCCTGGCCGGTTTCATGTCGGCGGCGTTCGGCGCGTCCGCCTTCGCCGACGACTTGTCGCCGGTCCTGCGCGACTGGGGGGTGCCGGGCGGCCCGGACGGCGACCCGCAGGCGAAGGACACCGCGTACTGGGTGTCGTTCGTCGTGGTCACCCTGGTCATCACCTACCTGTCGCTCGTGGTCAGCGAGCTCGCGCCGAAGCGCCTGGCACTGCAGCGGGCCGAGGCGTTCTCGCTGTTCGCTGCCCCCTCACTGGACCGGCTGGCCAAGATGTCGCGCCCGGTGATCTGGCTGCTGTCGCGCTCGACCGACGGTCTGGTCCGGGTCTTCGGCGGTGACCCGAAGGCGTCCCGCGAGGCCATCTCCGAGGAGGAGCTGCGCGACATCGTCGCCGCGCACGAGACCCTCGGCCGCGAGGAGCGCCAGCTCATCGAGGACGTGTTCGAGGCCGGAGACCGCCAGCTGCACGAGGTGATGGTGCCGCGCACGGAGGTCGACTTCCTCGACGCGTCGACGCCGGTCTACAAGGCGGTCCGGATGTCGTCCAGCAACGCGCACAGCCGCTACCCGGTCGTGCGCGGCTCCCAGGACGACGTCGTGGGCTTCGTCCACGTGCGCGACCTCTTCTCACCCGAGCTCGCCGGCAGCTCGGTGCGTGTGGGGGAGATCGCCCGCGAGGTCAAGCTGATGCCCGGCACGAAGCGCGTGCTCTCCGCCATGTCGGAGATGCGCCGCGAGGGCCACCACCTGGCGATCGTGATGGACGAGTACGGCGGGACCGACGGCATCGTCACGCTCGAGGACCTGCTGGAGGAGGTCATCGGCGAGATCCACGACGAGTACGACGTGGCCGAGGAGCCGGCCAGGTCGCTGCGCGACGGCGACGTGGAGGTGGACGGTCTGCTCAACCTCGAGGACTTCGAGGACCGCACCGGGCTCGAGCTGCCCGAGGGTCCCTACGAGACCGTGGCCGGCTTCGTCATCAACGAGCTCGGCCGGCTGCCCGACCTGGACGAGAGCGTCGTCGCGCTGGGCCGGCGCTTCACGGTGACCGAGCTGGACGGCCGCCGGATCGCCCGGGTCCGGCTCACCTCTCTCCCGCCCGAGCCGGAGGCGCCCGTCACCAGCCAGGAGGAGCCACCGCGGCTGGCACAATGACGGACATGTCCCGCCCTCGTGTCCTGTCCGGCATGCAGCCCACGGCCGACTCGCTGCACCTCGGCAACTACCTGGGGGCGCTGCGGCAGTGGGTGGCCCTGCAGGACGGCTACGACCTCTTCTGCTTCGTCGCCGACCTGCACGCGATCACCGTCGAGCACGACCCTCAGGTGCTGCGCCAGCGGACCCGGGCGACGGCGGCGCAGTACCTCGCCGGCGGCGTCGACCTCGACCGCGCGACGCTCTTCGTCCAGAGCCACGTGCCCGAGCACGCCCAGCTGCAGTGGGTGCTCGGCTGCCTCACCGGGTTCGGCGAGGCCAGCCGGATGACCCAGTTCAAGGACAAGGCGCAGCGCGGCGGCACCGACCGGGCCTCGGTCGGGCTCTTCACCTACCCGGTCCTGCAGGCGGCGGACATCCTGCTCTACCGGCCCGAGCGGGTGCCCGTCGGCGAGGACCAGCGCCAGCACCTGGAGCTGAGCCGCGACCTGGCGGGACGCTTCAACCATCGCTTCGGCGACACCTTCGTCGTGCCCGAGCCGCACATCCTGCGCGAGGTCGCCAAGATCTACGACCTGCAGCTGGTCGACAAGCAGATGAGCAAGAGCATCGGCGGCAGCGGTGTCGTGTGGATGCTGGACGACCCCAAGCTGATCGAGAAGAAGATCAAGTCCGCCGTGACCGACACCGGGCGCGAGGTCGTCTTCGATCCCGAAGCGAAACCCGGCGTCAGCAACCTCCTCGGCATCCTGTCGGCGTTCGGCGGCGACCCGGTCGCCGACCTGGAGGCGCGCTTCGCCGGCGCCGGCTACGGCGACCTGAAGAAGGCCGTCGTCGAGGCCGTGCTCGACGCGGTGATCCCGTTCCAGGACAAGGTGCGCGGCTACCTGGACGACCCGGCCGAGCTGGACCGCACGCTCGCCCGGGGCGCCGACCGGGCCCGTGGTGTCGCAGCATCCACCCTTGCCGACGTCTACGACCGGGTGGGCTTCCTCCCGGCGGCACCGTCCTCGTGACCAGCCGGACCATCGGTGTCGCGATCGCGATCCCCGAGCCCTACGGCCTCGAGCTCCAGCGGGTCCGCGAGAGCTACGGCGACGCGCTCGCCGCGTCCATCCCGACCCACATCACGCTGCTCCCGCCCACCGAGGTCGAGGCCGACGACCTCGACCGGATCGAGAAGCACCTGCGCACGATCGCCGAGTCGGAGCAGCCCTTCGAGATCCACCTGCGCGGGACCGGCACCTTCCACCCGGTCTCGCCGGTCGTCTTCGTCTCGGTCGTGCTCGGCATCAGCGACTGCGAGCGGGTCGAGGCCCGGGTGCGGTCGGGCCCGCTCGGCCGCGACCTGACCTTTCCCTACCACCCGCACGTGACCATCGCCCACGACCTGCCGGCCGACGTCCTGCGGCGGGCGTTCGACGACATGGCGCCCTACGACGTCCGGTTCCAGGTCTGGGGATTCAGCCTGTACGAGCACGGTCCGGACCGGGTGTGGCGCCCGCAGCGCGACTTCCCGCTCGGCCGCCCGCTGCCGGGGCCGGCGCCGCGTGACGTGTAGCTCCCGGCGGGGCCGGGAAGCGTCCGCCGGGTGAGCATCGTCCGGCGGGCCAAGGAGCGGGTCCGGGCCGTCCGCTCGCGGTCCGCCGTCGTCGACCACGCGGTCCGCGCGCTCGACCGGCGGAGCGAGGTCCTCGGTGGGCAGCTGGCCGCGGCGATCACGTACTACGGGTTCCTGTCCTTCTTCCCGTTGCTGGCTCTCGCGTTCTCCCTGGTCGGCTACGTCAGCGACACCTTCCCGGACGCGCAGGAGAGCGTCACCGCCGCGGTGCAGGACGCGTTCCCCAGCCTCATCGGGACGGATCCGGGCCAGCTCGACATCCAGGACGTCATCGACGCCCGGGTGAGCGCGGGGATCATCGGCCTGCTGGGTCTGGCCTACGCCGGGCTCGGGTGGCTGGACGCGGTGCGGGACGCCCTGCGGCGGGTCTTCGGAGTCGCCGGTGACCGGCCGGGACTGGTGCACCGGAAGCTCGTCGACGTCGTTGTGCTGTCCATGCTCGGCGCCAGCCTGCTCGTCTCGATCGTGGCCTCCAGCCTGGCGACGGCTGCCACCACGTTCGCGCTGGCGTTCGCCTCGCTCGACGGCTCGTTCGTCGCGACCGGGGTGCTCAAGGTCGTGTCGGTGGGCCTGGCCCTTGCCGTCGACTTCGTCATCGTCGCCATCCTGCTGTCCCGGCTCTCGGGGGCCCACCCGTCGTGGCGTCGGGTGCGCTCCGGGGCGCTGCTGGGCGCGGCCGGCTTCGAGGTGCTGAAGCTGCTCGGCACCTATCTGGTCGGGCACACGGCGGAGAACCCGGTCTACGCGACGTTCGGGGTCGTGGTGGGGCTGCTGGTGTGGATGAACCTGGTCTCGCGGCTGCTGGTGATGACCGCGTGCTGGGCCGCGACGCAGCCCTACTCGCTGGAGCCGGCGCGGGCCGGTGACCCGGGCGTCGGACGCACGACCGGTTTGGCCTCGGGGACCGAGCCGGTCGCCGCGGTCGCGCCGGGCGACTACGAGGCGGTGCCGCTCGAGGCCGACGATGTCGTGGGTGCCGTGGGCTCGTCGGGAAGCGGCCCGTCCTGGCGAGCCGTCGTCCTGGGCGCCGGGGCAGGGGCGGCCGCCGCCGCGCTGGTCACCCGGCGCAGGTCGGCCCGGTCCCGCCGCTGAGGCGCCGGGCCGGCGGGCACCTGCGAGCGGGTCCGCGCGCGACGCAGCTGCCGGCGCAGGAGCACCCGGGCCCGCAGCACCGCCAGCACGCCCAGCACCACGACGAGGGTCTGCAGCCACCAGGGGAGGCCGTCGCCGCGGGCGCCGGCCGTCGCGGCCCCGGATCCCTGGGCCGCACCGGTGGCGCTCGGCCCCTGTGCGGCCCGGTCGCCGCTGCCGCCGCCCGACGCGGAGTCGTCGGCGACGGCGTCGAGGGTGCCCACGGGCTCGGCCTGACCGGCCGACCGGAAGCCCCAGGTCAGCAGTGCGGCACTGTCGCGCCAGGCGTCGCCCTCGGAGTGCAGCACGGTCGCGACGAGCGTGCGTCCGTTGCGGGTCGCCGCCCCGATGAACGTGCCGCGCGCCTTGGTGGTCCAGCCGGTCTTGAGGCCGATGGCGCCGCGGTAGTTCAGCAGCAGGCGGTCCTGCGTGTAGATCTCGTAGGTCTTGCGGCTCTTGCCGGCCCGCGGCATCTTGCCCGGGAACTGCGACTTCACGGTGGCCGCGTAGGCACGGACGTCCTCGCGGGCGAGCGCGGCGCGGGCGATCACCGACATGTCGTACGCCGACGTGAGCTGGCCTGGCGCGTCAAGGCCGCTCGGATTGCGCGCCGTCGTGTCCAGGGCCCCCAGGTCGCGGGCGGTGCGGTTCATGGCGTCCACCGTCGACGGCACGCCTCCGGCCGCGTTGGCCAGCGCGGTGGCCGCGTCGTTCCCCGAGACCAGGAACAGCGCCTCGAACAGGTTGTGCACCGTATAGGTGGCGTCCGGCACCAGGCCCACCCGGCTGCCCTCGGCGTTGGCGTCCTCCCACTGCGCGGTGTAGACGTCGTCGGGGGAGACCTGGGGAAGCACGGCCAGGGCCATGAGCACCTTGATGATGCTGGCCGGCCGGTAGCGCCCGTGCGGGTCCTTGGCGGCGAGCACCTCGCCGGTGCCGAGGTCGGCGACCAGCCAGGCGTCCCCGGACACCTTGGGCAGCGGGTCCGCGCCCGGGGCGTCGACCACGACCCCGCTCGTCGTGAGTCGCTCGCCGCCGACGGTCTGGTCGCCGGTCGCGGACGCCGCGCCTGCGGGCCCGACGAGGAGAGCCAGGGCGAGCAGGGCGGTCGCGGTCTTCATCGTGGGCAGGCTAACGGTCGGAACGTCCCGGATGGCTAGCATCGGCGCCATGTCGCGCGCGTCGGAATCCGGGCTGCCGATCGAGCCGGTCTACGGCCCCGACGCGCTGGCGGGCTTCGACCCCGCGCAGCGTCTCGGCGAGCCGGGCAGCTACCCGTTCACCCGCGGGGTCTACCCCAACATGTACACCGGCCGCCCGTGGACGATGCGGCAGTACGCCGGCTTCGGCACCGCCAAGGAGTCCAACGAGCGCTACCACCGGCTGGTCGAGGCCGGCACCGGCGGCCTGTCCGTCGCGTTCGACCTGCCGACCCAGATGGGCTACGACTCCGACGACCCGGTCGCCCACGGCGAGGTGGGCAAGGTCGGCGTGGCCATCGACTCGATCGACGACATGAGGGTGCTCTTCGACGGCATCCCCCTCGGCGAGGTGTCGACGTCGATGACGATCAACGCGCCCGCCGCGCTGCTCCTGCTGCTCTACCAGCTGGTCGCGGAGGAGCAGGGCGTCGACCCGGCCCGGCTCACCGGCACGATCCAGAACGACGTGCTCAAGGAGTACATCGCCCGCGGGACCTACATCTACCCGCCCCGGCACTCGCTGCGGCTGATCAGCGACATCTTCGCTTACTGCCGCAAGGAGATCCCGCGCTGGAACACGATCTCCATCTCCGGCTACCACATGGCCGAGGCGGGGGCCACGCCCGCGCAGGAGGTCGCCTTCACCCTGGCCAACGCCAAGGCGTACGTCCGGGCGGCCATCGACGCGGGGCTGGCCGTCGACGACTTCGCGCCCCGGCTGTCGTTCTTCTTCGTCGCCCGTACGACGCTGCTCGAGGAGGTGGCGAAGTTCCGGGCCGCGCGGCGGATCTGGGCCAAGGTGATGCGGGAGGAGTTCGGCGCCCAGGACCCGAAGTCGCTGATGCTGCGCTTCCACACCCAGACCGCCGGCGTGCAGCTGACCGCGCAGCAGCCCGAGGTCAACCTGGTGCGGGTGACCGTGCAGGCACTGGCGGCGGTGCTCGGCGGCACCCAGTCCCTGCACACCAACTCCTACGACGAGGCCATCGCGCTGCCCACCGAGAAGGCGGCCCGGCTCGCCCTGCGCACCCAGCAGGTGATCGCCTTCGAGAGCGACCTGACCGCGACCGTCGACCCGTTCGCGGGCTCCTACGCGGTCGAGTCGATGACCGACGATCTGGAGACCGCGATCCGCGGCCTGATGGACAACGTCGAGGAGCTGGGCGGGGCGGTGGCCGCGATCGAGGCCGGCTACCAGAAGCGCGAGATCGAGCAGGCGGCCTACGACGTGGTCACCTCGGTCGAGGACGGCTCCCGCACGGTCGTCGGCGTGAACCGCTTCCAGCGCCCGGCCGACGAGGTCTACGAGCCGCTCCGGGTCGACCCGACGATCGAGGCCCAGCAGGCCGAACGGCTCGCCGCGCTGCGCGCCGACCGCGACACGGCGGAGGTCGAGCGCCACCTCGACGCGCTCCGGACCGCGGCCGAGGGCGACGCGAACGTGCTCTACCCGATGCACGA
>Ga0210115_1000093_pt1 | contig 21120 bp, 23 predicted proteins | sample MayberryNW_TuleB_2_FD_185526 | JGI IMG/M metagenome (GOLD analysis project Ga0210115, IMG submission 185526) | Wetland microbial communities from San Francisco Bay, California, USA, that impact long-term carbon sequestration - MayberryNW_TuleB_D2... | ecosystem: Environmental > Aquatic > Marine... | reverse complement strand
GGGTCGGCGGTGGTGTTCAGCACCGCCGACTTCGACCCCGCTGCTTATCTCCCCTGTGAGGCCCTCGTAGGCGTCGCGGTCGTGGAACTACTCATCTAGCCGCACTTGACGCACCTCCATCGCTGCCGTTAGGGTCGGCGGCGATGGAGGCCGCGCAACAACCCAGTCCGGCGCAGGCGAAGGGGATCGCCGTTGGCGATGTGATCGAGGAGGCGTTCTCGGTCTATCGTCAGAACGTGGCCGCGTTGCTCGGCAGCGCGATCGTCGTCTTCCTGATCGTCGGGCTCGTCTCGCGCATCCTGCTCAACACCGGAAGCGTGATCTTGGGCCTGCTCGGCGCGGCGATCAGCCTGGCCGGCGGCGCGCTCTACACCGGTTTCGTCGTCAAGCTGGTGCAGGACGTGCGCGATGGGCGTCGTGATCACACGGTCGGGGATCTGCTCTCCGCTGCATCCCCGTTCATCATGCCCCTGATCGGGTTCGGGATCCTGTACGGGATCGGGGTCGCGATCGGGCTGATCCTGATCGTCATCCCGGGCTTGATCCTGATCACCTTCTGGTCGGTCGGAGCGCCCGCGATCGTCGTCGAGGGCATCGGGCCGATCGACGCCTTTGGCCGCAGCCGGCGGCTGGTGCGCGGCAACGCCTGGAACGTGTTCGGCGCCCTCGTCGTCGCTCTGCTGATCGTCATTGGGGTCGGCGTCGTGCTCTCGATCATCGCCACCCCGATTGGCAACGGCGAAGTCTCGACCTGGATCGCCTCGATCATCTCGAACACGCTCACCGCGCCGATCTTCGCGATCGTCGCCACCGTCATCTACTACGACCTCGCGGGGGGCGCCCCAGCCGCCAGCGGCCAAGCGACGGCAACCGCGCCACCGCCGAGCGAGCCCCCTCCGCCACCGCCCCCAGCGGGCTGAGGCGTCAAGCCACGCGGGCGCCCTGGCGGGCGGCCTTCTGGCGCTTGACCTTGTCGAGCTCGACCTTGCGCAGGCGGATCGACTCGGGCGTCACTTCGACGCACTCGTCGTCGCGCAGGAACTCCAGCGCCGCTTCCAGTGAGAGGCGTTTGGCGGGGGTGAGGCGGACGAGGACCTCGGCGCCGGCGGCGCGCATGTTGGTCTGCTGCTTCTCCTTGATCGCGTTGACGTCGAGGTCGTCGGCGCGGGCGTTCTCGCCGACGATCATCCCTTCGTAGACCTCCTCGCCGGGACCGACGAAGAGCGTGCCGCGGTCCTGCAGGCTGAGCAGCGCGTAGCTGGCGCTGCTGCCGCGCCGGTCGGCGACGAGGGACCCGGTGCCGCGGGTGCGCAGCTCGCCCGCCCACGGCTCCCAGCGGTCGAAGACGTGGTGCATCAGGCCGGCGCCGCGGGTCTCGGTGAGGAACTCGGTGCGCAAACCGATTAGACCGCGCGCCGGCACCAGGTAGTCCATCCGCACCCAGCCGGTCGCGTGGTTGACCATCTGCTCGAGCCGCCCCTTGCGCGCGGCGAGCAGCTGCGTGGCAGCGCCGACGTGCTCCTCGGGCACGTCGAGCGTCAATCGTTCGACCGGCTCGTGGGTCTTTCCTTCGATCTCACGCGTGATCACGCGCGGCTGGCCGGCGGTCAGCTCGAAGCCCTCGCGCCGCATCAACTCGAGCAGGACGACCAGCTGCAGCTCGCCGCGGCCCTGCACCTCCCAGGCGTCGGGCCGTTCGGTGTCGCGGACGCGGATCGAGACGTTGCCGACCAGCTCGGCGTCGAGCCGCGAGCGGATCTGGCGCGCGGTCAGCTTGCTGCCCTCGGTCCCGGCCAGGGGCGAGGTGTTGATGCCGACGACGATCGAGAGCGAGGGCTCATCGACGGTGATCACCGGCAGCGGCCGCGGGTCCTCGGGGTCGGCCAGGGTCTCGCCGATCGTCACCTCGGGCAGACCGGCGACGGCGATGATCTCGCCCGGACCGGCCTCCTCGGCGGCGACCCGCTCGAGCGCCTCGGTCACATAGAGCTCGGAGACCGTCGCCCGCTCGACGCTGCCATCGGCGCGGCACCAGGCGATCGGCTGCCCGGCGCGGACGTTGCCGTGGCGAACGCGGCAGAGCGCGAGGCGGCCGACGTATGGGTCGGCGTCGAGGTTGGTGACGTGGCCCTGGAACGGGTGCCCGGCGTCGTGCTCGGGCGCCGGGATACGCTCCAGCATCAACCCCATCAGCGGCTTCAAGTCCGTGCCCTCGACGCCCTCCTCCAGCACCGCCCAACCGGCTTTGGCGTTGCTGTAGACGATCGGGAAGTCGACCTGCTCGTCGTCGGCATCGAGGTCGAGGAAGAGCTCGTAGACCTCGTCGACGACCTCGCCGATCCGGGCGTCGGGCCGGTCGACCTTGTTGACGACGAGGATCACGGGCAGCCTCGCCGCCAGCGCCTTGCGCAAGACGAAGCGGGTCTGCGGCAGCGGCCCCTCGGAGGCATCGACGAGCAGCAGCACGCCGTCGACCATGGTCAGGCCGCGCTCGACCTCGCCGCCGAAGTCGGCGTGTCCGGGCGTATCGATGATGTTGAGCTTGACCCCGTTGTAGTTGACGGCGGTGTTCTTGGCGAGGATCGTGATCCCCTTCTCGCGCTCGAGGTCCATCGAGTCCATCACCCGCTCGGCGACGTCTTGGCCCTTGCGAAAGGCGCCGCTCTGCCACAGCATCGCGTCGACCAGGGTCGTCTTGCCGTGGTCGACGTGGGCGATTATTGCGATGTTGCGCAGGTCGTCTCTTGTTGCCATCTCGCAGCAGGGTAGGGATCGAGGCGAAAAAAGAGGCCCGCCGTAGCGGGCCTCGTCAAGCTGATCTGAGGTGCGGCTAGGGCGTTTCCTGAACGCTCGCGGCCGCCGGGCCCTTGGGGCCTTCCTCGGACTCGTAGCTCACCTTGGCGCCCTCGGTCAGGGATTTGAAGCCCTCACCCAGGATCGCGGTGTGGTGAACGAAGACGTCCTTCGAGCCGTCATCGGGCGTGATGAACCCGTAGCCCTTGTCGTCGCTAAACCACTTAACAGTTCCAGTTGGCATGCAGTTGCCTCCACTTCATGTGCTGCGAACGCGGCACATGCGGTAAAGCAACGACGCCCCGAGCGCTAGACACGACTTTTCCCGGATATTCCGGCCTAACGCGGGGGACCGTAGCAGGGTCGACCCCACCCGCGCCTTTTACAGCCCCCTACATTGCCGTGACCGAGCTCGACCGGAGCCAGGCAATTGCTGCCGCCGCAGGCAACCGAGGGAGAAAGCGGCACGCCGAGCAGCTGACGCCCTTCCGGTGCGCCTTTTGCTTGCGTGAGACGCAAAAGGCGCACCGGAAGGCAATGTCTCGGTTTGAGGAGGGGCGATTGACGGCCGATACCTTTGACAAGTGATGCAACCGGGGAACTCGCACCGCCGGCGGGCCGGCGCCGCCGCGATCGTGGCCGCGACGGTGGCCTGCGCACTCGCCGCTGCGACTGCGGCGGTCGGGGTCGCCGCCCCGGTCAACGGTGCTTCCGCGAGCACCAGCGGCGATCTCTCTTCGCGCGCAGGACTGCGACCTCGCGCCTCGGATGGCGTCTACGTGCCGGAAGAGGCGATCGTGCGGTTCCGGCCACGCAGCTCGGCGGCAAACCGCCAGGCGGCGCGAAGGGCTGCCGGGGTCGAGTTCGAGGACACGCTCGGCCTGCCCCACGCGCAGGTCGTGCGGGTGGATGGGCCAGTCGAGGCTGCGGTGGCGCACCTCGAGCGTCAGCCCGCCGTTGCCCATGCGCAACCCAACTACCGCTACCGGGCGACCGCGGTCGAACCTCCCGACGACACCTTCTTCGGCGAAGCCTTCCTCTGGGGCCTTTCCGATCCTGCCCTGCCGAACCCCGGCGTCGGCGCACTGGATGCCTGGGAGAACAACAAAGGCAGCGGCCAGGTGATCGCGATCCTCGACACCGGTGTCGACCTGACCCACCCCGACATCGCGGGAAACCTCTGGGAAAACCCCAGCCCCGGCGGCGAGGAAGACCTGCATGGTTACGACTTCGTCGACGGCGACGGTAAACCCGACGACTACAACTTCCACGGCACCCACGTAGCCGGAACCGCCGCCGCGATCGCGGGCAACAGCCAGGGAATCGCCGGCGTCGCGCCGGAAGCGGAGATCATGGCGGTCCGCGTGCTCGACGGCGACGGCAGCGGCACGACCGCCGACATCGCGGCCGGGATCGCGTACGCGACCTCCCACGGCGCCGACGTGATCAACATGAGCCTTGGCGGGCCTGCCGGCGAAGGCGACGAAGCTATGTCGGAAGCAATCGAGGCCGCCGGCGAAGCGGATGTGGTCGTGGTCGTCGCGGCGGGCAACGAAGCGGTCGACAACGACACCGAACCTCATACGCCGTGTGCGCTGCCGGAGGTGAACCTGATCTGCGTGGCGGCGCTGACCCAGTCAGGAGCCCTGGCGAGCTTCTCGAACTACGGGGTTAAGTCGGTCGATATCGCGGCGCCCGGTACGAGCATCCTCAGCGCCAAGACCGACTACGGCCCGGCCCTGTTCAGCGAGGACTTCGAGGCGGGCCTCGGGTTGTGGGAAACCGAAGCATTCGACGGCGGCAAGCTGTGGGGGGAAAGCTCCTCACCGGCGAACGGCGTGCGCTCGGCAACCGATAGCCCCGGCGGCGACTACGGCCGGCAAACGGAAGGCGCCGAATTCCTCGCCGAGTCCGACCTGTTCACCAGCGCGGCGGTCGACCTGAGCGGCGAACGGGGCTGCCGCGAGCACTTCCGGGCTGCATATGAAATCGAGGAATTCTTCGACGGCTTCTTCGCCGGAGCCGTCTCGGAGACCCCGTATACCGAAAACCTCCGCTTCGACGGTGCGCTGTTCGACGGCACCTCCTTCGGCTTCCCGAGCTCGCTCAACCGCGAGGAAGCATCGATCTCCGAGCTGGACGGGCGGAGTGACGCTCATCCGCTCTTCGCCATCGTTTCCGACGAAAGCGTGGAGCTGGACGGGGCCTACGTCGATGACCTCCGCCTTTTCTGCCGCGACGAGACCTACGTAAACGAAATCGCAACCAGCAGCAACTACGACCAGCCGAGCTCGGGCAACTACGTCCGCTTCCAGGGCACCTCGATGGCGACCCCGCACGTCGCCGGCGTGGTCGCGCTGGTCCGCGCCGCGGCACCCGGCCTCAGCGCACAAAAAGACGTCGAAGCGGTCCTCGACGGCGCGTCCGCGATCCCGACTCCCACCGTCGGCAAGCGAACCGCCACCGAAGGAATCGCCGATGCCTGCAAGGCAATCGCCGTCGCAACCGGCGGTAACGTCGGAACCGATTGCCCGACCAGCAGCGAACCGGAGCCACAACCGCCAGGCGAAGGCGGCGAGGCGCCGCCCCCGGTTCCGATCGAACCGGTCACCGAAACCCCGAACGCCTCCTCGCAGGGGCCAAATGGGTCCTCAGCAGCATCGCGCGTGGCCCCCAACACCTTCATCCGTCGCCACCCGCCGAGGCTGCTGCGCACTCGCCGTTGGGTCGCTTGGACCGTCTTCCGGTTCGGCTCGAACGAGGCCGGGGTCACCTTCCTCTGCAAGTTCGACCGGCGCCGCTTTCGCCGCTGCCTGCGGCGCACCGTGCGGCGCTTCGGGCGGGGGCGGCACGTGGTCCGGGTCAAGGCGCGCGACGGCGACGGCGACGTCGACCGCACGCCGGCCGTTTTCCGCTTCCGGGTCAAGCGGGTGCGCTGACTAGCGCTGGGTTTCGCGCTGGAACAGGCGCTCGTCGATCGCGAGACGCCACGGGCCGACGGCCGATTCGGTTGCGCGGAAGTCGGTGAAATCGAAGGTGAAGATCGGCATCCTGTGCCGCTCGGCGATCGCCATCACGGCGGCGTCGACAAAGCCAAGGTTGAGGTCGGCGTACTTGGCGTCGAGCTCGGTGGCGCGGCGGATCAGGTTCGATGTCATGTAGGCCATTTCGTGGGTGCCCTCGGCGACCGACTGGAGAAACGCGCGTGCCGCAGCGGCGCCGGCGCGCTCCCGCAGAAGGTGGTCCGCCTCGACCAGCACCGTCGTTGGTATCACGGCCCGCCGGCGTAGTCTCTCCATCGAGGTCTTCGCCATCTGGTGCGCCGGGTCACTCTTGTCAACGGCGGAAACGATCGGACCGGTATCAACGAGGATCTTCATCGGCCGGCCCCTCGCCAGGTTCCCAGGGCTTGAGGCCGAGGTATTTCTCCGCGTTGATCCCGAGATCGGGCAGACCGCTTTCGCCGGAGCCGATGTAACCGAGCGGGAACTCCGCTTCCTCGATCTGTCCCCCCTCGCCGAACTCGACGTCCTCGGCGGCGCCGAGCTCGATCAGGCGCACAACCGTTGCCGAGAACGACTCGCCCTCGCGGGCGTGCTCGCGCACGAGTCGCTCGGCGCTCTCGGGCAGGTGGATGGTTTTACGAGGCATCGTCCGAGTCGGCGTCATGTCCAGGGGTATGAACTCCCAAATCATACAAGTGGGTGCAGAGACAAAATCTTCTGTGACGGTCTCGACCGAGAGGCGCGATCGTGTTGACCATCGCCATCAGCCGCGGCGCATGATCCAGTGGCCGAGCCCGAGCAAACCGAGCAGGGCGGCGGCGCTGCCGAGGACGAGGGGGTCGGTGAGGCTGAGGCCCTCGAGCCGGGTGCCGAAGTAGACGGCGAGGGCGGTGATCGGCAGGTAGGCGACGCTGGTCGTCCAGATGAAGCGCCAGAGCGGCACACGGGCGGCGCCGGCGGCGTAGGAGACGAGGCTGAAGGGGATGATCGGGATCAGGCGAACGGCCAGCAACAGGGTCGCGCCGCCGCGCTCGATCGCCGCCTCGGTGCGCTCAAAGCGCTCGCTGCCGAACCAGCGGTCGAGCAGCGGCCGCGCCACCGAGCGACCGACGGCAAAGCAAAAGAGGCCAGAGGCGAGCCAGCCAAGCATCATCAGCGCCAGCGCAGGGAAGAAGCCGTAGACGAAGCCGGCCGCGGCGTCGACGATCTCGGCCGGGTAGAAGACGACCGCGTGGATCAGCGCCAGGGCGAAGAGCAGCAGCGGACCGACCGCGCCAAGCGACTTGACCTCGCTGCGCACCTCGGCCGTGTCGCCCCGCACGGCGGCGTCGAAGGCATTGCGCAGCTCCGGTATCGCCAGCACCATCGCCGCCATCAGGGCAAGTCCGGCCAGCGTCACCGCGACCGCAACGAGCGAGGGCCGCGGCGCCTCCATCAACCGCGCAGACGCTCGGCCAGGGCGGAGTGGCGGGTGCCGCTGTCGTTGTTGCCGACGCCGCGCTCGAGCGCGGCGCGGTCGCCGATCAGGACGCAGTTGTCGCGGGCGCGGGTGATCGCCGTGTAGAGCAGCGGCCGCGAGAGCATGCGCGCGTGCGCGCGGTGGCAGAGGCCGACGACGACCGGCACCTCGCAGCCCTGCGCCTTGTGGACCGAGATCGCGTAGGCGAGACGCAGGGTCGTGGTCTCGCCGTAGGGAATCGTCAGCTCGCCGCCGTCGTCGGCATCGACGACGATCTCCTCGCCCTCCGGATCGTCCTCGCGCAGGAAGACGATCGAGCCGTTCATCAGGCCGAGCTCGTGCGAGTTGCGGGTCTGGATCAAGCGGTCGCCGAGGCGGAAGCGCTCACTCACCGCCGGCGCCCCGTCGGGGTTGAGCCGCGCCTGCAGCTGCTCGTTGAGCGCGTCGATCCCGACCGCGCCCTTGTACATCGGCGCCAGCACCTGCACCTCGCGGACCGGGTCGACGCCAAAGCTCGCCGGAGCGCGCTCGGCGACGACCTCGACCACGGTCGCGAGCGCCCGCTGCGGATTCGGCCGCTCGATGAAGAAGAAATCGCGATCCTGTTCCTCGCCGGGCTCGAGGCGCGGCGAGCGGCCCTGGTTGATCGCGTGCGCCGCGGTGGTGATCATCGAGCGCGCCGCCTGGCGGAAGATCTGGGTGAGCCGGACGACGGGGGCAACGCCGGACACGATCAGGTCTTCGAACGGCTTGCCGGCGCCGATCGGCGGCAACTGATCGGCGTCGCCGACGAAGACGACGTGGGTCGTCTCGGCGAGACCGCCGAGCAGCACCTCGATCAGCCGCAGGTTGAGCATCGAGGACTCATCGACGACGACCAGCTCGGCCGGCAGCGGGTGGCCGGGGCGAAAGCCCGGCTCGCGCCCGGGCATCCACTCGAGCATGCGGTGGATCGTCTGCGCGTCTTCGCCCGTTGCCTCCTCCAGCCGCCGGGCGGCGCGGCCGGTCGGCGCGCAGAGCGCGACCGAGACGTCGGCACGGCGCGCCTCGGCGACGATCGCCCGCGTGCAGGCGGTCTTGCCGACGCCGGGACCGCCGGTGAGCACCGAGATCCGCGCGTCGAAGGCGCCGCGCACCGCCGCCCACTGCTCGTCGGTGAGCTCCCCCTCGCCGTCGACCGAGGGCGGGGTCTCGCCCGGATCGTGGTCGAGGTGGGCCGGCGCAGCAGCCCGCGCCGCCAGCGTCGCGGCGACGGCGAGCTCGCTGGCGTGGGTCGGCTCGCGGTAGGCGCGGCCCCGATCGAGAACGACTCCACGCGCCCGCGCCACCACCTCGGGGTCGGGCCGCAGGCCAAGCAACCTGGCCGTGCGCCGGTTGAGCTCGTCCACGGGCAGGAAGGTGTTGCCCTGCTGCTCGGCCTCGGCCAGGGCGAAGAGCGCGGCCGCCTGCGCACGCCGGTTGGAATCCGGCGGCACGTCGGCGGCGAGGGCGACCTTGTCGGCGCGGGCGAAGCCGACCCCGGCGACCTCGGTCAGCCGGTAGGGGTCCTCGTGCAAGACCGCCAGCGCGCGCTCTCCGAAGCGGGCATGGATCGGCGCCGCCAGGTGCGCCAGCCCGTGCGGGGCAAGCTGCACGTGCAGATCGCGGATCGCGCGCGAGGCGTGCCACGACTCGGCCGCCGCAACTGCCTGCTCGTCGCTGACCCCGCGCAGGGCAGCGAAGACGCTGGCCGGATCGGCGGCGATAGCGCCGAGCACGCCCTCGCCGTGCTCGTCGACGAGGCGCTCGGCCCGGGCCGGGCCGATGTGGCGCAAGCTGGTCAAGTAGGCGATCCGACCCTCGCGATCGGCTGGATCGAGTGGCACGGCGCCGCGCGCGCGGAGCTGCCGCCCGTAGCGCGAGTGCTCCTGCCAGTCGCCGCTGATCTCGGCCCGGTCGCCGGCGCCGAGGTGGGCGACCGGACCGACCAGGGCAAACTCCTCGCCGGCCTCCTGCTCCTGCACCTCGAGCACCGCGTAGCCGTCGTCCTCAGCGCGAAAGATCACCGCCAAGACCTCGACCGTGCCGCTGAAGGCAGGCGCGTCGGCATCGAACAGGGCCGCGGTGTCGTTCACACGCCAAAGCTAGCCGCAGGCGAGGCGGTTCGTCGCTCGGCCGCAAAGTCTCCTAGGCACCTTGCTTTGAAATCCAAAGTACGTCAAGATGGCATCAACCGGCCCAACCGGGGCCGCAGAAGCTGGGAGGAACCAGGATGGGCACCTACACGGTGAAGAAGATCAACGAGATGGAGGCCGTTTTCGGCGGCGGCTTCAAGCGCGCCCGGGCCGAGCTCGGGGTCGAGTCGTTCGGCATGCAGATCATCGACATGCCGGCCGGCTACGACGGCTACCCCGAGCACGACCACGCCCAGGACGGCCAGGAGGAGGTCTACGTGACGCTGCGTGGAGATGGCGAGCTCGAGATCGAAGGCGAGCGCCACCCGCTCGACACCGACCACGTCACCCGGGTCGGCCCCGGCGTCACGCGCAAGGTCTGGCCCGGCGAGAACGGGATCCGCATACTCGTGCTCGGCGGCAAGGTCGGCGCCGTCTACGAGCCACCCGACGTCACGAAGCTGGGCGAGCCGGACCCGATGGCAAGCTGAAATCCGCCGATGGGCCTGAACCGGCCCCTGCGTCACGTTTCAGGCCCATCGGCGGATTTGGGGTCGTACCCGGGGCAGCTGAGGACCGGCACCCGCGGGTAGCGCGGGTAGGCCGGATCCTCGCGAGAGCGCAGGCAGAGGCTGAAGACCGAACCCCGCGTGTTGGGGACGAGCTGCTGCTGCGCGCAGCTGTCGCACAGACCGTTGCCGGTAGACGCCACGCCGCTACGCTACAGCGCCAAGGTTCCTTGTCGATTCGTTTGCCGAATTTGCCTTTAGCGTCAATCCGGTTAAGGTTGTTTGCAACAAAACAGACCGGTACGCGACTCAGGGAGTGCCCAGATGAGTCTTGACGTCTACCTTCGCGGCAAGCGGGTCGGCGGGCTGTTCCAGTCAGGCGAGCACAATTACAGCTTTGCCTACACGCCCGAGGCGGTAGAGGAGGGCGGCGCCGGCGAGGTCCTGCTCAGCCACTCGTTGCCACTACGCGCCGAGCCCTTCGGCCCCGACGTCACCCGCTCCTACATCGAGGGGCTGCTGCCGCAGGGCGAGCACCGTGTCGCGATCGCCGCCGAGCTCGGCCTCGATCCCGACGATGGATTCGGCTTGATCGCCGCACTGGGCCGCGATTGCCTCGGTGCGGTCGTCTTCACCGAGCAGGGCGAGGAGCCCGCACCGCCGCCAAGTCGGGAGGCAATCGAGTGGCTCAGCGAGGAGGAATTCAGCGAAGTGCTGACGCCGCAGCCCAAGCGGCTGTTCGATCCCGAGCACGAACACCGGATGCGCTTCACGCTGCCCGGCGAGCGCCACAAGCTCGCCCTGGTCTTCGACCCGGAGACCAACTACTGGGCCTGGCCGCAGCCGGGTATGCCCAGCACCCACATCGTCAAGCCGGAAATCGCCGGGAAACCGGGCATCGTCACCAACGAGATGGCCTGCACCCTCGCCTATCGCGACCTGGGGCTGCCGGTCGCCCACACGATGGTCGCCCACCACGGCGAGCGGCTCTTCCTGGTCAGCAAGCGCTTTGACCGCTGGGGAGACGGGCCAGGCGCCGAACGCCTGCACCAGGAGAGCTTTGCCCAAGCCCTCGGCATCACCCCCAACAGCGGCGAGCGCTGCGGCGAGACCCCCGACCTGCGCGAAGCTTGCGGCCTGCTACGGGCGATCGGCGAGGGCGAGGCACGACACGCCCTGGCCAAGGCGGTCTTCTGCGATCTCGGGGTCGGCGACTGCACCGCCCGCGCCGCCAACGCGGCCTTGCTCTTCGTCGATGAGGGGCCGATCCTCGCTCCCTTCTTCGGCAACGTGGCGACCGAGGTCTACGGCGCGAAACGACGCCGCGTGCCGGTGCTCGGCGCGCCCCCGGCGCCGCTGCTGGTCGACATCTACCGGACGGCGGTCGAATGCGGGCTCGATTTCGAGGCGGCGTTGATGGAGGCGATCAGGACGATGGCGGCGATCTGCACCGGGCTCAACAAGGCGCTCAACCTTGCCCAAGAAGAGGGTTGGCACTCACGCGTGGTTGAGGAAGTGCTGCAGGTCGCGATCGAGCGCGGCGCCGGCTTCAAAGACGAAATCGTCTACCTGGAGCCGCCTAGCGCGTAGCGGCCTGAGCCGCTCAGGCGCGCACAGCGACGACGGCGATGTAGGCGCCGTAGAGGACGAACCACGTAAGCACCGCGGGCAGTCCGAAGCGACCGCGCCGGTGCAGCACCTCGTAAGCGAGGAAACCGCCGGCGAGGCCGAGCACAACCGAGAGCGCGGCGTTGGCGCTCAGCGCCCAATCGGTGAAGAGCAGGCCGATGCCAAACGGAATCGTCGACTGAAAGACCATCGCGCCGGTGATGTTGCCGAGCGCGAGCGAGTCCTTGCCCTCGCGCACCCAAAAGAAGCTGTTGACCTTCTCCGGCAGCTCGGTCGCGAGCGGGGCGAGGATCAGGGCGAGGACGACGGCCTCGACGCCGAGGTCGCCGGCGATGTTGAGCAACTCCTCGACGAAGAGGTGGGCGCCGCCGACCATCGCGCCGAGGCCAACCAACAGCTGCAGGACGGAGAGCAGGACGCTCGGGTTCATCCGGTGCTCGGGCCGGCGCTCGAAGACGAGTGGGTCGAGCGTCGCGTGATCCTGCACGTCCCCCCCTTTACCCAGGGTGCGGGCGATGTAGAGCGGGTAGGCGATCAGGGCAAGGGCCCCGATCGGGTAGCGAACGGCCGCCGGCGCGCCCCAGGCAAGCGCCAGCGAGAGAGCGAAGAAGGCGAGGAAGAAGAGGAGGTCGCGCTCCAGGGTCGGGCCATGCGCATTCAGGCGCAGTCCCTGGCTACGACGCTCGCGGTAGAGGTAGGCGAAGAGCCCAACCAGGCCCATCGCCAGGGTGCCGAGCAGGAAGGGGGCGCCGACGATCGCCCCGATCGCGACTTCGTCGGCGCCCTCCTTGGCGCCGATCAGGGCGACGATCGCGATCAGCGTCTCCGGCATCGCCGTGCCGACCGCGGCGAGCACGCTGCCGACCGCGCCTTCGCCCAGCGCCAGGCGGTGGCCGAGCCACTCGACCGCGTTGGTGAAGAGCAACGCGCCGGCGAGGATGACGGCGAAGCTGAGGACCAGCAGGACGACGCTCACTGCCGCCGGCGCCCTTGCCTAGCGGCCCGAGCCGCCGGCGGCCTCGCCCAGCCGTTCGAACAGTTCGCTCAGGTCTTCGCCGCCTTCTTCCCCCTGCAGCAAGCCGAGCAGTTCGATCGGGTTGATGCCGAGCTTGATGAACAGCCTGCTCAGCGGTTTGGCGTTTTCCGGGGCGGAGACCTTCTGGTCTTCGTTGACCCCGGTCAGCTTCAGCTCGAGGTCGACCTCGACGCTGCGCGGACCCCTGCCGCCGTTTTCCGGTTCGATCGTGAGCTGGGCCGAGATCTGCCGGACGATGTCGTCGTCGCCGACGTAGACGTCGACGTGGGCGGCCTTGACCGCGCTGCCGACCTCGTCCTTGGCCGTTTCGATTTCGTCACTCGGCGGGAGCGGACCGGCCGCGGCCAGCTGGGCGCGGCAGGCGGGGCTTTCGGCCACTTCGACCAGCGCGTCGATCGCGCCCGAGACATCGAGGTCCCCGCTGACCTTGGTCGTGCTTGTACCGCCGACGTCGGCGCCGCCTTCGTTCTTGCCCTCTGCGAGGAAGTCGGCGACGGCGAGCTGGCCGAGCTCTTCCTGGCAGCCGGCGGCCCCGGCGGCGCCCGTTTCGGCGCCGGCTTCGCGCTGCGTCTGCTTCAGCGTCGATTCGACAAAGGCGAAGGTGGTTGGGTCGACTTCGTACTCGACCCCTTCGTAGTTGACGTAGGCGCTGTTGGGCAGCAGCGTCAGGCCGCCATCGAAATCGATCCTCTTGCCGTTGTAGTTGCCGTTTGCCTTCGCCGTCATTTCAAGCTGCGGCAGGCTGGCCCTGCCTTCGCCCTGGAAGGGACCCGAGAGGCTGACGGCGAGCCTGCCGCCTTCCCTGCCTTTCGCGTTGAGATTCAGCGTCAGATCGAGCTTGCCGCTCTCGATCCCCTGCAGGGTCGCTTCTTCAAGCAACGCCTGTGGACTCTCGCCGCCCTTGTCGCTGCCACCGCCGCCGCAGGCAGCAAGGGTGAGGCTGGCGACAGCCAGGACGGCGAAGGCGGCGAAGAGGCGGACTCGAGTCACGGCGGGATCGTAAGGGTAGCGTCGGTCTCTCAGCGGTTCTTAAGTTTCGGCGGGGTGCTCTCGGTCAGGTTCAGCGCCAGGGGAAAGAGGAAGGCGCCGAGGAAGATCAGGATTATCCCGGTCGCGACCAGCCAGCGTGAGCCGCTGAGGTGACCGAGGATGGCGGTGGCAAAGCCGATCAGGACGAGGGCGATGTAGGGGCCGGCGCTGTGCGGGAGCAGCGTCGCGAGCGAGAGGAGGAAGCCGGGGTCGAGCATCGGCGCGGATTATCATCGGCCCGATGGCCGATGCGCAGACACCCGCCTCGGTGGCGGAGGCAAAGCAGGCCCTGGCCGCCGCCGACTACCTCGCCGACGAGTCGGCCGCGCTCGTCTCCTTCCTCGCCCAACGCCTGGGCAAGCCGGTCCTGGTCGAGGGACCGGCCGGGGTCGGCAAGACCGAGCTGGCCAAGGCGCTCGCCCGCGCCGGCGGCCGCGAGCTGATCCGCCTGCAGTGCTACGAGGGTCTTGACGAGGCGAAGGCGCTGTACGAGTGGAACTACCGCAAGCAGCTGCTGCGAATCCAGGCCGGCGGCGAGGCCGGCTGGGAGGACGTGCACGACGACATCTTCTCGGCAGAATTCCTGCTCGAGCGGCCGTTGATGCAGGCGATCGCCAGCTCCGATCCGGTCGTCCTCCTGATCGACGAGATCGACAAGACCGACCAGGAGTTCGAGGCGATGCTGCTCGAGCTGCTCTCCGACTTCCAGATCACGATCCCCGAGCTGGGCCAGGTCGCGGCCAGCTCGATGCCGATCGTCGTCCTCACGTCGAACAACTCGCGCGAGCTGACCGAGGCATTGAAGCGGCGCTGCCTCTACCTCTGGCTCGACTACCCCGAGCTCGAGCGCGAGATGGAGATCGTCCGCCTGCACGCACCCGATTTGCCCGAGACGCTCGCCCGCAGGCTGGTCGAGGTGGTGCGGATGGTGCGCGAGCTCGACCTGAAGAAGCCACCCTCGATCGCCGAGACGATCGACTGGGCGCGGACGCTGCTCTTGATGGGCGCCGAGGACATCGACCGCGAGACCTTCGAGCAGTCGATGTCGATCATCGTCAAGCACCGCACCGACATCGACCTGGTCGCCGAGCGAGTGGGGATGAAGCTTGCCGAGCCCGTACGGCCCCAGAGCTGAGTCCGGCCCACCCGGTCTGGCGGCGAAGCTGCTCGGCTTCTGCGAGGAGCTGCGCGGCGAGGGGGTCGCGGTCGGGACCTCGGAGATCCTCGACGCCTTTGCCGCGCTCGAGCAGGTGCCGTGGGCGTCGCAGGACGACTTCCGCGAGGCGCTGGCGGCGACCATCGCCAAGTCGCAGGAGGACCGGCGCGTGTTCGAGCTGCTGTTCGAGCGCTGGTTCTTCCGCGCCGCCGAGGCGGAGGCGATCGAGCGCGGCGTCGGCGAGGAGGGCGAGCGGCACGAGGGCGGCGAGCGGCTCGACATCGAAGAGCTGCGCGAGCAGATCCGGCAGGCGATCGTCGCCGGCAACGACGGCGAGATGCGCGACCTGGCGCGGCTCGCGATCGCCGCCTTCGGCCGCCAGGGCGAGGGCTCGGGCGTGGTCGGCGTCGACGTGCAGCGGATCAGGCGCACGCTGGAGCTCTCGGCCGGAACGCAGCCGCGGGCCGAGGACGGAGCCGCCGCGCTGCCGCCGATCGACCGCGAGCAGCTCAACCGCTTCGAGCGCCACCTGCGGCGCGAGCTCGAACGCGAGCTGATCGAGCGCACCGAAACGCTGCCGCCCTCGCGGCCGCTGGCCGAGCTCGACCGGGCGCTGCCGACCAGCCCGACCCAGGACCTGGCGGCGGTGCACCGCGCCGTCTCGCAGATGAAGCGCCGGCTGGCGACGCTGGGACACGAGCAGCGCGGGCGGCGCAAGGCGCAGACGGTCGACGTGCGGCGGACGATGCGCGCCTCGCTGGAGACGGGCGGCGTGCCGATGCACCTGCGCTACCGACCGAAACGGCCGCGGCGGCCGGAGATCTACGTCCTCTGCGACGTCTCGACCAGCGTCACCTCGGCCAGCGTCTTCTTCCTCTCCGTGCTGCACGCGCTGCACGACTCGTTCCGCAAACTGCGCAGCTTCGTCTTCATCGAGCGCATCTCCGAGGTGACCGAGGTCTTCGAGCACGAGCGCGACTTCACCGAGATCGCCCGCCGCATCTCCAGCGAGGGCGGCGTCGCCGATGTCTCCGGCTACACCGATTACGGCCGCGTCTGGCTCGAGTTCCTGACCGAGATCTCCGACGATCTCGACCCGCGCTCGACCGTGATCGTGCTCGGCGACGCCCGCACCAACGGCCGCGAGCCCCACGCCGAGGTCTTCGCCCAGATCGCCGAGCGCGCCGGCCGCCTCTTCTGGCTCAACCCCGAGCCGAAGCTGTACTGGAACTACGGAGACTCGGTGATGGCCGCCTACGAGCGCCACTGCGACGGCGCCTTCGAGTGCTGGACCACCCGCCACCTGGAGAACTTCGTCAACGTGGTGGCCGGCGGCGTCCCGGCGGCGGACTGATTAGGACTCCGGCGCCGAGGAAGACTCCCCCGGCGCCGTCAGATCCTCGTCGGAGTGCTCGGGCCTTCGGCTGTGGCGACGATCCAGACCATCGATCACGTTGAGCAAGGTGAACCCAACTACAAGCGCCACTACCACCGTAGCCTGGGAAGCTGCCCCAGAGCCTTGAAAGAACAGACCTCCCAACCCCAAAATGCAAGCAGAGGCCAGGAGTGAAATGTAAAAGCCGCGCGTGATCTCCAGCATCGCAATCACCTCACCCACAGATCGTAACACAGACAAAGAACTCCAAAGAGTCCGCCCCAGAACCCTTGCCGCAGGGCGGTTGCCTCCATTTCCTTGCGCGACCGTCTCGTAAGCATTCCGACAGCCGAGCCGGCAAACCCAAGGACGACGATCCCGCTGGCAATCGATGTCGCCGCAAGTTCCAGCAAGGATGTGGCTGAATCGACCTCGGCAATTGAGGGCATGCGACCACCGTGACCGATCGAGTCGCGCGCGTGGCGCGCAGATCCAAAAGGTTGCGTGCCGGCTTTGTGTCAAGACACGCGCAGCAAGGCGGTTCCGCGGAACACGGGGTTCCGGTTGGTCCCATCGGTTCCGCCGATGCATCAGGGATCATCGGGGCAACATCGCGAAGGGAGAGAAGTGATGGAGTCCTCGTCCTACACAGCGCCGACGCCGCCGTCCTACCCGGTCACGTTCTCGGTTGACTATCCGGATCGGGCGCTCAACCGGCTGACGACCTTTTTTCGCATCTTCATGGTGATACCGATCGCGATCCTCGTCGCGTTGCTGCCCGGCGGCGCGGTTGGCACCTACGGCTCCTATGCCGCGGGGGCCGGCAGCCTCGTCGTCTTCCCGGTTGTGCTGATGCTGTTGTTCAGAAAGAAATACCCGCGCTGGTGGTTCGACTGGAACCTCGAACTGCTGCGCTTCGGCAACCGGATCGGCGTTTACGTCGCACTGATGGACGACGAATACCCGTCGACCGACGAGATGCAGGCGGTGCACCTCGACTTTCCATACCCCGATGCCGAGCGACTTTCGCGGGGCCTGCCGCTGGTCAAGTGGTTCCTCGCGATCCCCCACTACATCGTGCTCTTCTTCCTCTACATAGCTGCATTCTTCGTCGTCATCTTCGCCTGGTTCGCGGTCCTCTTCACCGGCCGCTACCCGCGTGGCGCCTTCACCTTCGTCGAGGGCGTGTACCGCTGGTACAACCGCGTCTATGGCTACGCGATCGCCCTCGTCACCGACGAGTACCCGCCGTTCCGGTTGAAGGCGTAAGGGCACGCGCACTAAGAGTCAAAGATCGGATCAGGCGGCAAGCGCAGGGGCCAGGTCGTCAGCCGAGGCCTCAAGGCGCTGTTCGGCGGCGGTCGTCGCAGGAATCGTGACGGTGATTCGGCCATCACGTTCTGCTAACCATTTCGCGTTGACGACGGTGATGCCGATGATTTCGTCGGCGTCATTGAACATCACCGCGTGCCCCTCGAGGGTGGGCATCGTTTTCCTGGCCGGCACCGGTCTGCCCTTGTGCATGTAGAGGACGTCAGCCTCGGTGTCAAATACCACATCGTCGAACTCGTGGCCTCCGACCCTAACGATCATCGCTCCTGCCCCAGCCGTGGATCTACGACTTGCGAAAAGGCCGTGACCACCCTGTCGAACCCTCCGGCGAATTCCAACACAACGCGAATCCAGCAGTCCGGGCCACCTCGTTTGAACAGCCGCTCCCGACCCGGCTTGACGTCAGGTTCCCGATACGCGGGCTGTTCGATGGTCAACACAACGTCCGTGAGATATCCGGCCAAATGCGGATGGCGCTGCAATACATGGTCCCAGGCTTCGCCGCTGAGCTCAACGCAGCGCCCATCGGCGCCTCTGACAAGGAGTATCACAAGCAGCGACGCTAGGCCGCGCCGGCGCGCACGTGGTGCGCGGATTCAAAAAGTTGTGCGGCGCCTTTGTGTCAAGGCATGCACAGCAAAGGCGGTTCCGCGGGGCCTAGCGAGCGGGGGCGAGGCGGGCGGCGGTGGTCGCGGCGGCCAAGAGGCCAAGGCCGACGATCACGGCGGCGAGCCAGACGAGCAGGCCGAGGCCCGGAATCAGGGCGGCGGCGCGGAGGATCGCGAAGCCGGCGAAGAAGGCGACGAAGCGGCCGCTCGGGGGCTTGACCAGGACGCGGCCGAGGGTCCAGGCGGTCGTCACGTAGGCAACCGCGGCGAGCGGCAGCCAGGCGAGCAGGAGCGCCAGCGCAAGCGGCAGGCCGAGCAGCGTGACCGCGGCGAGCAGGCCGAGCAGCGGCAGGGCGACGAAGATACCGACGCCGAGCCAGACCGCGGTCCAGAACCGCGCCACCGCCTGGGCGACGATCGCATCGGCGGCGCGGGGCGCCAACAAGAGCAGGAGGACGCCGAGGATCGCGGCCGAGACCGTCATCGCCAGCCACAGGGCAAAGGCCCCGAGCAGCAGGGCAAGCGCGGAGATGTCGCTCCACTCGAGCTTTTCGACCTTGCCGCCGACCCGGGCACCCCGCGCCACCCGCGGTGGCTCGTCTGCATAGATCAGGTCGCCGCCCACCCGGGCGCGGGGCAGCAGGTAGGCGCGGGCGGCAAGCGTGACCACGTCGCCGCTGACCCGACCGCGAATCACCGCTTTGCCCTCGACCAGGACGACGTCACCGTGAACGCGGCCACGGATGAAGGCATCGCCTTCGACGATGTAGACGCCCTGGCTGAGTTCGCCGTGCTCGATCTCGACATCGCCGTTGATGACGACGATCGCGTCGTCGTCAGCTTCGCCGTTCAGCGATCTTGCCCCGGCGGGCTGGGCGAGCAAGAGCAGCGCCAGGAGCGCCAGAGCAATCAATGGAAAGCGCCGCACCGATCGTTAGCGTAGCCGTGTCAGCCGAACAGCGCGAACAGCGCGGACCCGTGCCGGCTAGCGCGGCGCCCAGGCGTCAGGCGAGGCGGCAAGGTCCTCGACCAAGGTGGGCAGCTCGCCGTCGACCAGGTCGGCCAGGGTGACGTGCTCGAGCACCGCCCGCAAGTTGGCGCGGACGGCGATCCAGACCTCCTGCAGGTGCTCGGCGTGTCCGCGGTACTCGATCGACTCCGGCGGTGCCGACTGCACATGCGCAATCGGCCCCTCCACCGCCCGCACCACATCGGCAATGGTCACCGTATCGGCCGGCTTCGCCAGCCAGTACCCACCTTTGGCGCCGCGGCGCGCCCTGACGATCCCGTGGTGCTTCAGCTCCAGCAGAATGTGCTCGAGAAACTGCAGCGGAATGTCCTGAGCCTCCGCCAGCTTCTCCCCCTTGACGGGCCCCTCCTTGGCCGCGGCGAGCTCAGCCGCGGCCCGCACCGCATAATCAACCTTCGCAGAGACGCGCATATCTCAACCGTATCTCCCGCAACCGCTCATCCCGTCGTCTCCGTAGCCAACTCCCCCGCCCGCTCAGCCGACGAACCCTCCTCCCCGCCCTGGCCTTCGCGTTCCCGCCGCCTGTGCAGGATCCGCGGCGCGGCGAGGATCGCGCCGAGCCCGATCGCGGCCACCGCGGCGGCGATCGGCCAGACGACCGGATCGCCCTTCTGGATCGTGACGATGCCGGAGCCGACCAAGACGACGCCGAGCGCGGTGCGGATAAAACCCTGTGGCGCCTTGCCGGAGAGGGCCGCGCCGGCGATCACGCCGGGGATCGAGCCGAGCAGGATGTTGCCGGCAAGGACGAAGTCGACGTTGCCGCCGACCCAGTGGGCAAGGCCGGCCGCCCAAAGCAGGACGGCGGCGTGGAAGACGTCAGTGCCGACGACTTTCCGTGGCGCCAAGCGGTAGACCGCGATCAGCAGGATCGCGATCACGGTGCCGGAGCCGGCCGAGGTGATGCCGATGACGAAACCGGTGGTGGCGCCGATCACGACCGCGGCGACTTTGTGGCGTCGCTCGACCTCGAAGCGATCGCGCTCGTCGACCAGGTTGCGCAGGATCAGCGCCCGGGCGAGGGTGATCACACCGACCATCAGCAGCGTGCCGCCGAGCACCGCGTAGACCAGCGAGTCGAGCCTTGCTTCGCCGACGTGGCGCTCGATCAGCGAGACCAGCGCCACCCCGCCGACGGCGGCCGGCACGCTGCCCAGCGCCAGCCACTTGACCAGGTCCATGTTGACCGTCTTCATCCGCAGGTGGCGCCAACCGCCGACCGTCTTGGTCACAGCGGAGTAGAAGATGTCGGTGCCGATCGCCGTGGTCGGCTGGATGCCGAAGATGAGGATCAAGAGCGGCGTCATCAGCGAGCCGCCGCCCATCCCGGTCATCCCGACGAGGATGCCGATCCCGAGTCCGAAAAAGATGATGGTTGGGTCCATTTTGAGACCGCGCCAACTGGTTATCGACTTTCTTGACCTGCTTAGTCAGAAGCGCGGAGTGCGCCAGGATAGCAGCGTGAACGCGGAAACTGGGAGATTCGTCGCGGAGCGCCCGTCGCCTGCTGCCGGGGCGGCGCTCGCGATCCGCGGCCTGACCCACCGTTTCGGCGAGCTGACCGCGATCGCCGGGCTCGACCTCGAAGCGCCGGCCGGCGGCGTGCTCGCCCTGGTCGGCCCCTCGGGCTGCGGCAAGTCGACCCTGCTCGAGCTGGTCGCCGGCCTGCGCGAGCCGAGCGAGGGCTCGATCGAGGTCGGCGGCGCGGGCGGCGCCGAGGCGCGCCTCGCCCACTGCGCCTTCATGCCACAGCGCGACATGCTGCTGCCCTGGCTGAGCGCGGTCGACAACGCGGCGCTCGCCCTGCGCAACCGCGGCGTGCGGCGGGGCGCGGCGCGGGAGGAGTCGGGGCGGCTGTTCGAGCGCTTCGGCCTCGCCGGCTTCGAGCGCACGCGCCCGGCCGAGCTCTCCGGCGGGATGCGCCAGCGGGTCGCCTTCCTGCGCACGCTCGTCGCCGGCAAGCCGCTGCTGGCGCTCGACGAGCCCTTCGCCTCGCTCGACGCGAT
>Ga0210115_1000092_pt1 | contig 21129 bp, 26 predicted proteins | sample MayberryNW_TuleB_2_FD_185526 | JGI IMG/M metagenome (GOLD analysis project Ga0210115, IMG submission 185526) | Wetland microbial communities from San Francisco Bay, California, USA, that impact long-term carbon sequestration - MayberryNW_TuleB_D2... | ecosystem: Environmental > Aquatic > Marine... | reverse complement strand
GGCGTGACCGAGGTCTTGAAGACGAAGCCGAACGTCGGGATCCCGCTCGCCGTGATCCGCGACACGGACTCGAGCGGCGGCCACCGAACGCTCAGCGAGCGCGCGCTCTGCTCGGGGTCGTCGTAGGTGATCGTCGCCGCCGGAAGCCGGATCGTCGTACGCTCGCCCCGCCCGGTCTCCGCCTCGCCCGCCGCGCTCTGCAGCACCTCCGGAATGCAGGCGATGAGGAGGCAGCGGAGCGTGTACTCGTAGCGGAAGCGGGTGAGCCGGCCGAAGTCCTCCGTCATGCGTCGCTCGCGCAGGACCTCGTACGGCTCGAAGTCGGTCTCCACCGCGACCTCGTCGGGGTCGATCGCGTCCCCGTCAACGACGACGTCGAGGCGGGCGACCACGGGCTCGGCGAACAGGTGCGTGCTCGGCGTGATCGTCGTCTTCGTCGTCACCGTCCGCGGCGGGGCGGCCGCGTCGCCCCCTCCCCCACCCGCGCAGCCGGCCACGATCAGGGCGAGCGCTCCGAGCACGCAGATCCGGAGCGCCCTCACGCGCGCCCCCGCGTAAAGAGCCGCTGGTCCGCCCAGCCGAGGAACGAGAGCACGATGTCGCGGTGGTCGTGCGAGGAGACGAGGACCGGGTCGAGGTCGAGCGCGCGGAGCTCGAAGAGCAGGCTGCCGAGGCGTTCCTCGTTCGCGCGTCGCCGCGCAGCCGCGTCCGAGCCCGGGATCCGCACGAGCTCGACCCGTCCGCTCGCCGGGTCGGCGAGCGGAACGACTGCGCCGCCGACGTCCGGGAAGCTCTGCTCCCAGACCGGGTCCTGGACGACGACGGGCACGATCTCCCAGCGTCGCTCGAGCGCCCACAGCCACTCGTCCTTGGTCGGCTGCTCGAGGAAGTCGGAAACGACGAACACGAACGTCCCGGCGGGCAGGTCACGCCGCTGCTCGGTCAGATACTGGAGGCCGCGCGCGAGCGTGTCCTCGGGCGCGCCGAACGGGCGCTCGAGATCGGCGCGCTCGAGCGCGTGGGAGCTGCGTGGCGGGCTCCAGTGCATCTCCCCCTCCCCCTCGTCGAGGTAGCCGAGCAGGCCGCGGGCGGCGACGGCGCTCGCACCGATGACGTCCGTCGCCTGCCTGATCGCCTCGGGCTTGCAGAGCCAGGGCAGCTCGGGCGCGAAGATCGACATCGAGGGACGCCTGTCGCAGAGGACGACGACGCGCGGCGCCTCCTCCGCGAAGTGCTCGCGGACGACGAACTCCTCGCTCCCGCGCGCGAGCGAGAGCCGCGCGGAGGCGTGCCAGTCGATCTTGTCCACGTCGTCGCCGGGCTCGTACGGCCGGGAGCTGGCGACGTCCGAGCCGAGCCCTCGGCGCATGCTGTGCAGCCCCCCGAAGGGAAGCCCCAGCACGCGGCGGCGCGGGATGAGCGGGAAGGTGGCGGTCAACTGGCCGCTGCGACCGCATGCTCCAGCTCCTCCCCCGGTCTGGGGGCGATCTCCGCGCAGTGCGCGCGCAAGCGCTCCGCCGCCTCGCTCCAGCCTATCTCGCGCGCAGTGGCGACGAAGCTGGGGGTGAAGACGATTCGGTGCATCACGACGGGCAGGAAGGAGCGCTCGACGTCGACCGGGGTCACGAACTCCCGCCCTTCGAGCAGCGCCCAGGCGCGGGCGGCGCGCTCGAGGGCGAGCGAGCCGCGGACAGAGGCACCGATCGCGACGCCGTCCGCCTCTCGCGTCGCGCGCACGAGGCGGATCACCCAGCGCCGGAGCACCGGGTCGATGTACACGTCGTGCACCGCGTCCCGGAGCGCGCGTACCTCGGCGAGCGAGAGCACGGGCCGCAAAGAGGCGAGCGGGTGTGCGCGCAGCTGGCCCTCGACGATCGCCAGCTCCTCCTCCTCGCCCGGGTAGCCGAGCGCCGTTCGCAGGAAGAAGCGGTCGAGCTGGGCCTCCGGGAGCGGGAAAGTGCCCTCCTGCTCGATCGGGTTCTCGGTCGCGAGCACGAGGAAGGGGTCGGGGAGCTCGCGGGTGACCCCGTCGATCGTCACCTGCTGCTCGGCCATCGCCTCGAGCAGCGCCGACTGCGTCTTCGGCATCGCCCGGTTGATCTCGTCGACGAGGACGACGTTCGCGAACACAGGCCCGGCCCGGAACTCGAAGTCGCGCTCGCGTTGGTCGAAGACGCTGAGGCCGGTGACGTCGGTCGGCTGCAGGTCGGGGGTGCACTGCACGCGCTGGTTCGTCGCCCCCTCGATCGAGCCCGCGATCGCGCGCGCGAGCACCGTCTTCGCCGTCCCCGGGACGTCCTCGAGCAGCACGTGGCCCCCGCAGAGGAGAGCCGAGAGTACGAGCTTGATCTCCTCCCGCTTCCCGTAGACGACCGTCTCGATGTTCGCGAGTAGGCGGGCGGCGAGCTGGGGCGGCGAGCTCTGACCCGGCGCGCTGTACTCCGCGGAGCCGGTCATGTGCGCACCACCCGGCTCGGGCCGCTCACGTAGCAGGGCCGTGCCTGGTCAGGTGGCACGACCGCGCGCAGAAGGGTTCCTCTCGGCACCGCGAGCGCGAACGTCGCCTGGCTGCCGCTCAGAACCCCCGAAAGCTTCAACGAGTCGTTCAGGCGGACCCGGCGCACGGTCTGCCAGCGTCCGCTCGCCCGTCGCTGTACGAGGACCGTCTTCCTCCAGAAGCTCTTCCGCGCGGTCACGGTGATGACGAAGCCTCGTCCCGCGCGCTCGCGCTCGAGGACGACGTTCGGCCGCTGGCGCACGGTCACCTCGGCGCTCCGTCGATCGCGGAACACGGCCCGGAACGTCGAGGTGATGACGAGGCCGGTGGAGATCGACCACCCGCCTCCGGCGTTGGCGTGCGTCTCGACGAGAGTCTGGAACGTGGGCACACCGCACTCCTTCTGCTCGATCCGGACGATGTCGCCTGCCCGCGCGCCCGAAGCCGCGCCGAAGAGCTCGAAGGGCTTCGCCCAGGAGATCGTCGTCGGCCGGGCGAACAGGGTGACCGACGCCTGCTCGGCCCCACCCGCGGCAACTCCCGTGACGAGCGCGGCTGCGCCGAGAGCGCCGAGTGCCGCGAGTCCGAGCCGAGCCCCCCTTGCTCGGCGCGTCGATCCAGCTCCAGCTCCCTGCATCGGACCTCCCTCTCAGAAGCAGTCGCGGGCCGTGAACAGGCGTGCGCGGCCCGAGTCCTGGACCTCGGTGTAGACGAGCGGCTTGCCTCCCGGTGTGCGAACGGCGATCTCGGCCGTGCGCAGCCGGGCGACGGCGACCAGCAGGCTACGGTCGCGCGTCGGCTTCAGCGCGACGGGCCGGGCGAAGTCGGCGCGCACGCGGACGAGCACCGTCCTCGGCGCGTAGCACTTGATCTGGTCGTAGGTCTGATAGGACGGCGCGACACCGCCTCGCAGGCGTCGCGTCGTGAGCTCCACCCGCGCGCGCATCGGTTTGCAGCGTCGCGCTGCGATACCGAGCGACCCCGGCGGGAACGAGCGCGGCGGCGGGTAGCCGGCGACCGCGGCCGCGAGCGCCGGCGGCGCGTTCTCGACGGAGGGGTCATTCCCGCTCGAGACGATCGCCTGCGCCAGTGAGGTCAGCCTCCGGCCCTTCCGCAGGCCGGAGCTGGCGGAGACCTCGATCGTCCGCGCACCGCGCGTCTTCATCGTCGTGCACGAGTACGTCCGGTCGAGGATGCTCGCCGGCGCCGCCGACCCCGACGCGGCGACGAGCGTCGCGCCCACCGCGGTGGCGAGGAGGACCCCGCACGCGACCAACATCCCGGCCCTCATGCCCGTACGACCTTGCTGAAGCTCCGGACGTAGCACGGCCTCGCCTCTGCGAACGGGAGCACCGCCCGGAGCACTGCCCCCTTCGGGACCGCGAGCCGGAACCGCGCCTCCGACGCGCTCACGAGGCCCGTGCTCTTCACGGAGTCGGTGAGCCTCATCTTGCGCACCGTGCGCCAGGCACCCCCGGTGCGGCGCTGGATCTCGACCGTCTTCCTCCAGAGGCTCCTCTTGGAGATGGCCGTCACGACGAACCCTCGCCCGGCGCGCTCCCGGGCGAGCAGTACGCTCGCGGCCTGGCGGATCGTCACCGGTGCGCTCGTGGAGCTTCGCCAGCGCGCTCGGAACGTGGACGTGACCGCGGTGCCGACGGGCAGCTCCCAGCCCCCGCCGGCGTTGACGTGGGCCTCGGCGTACGTACTGAAGGCCGAGCTGCCGCACTCCCGCACCTGCACGGTGACGACGTCCTGCGGGCCTGCGCCCCGGGCAGCACCGAAGACGGTCGCGGGCTGAGCCCAGGCGACGACGGCGGGGCGGGCGAAGATTGTCAGCCGCGCCTGGACGTCGGACGGACGTGCCTCCGTCGTCGCGAGGAACGCGGACAGCGCGACCAGAGCGGCGAGCGTCACTCGTGTCATCGGTCCTCCATCTCAGTCCGGGAAGCAGGTCGGTGACGTGTACAGGAGCGACTTGCCGGACTGGAGCACCTGCGCGTACACGAGCGGCCTGCCCGACTGGGTCCGCGCGACCAGCGTCGCCTCGCGAACCGGGACCGTCGTTCGGAGGACGCTGCGGAAGCTCGACAGTCGCGCGGCCGATCCGAGGACGGCCCGGATCCGGACGAGGATGCGGCGCCCGGAAGCGCAGTCCCAGCGGTCGTCGATCGGCCCCACGGCGCCTCCGTCGAGTCCGCTCCTCGACACTGAGACACGGGCCGTCGTCGCACGGCACCGTGCCCGGTTGACGCCGATCGTCCCCCAGCTCCTGAACGGGAAGGTGTAGCCCACGAGCGTCGTCACGACGGTCGCCGCCGGCGACGGTCGGCCCGCCGACACCCACGCGAGCTCGTTCTCGACCGCGGTGGCTGCGGCGCCGGAGACATTCGTCTCGAGGCCGGCGAACGCAGGCTGGTCCCAGGTCGGGCCGTGCCGCCCGCTTCCCCTGTGTGCCCGCGTGCCGATCTTGCGTATGCCTCCGATCAGCGAGGGCGTGCAGGCGAAGGTGCGGTCGAGCACCACCGGCGCCGAGGTAGCCAGAGTCGTGGCGGGTCGGTTCGTCCTTGCATGCTCCGTCTTCCGCGCTCGCTGGACGACGAGGCGGTCGAGCTGCTGCTGCACCTCCGCCGAGAGCCTCCGCGACAGCCGGGGGGACCCCGCGTAGATCACGAGATCGACGTTGTAGCCGTTCACCAACGCGCGCAGCTGGTACTGACCGAGCGGCTCGTCCGGCCGCACCTGCGTCCCGTACTCGATGAACGGCGTCGCGTCCCGAAGTCGGAGCGGAAGCGTCCGCGGCGGATAGCGGGTCGACGTCCACGGCTGCTGCTCCGCCTCGATGAAGGTCGCGACGACGACGACACCGCGGGGCGGCAGGGTGAGGAGCGTCGAATACGGAAGTGCGGACGGCTCCGCCAGCCCGTTGACGACGTCGTCGTCGGCGAAGGGCACGTTCGCAACCATCGCGACGGCGGGCTGATCCGGCGTCCCGCGCATGGCGCTCTGGAGAGCCGACCAGCCCGGCCGCGGGACGAAGCCGAGCCCGACCGGGTCGCGGGCCGCCGTTCCGCTCGGGGCGACGAGCGCGCCCAGGCCGATGCCCAGGCCGAGGGCGACGAGCACCGTGATCCCGAGCAGCGCGGCGACGCGTGCCGTGCGCCGACGGCGGCGGCGACGAGGCGGAGCGGCGGCGACGACGCGCTGGCGCGCCCGCCGTGTCGCCTCGCCGTCGGGCTCGGGCAGACGAGACCAGCCCTCGCGGAGAATACGCTCGAGATCGTCGTCAGCCGACATGCCGCTCCTCGAGGACCGCGCGAAGCTCGTCTTTCGCGCGGGCGAGTCTCGACGCCACGGTGCCGACCGGCAGGCCGAGCGCGCCCGCGATCTCCTCGAGCGGGAGATCGAGCCAGTAGTGCAGCACGACGATGACGCGCTTCGACGCGCCGAGGCCCGCGACGGCGTCCGTCACCGCCCACAGACGCACGTCGTCCTCGGCCGTCTCCGCCAGCGACCAGTCGTGGAACGCGGCGTCCGGGTCCGCCACGACGTCGAGGCGGCTCGTCCGCCGCAGGAGGTCGATCGCCCGGTTGACCGCGATCCGCTTCAACCACGGCCCGAACGGACGGCTTTCGTCGAAGCGATCGAGCGCGGCGAACGCCTTCTCGATCGCCTCCTGGGCCGCGTCGTCGGCGAGGGCCCGGTCGGCGGTGACTGCGAACGCGGTGCGCCAGGCGTGCGGCCAATAGCGGTCGAAGAGAACCTCGACGGCCTGCGTCGAGCCGCGCCTCGCGAGCGCGATGAGCTCGGTGTCCGGTCGGCGCCGCACTTGCCTTCTACTACGAACGCAAGGCCTGGAAGTTATCCACGGCGAAGCGGTTGACGGTCACCTGCGGTGACAGTCACCTCAGGCGAGGCGCTTGTACAGGCGATCGATGAGCTCGGGCATCTGCTCGAGCTTCTCGGTGATGACGCGGATCCGGTACTCGCGGAAGTGCTCGGGCTCGACGTCGAGGGCCGTCGCGATCCGTGCCAGGACCTCGTTCGAGGGCACCGGGCGGTTCCCGTGGACGATGTGGTTCAGGTACCCGGCCGAGAGATCGGCTTTGTCCGCCAGCCCCCGATAGGTCGTCCCCGTCTCGACCATCAGGTGCTCGATCGTCGGCCCGAGGTGCTCGTCGCTGTATCTCCGACGCTTCGCCATCAGTCCTGCACCGCCCATTTCAGCACGTCGGCCGCAGCGACGCGGTCCTCGCCGGTCCCGTCGCGGCGCCGCACGTCGACCTTCCCGTCCTCGAGCGTCTTCTTTCCGACGATGACGCGGAGCGGGACGCCGACGAGATCCGCGTCGGCGAACTTCTCACCCGGGCGCTCGTCGCGGTCGTCGAGCAGGACGTCGAAACCCGCCTCCTCCAGTGCGGCCGAGACCTTCTCCGCCTCGGTCAGCACCTCGTCCGCGCCCCCGTGGAGGGCGAGTACATGGACGTCATAGGGAGCGATGGCCGCCGGCCAGACGATGCCGTTCCCGTCGTGGTGCTGCTCCACGACGGCGGCGATCGTGCGTGCGGGGCCGATCCCGTAGCTCCCCATGACGATCGGCCGCGTCGTTCCGTCCTCGTCCAGATAGGACGCGTCGAGAGCGGCCGAGTGGAACGTGCCCAGCTTGAAGATGTGGCCGACCTCGACGGCCGGGCCAACGGTCAGCGTGCCCCCGCAGGTCGGGCACGCGTCGCCCGCGCGCGCCTGGCGGATGTCGGCGAAAGCCGGCTGGTAGTCGCGTCCTGCCTCGACCCCACGCGTGTGCCAGCCGTCGCGGTTGGCTCCCACGACGAACTGCCCCTCGCGGAGGCTCTCGTCGGCGACCACCTCGACCGGCGCGCCGACAGGCCCGATGGAGCCTCCTCCCGCGCCGAAGGCGGCTCGGATCTCGTCCTCGGTCGCCGGGCGAAATGCGGACTCGAAGTACGTCATGAGCTTCTCCTCGCTCAGCCGGTCGTCTCCGCGGACGAGTGCGAGCACAAGCCGGTCGCCGACCACGACCGGCATCGCCTTCGAGGTCGCGGCCGGGTCGATGCCAAGCTGTTCGGCCAGCGCCTCGATCGTCGTGACGCCCGGGGTCGCCACGTCCTCGGGACCGTCCACCCGCTCCGGAAACTCCGGGGCGCGGGGCACGCCTCGCGCCGCCTCGATGTCCGCGAAGTAGTCGCCGTTCTCGCAGCGCATGAGCTCGTTCTCGCCCGATCCCGTCGGAGCCAGGAAGCCGAGCGACTCCTTGCCGCCCATGATTCCCGATTCCGCCTCGACGAGGTACGCCTCGACCCCGCAGCGCTCGAAGATACGCGCGTACGCCCCGGCGTGGCGGTCGAAGTTGACGTCGAGGCCTTCCTCGTCGCGATCGAACGAGTACGAGTCCTTCATGATGAACTCGCGTACCCGCAGGAGCCCGCCGCGTGGCCGCGGCTCGTCTCGCTCCTTGGTCGAGAAGTGGTACCAGGTCTGTGGAAGCTCCTTGTACGACTGCAGCTCGCGCGCGTGGAACGTCATCGTCTCCTCGTGCGTCAAGGGCAGCACGAAGTCGCGCCCGTTGCGGTCCTTCAGCCTGAAGAGCTCGGGGATGGAGATGCGGCCCGTTCTCTCCCAGAGCTCGGCGGGTGTCAGGACAGGGCAGAGCATCTCCTGCCCGCCGATAGCGTTCATCTCTTCGCGGATGACCTCGACCACCTTCTGGTGGACTCGCCAGCCGAGCGGCAGGAACGTCCAGAGGCCGGCTCCGACCTGCCTGATGTAGCCGCCCCGGACGAGCAGCCGGTGCGACACCGCCTCGGCATCCGCCGGCGCCTCGCGCAACGTTGGGATGAAGAGCGTGGACTGCCTGGCGATCATCGTCGGGCCAGACTAGCGACGACCGGTGAGCCGCGACGCGCCCGCGAAGCGGCCGCCTTCAGGGATCTTCGCGCGGTCGGAATCCGCGTGTCAGCGCATTCCGAACTGCGCAGAGCTCAGTCGCCGAGCGGGATCAGCGAGGCCTCGGCCATCGCGAGCGCGGCCGGCTTCGCCATCTTCAGGCGCTTCGGGCGCCTCATGCCGTCCTCGAGCCAGCGGTCGATCTCGTGGAAGAGCTCGTCGATCAGGACTTCGGACTCGACCTTGCGGAGGACACGCCCGTGCGCGTAGATGAAGCCCACATCGCGGCCACCGGCGATCCCGAAGTCTGCGTCGCCGGCCTCCCCCGGCCCGTTCACGGCGCAGCCCATGACCGCGACCTCGAACGCCTGGGGATACGCGCGTAGGCGCTCCTCGACGACGCGCGCGAGGCTCTCGACCCCGACGTTGTCGCGCCCGCAGGACGGGCAGGCGATCATCACGGGACCTCGCTCGCGGAGACCGAGCGCCTTCAGGATCTCCCACGCGACTGCGACCTCCTTCACCGGATCCGCCGTCAGCGAGACGCGCAGCGTGTCCCCGATCCCGTCCGCGAGCAGCGAGCCGATGCCGACCGCGCTCTTGATCCCGCCCGCGAACTCGGTTCCCGCCTCGGTGACGCCCAGGTGGAGCGGGTACGGCACCTTCGCGGCGAGCATCCGGTACGCGCGGATCATCGTCGGCACGTGCGTGGCCTTGACCGAGATCTTGAAGTCGCGGTAGTCGAGCCGCTCGAGCAGCTCCACCTCCTCGAGCGCGGCGGCGACGAGCGCCTCGGCCTGATCCTGCTGCGCGAGCTCGGAGAGGTGCTTCGGGAGCGACCCCGAGTTCGCGCCGATCCGCATCGGGATGCCCGCCCGCTTTGCAGCAGTCACGACCTGCTCGACCTTGTCGGGGCCGCCGATGTTGCCCGGGTTGATGCGCACCGCCGCGACGCCCGCGTCGATCGCCTTCAGCGCGAGCGAGGCGTTGAAGTGGATGTCCGCGATGACCGGCAGCGGGGAGAGGCGGACGATCGTCGCGAGCGCCGCCGCGTCCTCGTTCTTCGGGACCGCGACGCGAACGATCTCGCATCCGGCCGAGGCGAGCGCAGCGATCTGCGCCGTCGTCGTCGCGACGTCATGCGTCTTCGTCAGCGTCATCGACTGCACGGCGACGGGCGCGCCGCCGCCGACGGGCACGTTCCCGACGCGAATGCCGACCTCGCTCGCCACTGCGTAGAGGGTATCCCCGAAGGGCTACGACAAGCGGCCGATGTCGTTCGTCAGGCCGATGAAGAACAGGAGGACGACGACGGCGATGCCGACGACCGAGGCGCGCTCGTACACCTCGCGCCGGAGCACGCGCCCGCGAGCTCCCTCGAGCAGCGCGAACATGACGTGCCCGCCGTCGAGCGGCAGGAGCGGCAGCAGGTTCATCAGCCCGATCGAGAGCGAGACGAGCCCGAGCACCCACAGGTAGTTCGCCGTCCCCTGCTGGACCGCGTCGGACGAGACGCGCGTGATCCCGATCGGGCTCGCGACGTCCTCCCGGCCCTGACCCGTCACCAGTCGTCCGATCGAGAGGACGATCTCCTTCGTGACGATTCCCGTGACCTCGACCGCGCGCCACGAGGCGTCGACCGGCGGGAGCCCGAGGCCCTCTCGCACGATCCCGATCCGGTAGCCGCCGTCCGTCTGCATAGGCCTGAGCGGGCCGACCTTCACCTCGCCACCGTCACGGACGACGGTGAGGACGAGCGCCTTGCCCTCCGAGCCGAGGATGCGGTCGCCGAGCGCCTCCCCGGACACGCGCTCGCCGTCGACGGCGATGACCCTGTCGCCGGCGAGCAGGCCTGCGGACTCGGCCGGGGAGTCCGCGGCGACGGAGGCGATCGTCTGGCTCGGCTTGCCCCCGACCGTCGTGAAGAGGACGGCGAAGAGCACGAGCGTCAGCGCGATGTTCGCTCCCGGCCCGGCCATGATCGCGACGAGCCGCTTCCACGTCGGCGCCTTCCAGTACGCCTGGTCTCCGAGGGCGTCCCTGAGCTCGGTCAGGCCCTTCTCCGCGCTCGAGCGCGCGCGCGGCGAGAGCTTCCTCTCGCGGAGCGCCAGCTCGAGATCGTCGAGCGCGGCCATGCCGCCAGGAAGGTCGGTCGCCTCGAGCGCGCGCTTGACGCGGTCGATCGGGCCAGCCAGCCCGGGCGCCTCCTCGGCGGCGTGCGCGAACCGGCGGTCCGCGTCGTACGGGATTGGTCGATGCATCCCCGGGATCGTCACGAAGCCGCCGAGCGGGATCGCTCCGACGCCGTACTCGATCCCGTTGCGGTTCCACTTGACGAGCGCGGGCGGGAACCCGACGTAGAACCGCCGCGGCCGCAGGCCGACCGCGAGGGAGCCGAAGAAGTGGCCCGCCTCGTGGACGAGGATGAGGAGCGCGAGGCCGAGGATCGCGATCAGGAAGCTCATTGGTCGCTCACACCGGGGCCAATCTTCCCTGGGCGGCCCGACGTGCCGCCGCGTCGGCGGCGACGAGCTCGGCGAGGTCGCGTGCAGGAGCGCCGTCCGCCTGCGAGAGCGCGTGCTCGACGAGGTCGGCGACGTCGAGGAAGCCGATCCGCCCGCCGAGGAAGGCGTCCACCGCGACCTCGTTGGCGGCGTTGAAGGCGCAGGGGTAGGTGCCGCCGCGCTCACCGGCCTCGCGCGCGAGCCGCAGCAGCGGGAAGCGCGCGAGGTCGGGAGGCTCGAACTCGAGCGTGAGACCGCCGGAGAAGTCGAATGCGGGCACCGACGTCCGGGCCCGGTCGGGGTACGTGAGCGCGAACGAGATCGGGACGCGCATGTCCGGGTACCCGAGGTGGGCGAGTGCGGCGCCGTCGCGGAAGCGCACGAGAGCATGGACGACCGAGCTCGGGTGGACGACGACCTCGATCCGGTCGTAGGAGAGGTCGAAGAGGAAGTGCGCCTCGATGAGCTCGAGGCCCTTGTTGGCGAGGGTCGCGGAGTCGATGGTGATCTTGGGGCCCATGGACCAGGTGGGGTGCTCGAGCGCCTCCTCCACGCTCACCGATTCGAGCTCGGAGAGGGAACGGTTTCGGAACGGGCCGCCGGAGGCGGTGAGGACCACGGATTCGACGGTCTCCGGCGCACGTCCTTCCAGGCACTGGAAGACGGCCGAGTGCTCGCTGTCGACGGGCAGCACGGGCCCTCCACCCCGCTTCCGAGCCGCCACGGCGAGATCTCCCGCCGCGACGAGGCTCTCCTTGTTCGCCAGCGCGAGCGTGACGCCGCGCTCGAGCGCCCACAGCGTCGCCCCGACGCCCGCGAAGCCGACGACGGCGTTCAGCACGAGGTCGGGCTCGGAGGCCTCCAGGAGCTCGGTGAGATCGCCGCCCACCTGGACGTGCTGGACGTCGTGTGCGGCCGCGAGCTCGTCGAGGGACTGCGAGCCCGACGAGAGCGCGCACAGCTCGAGGGCCGGGTGCGCCGCGATCACCTCGAGCGCCTGCCGCCCGATCGAGCCGGTGGCGCCGAGCAGGGCGACTGTCGTCACGTCGTCCACGCAGGAAGGCTAATCGGCAGCGTGTTCAGAACAGGTAGGGCTGCCGCGGGTTCTACGTCCCGCCCACGGCGAGGATCACGTAGTAGGCGGCAGGGCCGGCCCAGAGCAGAGCGTCGAGGCGGTCGAGCATGCCGCCGTGCCCGCCGAGAAGGCGGCCCGAGTCCTTCACCTCGAGGTCGCGCTTGACCGCGGACTCGAAGAGGTCGCCGAAGACGGCCGCGAGCGCGACGACGGCGCCGAGCAGCAGCATCTCCGGGATCGTCAGGAACTCGTCGCGGTCGTTGTAGAGGACGACGAACGCCACGAGCATCGCCGCAGCCACGCCGCCGGCGAAGCCCTCCCACGTCTTTCCCGGCGAGATCGCCGGCGCCATCCGGTGACGCCCGAGGGAGCGACCGACGAAGAACGCCGCCGTATCCGCGGCGAACACGGTGAACAGCACCGCCATCACCGCCCAGAAGCCGTTGTCCGGGACGTCGCGCACGAGCAGGAGGAAGCCGATCCCACCGCCGACCCAGACGACACCGAGCAGGGTGACGCCGAAGGACGCGGTCGCCGACGGGCGCACGTGGGAGAGCCCGAAGACGACGAAGGCGAAGAGGAGCGTCGTCAGCATCCCGCCGACCATCCAGGCGATCCCGCCGAGCTGCAGGCCGAGGAGGGCGAGGACGAAGCCGAGATAGCCCGCGATGACGAGCGGTCGCAGCTCCCGCGCCATCGTGTACAGCTCGTGCAGGGCGATCAGCCCGCCGGCGAGCGCGAGCGCGAACAGCCACCAGCCGCCGAGGTAGACGACACCGATGACGAGCGGCAGCAGGATCGCCGCGACGAGGAGCCGCGAGACGAGAGAGCTCATCCGGAGGTCACCGGGCGAGTATCACGCGTTCGGTGGCGCCGAGCCTCCGGAAGCCCTCACCGGGCGCCGAACCGGCGCGCGCGGCTCGCGTACTCGTCGAGAGCTGCCCGGAGTGGCCCCTCGCCGAAGTCCGGCCAGAACGCGTCCGCGAAGACGAGCTCGGCGTACGCGGACTGCCAGAGGAGGAAGTTGGAGAGGCGCTGCTCCCCCGAGGTTCGGATCACGAGATCCGGATCGGGCAGCTCGGGCGCGAACAGCCGTGCGGCGAGCGCGTCCTCGTCCACGTCCTCGGGCGCGACGCCGTCCTCGAGCAGACGTCTCGCCGCCTCGACGAGCTCCGCGCGCCCTCCGTAGTCGAACGCGATCCAGAGGTGGAGGCGCTCGTTCCCGACGGTCTCGGCCTCGAGGCCTGCCATCTTCTCCTGCAGTGGCTGCGGCACCCGGTCGCGGCGCCCGAAGAAACGCGTGCGGACTCCCTGCTTCGCGAGGTCTGGAAGCTCGCGGTCGATCGTCTCGTCGAGGAGCTCCATGATCGCCGCCACCTCATCGGCGGGCCGCGACCAGTTCTCCGTCGAGAACGCATACACGGCGAGCGAGCCGATGCCGAGGTCGATCGCGGCCTCGACCGTGCGCCGGAGCGCGCGAGCCCCCTCACGGTGCCCCTCTGCCACCGGCAGGCCGCGAGCGGACGCCCAGCGCCCGTTCCCGTCCATGATGATCGCCACGCTCCGGGCGAGTCCCGGACCGTGGCTCGAGTCGTCGTCCATCGCTTTCGAAGGTCCGATCGCAGCCGCGATCAGACCTCCATGATCTCCGCTTCCTTCACCTTCAGGAGGTCGTCGATCGACTTCACGTGCTCGTCGGTGACCTTCTGCACCTGCTGCTCCGCCCGCCGCTCCTCGTCGTCGCCGACCTCGCCGTTGACGACGAGGTCACGGAGGTGCTGGAGGACGTCCCGGCGCACGTTCCTGATCGCCACCTTCCCGTCCTCGGCGACGCGGCGGACGACCTTCACGAGATCCTTGCGGCGCTCTTCCGTCAGAGTCGGGATCGGAAGCCGGATCAGCTTCCCGTCGTTCGATGGCGTCAGCCCCAGGTCCGATTCCTGGATCGCGCGCTCGATCGCTTTCATCGAGCCCGGGTCGAACGGCTGGACGGTCAGCAGCCGCGCTTCCGGAGCTCCGATCGAGGCGAGGCTCTTGAGCGGCGTGGGCGTGCCGTAGTAGTCGATCGTCACGCGGTCGAGCAGCGCGGGCGAGGCGCGGCCCGTGCGGATCGAGTTGAACTCCTGGTGGGTCGCCTCGATCGAGCGGTCCATGCGCCGCTTCGCATCCGCGAGGAAGTCCTCGATCGCCGCCATTCACGCCTCCTTGGGGGTGGAGATGATGGTGCCGACCCGCTCGCCCGCAGCTACCCGGCGGATGTTGCCCTCCGCGAGCTCGAAGACGTAGATCGGCAGCCGGTTGTCCATGCACAGGGAGAGCGCCGTCGTGTCCATGACCTTCAGGCCGCGCTCGATCGCCTCCAGGTGGGTCAGCTCGGGGATGAACTTCGCGGTCGGGTCCTCGTTCGGGTCGCCGTCGTACACGCCCTCGACGCCGTTCTTCGCCATCAGGATCGCCTCCGCGCCGATCTCGAGCGCGCGCAGCGCCGCGGCCGTGTCGGTCGTGAAGAACGGGTTGCCGGTGCCGGCCGCGAAGATCACGACCCGGCCCTTCTCCAGGTGGCGGATCGCGCGGCGCCGGATGTACGGCTCCGCGACCTCGGAGACCGTGATCGCGGACTGTGTGCGCGTGTGGACGCCGAGCTTCTCGAGCGCGTCCTGCAGCGCGAGGGCGTTCAGCAGCGTCGCGAGCATCCCGGCGTAGTCGGCCGTCGCGCGGTCCATCCCCTCGGCCGCAGCGGCCATCCCGCGGTAGATGTTCCCGGCGCCGACGACGACCGCGAGCTCGGTGCCGGTCTCGTGGACCGCGAGCACCTCCTCGCCGATCGCGTGCACCGTCTTCGAGTCGATCCCGTACTCGCGGGCGCCGAGGAGAGCCTCGCCGGACAGCTTCAGGAGGGTCCGGCCGAAGCGCGTCCCATCCGGGCGCATGGCTCGTTCCGCGATCTCGTCGGTGCCGGTGCTCACGCGCGTGCCTACGAGCCGGCGACCGAGATCCGCGCGAACGCGACGATCGACGCCCCGGCCTCCTCGACCGCCTGTGCGACCGTCTTCGACGCCTCGTGGACCCAGGTCTGGTCAGCGAGGACACCGCCCGGGGTCGCCGCGTAGAAGCGCTTCCCGAGCATGCCGTCGACGATCTTGTCACGCGCCGCCTCGGGCTTCGACTGCACCTCTTCGGAGTTCAGGAAGATCGCGCGCTCGGCGTCGAGGACCTCCGAGGGGACGTCGTCGCGTGCTCCCCACTCGGGCGCCGCGAACGCGATGTGCATCGCGAGCTGCCGTGCGAGCTCGTGCGAGCCGCCTCGCAGGTGCACGAGGACGCCGATCTTGTTCGCCGGCGGATGCGCGTACCCCGCGAGCACGTCGCCCTCCTCGGCGTCGAAGCGCTCGGCGCCGACGACGACGATGTTCTCGCCGAGCTTGCCGACGAGCTCGAGGCGCTCCTGCTCGAAGCCCTCGACCGCGCCCGGGCCGTCCGTGTGCACGGCGCGCAGCACCGCCTCGGCGAAGGACTGGAACTCGTCGTTCTTCGACACCGGCTCGGTCTCGCAGCCGATACCGACGATGGATCCGCGACGCTCCTCGACGATGAAGCCCACGAGGCCTTCGGTCGTTGCGCGGCCGGCCCGTTTGCCCGCGGACGCCATCCCGCGCTCGCGTAGCAGCGTCCGGGCGGCCTCGAGATCGCCGTCCGTCTCCTCGAGGGCGCGCTTGCAGTCCATCATCCCCGCGCCCGTCTGGTCGCGGAGCTCTTTCACGAGGGAGGCGCTGATCGTGGCGCTCACTGCCCCTCGCCCCCCTCCGCGACCGCCGCAGCCTCGAGCTCGGGCTGGGCGTCCGAAGCGGGCTCGGCCTCGCTCTCCGCGGACTCGGCAGGCGCCCCCGGGGCGTCGTCCTCCGCGGCCCCGGCCGGGGCCTGCGCCGCCATCTCGGCCGGCGTCACCTTCGTCTTGCCCGCCGCGATGCCGTCCGCGACGACCCGCGCGACGAGGTTGCACGAGCGGATCGCGTCGTCGTTCCCGGGGATCACGAAGTCGGCCTCGTCCGGGTCCGCGTTCGTGTCGACGAGCCCGACGATCGGAACGCCGAGACGGCGTGCCTCGCGGACCGCGAGCTGCTCCTTCTTCAGGTCGATGACGAACACCGCGTCGGGCTGCCGCTTCATGTCCGCGACGCCGCCGAGGTTCGACTCCAGCTTCTCGAGTTCGGCCTCCATCGCGATGCGCTCCTTCGAGGGGAGGAGCTCGAGCTGCCCGTCGGTCTTCAGGCGCCGGAGATCGTGGAGGTAACCGATGCGCTCGGAGATCGTGCGCCAGTTCGTGAGCAGGCCACCGAGCCAGCGGTTCGAGACGTACGGCATGCCGACGCGCGCCGCCTGCTCGGAGACCGCGTCCTGCGACTGCTTCTTCGTGCCGACGAAGAGCATCGTCCCGCCGCGCTCGGAGAGGTTCCGCGCGAAGTCGTGCGCCTCCTCGAGCAGCTCCTGGGTCTGCGTGAGGTCGATGATGTAGATGCCGCCACGCTCGCCGAAGATGAAGCGGCGCATCTTGGGGTTCCAGCGGCGCGTCTGGTGGCCGAAGTGGACGCCGGCCTCCAGCAGCTCCCGCATCGAGACGACTGACAAGGGATCAGCCCCTTTCCTGGTTTGATTGGTACGTCTCCGGTGGGCCGGGCGGAACCGCGCGCAATGGCGACGGCACCCCCGCCTCGGCTGGTCGCCGGGTCGAAGGACGGAACGGCCGCGAATTGTAGCCGGAGGCGCGTCGGACGGCCGCTAGAGCGCCCGTGCACGCTCGAGCGCGGCCTGCAGGTCGCGGGGCAGCTCCGAGCGCACGTCGATCTCGTCCCCCGTCAGCGGATGCCGGAAGCGCAGGCGGTACGCATGCAGGAACTGGCGCTCGAGCCCGAGGTCGCCCTTCACGCCGTAGAGGGGGTCGCCGCTGATCGGAAGCTCGATCGCCGCGAGATGCACGCGGATCTGGTGCGTGCGGCCGGTCTCGAGCGAGACGTCGAGCAGCGTGTGCTCGGCGAGGGTCTCGGAGATGCCGAAGTGCGTCACGGCGTCGCGGGGCTCATCGGTGTCGAGGGAGCGCCTCGTCGGGTCGCGCCGGTCGCGACCGATCGGCGCGGCGATGCGGCCCGTGCGCGAGCGCGGGTGCCCGCGCACGAGGGCGAGGTAGCGGCGCTCGACCTCGCGGCGCCGGATCGCCCGCTGCAACGCGGCGTGCGCCTCTGCCGAGCGCGCGACGACGAGCGTCCCGGAGGTGTCGCGGTCGAGCCGGTGCACGATTCCCGGCCGCTCCGGCTCGTCGCCCCCCGCGGCACCGAGCGTGAGGAGCTGCGAGGCGAGGGTCGCCCGCTGCTCTCCCGCCCCGGGGTGCACGGGGAGGCCGGCCGGCTTGTCCACCACGACGAGGTGCTCGTCCTCGTGGAGGACGGGCACGGAGACGGGCTCCGCGGTCAGGCCAGGCGCCGGCTCGGGCAGCTCGACCTCGACCACGGCCCCGGCCTCGAGCCGGTGGCTCTTCGGCCGCACCGACCCGTCCACGAGCACAGCACCCCGCTTCAGCAGCTTGCCGGCGAGAGCCCGGGACGAGACCTCCCTGCGGGCCGCGAGCGCCGCGTCGAGGCGCAGCCCGGCGTCCGCGTCAGCGACGCTGAAACGCAGCGTCGCCATCGCGGCGGCCGTGCACCCGCTTCGACCGGTCGGCGAGGACGAGCGTCCCGAAGAGGATCGCGACGCCGACGACGATGAAGGTGTCCGCGAGGTTGAAGGCCGGCCAGGCGGCGAGATCGAGGAAGTCGGTGACGCGGCCGAGTCGGATGCGGTCGATCAGGTTCGCGATGCTCCCTCCCAGGACGAGGCCGAGGCCGACCGGGAGGACGGGATGCCGGCGCGCGGAGCGGGCGAAGAACCAGAGCATCCAGGCGACCGCGATCGCCGTGATCGCGATGACGAAGGTCGTGCGGCTCGCGAAGAAGCCGAATGCGATTCCGGAGTTCTCCACGTGGTGGAGCGAGAACGGCCCGACGAGGTCGACGCTCTCCCCGAGCTCCAGCGTGCGGCCGACCACCTGCTTCGTCAGCTGGTCGGCGACGATCGCGGCGCCTGCGACTGCCCCGAGGGCGAGCCACTGCGCCCGGCCGGCGGCGAGCGACCGCTCCGCCGAGGAGATCGGCTGGAGCGCGTTCGCGGTCGAGCCGACGCGGACGTCCACCTGCGGGATCTCTGTACGCGCGGGCTCCGTCACCCTCGTTCCTGCGCGCGCTTGTCGTCGATGCAGAGCGTGGCGTAGGGCACGGCTTCGAGCCGCTCCGCATCGATCTCGCGGCCGCAGACCACGCAGGTTCCGTAGGTGCCGTCGGCGATCCTCTGGAGTGCGCCCTCGATCTCCGTGAGGAGGTGCTCGGCGTTCTCCTCGAGCCCCTCGTCGAGCTCGCGCAGGTACGTGTCGGTGGCGGCGTCCGCGAGGTGGTCGCCAGGCCCGGATGCGAGGTCGCCGCTCTCCTCGATCACCGACTCCGTGTGGTTCACGCTCTCGAGTGCGGCGCGCAGGCGCTCGCGCTCGCCCTCGAGCTCCCGCCGGAACCGGTCGAGGTCGACGCTCATCGGCCCGTCGCCGCCTCGAGCCTGGCCTCGATCTCGCCTTCCGGCAGCTCCCGGACGAGGGCGATCTTGTCGCGCGAGGAGTGCCCGGCGACCAGCTCCACGTCGCGACGGGACAGGTCGAGCACGCTCGCCAGCTCGACGAGCACGGCCTCGTTCGCCTTGCCGCGCTCCGGTGGCGCGGTGACCCGCACCTTCCAGGCGTCGCCGTGCCGGCCGACGATCCCGGGGCGTCCGACGCCCGGGACGACGCGCAGCTTCAGGCGAGTGCTCGGGCCGGTCACGGCCCCGAAGGATATCCGCGCCCGACGGTGCTACCCGGCGACCTGGCGGATCCCCGGCTCCGCGGGCACCTGGACGGGGGTCGGAGCCGAGGGCGCTACGGGCACCTCGTCGTCCGTGCCGGCCGGCTCCGTCGCCTCCGCGCCGTCGAGCGCCTCGAGCGCGGTGCGGAGCTGGGCCCGGATCCTGCGCACGTCCTCCTCCAGACGTCGCTTCTCGGCCACCGTCTCGCGGGCGACCCTCCGCCCCTCGGCATGGGCCTCCTGCACGATCAGGTCCGACTCGCGGCGCGCCTGGGCCTTCATCTCCTGGGCCGCGCGCTCGGCGGAGACGAGCGTGGTGCGGAGGAGCGCCTCGAGCTCCCGGTGCTTCTCCGCCTCGGTCTCCAGCTCGTCGAGGCGGTCGGCGAGATCGGCGCGCTCGCGCCAGACCTCCTCGAAGCTGTCCGCGATCTCGTTCAGGAGCCGGTCGACGTCCGAGCGGCGATAGCCGCGCGGAAACGCCCTGCGGAGCTGCACATGTCTGATCTCGACTGGGGTGAGCGGCATCTGACGAACCTCCTTACAGGACTGCTCCGATTACGAAGATGACGAGCTCGGAGGCGAGGAGCAGTACGACGACGGCGATGATCGGCGACACGTCGAGCGGGCCGAGCGTCGGCAGGCCGCGGAACAGGCGTAGATACGGTCGACAGACTTCGTCCAGGAACTGTTGCACAGCTGCGCCCGTTCGCGAGTATGGGAGCCGGATCCAGGACGACAGCACGTACGCGAAGATCAACAGGATGTAGATCCACACGAACACGCGCACGAAGTTCTGCAGCGAGCTGGTGAAGTCCGCGAGCAGCCCCGGGAGAGCGAGAACGCCCATCGCACGCGTGTTCGCCGCGGGAGAGAGGGTTCCTACGCAGGGCGGCGCGGCCTGAGAGCTGGGGGAACCTCCCGGTTCCCCCAGACCCCCTCCACTGGTCCGCTCCGCGGACAAGTCGCTACGCGACTCCTCCAGACCCCCTCCACTGGTCCGCTCGCTTCGCTCACGGACAAGGCGCTGTCACGCCTGATTGAAGAAACCGCCGCGTTCGAGCGCCTTCGCGCGCTCCTCGGCGGAGAGCTCAACGTTCCGCGGGGTGAGCAGGAAGACCTTGTCGGCGACCCGCTGCATGCTCCCGTCGAGCGCGTAGGTGAGGCCGCTCGAGAAGTCGATCAGGCGCTTCGAGAGGTCGGTGTCGGCGCCCTGGAGGTTGATGATCACCGGGACCTGCGCCTTGAAGCGGTCGGCGATCTGCTGCGCGTCGTTGAAGCTCCGCGGCACGACGAGGTGCACCTTCGCGGGCGGGCCGGTGTCGACGCTCCGCAACCGCGTCGCCCCGCCGCGGCGGGAGCGGGTCGGCTCCTCCGCGGGCCACTCGTCCGCCTCGGGGGCGCTCGGCAGGCGGCGGACGTTGTGGCGGTCGCGCTGCCGGTAGCTCTCCTCGAGCTGCTCGTTCGTCACGTAGCCGTCCTCGTCCCATTCCTCCTCCTCGGCGATGCCGAAGTAGACGAGCGTCCGGTTCCAGAGGTCGGAGAAGCCCATGACCGGCCGATTCTAGCCCTGCTTGCCCGCCGGGCCTCGCGGTCCGAAGAGGACCTCCCCGACGCGCACATACGTCGCTCCCTCGTCGACGGCGACGCGGTAGTCCTGCGACGTGCCCATGCTCAGCTCCTCGAGCCCGTGCTCGGAGGCGAGCTCGCGCAGCCGGCGGAAGTACCGCCTCGAGCCCTCGGGATCCGTGGCGAACGGCGGCATCGTCATCAGGCCTCTGATGAAGGGATAGCGCTCGACGTAGCCCGCGATCTCCGAAGGGTCGACCCCAGACTTCGTCTCCTCCCCCGCGAGGTCGACCTCGAGGAACGCGGGGATCTCGAGGCGCCGCGCCGCGGAGTCCGAGGAGAGCGAGTGCACGAGCTCGCAGAGCCGGTTGACGACCTTGACCTTGTTCGACTGCAGGTGGCCGATGAAGTGCCAGCGGAACGCATCGCCGTACTCGGCGTGCTTGCGCTCGAGGTCCTGGGCCCTGTTCTCCCCCACGACCTCGACCCCGGCCCCGGCAAGAGCGGCCAGCTCAGCGACGGACACGTACTTCGTCGCGACGACGACCGTCACGGCCGGGCCGACGTCCTCGCGGATGCGGCGGTACCGCTCCGCGATCTCGTGGGGAGCGGCGACGCTCATAGGCCAACCTTCGGCCTATGAGCGGGGAGGGGTGTGGGGAACCGAAA
>Ga0210115_1000091_pt1 | contig 21156 bp, 20 predicted proteins | sample MayberryNW_TuleB_2_FD_185526 | JGI IMG/M metagenome (GOLD analysis project Ga0210115, IMG submission 185526) | Wetland microbial communities from San Francisco Bay, California, USA, that impact long-term carbon sequestration - MayberryNW_TuleB_D2... | ecosystem: Environmental > Aquatic > Marine... | reverse complement strand
GTCAACGTGCTGCGTGCTCGAACTCCACGAGGGCGGCGGACGTTGCAGCGCGTCGGTGCTCGCCGATCCCGACCAGCTCGCGATCGGCCCGCGCGATCAGGGCGGGAAAATCGAACTCTTGGAGCCGCACGTCTCCGCCATGCGTCCGGGCCAGTGCCTGCCAGAGGCAGCGTTTGCCCGTGACGCCGCTTTCGAGCGTTTCCAGCTCGACCAGGCGGCTGAGCGGCGAGTAGCCGCGTAGCTGGCCGTTCAGCTTCAAGCGTCCGATCTTCTCCAGCGCCCAGGCAGCGGCCGGCTTGCCAGGCGACCGGTCGACTTCGAGACGAGCCATGATCGTCTCGAGGATCTCCTTGTCCTCGAGAATCTCCTGCACCAGCCGGCGGAGGAAGTCGCCCAGCGATGTTCCGGCGTTTTCGGCAGCTGCCCGGCGGGCGAGCTCCAGTCCGGCCGTCGCGCCGGCGAGGTGGTCGTTCAGGTAGATGTCCAGCCGGCGGAGCGAGAACATGGGAGCGTCTTTCCCGCCCGACACTCCGTCAGAACTCCTCCGATCGAATCGCTCCGGGCAACGAGCGCAGCGAACATTTCGGCGGTGTGTTTGAGCGCCTCGAGCGGGTGGGATGAGCGCGTAACGCCGTGAGGGCGGCGGGGTCTGCACGACCTCGCATGGAGACGGCGCACGGGGGTCGCGGCCGCGGTGGCCGGGCTGCCGCGTGCGCGAAAGGAGGGACAAGATGGCAGCATCGGAAGAGACGGCGTCGAGTCAAAGCGGCTCGACGATGGAGCAGGCGCGAGGTCAGCTCCAGGAGATGACGGGAAAGGCCCGGAGCCAGGCGTCGTCCGGGCTTGAGTCCCAGTTGGACCAGCGGTCAACCCAGACCGGAGAGCAGATCCGGTCGATCGGCGAGGCATTCGGACGACTGGGCGAGGAGCTGCGGCACCAGGGGAGCGATCGACCCGCTCAGCTGGCCGACCAGGTCGCCTCCCGCGTCCGCAGCTTCGGTGAGTACTTCGAGCGCACCGACGGGCGCACGATCCTCCGGGACGCCGAGGACTTCGGTCGGCGGCAGCCGTGGGTCGTGGCAGTCGGTGGGCTGGTCGCCGGGCTGTTCGCGTCGCGGGTGATCAAGGCCTCAAGCCCGAACGGCTCAACGCGTGACCGCTCGACGAGCACCGACATCACCAAACAGTCGGCGCTCACCGAGATGTCCGAGTTCACGCCCGCGGAGCGCGTGTCGGGAGGTGTCTGATGGTCGAACGGAACGGTGAAGACCTCCGCAACCGGCAGGTCGGTGAGCTCTTGGGCGAGCTCGCGCGAGAGACGACCACGCTGGTGCGTCAGGAGCTCGAGCTCATGAAGGCCGAGCTGGCTGAGAAGGGCAAGCGGGCCGGTGCCGGGGCGGGGATGATCGGCGCTGGCGCAGTCGCAGCCCTCGCGGCGGTCGGCTCGGCAACGGCGTTCGCGATCTTCGTGCTCGCGACGTTCCTCCCGGACTGGGCGGCGGCCCTGATCGTCGCCGCTGTCTGGGGCGTTGTGGCCGCAGTGCTCGCGCTGCGGGGCAAGGAAAAGGTCGAGGAGGCGGGCACACCCGTCCCCGAACAGGCACTGGACTCGATGAAGGAGGACGTGGCATGGGCCAAGACCCGGATGCAATCCGGCAGGAGATAGAGGAAACGCGCGGACGCATGGGCGAAACGGCCGAGGCGCTCGGGTACAAGACCGATGTCACCGGTCGCGCCAAGGACGCCGTCAGCGAGAAGAAGGACGCGGCCGTCTCGAAGGTGACCTCGGTCGTCCCCGACCGGGATCAAATGCGACGCCGAGCGACGCGCGTCGGCGAATCGGCTCGCAGCAACCCGCTCGGTCTCGCCGCGGTAGCCACCGGCGTCGGTGTTCTCGTTGGCCTCGCCATTCCGTCGACACGGATGGAGGACGAGAAGCTCGGCGATGTCTCGACAGAGCTCAAGGACCGGGCCAGAGAGACCGGCCACGAGGCTCTGGAACGGAGCAAGGAGGTCGCATCGGCGACCGCCCAGGCGGCAACGGACACTGCTCGCGAGCAGGGTCAAGAGCTGGCCTCAAGCGCGAAGGAAAACGTGCAGCAGGTCGCATCGAGCTCCACCGAAGAGCAGAGGACGGCTGGGCCGTAGGGCCGGGCCGAACGATTCGATCAGAAGAAGAGGGGGGAAAGCCGTATGGCGACATCGGCAAGACAAGATCAGCCGGGCTACCGGGTCGAGGAGGTGGGCGACCGCGTAACCGGTGCTCATGACGAGACAAAATGGGCCCCGCTCACAACGGAGTTCTGGGCGATGGTGGTTCTGATCGCGGCCATCCTGATCGCGGCAGCCGTTTCGGATAGCTTCGGCGACAACCGTGCCTGGCTGCTTGTCAGCGTGGTCGGGGCTGCATACATCGTCAGTCGTGGGCTCGCGAAAGCCGGCACTGAACACGACGGCGTCCGGCAGCGTACGCGCCGCCGCTGAGCCTCAGTGACGTCCGGATGGGCTCACTGAGAAGACCGTGAAGGGCGGCTCCAGCGAATCAGTTTCGCTGGAGCCGCCACGCCTTCCAGCATCCGTCGGGCCCCGAAGAGATGGATTTCAGCCGAGGGCAACGGGCCAACGCGAGCGCAGGTGCGAAAGGTGACGGCTCCTACTTCGCCGGGCGGCTGCTGACGGACGACGCCTCGGTGATTGTCGAGCTGGACGAGTGCTAGACGCGCGCCACCCGTCGCGCCTCGTCGCCTCGTGCCAGAAGCCAGCCCCCGACGATCAGCGCGACGCCAAATGCGAGGAAGCCGAGGTCCCAGGCAAGCTCGTTGCTGCCTTCGTGAACATTGTGGAGGCCGAGGAGCTGATGGTCGATGAGTCCCTCGACGACGTTGAAGATGCCCCATCCGGTGAGCATCCAGCCGATGAGCGCGCGCCCGGAACCGTAGGCGTCGTCTCGGAGGGCGTTCCAGAGCAGCCAGAGTCCGGAAACGGTGAGTATCCACGTGGCGGTGTGGAAGAGGCCGTCGGCGCGCATGTTCGCTTCCATGCCTTCCAGGGTGGTGACCGGCCAGCGTTCGGTGCTGGACAGCATGTTGTGCCACTGAACGATCTGGTGCAGAACGATCCCGTCCAGAAACCCGCCGAGGCCGAGGCCGAGGACGATTCCCGGCGCTGTCAGGGTGGCGCGTCGTGCCTGAACGTCTGCGTGCGCGGTTGTCATGGCGGCGGGTAAGTCTCCAGCGGCGGGAATCGAAAAACCGCTTACCCGGCGAGCGGAACCGCGCGGCCGTGGTACGCGAGATCGTCGGGCTCACTCCTTCTCGACGCACACCACGGCCGTCGCATTCACTAGGAGGATCCGGGCTCGGTGGAACCTCTCGGTGAGCGTCCCGAGCTCGGCGTGCGAACGCGCGACGACATGTTCCAGGTCTGCCAGTAGCTGCCGATCCTTGATGTTGGCGCTCGCTTGCAAGGCTTCGATCGCCCGCTCGCCGGCGGCGACCAGGATCCTCAGCCGCGCGTGTCGCCTCGGGTCGCGTCGCTCTTCCAACTTCCCACGCTGAGGGTCGCCGGTTCGAGCCCGGTCGTCCGCTTCGCCGACCGAAGTCCGCCCGCTTCGCGGGCATGACGACTTCGATCGGCTTTCGTGTTCCTTCGGACGTCATTGGCGGCGCGCGCGTAGGTCGGGCGCGGTGGCGGAGCCGTCCGGGCCCGTGGTGAGGATCCGGGCATCGACCGGTTGCCGGGAGCACGGGACTGATGGGCGAGGCCTTCCTCTGGGGCGCGGTTGCCGGTGCCTCACTCGTGATCGGCGGGATCGTCGCGCTCCGGGCGCCGATCACGCGCCGACACGTCGGGCTGATCATGGCGTTCGGGGCCGGCGTGCTCCTGAGCGCCGTCGCCTACGAGCTCGTGCAGGAGGCGTTCGAGACGTCGGCCGGGGACGGTGGGATCGCGCTCGGGCTGCTTGCGGGATCGCTCGTCTTCTTCGGCGCCGAGGTCGCGATCGACCGTCTGGGCCGGCGCCGACCCGCCCCAGCGGGCGGGGATGGCGGGGCGACGGCCGAGACCGGACGGGCGCTCGTGCTCGGGATCGTCCTCGACGGCATCCCGGAATCGCTCGTGCTCGGGCTCACGGTGCTCGAGGCCGGCACGGTCAGCGCCGCGTTCCTCGTCGCGGTCTTCATCGCCAACCTGCCGGAGGCGATCGCCGCGACGGCGGCCCTCGAGCGGGCGGGCCGCGACCCGAAACGGATCATGCGCTTCTGGGTGCTCGTGGCGCTTGGCTTCGGCGTCGCGTCGCTGCTCGGCTACGTGATCCTCGACGCTGCCTCGCCGCGCACGCTCGCGATCGTCCTGGCCTTCGCGGGCGGAGCCGTCCTCACCATGCTCGCCAACACGATGATGCCGGAGGCCCTCCACCACGGCGGCAGGCTCGCCGGGCTCCTGACGACCCTGGGCTTCGCGCTCGCGTTCGGGATCAGCTCGCTCCAGTAGCGGTCCTGCGCGCGGGAACTGGCCGACAGGCGAACGCGGGGGTAGGGTCGGCGGGTGGACATCGACCGAGATGCACCGGTGCTCGTCGAGAGGAGCGTCGACATCGATGCGGCGCCCGACACGGTCTGGGACGTGCTGGTCGACGTCGCCGGCTGGCCCGGGTGGAACCCGGCCGTCAAGTCGGCGACGCTCGACGGAGCCTTCGCGGAGGGGTCGCAGTTCCGGTGGAAGTCGGGCGGGTCGACGATCAGCTCGACGATCGAGCGCGCCGACCGGCCGCACGTCGCGGGCTGGCGGGGTAAGACGCTCGGCGCCCGGGCCCGGCACGTGTGGCGGCTCGAGCCCACGGCGGGCGGCACGCGCGTGACGACCGAGGAGTCGATGTCCGGTCTCGTGCCGCGGCTCTTCAGCGGCTGGATGACGCGCACGCTGGAAACGTCCCTGGACGTGTGGATCGCCGGAATGTCGGAGGCCGCAGAGCGGCGGACCCCCTGACGGCCCCGGCCGCGTAGGCTCCTCGCATGGTGATCGACCTCGGGCCGTGGCTCGCGCGCATCCGGCGCCTGCTCGGGCGCGAGTCGCAGGTCGGGTCGGAGATCCGGGTGCACGTCGAGGCGCTGCTCGACACGGTCGCCGGGGAGGCGAACGACGAGCGGCTCTGGGCCACCCTCCGCGGCCGGATCGCGGACGAGATCCTCATGCCGCTCTGGCGGAACGGCCGGCTGCAGGGGACGAAGCCCGAGGAGGCCTACTTCGTGCGCTGCGACCGCTCGACCATGACGCAGGCCGACCTCGACGCCGGTCGGCTCGTGGTCCTCGTCGGCTTCGCGTCGGTCAGACCGGCCGAGTTCGAGCTTCTTCGCATCGAGCGCGCGACGGGCTAGCGCGCCCGGGCCGCGCCGGCCGCCTCGTGCGGGCCGCCCTCGACCTCCATGTGCGGGAGCCAGTCGAGCCAGGCCGGCAGGTACCAGTTCCAGCGTCCGAGCATGGTCATCGCCGACGGGACGAGCACCGAGCGTACGATCGTCGCGTCGATCAGGAGCGCGACGGCGATCCCGAAGCCCATCTGCTGGAACATGACCAGGTCGCCCATCGCGAAGCCGAGGAAGACCGCGACGATGATGAGGGCGGCGCCGGTGATGAGCCGTGCGGTCGAGCCGATCCCGAAGGCGACCGCGTCGCGCGTGTCGCCCGTCTGCGTATAGCGCTCGCGGATGCGGCTGAGCAGGAACACCTGGTAGTCCATCGAGAGCCCGAACAGCACGGCGAAGAGGAAGAGCGGCACCCAGGCCTCGATCGTGTCCACCTGCTGGAAGCCGAGCAGGTCGGCCCCGACGCCGTGCTGGAAGACGAGCACCACGAGCCCGTAGGTCGCGCCCACGGACAGGAGGTTGAGCAGGATCGCCGTTCCCGCGATCACGACGGAGCGGAAGGCGACGGTGAGCAGCACGAAGCTGAGGCCGAGGACGAACAGGAACACGATCGGGAGCCAGTGCTTCATGACGTCGAAGTAGTCGATGTTCTCCGCCGTCGTGCCGCCCACGAGCACCTCGGCGTCCACGCCCTCGAACGCGGCCGGCACGTAGTCCGCACGGAGCCGCTCGACCGCATCGACCGCCTGGTCGCTCAACGGGTCGGCGGACACGGGCACGGACACGAGGACGACGCCGCCCGAGCCCTCCTCCTCGGCCGGGCGTCCGAACGCCGGGTCGTCGGCGAGCTCCTGCTCGAGCCGGCTGATGCCGGCACGAACGTCCGCCGACCCGGGCTCGCCGGCGATCACGACCCGGGCCGGCTCGGAGCCCGAGGCGGGGAAGGACCGCTCGAGCGCGAGGAGGCCCTGCTTCGAGACGAGCGAGTCCGGAAGCGTCGCGATCCCGGCGGCCCCGATGTTCATCCCGACGAGCGGCAGCGCAGCGGCGATCAGGAGCCCGGCGCCGAGCGCGAACGACAGCGCCGGCCGCCGCATCACGCGGCGGACGATCGCGCTCCAGAAGCGGCTCTCCGCGGCGCTGCCCCCGCGGCCGAAGTACGGGATCCGCAGCCGGTTGACGCGGTCGCCGAGCAGGCTGAGGACGGCAGGGAGCAGCGTGAGCGCGGCCACGACCGAGACGATTCCGACGAGGATCGCCCCGACCGCGAGGCTCCGCATGATCGTGCTCTGGACGAGCAGGAGCCCCGTCATGGCGAGCACGAACGCGCTGCCGCTGAAGAGCACCGCGCGGCTGGCGGTCGCGCCGGACGCGGCGATGGCGGCGTGCTTGTCCAGCCCGCGCACCCGCTCCTCCCGGAACCGCGAGACGACGAAGAGGGCGTAGTCGATCCCGAGCGCGAGGCCCATGCCCGTGAGCATGTTCACGACGAAGACCGAGAGCTCGAAGCCCTGGGCCACGAGCGCGGTCAGGCCCAGCGCGACGAGGATCGAGACGATCGCCAGGACGAGCGGAAGCGTCCCCGCGACCACGGCGCCGAAGACGAGCAGCAGCACGACGAGCGCCGCGGGCAGGCCGAAGCGCAGCTCCCCCTTCTCGAGGTCGCTCTGGGAGACCTCGTTGAAGTCGCGGCTCGTCGTGAACTCGCCCGTCACGGCGACGGTGAAGCCGTCCCGTCCGTCCGCCTCCTCGACCGCCGAGATCAGGTCCTCGACGGTCGTCTCCTCGTCGGGGCGAAGCTGCACCTGGACGAGCGCGGCGTGGTTGTCCTCCGAGAAGAGGCCCTCGGACTCGTACGGCGAGACGACCTGCTCGACGGCACCGCTCGCCTGAAGCCCCTCGACGAAGCGCTCTACCTCGGCGCGGAAGGCCTCGTCGTGCGCCGTCGCCGTGTCGCTGCGGATGACCACGAGCTCGGTCGGCTCGTCGCCCACGGGCAGGGAGCGCTCCGCGAGCCGGTCGGCCCGGACCGACTCCGGATCGTTCGTGACGGCGCCCTCGCTCGTCAGGTTCCCGGCGAGCAGCCCGCCCACGAGGACGAGCGCGACCACGATGGCGCCGATCCATGCGCCGATCGTCCGCCACGGGTGCGCCGCGGCGGCCCGCGCGAGCCGTTCGGTCACGCGAAGGTTGTAACAGACGTTCCGGGCCTGCCGCTCGGGCCGTGGTGGTAGCGTCACGTCCGTGGGGTCGAACGGTCAAGGGGCGGCGCTCGTGCAGATCGGCGTCTCGCACCGAACCGCCGGTCTCGACATCCGGGAAAGCGTCCACCTGACCCCGGAGGACGCGGCCTCGCTGGCCGGCTCGCTCGCGGGGCATGGGATCGAGGCGGTCGCGCTCTCGACGTGCAACCGGACCGAGCTCTATCTCGCGGGCGACGACTCGGCCCGGCTCGAGGCGGTCGGCCGCGAGGCGCTCGACGAGCGCTCCGGACTCGTCCTCGAGGCGGTGCTGATGGAGCGCCGCGGGGCCGGCGCCGCCCTCCATCTCTTCCGCGTCGCGGCCGGGCTCGACTCGCAGCTGCCGGGCGAGGCGCAGATCCTCGGGCAGGTGCGCGAGGCCTACGAGCTGGCCGCCGGCGCCGACGCGACCGGCCGCGTCCTCTCGCGGCTCTTCGAGCACGCCCTCCATGCGGGCAAGCGCGTGCGGCACGAGACCGGCGTCGGGACGCTGCCGGCCGCCATCCCCGTGGCAGCGGCCGACCTCGCGCGGCGGACCGTCGGCGACCTGGCCGGCAAGCGGATCCTCGTGATCGGCGCCGGGAAGATGGGGCAGCTCGCGGCGTCGAGCTTCCTCGACCGCGGCGCGGAGCGGGTCTTCGTCGCGAACCACCGCATCGAGCGCGCCGAGGCGCTCGCCGCGCGCTTCGGCGGCGAGGCCGTCTCCTTCGACCGGATCGGCGAGGAGCTCGAGCGCGCGGACGTCGTGCTCTCGTCGACCCGCTGCCCCGAGGTGATCCTCCACGCCGACCAGGTCGCCGCGGCGGTCGCCGGGCGCGCCGGGCGTCCGCTCCTCCTCGTCGACATCGCCGTCCCGCGCGACCTCGACCCGGCGATCGCCGAGCTCCCCGGCTGCCTGCTCTACGACCTCGACGCCCTCGGTCCCGAGGGCGGGGCGGCCCTGGCCCGTCAGGCGGGCCAGGTGGACGAGGCCGAGGCGATCGTGGCGGCCGAGGCGGAGGAGTTCGGCCGGTGGCTTCGCTCGCTCGAGGTTGTGCCCGTCGTCGCGGCGCTCCGCCGGCGCGCGGACACGATCCGCGAGCGCGAGCTCGCCCGCGCCGAGCCTCGCCTGCGCGCGCTCACGGACGCGGAGCGGCGGAACGTGGAGGCGCTCACCGCAAGGATCGTCAACGAGCTCCTGCACGAGCCGACCGTGCGCGTGAAGGAGGCCGCGGCGGTCGGCGCCGAGGCGTACGCGGAGGCGCTCCGCGAGCTGTTCGCACTCGACGAGGAGCGCCGCTGACCGTTCCGGGCGCGCGGTCGGCCGAGCTCTACCGGCGGGCCCTCGCGTGCATCCCCGGCGGCGTCAACTCGCCGGTCCGCGCCATGCGGGCGGTCGGGCTCGAGGCGCCGCTCTTCGCCGCCCGCGGCGAGGGCGCGTACCTGCTCGACGCGGACGGAAACCGGTACGTCGACTGGATCCAGTCCTGGGGGCCGCTCCTCTTCGGCCACGCGGACCCGGAGACGGTCGAGGCGGTCGCGCGCGCGGCGCGGGACGGGACGAGCTTCGGGGCGTCGACCGAGGCCGAGGTGGAGCTCGCCGAGGAGATCGCGAACGCCGTGCCGGCGATCGAATCGGTGCGGCTCGTGTCGTCGGGCACCGAGGCGGCGATGAGCGCGATCCGCCTGGCGCGCGCGGCGACCGGGCGTGACCGGATCGTCAAGTTCGCCGGCTGCTACCACGGTCACGCGGACGCGCTCCTTGCCGAGGCAGGCTCGGGGCTCGTAACGCTCGGGCTGCCGTCGACGCCCGGCGTGCCCGCGGCCGTCACCGCCGACACGATCGTGTGCGCCTACAACGACGCCGAGGCGGTCGGGGCGGTCTTCGAGGCGGAGCGGGAGACGATTGCCGCGGTGCTCGTCGAGCCCGTGGCCGGGAACATGGGCGTCGTCCCGCCCGGGGCCGGATTTCTCGCGAAGCTCCGGCGGCTCTGCGACGACGCGGGAGCGCTCCTCGTCTTCGACGAGGTGATCACCGGGTTCCGCGTGGCGCGGGGCGGGGCGCAGGAGCGTTTCGGCGTGCTGCCCGACCTGACGATCCTCGGCAAGGTCGTGGGCGGCGGGCTGCCCGTCGGCGCGTTCGGCGGCCGGCGGGACGTGCTGGAGCAGCTCGCGCCGGCCGGAAACGTCTACCAGGCGGGCACGCTCTCGGGGAACCCGCTCGCGACCGCGGCCGGGCTGGCGGTGCTCCGGCGGCTGCGCGACCCGGCCGTGTACGAGGGGCTCGAGTTGCGTGCGGCGCGGCTCGAGACGGGCCTCGCGGGGGCGGTCGGTGAGCACGGGTGGGTCCAGCGCGTCGGCGCCATGGCGACGCTCTTCTGGCAGCCGGGGCGCGTGCGGGACCTTGCCGACGCCCGGCGCAGCGACACGGAGCGCTACGCGGCCTGCTTTCGCCACGCGCTGGAGCGAGGCGTCCTGTTCGCGCCGTCCCAGTTCGAGGCGATGTTCGTGTCACTTGCCCACGGCGAGGCCGAGATCGACCGGACGGTCGAGGCCGTGGCCGCGTTCGCCGCGGAGCTTCCCGCCTAGCCGTCGTCCGCGGCACGGCGCCCGCGCGTCTTCCGGCATGGTTCCGACACCCACGGGTGACGATTTCCCCGCTAGCGTCTCCAGCAGGGGGTCGAGGGCCGAAGGCCCCGGGGGGAAATCGCGCGCGAGGGTGCTGCTAGCGCAGAACCCTGACGGCGACCCTGGCCGTGGCGACCCGGTAGCCGGCCTTCGTGGCGCGGATGTACACGGTGCCCTTGCGGCGCGGCGTGAGGCGGAACTCGACGCGGCCGTCCGACGTCGTCTTCTTCACGCGCGCCGTCAGCCCGGCGCCCCAGACGCGGACGCTCACGCCGGGGATGCCCTTCGTCGAGGTGCGGGTCAGCACGAGCAGCGTGCTCTTCCGCCGCTTCCAGAGCGTCCCCATCGCCTGCATCCGCATCGTCCGGATCAGCCCGACGAGCTGCGCCGCCGAGTAGTCGCCGCGGTTCGCGTCCGCGTCCACGACGGCGACGCGCCAGTAGAGGGGCCCGCCGTCGATGTACGCGGGAAGCTTGAGGAGCGGGGCGTACGACGTACCCTGCGTGTTCACGGTCTCGACCTGGGTTCCGAAGTCCGGCCTCGTCGAGACCTGGACGCGGTACGACTCGGCGCCCGCCCGGGAGAGCCACGAGAGCAGCAGGTGGTTCGCGCTCAGGCTGCTGGACGGGCCGGCCGGCTCGGGCATCGTCCGCGCGAAGGTCATGAGCGGCGAGTACGGGCCGTCCACCGTCGGCCCGGACTCGGTCGGGAAGTTCGCGCGCACCTGGAGGTGGAAGATGCCGAGCCCGGTCATCTTCGTGGGGGTGAACGCGTGCGACGGGACGTTCGAGATCGTCTGCTGGTCCCCGTCCGACTCCTCGACGTGGACGTCGTACGACACGGCGCCGGGCACCGAGCTCCAGCTCCACGTCGGGATGAGCGCGCCGGTGGTCGGGTTGCCGGCATCCGGCACGGGTGCGGGGAGCTGCTTCTGGAAGGTGCGGGTCGGCGACCACGTGAGCGCGACGTACGCCGACGCGCTCTCCATCTCGGCGCGCACGCGCCAGTAGAGCGTCTTGTTCGCCGGGTAGGTCGTCGTGCTCGTGTACGCGGTGGAGTCGGTCGACTTCGCGTCGATCACGGTCGAGAAGTTGGCGTCCGTCGCGACCTCGAGGCGGTAGCGGCGCGCCCCCTCGGCGAGCGTCCAGCTGAACGTCGTCGGCCCGTTGCTCGTGGCGCCGTCCTCGGGAGCGAGCAGCGCCGGCGGCGCGGCCTGCTTCTGGAACGCGGGAGGATTGCCGTCGAGCGGGTTCGCAGAGACGCCGCTTCCGTCCGTGCCCGACGCCGGGAGCACGGCCCAGTAGTACGAGGTCAGCTCGTCGGGGTAGGAGCGCGTCGCCGTGCCGGTGCGCGGCGCGTAGGCCGGGATCCGCGTGTACGCGTAGTCGACGATGTTCGTGAAGGACGGGTCGCGCGCGACGAGGACGTAGTAGCCCTGCGCGCCGGCGAGCGGCGTCCACGTGAAGAGCGGCATGCGCCCGGCGGTCGACCCGCGCTGGGGCAGGAGGTACGCGCCGTCCGACATCGAGCACGGGCTGCACGTTCCGGCGGGGATCCCACTCCAGGTGAAGGCCGGGGTGTTGTTCTGCGGGAGGTACGTCCAGTCGCCGTTCACGGTCGGGCCGGCGCTCGAGGAGGGGCCGTCGACCGGGCGGACGCGCGCGCAGTAGGAGGAGCCCGACGTCAGGTGCGTGATCTCGCTCGCGACCGGCGCGTCGCTCGGGTACGGCTTCACGTTGTTCCAGCCCCAGCCGAGCGGCGTCCAGGCAGGGCCCGTGACCTCCTTGACCCAGTGGTCGAACTGGTTTCGCGCCCAGTCGCACGCGCCGTCCACGAAGAGCGTCACGTCCACCTCGTACCGTGCCGCGCCCGGCACCGGATCCCACGTGAGGACCGGCGTGCCGGTCGTGACCGGGTAGGGGACGGTGCTCGGATCCTGCCCGTCGTACGGGTCGGCCGCGTGGTCGCGCAGGCGGAGGTTCTTGACGCTCGGCGCCGGGGTGACCGGCACGTTCGCGAAGGTCTTCGTGAACGACGGGCCGACGCTCCAGTCGCCCGCGTTCCCGCTCGGGTCGAGCGGCCGGACGCGCCAGTAGTACGTGTTGTTGTCGAGCAGCACGAGCGGGGCGAGCGACAGCCCGAGGGTCGACATCGTCGTGCCGCTGCGGAGCGGGGTGCAGCAGACCTTCGAGCCGGCGGCCCAGTCGGACGAGGCGTTGACCTCCACCTCGTACCCGGAGGCGCCCTCGACCCGCGTCCACGAGAAGAGGGGGTCGTAGACCTCGGGCGCGGCGGCCATGTCCGTGATGGTCGGGGTCGTCCCGGAGGGCCAGGCCCATTCGAAGCTGGCGGTCGCGGACGGCGTCCCCGCGTGGCCCTCCGCGTCGAGCGGCGTGATCGACCAGTAGTACGTGCCGGGCGCGAGCGGCGCAGTGAGCGTGAAGCTCGTGGCGCTCGTCTCGACCGGCCCACCGGCGAAGACGACCGACCCGAGCTCTGGATCCGTCGCGAGCTTGACGAGGTACTTGGCGGCGCCCGGGACGACGTTCCACTTGAGGCGGAAGTCGTCGTCCGGGTAGACGAGCGTGGCGCCGTCGGCCGGCGTGAGCAGCGCGGGCTGCGCCGTCCAGGCCATGGTGAGGCTGCGGGCCGTCGACCAGGCGCCGAGCGCGCCCGCCGCGGTGATCGCGCGGACGCGCCACCAGTACTCGCCGTTCGCGACCACCTCGGGAAGCGACGCGCGCGTGTTGCGCGTCGAGATGTTGGCGATGTCGGAGTTGAAGCCGGGGTCGGCGGAGAACTCGAACTCGTAGTGGTCGGCGCCCGAGACGGCCGTCCAGGCGAACGCGGGCAGCGTGTCGACGGACTCGCCGGTCGCCGGGCTCAGCAGTCCCGGGGCGGCCGGACCGGCCCCCGCGGCGCCGGTGATCGTCGCGGCAAGGGCGACGGAGGCGACGAGAGCCCCCAGGAGAAGTGTTCGGCGTCCGGACCGTTGCGGCATGGGTGCGAGAAGCGCGTGGAGCCCTGCCGCAGTGAAGGCATCCGTGTCGGTTCACCCTCACCTTCGCCATCGGCCCGACGGGCCGGTATCCCTCGGCCGAGGGGACGTGTCGCCGCGCGTAGCATGGCCGCATGGAGTCGGGGACGGTGACCGCTGCGGCCGTCGGCGGTCGCGCCGCCCTCGGCCGGCTTCCCGCGCCCGCCCTCCTGATCGCCGCTGCGTTCTCCGTCCAGAGCGGCGCCGCGCTCGCGACGACCCTCTTCGACGAGATCGGCCCGATCGGGACGGTCTTCCTGCGTACGGCGTTCGCCGCGGTCGTCCTCGCCGTGCTCCTCCGCGCAGGGGCCCGCCGCGCGCGGAGCGGCCCCTGGCGCTGGCCGGTGCTCCTCGGCGTCTCGCTCGCCGGCGTGAACTGCCTCTTCTACGAGTCGATCGAGCGGATCCCGCTCGGCGTCGCGGTGACGGTCGAGTTCCTCGGCCCGCTCGCGGTCGCGATCGCGGGCTCGCGCCGGCGGCTCGACTTCGTCTGGATCGTGCTCGCGGGCGCCGGCGTCGCGCTCCTCGGCAGCCCGACGGTCGACGTGGACGGCGTCGGGCTCGTCCTCGCCCTCGCGGCCGGGGTCTTCTGGGCCGCGTACATCGTGATCGGCAAGCGGCTCGGCCAGACCTGGCCGCTGCAGCGGGGCCTGACGGTCGCGATGGGCGTCTCGGCCGTGCTCGTGGCGCCGTTCGGGATCGCGGCAGGCGGGGCGGACCTGCTCGAGCCGCACCTGCTTGCGCTCGGGCTCGCCGTCGCGATCCTCGCCTCGGTCGTCCCGTACGGGCTCGAGCTCGCCGCGCTCCGCCGCCTGCGGACGTCCACCTTCGGGATCCTCATGAGCCTCGGCCCGGCCGTCGCCGCCCTCGCGGGCGCGCTCTTCCTCTCCCAGCACCTCGGCCCGCTCGAGCTCCTGGCCGTCGCGCTCGTCGTGGCGGCCTCGATCGGCGCCAACCGCGGTGCCCGCGGCCCCGTGGCCCCCGAGGCCTGACCCGGCGTTAGCGTCGCCCGCGAGGGGGGATAGTCTCGGCATGGCGATGCAAGCGGGACTCGACGAGACCAGCCGGGCGCAGATCGAGGCGCTCCTCGACCGCGGCGAGGAGCGGGGCTGCGTCACGCTCGGCGAGGTGAACGAGCTCGTGCAGGCGCTCGACCTGGACGACGACCAGGCCGAGGGCGTCCTCCAGCAGGCCGAGGAGCGGGGGATCCGCGTCGACGACGACTGCGGCCGCGAGGCGCCCGAGTCGACCTACGTGAACGGCGACCTCGCCGTGGCGACGACCGACGCGCTGCAGCTCTTCCTGAACGAGGTCGGGCGCTACCCGCTCCTGACCGCCGAGGAGGAGGTGGAGCTCGCGAAGCGCATCGAGCGGGGCGACCAGGAGGCGAAGGACCGGATGATCAACTCGAACCTCCGCCTCGTCGTCTCGATCGCGAAGCGCTACCAGGGCCACGACCTCGCGCTGCTCGACCTGATCCAGGAGGGGATCATCGGGCTGATCCGCGCGGTCGAGAAGTTCGACTGGCGCCGAGGCTTCAAGTTCTCGACGTACGCGACCTGGTGGATCCGGCAGGCCGTGCAGCGGGGCGTCGCCAACAAGGCGCGCACGATCCGGATCCCGGTGCACATCGTCGAGCGCGAGCAGCGGCTGCGGCGCGCCGAGCGCGAGCTCCTGACGAAGCTCGGCCGCGACCCGACGGACGAGGAGCTCGCCAAGGTCGCGCGCCTCACCGTTCCCCAGGTGCGCGAGGTGCGCTCGGCGGCGCGGGCGGTCACGAGCCTCGACAAGCCGGTGGGCGCCGAGGAGGGCACGTCGCTCGGCGAGCTGGTGGCCGGCGAGTCCGAGGCGCCCGAGGAGGAGCTCTCCGTGAGCCTCCGCCGGGAGGCGCTCGAGCAGGCGCTCACCGACCTGCCGGAGCGCTCGCGCGAGGTGCTCCGCCTCCGCTACGGCCTCGGCGGGACCGATCCGCAGTCGCTCGAGTCGATCGGGCGGGACCTCGGCATCACCCGCGAGCGGGTGCGCCAGATCGAGGCGGATGCGCTCTCGCGGCTCGCCGTCAGCCGCGAGCTCGAGTCGCTCGACGAAGCCGCCTGAACGAACCACCCGGCTGCGTCCCGGCCCGAAAACGAGGGCGAGACGGGGTCCCTTGAATCGACGGCGCAGACCAGAGACGATTCGCGTCCGTCAGAACCCGACCCAAGGGGGGAGTCTCCGTGAGCTCGACCAGAAGGATCTCGTTCGCCTTCGGGGTCCTGTTCCTCATCACCTTCGTCACGTCGATCCCGGCGCTGGCTCTCTTCCAGCCGGTCCTGGACGACCCCGTCGGCTACGTCGCGAACGGCGGCTCCGACAACCGGATCTACTTCGGAGCGCTTCTCGAGCTGCTGCTGATCATCGCGAACATCGGCACCGCCGTCGTGATCTATCCGATCGTGAAGCGGCAGAACCACATCCTCGCGCTCGGCTACGTCACGGCCCGCATCGTCGAAAGCACGTTCATCCTCGTCGGCATCCTCGCCGTGCTGTCCATCGTGACGCTGTCGAACCAGGACGCGGGTGGGGACGAGGGCGCGATCGCGTACACGCTCGCGGCGCTCAAGGACTGGACGTTCATCCTCGGGCCGGGCTTCATGGTGGGTTGGGGGAACGGCCTGATCCTCGGCTACCTGATGTACGCGTCCGAGCTCGTGCCGCGACGCCTCGCGATGTTCGGGCTCGTCGGCGGCCCGCTCAACATCATCTCGGGCGTTCTCGTCATGTTCGGCGTCGCCGACCAGGGGGGCACGCTTCAGGCCCTCTGCACCATCCCCGAGTTCATCTGGGAGCTGGGGCTCGGCATCTACGCGACCGTCTGGGGATTCAGGTCCTCTTCGCCGATTCTCGCCGCGGACCGAAACGCATAGCGCGCGCCCGCCGCGGTCGTCGTGGCGAACATATGTTCTATACTGCCTGCATGGCGAGCGTTTCGCTGCTCGAGGACACGTGCAAGACGGCGCTCAACAAGGTGCCCGACGCCGCCCGCGTGCCGTTCCGCTGGACGGTCAACCCCTACCGCGGCTGCACGCACGCGTGCCACTACTGCTTCGCCCGTGCGTTCCACCGCTACCTCGACCTGGGCGTGGGCGAGGACTTCTCCTCGAAGATCGTCGTGAAGACGAACGTCGTCGAGGTGCTCCGCCGCGAGCTGGCCTCGCCGCGCTGGGGCGGGGAGCCCGTCGCGCTGGGGACGGCGACCGACCCGTACCAGCACTGCGAGGGGCGCTACCGCCTGACGCGCGGCGTCGTCGAGGCGTTCGCCGACTTCGGCAACCCGATGTCGATGCTGACGAAGTCGACGATGGTCGTGCGCGACCTCGACATCTTCCTCCGGCTCGCCGAGGCCGCCGAGACAAGCGTCGCCATGAGCGTCGGGACGCTCGACGAGGACGTCCGCAAGGTGGTCGAGCCGGGGACGCCGCCCGGGCGGAAGCGGCTCGAGATCCTCGGCCGCTTCGCGCGGGCGGGCATCCGCACGTTCGTCCTCGTCGCGCCCGTGCTGCCGGGGCTCACCGACGACGACGCGCATCTCGACGAGGTGCTGGCGGCCGCGTCGACCGCGGGGATCCACGGCGCCGCGGTGATCCCTCTGCACGTCCGGCCCGGGATCCGCGACCACTTCGTCCCGTGGCTCCGCGACGCGTACCCGCACCTGGCCGACCGCTACGAGCGGCTGTACGGGAACCGTGCGTACGCGCCGCGGGCCTACCAGGAGGAGCTCGCCGGCCGCTTCCGGGCGCTGCGCGAGCGCCACGGGCTCGGCGGCACGGGATACCGGCCGGGCCGGCCCGCGCCGAGCGGCGACCGGGGCCAGCTCGCGCTCGCCGTCTAGACCGGCTCCGTGTGGCGCACGAGCCCGCCGTCCACGCCGTACGTCGAGCCGGTCACGTAGGCGGCGCGATCCGACACGAGAAAGAGTGCCACCTCCGCGACCTCCTCCGGCTGACCGAAGCGTCGGAGCGGCACGACCCGCCGGATGCGGGCGAGCATCTCGGGGTCGTCCACGGCATCGCCCTGGATCGGCGTCGCGATCGGCCCGGGGGCGATGTTGTTCACGCGGATCCCGAACGGGGCCAGCTCCACTGCGGCGTTGCGCATCAGCATCCGCAGGCCGCCCTTCGCGACCGCGTACGGCGTGTGGTTTTCGAAGGCCAGGTCCTCGTGGACCGACGAGATGTTCACGATCGAGCCACCCCCGGCGTCCCGCATCACGCGCCCACAGGCCTGCAGGCAGAGGAACGCACCCTTGAGGTCGACGGCCAGCACGCGGTCGAACGAGGCCTCTTCGACGTCGAGGATCGCGCCCGGCTCGTCGATCCCCGCGTTGTTCACGAGGATCGCGACCGGGCCGAGCTCCTGTCCGACCTCCGCGACCATCCGCTCCACCTCGTCCCGCTTCGACACGTCCGCCTGGACGGCGAGCGAGCGCTCGCAGCAGTCGCGGAGCTCGGCCGCGAGCCGCTCGGCCTCGTCCGCATGGCCGTGGTAGTTGACCGCGACACGCGCACCGGCCCGGCCGAGGCGCGTCGCGATCGCGTGCCCGATGCCGCTGCCCGCCCCGGTGACGATCGCGACCCGCCCGTCCAGCTCGCCCACGCCTCTCGCGTTCCCGCGTCGGCCGGACCGGACACAATCGCGGCGTGCCGCTCCACCTGGAGGACTACGCGCTCGTCGGCGACACGCAGACCGCCGCGCTCGTCGGGCGCGACGGGTCGGTCGACTGGATGTGCATGCCGCAGTTCGACTCGCCCTCGTGCTTCGCGGCGCTCCTGGGCGGCTCGGAGCACGGCCGCTGGCTCCTCGCTCCGGCGGGCGGCATCCGCCGGACCACCTGGCGCTATGCGGACGGGGCGCTCGTCCTCGAGACGACGCACGAGACGGAGGACGGAGCCGTGCGCGTGGTCGACTTCATGCCGCCCCGCGAGACGGCGCCCGACATCGTGCGGATCGTCGAGGGCGTGCGGGGCCGGGTGCCGATGCGGATGGAGCTCGTGGCACGCTTCGACTACGGCCACGTGGTGCCCTGGGCACGCCGAATCGACGGTGCGCTGCTGCTCGTCGGCGGTCCCGACGCGCTCACCCTCCGGACGCCGGTCGAGACCCACGGCGAGAACCTCACCACCCGCGCCGACTTCACGGTCGGCGAGGGCGACCGGGTCCCGTTCGCGCTCACGTGGCACCCGTCGCACGTGCCGTCCCCGCGGGAGATCGACCCGTTCCGCGCGCTCGACGACGCGCTGGGCTGGTGGGCCGAGTGGGCCGGGCGGTGCACCTACGAGGGCGAGTGGCGCGACGACGTGCTCCGCTCGCTCACCGTCCTGAAGGCGCTGACCTTCGCGCCGACCGGCGGCATCGTCGCCGCGGCCACGACCTCGGTGCCCGAGCAGCTCGGCGGCGTGCGCAACTGGGACTACCGCTACTGCTGGATCCGGGACGCGACCTTCACGCTCTACGCGCTCATGCTCTCCGGCTTCCGGGAAGAGGCGGCGGCCTGGCGCGACTGGCTGCTGCGAACGGTGGCCGGCGACCCGGCCGACTTCCAGATCATGTACGGCGTCCACGGCGAGCGGCGGCTCACCGAGCTCGAGCTCCCCTGGCTGCCCGGCTACGAGGGCTCGCGGCCCGTGCGGATCGGAAACGCGGCGTCGAGCCAGCTCCAGCTCGACGTCTACGGCGAGGTGATGGACTCGCTCCACTTCGCGCGCCGCGGGGGCCTCCCGCCGGACGACGCCGCCTGGTCGCTCCAACGGCTCCTGCTCGAGTACCTCGAGGGCGAGTGGCGGCTCGAGGACGAGGGCATCTGGGAGGTGCGCGGACCCCGGCGCCACTTCACGCATTCGAAGGTGATGGCGTGGGTCGCGTTCGACCGGGCGGTGAAGGCGGTCGAGCGCTACGACCAGAAGGGGGACGCCGACGTCTGGAGGCGCATGCGCGCCGAGATCCACGAGGAGGTGTGCCGCGAGGCGTTCGACGCGGACCGCAACGCCTTCGTCCAGTACTACGGGGCTTCGACGCTCGACGCGAGCGTGCTCCTCATCCCGCTCGTCGGCTTCCTGCCGGCCGACGATCCGCGCGTCGTCGGCACGGTGGACGCGATCCTCGGCGAGCTGGTCGAGGACGGGCTCGTGCGCCGCTACCGGGACGACGAGACGATGCGGGAGATAGACGGCCTGCCGCCCGGCGAGGGGGCGTTTCTGCCCTGCTCGTTCTGGCTGGTCGACAACCTGTGCCTGATCGGCCGGCGGGACGAGGCGCGGGCGCTCTACGAGCGCCTGCTCGCGCTTCGCACCGACCTCGGCCTGCTCGCCGAGGAGTACGACACCCGCGCGGGCCGGCTCGTCGGCAACTTCCCCCAGGCGTTCTCGCACGTCGGGCTCGTCAACTCGGCGTTCAACCTCTCGCTGGCCGAGCGCGGCCCCGCGACCGACCGCTGGCTCACGGTTCCCGTGCAGGCGAGCGCGGCGGAGCCGGGCTAGAGCGTCTCGAGCGAGGCGCGGCGCCGGCCCTCGGCCTCGAAGAGCCGGAAGAGGGCAAACGCGCCGGCCGCGTAGAGGACGCCGATGCCGAGCTCGGTCCAGACGAGGCCGGTGACCGACGAGAGCGGCTCGCCGGCCGCCACCTCGCGCGCCGCCTCGATTCCGTGCGTGAGCGGCAGCACGGATCCGACCGTCTGCATCCAGCCGGGCAGCTCGTCGAACGGGACGTTGACGCCGCAGAAGAGGAGGAGCAGGTAGTACGCGAGATTCGCCGCGAAGAAGACGTCCCGGGCGCGCAGGCCGATCGAGCCGAGCACCATCCCGAGCGCCGTGCACGAGAAGACGGTCACGACGAGCACGAGCCCGAGCGCGGGGACCGAGCCGGCCGCGGGCTCGAAGTCGAGGAAGAGCCAGCCGACGAAGAACCCGAAGACCGAGACGACGAGCCCGTTCGCGATCACCGGGAGCGCGCGGCCCGTGAAGAGCGCCAGCCGGTTGGCCGGCGTCGCGAGGAGCGGCGAGAGCGTCGCGAACCAGCGTTCGTTCGCGATCGTCATCGTCATCGCGTAGATGCAGGACATCCCGCAGACCTGCACGGCGTTCCCGACGACGAAGAACGCGTCGTCCTCGACGCCGGCGAAACGGCCCAGGTAGGCGAAGAAGAGGATCTGGAAGAGCGGGCTCCCGAGCATGGTCGGGATGTAGAGCCACGGCGAGATCCAGTTGAAGAGCGCCCGGTATGCGATCGCGCCGCCGACGAAGAAGATCCGGAGCGAGGTCACGAGAGCGAGAGGGTGGCGCGGCCGCGGGCGAGGCGCTCGAAGACGCGCAGGAAGAACGACGCCAGGACGAAGTAGAGCGCGGCGAGGACGAGGCACATCCCGATCGAGCTCCACGGGTGGCCGCCGAGGGCCGACTCGCGGATCGCCCGCACGCCCCAGGTGGGGGCGAGGACCCACGAGATCGGCTCGACCCAGACGGGGAGGAGCGACACCGGCACGAGCAGGCCGGTCACGAGCCAGACCGGGTACTCGAGCAGGTTCGAGAGCGCGTTCGCGTAGCGGTAGAGGACGAACGTCGTCGCGAGGAGGAGCCCGAGGAAGCCGAGGCCGATCACCATCGCGGGGATGGCCACGACGAGCGCGACCGGGTGCGCGAGGTCGAGCGGCACGCCGAAGACGACACGTCCGAACACGAGCGTCATCCCCAGTGAGTAGGCGCCGACCGTGGCCGACGCGAGCGTGATCGGGAGGAGCACGAGCAGGAACGGCGAGGGCGTGGCGACGAGCAGCTCGAGCGTCCCCTGGTAGCGCTGCCACTGGATCGCGCCGCCCGAGCCGAAGAGCGTCGACGACCAGACGCCCATCATCCCGGCCCCGAGCGCGGTGTAGAGG
>Ga0210115_1000090_pt1 | contig 21200 bp, 17 predicted proteins | sample MayberryNW_TuleB_2_FD_185526 | JGI IMG/M metagenome (GOLD analysis project Ga0210115, IMG submission 185526) | Wetland microbial communities from San Francisco Bay, California, USA, that impact long-term carbon sequestration - MayberryNW_TuleB_D2... | ecosystem: Environmental > Aquatic > Marine... | reverse complement strand
GAGCGGATCGTACAGGTACTTGGACTGCAGCTGTTTCGGGTCGAGCCGCAGGTCACGAGCCACGTCGGCGGCGAACTCGGCGCGAAGCGCCCGGTTGGTCAGCAGCATGTCTGTCTCACTCCCGTCGGCGGTGGCGCAGGTTTCGGGTCAACGTTCGCTGGATGCGGTTCTGAACGTCGCGTACACGTACGGGTAGTTTGGACGAAACCAGTTCCGGAAGCTGCGCCGAATGAGCGCCGCCGCCGTGGCCGGCGACGCCCCCTTCATCACGTAGTGCCGACCATCGAAGAAATCGGCGGAGTACTCGGGATAGGAGGCCATCGGCGCGAACCCGGGAAACGGCGCGAACATTGACGCCGTCCACTCCCAGCCGTTCCCGACGAGGTCCTGGACGCCGAACGCGCTCGCGCCGGACGGATACGATCCGACCGGAACCGGGTCCCAGTGCACGCCGCCGAAGTTGCCGCGTGCCGGATCGGCAGGCGCTGCACCCCATGGCTGATCCCGTTCGCCGCCGCCGGGTTCGCCGTAGGCCGCGCGCTGGAACTCGGGCTCGGTCGGCAGTCGGCACCCGCGCCAGCGCGCGTACGCGCTGGCTTCGGCGTGGCTGACGTAAACGGGCCATGAGAGCGGCAGCGGCAGCAGGTCGAACATCGCCCGCCAGTTCCACTCGCGGTCGACGCGTTCCCAGAAGAGCGGCTTGGCCACCGACTCGCGCGTCCGCCACGCCCAGGCCTCCGGCGTCCACAGGTCCGCCCTCGTGTACCCGCCCGCGTCGACGAACGCGAGGAAGTCGTCGTTGGTCACGTCGTGCTGCGCGATCTCGAAGGCGGGCACGTCGACGACGAGCCGCGGCAGCTCGTTGTCCCAGCCGAAGGCGATCGTGCCGCGGTCGGCGCCGAGCGTCGCGGAGCCCTCCGGGATCTGAATGAAGCCGGATCGCTCGCCGGAACGCGATTCGTGCGGCCCCCCGGTCACGGGCGCGTAGCGCTCGGGACGATGCTTCTGATCGAGCGGCAGACGATGCCAGATGTACTGCAGCGTCTCCTGGTGCATCTCCTCGTGTTCGACGATTGCGTACACGGCTTCGGCGCGATCGAGCAGCGGATGACCGGGCCGATCGACATCGGCTTCGGCGATCGCCCGGCGCAGACGATCGTCGGCCTCGGCGACGTATGCAAGGACGCGGTCGCGCGTCGGCCACTGCGCGCGGACCGACGCGGCCGGCGCCTCGTGTTCCGGATCGATCCCGCGCGCGAAGAGCACTTCGAGGCCGGGATCGATCCCCGGCTCGCCGAGTCCCTTCTTGAGCAGCGTGTTGACCGCAAACGCGGCAAGGTGCCCCTCGTAAAAGACGATCGGGTTGCGCAGCGCAATCGGGCGGCTGTAATACGCGTCCTCCGAGATCAGATCGAAGAGCATCCGCGAGCGCGCGCGGGCGCGATCGAAGCGGGCCAGCATCGCGCCGCGATCGAGAGTGCTCGAGCCGGCAATCGTCATCTGCATACGGTAGATCCCTTTGGTGACCCCGGATTCTGTGCTTGGATGCCAAAACCGGCCGGGCAGGTTCAACCCTCTCCGTTGCATGGTCCGCGCCACGTCGGGCCGCGGCCGTCACACCGCGGGAAAGCTGCACGAAGGAAACGACTTAGCTTGACGCGCCGGACCATGGAGAGTACGCTGACCCGGTACCAGCCCGGCAGGCGCGGCTCCCACCTGACTTCGTGACCATCACACTCAATGGCGAACCGTTCGCACTCGATGCACCGCTCAGCGTCAGCGATCTGCTCGCGCGCCTCGCCATCGACCCGCGGCGCGTGGCCGTCGAGCACAACCTCGTCGTGCTCAAGCGCGATCGCTTCGGCAGCACGATGGTCCGCGGGGGCGACCAGGTCGAGATCGTGAACTTCGTGGGCGGGGGAAGGATCTGAGGGTTTCATGACTGCCGATCCATTCGTCGTCGCCGGCCGCACGTTCGCCTCGCGCCTGATCGTGGGCACGGGCAAGTACTCGTCGTTTCCGGTGATGGTGCAGGCGCACGAGGCGTCGGGCGCCGACATGATCACGGTCGCCGTCCGGCGCGTGAACATCCACGATCGATCCGGGGAATCCCTGCTCGATTACATCGACAGCCGCAAGTACTTCATCCTGCCGAACACGGCCGGCTGTTACACCGCCGAGGAAGCGATCCGCACGGCGCGCCTCGGCCGCGAGGCTGGTCTGTCGAACTGGGTGAAGCTCGAAGTGATCGGCGACCAGAAAACGCTCTTCCCCGACAACGAGGCGCTGCTCGAGGCCACGCGGCAGCTCGTCAAGGAAGACTTCGTCGTGCTCCCCTACGTGATCGACGATCCGGTCCTGTGCCGCAAGCTCGAGGACGCAGGCGCTGCCGCCGTCATGCCGCTCGGCGCGCCGATCGGTTCCGGGCTCGGCATCCAGAACCGGAACAACCTGCGCATCATCCGCGAGCAGGCGCGCGTGCCCGTCATTGTCGACGCAGGCGTCGGCACCGCGTCGGATGCCGCGGTGGCGATGGAGCTTGGCGCCGACGCGGTGCTGATGAACACGGCGATAGCGGGTGCGCGGGAGCCGATCGCCATGGCGCGCGCGATGAAGCTGGCCATCGAAGCCGGCCGCCTCGCGTATCATGCGGGCCGCATCGCGCCGAAGATGTACGCCAGCGCCAGCAGTCCTGTCGAAGGACTGGTGGGCCGCTGATCCGATGCTCGGCCGCCCCGTCACCAGCGATGCGCTCGAGGCGCTCGAGCAGGAACGCGCCGAGGCCGACCGCGCGTACAACGAGGCGCTCACCGCGCTCGATCGCGCGCTGCCCGGCGCGCCCGTGCGCCCGGCCGATCCGCCCGCGCCGGCCGACGATCGACTCCAGGAGCTGAACGATCTCTGGCGAACCATGCCGGCGGCGCCGCCGCCGGGCCGGGGATTGCGCACACGCCTTGCACAGTTCGTCTGGCGCTGGGTGGCACCGGGGTTCGAGCGGCAGCAGGCGTTCAACTCCGCTCTGGTCGACCACCTCAATCGCACGATCGCGCGCGAGCGCGAAGGGACCGCCCGCGCGACGGCCGCCAGCGAGGCGGCACAGGCGTATGCGGCGGCCCTCGCGACGTTCCACGGGCACCTGATCCTGTACCTGCAGCGGCTCACGCTCTACATCGACACCAAGGATCGCCGTGCGGCCGGCGGGCTCATGGCGGTCTATGACGCGGCGATCAACGCGGTCACCGATGAGATGCTGAAGCGGTGGGAATCGATGGGCGCGCGCGAGCAGCGATTCGCGGCGCGGGTCGAAGCGGTGAACGAGGCCGTGCGCGAGCAGCGGGACGTACGATCGACGCTCGCCGTGCTGCAGCAGGCAACGCTCACGCTCAAACGCGAGCTCGAGCGGGCCATGACCGCTCCGTCGGCGCCGGTGGCGACCGGCGAGGCCGCGGCCGCGGTTCCCGCCGCAACCGCAGCAGCACTCGAAAGCTGGAAGTACGTGGGCTTCGAGGATCGGTTCCGCGGGACGCAGGACGAGATCCGGCGCCGCATGCTCGACTACGTGCCGCTTTTTGCCGGCGCGACCGACGTCCTGGATATCGGCTGCGGACGCGGCGAGTTCCTGGATCTCCTGCGCGAAGCCGGAATCGGTGCGCGCGGCCTCGATCTCAACCACGAGATGGTCGAGGTATGCCGCGCACGCGGGCTCGTCGCCGACGAAGGCGACGCGCTCGGCTATCTTTCCAGCCTGCCTGACGCGACGCTCGGCGGCATCATGGCCGCGCAGGTGGTCGAGCACCTCGAGCCTTCGTATCTCATGCGTCTGATCGAGGTCGCGTACCACAAGCTCCGGCCCGGCGGCCGCATCGTGCTCGAAACCATCAACCCCGCGTGCTGGTATGCGTTCTTCGAAAGCTACATCCGCGATCTCACGCACGTGCGGCCCATTCATCCCGACACGCTGCAGTACCTCCTGACGGCCAGCGGGTTCCCGGATGCGGCCATCCAGTTCCGCGCGCCGTACCCGGAGCGCGAGAAGCTTCAGCCGGTCGCCGCCGGAGAGGACGATCCCGATGTGGTGCGGGACATGGCGGAAACGCTGAACGGCAACCTCACCCGCCTGAACACGCTGCTCTTTTCTTACATGGACTACGCCGCGACGGGCACCAGACAGGCATGATGAAGCCGGCTGTGCTCCTTGTGCCCGTGCTGCTCGCCGCGCTCTCGGCTCCGTCACGGTCGGCTGTCCAGACGACCGCGCGAAAGTCGCCGGCCCGCTCACCGAGGGCCGCCGAAAAGCCGGTCCCGTTCGCCGCCGGCGAGACGCTGATCTACGATGTCGCGTATTCGTCGTTTCTGACCGCCGGCACGGCGACGCTGAGCGTCGCGAAGAAGCAGCCGTCGGGCGGCTCGGTGGCGTACTACATCACCGCAGAAGGACGGCCGACACCGTTTCTGTCGCGCCTCTATCCCGTCTACTACAAGGTCGACACGCTTCTCGATGCCTTCACCCTGCTCCCGCAGCGCGGGTCCATCTACGGGGACGAGAGCGGCCGGCGGCGCACGAAGATCATCCGTTTCGATCAACCCGGCCGCACCGCAGAGTACGAGGTCCAGGCCCGGCGATCGACGACCACGACCGTGCGGCTCGACGGCGACACGCAGGACGCACTCTCGGTCATCTACGTGCTCCGGACGCTGCCGATTGCCGATCGGTTCGAGACGACCCTTCGCGTGCTCGATTCCGGAGACAAGTACCAGGTGCGTGTGAAGGTCGACGGGCGCGAGCAGATCGAGAGCGCCATCGGCCGCCTCCAGGCCTGGCGCGTCGTCCCGACGGCCACCGATGCGTCCGGCCGCCGGCTCGGTCGAGGCCTGTCGATCTGGCTGAGCGCCGACCGCCGCCGTGTGCCGCTACGCATGGAAGCCGGCCTTCCAATTGGGACCTTCGCGTTCGTGCTCCGCGAGATGCGCTGATTCGTTTATGCCTCTACCCACTCCAGATGTTGATGTAGCCGTTGTCGGCGCCGGTGTATCCGGCCTTGCCTGCGCGCAGGCGATCGCGGCGTCGGGCCGGACGGTGTGCCTCGTCGAAGGCCGGCCACGGCCCGGCATGGAAACCAGCACGCACAACAGCGGCGTCATCCATGCCGGCCTCTATTACCCCGCAGGCTCGCTCAAAGCCCGGCTCTGCGTGGAAGGGGCGCGCCGGCTATACGAGTTCTGCCCACGCTACGACGTGCCGCACATCCGGTGCGGCAAGCTCGTCGTCGGCAGCACCGACGCGGAGCGCCAGGCGCTCGAGGCGCTGTACGAGCGCGGCACCGGGAACGGGGTCGAAGGGCTCGCGCTCGTGGAGCGGGACTTCATCGCGGCGCGCGAGCCGCACGTCGCGGCGTCGTGCGCGCTGTGGTCGCCCGAAAGCGGCGTGCTGTCGGCCGAGGCGCTGGTGGTCGCGCTCGCCTCGATTTGCGACGCACGCGACGTCATCCGCCTCACGAACACCTCGGTTACGGAGGGCGACGTGTGGAACGGCGGTACGACGATCGTCACGCCCGCCGAGCGGATTGCGGCACGCGTCGTGGTGAACGCGGCGGGGCTCTACGCCGACGACGTGTCCGCGGCGCTCGGCGGGGAGCGCTTTACGATTCACCCGGCGCGCGGCGAGTACTGCGAGCTGACACGGTCCGCGCACGGTCTCGTCAACGCGCTCGTGTATCCGTTGCCGCATCCGAAGGGGCATAGCCTGGGCGTCCATCTGTCGAAGACTGTGTGGGGGACGGTCCTGATCGGCCCGACAGTCCGGTTCCAGGACAGCAAGGACGACTACGAGTCCGACCGCGAGCCGGTCGAAGCGTTCTACGAGCCGACGCGCGCGCTGCTGCCCGAACTGCGGCCCGATCAGCTGCAACTCGGCGGCAGCGGGATCCGGCCGAAGCTCCACGGCCCGGAAGGATCGTTTGCGGACTTCATGATCGGCCGCGACGGGCAGAACCCGGCGCTCGTGCAAGTGTCAGGGATCGATTCGCCCGGGCTGACCGCGTGCCTCGCGATCGGCGAGATGGTGGCGGGCATCGTCGGCGAGATGCTGGCGTAGTGAGCCCGCTCACTCACCCGTGGGATCCGGGCTTCAGCCGGATTCGATTGCATTCGACGACCGTCGATGATGCGTCGCATGTCGCGGCGATCTCCAAATCCGGCTGACGCCGGATCCCACGGAAGACGCGTGAGTTGCTCGGGTCACGACGAGACGTGTGGGGGCAGCTCGCGAGCCGCCCTACGCCCCTCGGCCTCTCCCTCAGATCGCGCGCCGAAACGTCCCGACGTGGCGCGCGAGCGCGTCCTGCCACGTGGGCATCGGCGCACCGGCGGCGGCGAGCTTCGCGTTGGAGAGCGCGCAGAACCGCGGGCGCTTCGCCCGGAGCGGCAAGTCGGCCATCTTCACCGGCACGATGCGCGGCTCGGATCCGAGCAGCCGTGCCGCTTCCCGTGCGATCGCCTCCCAGGTCGCATACCCGTCGTTCACGCAATGATAAAGGCCGGGCGGCGCGCCGGTGATCAGGCGCCGGGTGGCGACCGCGACATCGTGCACGTAGCTCGGCGACGCCACCCGATCCGCGAACGCCCGCACTTCACGCCCTTCGGCCAGCGCCTCGAGGATGCGATCGATGCTGCTGTGCGCATGCGGCCCGCCAAAGAGGCTCTCGACACGCAGCACGAACGCGCGCGGCGCGTCGAGCGCGAACCACTCGCCGAGCAGCTTGGATTGTCCGTATACGCTCACCGGCGCCGGCTCGTTCTCTTCGGTATACGGGACCGACGCCTCGCCCGAGAAGACGAAGTCCGTGCTGTAATGCACGAGCAGGGCGCCGCACGCGGCCGCCGCGCGGGCGAGCGACCGGACCGCGAACGTGTTGACCGCGAGCGCCGTGGACGGTTCTTCCTCGGCGCGGTCCACGGCGTTGTACGCGGACCCGTTGACGATCGCCTCGGGGGCCAGGCGGTGGAGCGTCCGGAGCACGTCCTCGTGGCGGGTCAGATCCAGATCGGCACGCGTGAGCGCAATCACCTCGTGTGCCGATCCCAGCACGCGCACCAGCTCGCTCGCGAGCTGCCCCGCGGCCCCTGTGACGACAATCTTCATGCGTGCGGCCTCAAGCGGCGGCTCCCGCGCGCCGCACCTGTTCGTCGTCGAGCACGCCTTCCCACCGAGCGACCACCGCGGTGGCGATGCAGTTGCCGAGGACGTTGACCGACGTCCGGCCCATGTCGAGGAGCTGATCGATTCCGAGCAGAATCGCCGCTCCCTCCAGCGGAAGCCCGAAGGTGTGAAGCGTGCCGGTCAGGATGACGAGCGCGGCGCGCGGCACGCCGGCGACCCCCTTGCTCGTGAGCATGAGCGTCAGCAGCATCAGCAGCTGCTGTCCGAGCGAGAGCTGGACGCCGGCGATCTGCGCGACGAAGAGGCTCGCAGCCGACAGGTACAGCGTGCTGCCGTCGAGGTTCATGCTGTAGCCGGTCGGCAGGACAAAGCTGACGATCCGCCGCGGCACGCCGAACCGTTCCATGACCTCGAGCGACTTCGGGAGCGCCGCCTCGCTGCTCGCGGTGGTGAACGCGATGAGGAAGGGCTCGCGGACCGTCCGCAGGAAGGTCCAGAAGGGCACGCGGATGATGAGCGCGGCGCTGCCGAGCACCACCAGCACGAACAGGAACAACGCGCCGTACATGACCAGCACGAGCTTGCCCAGCGTGAACAGGATCGCCACGCCGCGGCCGCCGACGGTGGCCGCGATGGCCGCCATCACACCGACGGGGGCAAACCGCATCACGTAGCCGGTCACCTTGAACATCGTGTGCGCCACCGCGTCGAGCACGCGCACGAGCGGCTCGCCGTGGTCGCCGATCGCCGCCAGGCCGATCCCGAAGAGCGTCGCGAAGACGACAATCTGGAGCACGTCGCCGCGCGCCATCGCGTCGACGACCGATGTCGGGAACACGTGCAGCAGGATGTCCCAGCCGCTCTGCTGGCGTGCGGCCATCTCGGCGAGCTCGTGCGTGTCGGCGCCGATCGGGATCGCGAAGCCCGCGCCCGGCTGGAACACGTTCATCATCACGAGGCCGATGAAGAGCGCCACCGTGGTCGCCAGCTCGAACCAGACGATCGCCTTGAGGCCGATGCGTCCCATCGAGCGCAGATCCCCGGTGCCGGCGATCCCCACGACAAGCGTCGAGAAGATCAGCGGCGCGATGATCATCTTGATCATGCGCAGGAAAAGATCCGCGAGCGGCCGCATGTCGGCGCCCAGCTCGGGCCGCATCATGCCGAGCGCGATCCCGAGGACGAGGCCGATGAAGATCTGGGTCGTGAGCGATGGCAGATACCATCGCCGGCCGCGCCTGACCTCCGCGGCGGCGATCGGGGCCGTCATCGCGTGGCCTCGTCGAGCGCGTCGGCGACGTACGCCTGCTGGTCCGGCGTGAGCTCGCCAAAGATCGGCAGCGCGAGCGTCTCGCGCGCCGCAGCTTCGGCGTGTGGGAAGGCGCCCGGCCGGTAGCCGAGGCTCTCGAAACACTCCTGCAGATGGAACGGCACCGGGTAATAGATCGCGGTCCCGATCCCGCGCGACTCGAGGGCTCCCTTGACGCGATCGCGATCGGCAACGCGGACGACGAACTGGTTGTAGATGTGCGTGCGATCGGGCACGCTGACCGGCGGCTGCACCCGTTCGGCCATGCCGCGCTCGTCGAAGAGCTGGCGGTACCGCTCGGCGTTCCGCTGACGCGCGGCGGTCCAGGCCGCCAGGTGGGGCCGCTTCACGCGGAGGACCGCCGCCTGCAGCGCATCGAGGCGGAAGTTGCCGCCGATCAGCCGGTGATAGTACTGCTGCTCGGCGCCGTGATTGCGCAGCAGCCGCACGTCGCGTGCGAGCCCGTCATCGTTGGTCGTGACGAGTCCGCCGTCGCCGAAGGCGCCGAGGTTCTTGCTCGGGAAGAACGAGAAGCAGCCGAGCGCCGCCATGCTGCCCGCCGATCGCCCCTTGTAGGCCGCGCCGATCGCCTGTGCCGCGTCCTCGACGATCGGCACCCCCGCGGCCGCCGCGATCTCGATGAGCGGATCCATGTCCGCGGGCTGGCCGAACAGGTGCACGGGCATGATCGCGCGCGTCCGCGGCGTGACGGCAGCCGCCACGGCCGTTGCATCGAGGTTGAACGTCGCCGGATCGATGTCCACCAGCACGGCGCGCGCGCCCGTGCGGGCGATGGATCCTGCCGTCGCGAAGAACGAATAGGTGGACGTCACCACCTCGTCGCCGGCGCCGATACCGAGCGCCATCAAGGCCACGAGGAGCGCGTCGGTACCCGAGGACACCCCGATCGCATGGCGCACGCCGAGGTCGGCACAGAGCTCCGCTTCGAGCGCCTCGACTTCCGGCCCGAGCATGAATCGCTGCGCGTCGCACACGCGCGTGATGGCAGCCAGGATCTCGTCGCGGATCGGATCGAACTGGGCGTGCAGGTCGAGCAGGGGGACGTGCATCCGATCAGGGGTGGAAACGGTTATCCCGAAGCTCACCTGGGTCCGTGAACTCCCAGGGCTCCATTCCCGACTCCCGAGGCGTGATCGCCGCGCCATGCGCTTCTCTGGGTGCTGCGAGTCGGGAGTCGGGAATGGTCGGCCACACGTGATCGCCGCGGCTAACGCTGGCTGAACACGCGAGGGGCGCCCCAGACGGCCTCATCGTTGCTCGCATCGCTGTCGCCGGGCGGGCCCGGATCGGTGTTCAGGATGACCTTCACCGTGCGCCCTTCGTAGGCGGAGAGATCGAGGCGTGCGGTGAACCACTGGCGGTCGCCTCGATGCGGGTTCACATACTGCCGCAGCAGCTCCTCGTACGTGCGCCCCTCGGAAACGCCGATCCGGAACTGCGCGCCGTCGCCCGGCTTCTCCCACGATTCGGGCCGCATGCCGAACGACGCTTCGAGCCACGCGTCGCGAGGGACCGTGATCGTGTAGATCAGGCGCGAGGACGGCCTCGCCAGAATGCTCCGGCGCTGCTGCCCGTCCATGCTGACGTCCAGCACTTCGAAGGTCTCGGCCGTGGGCCGTTTCTCGGCTTGCTGGAACTGCGCCACCAGATCGATCTCATTCGAGATCGTCGGCCGCCGCATGCGCCACACTGCCAGGGCGGCCACGATGAGGAGCGCAACCGCCACGACCACAATCACTGCTCGGTTCTTCATCGGTATTTGCACGTGGCCGGGACGAGCCCGGCCCTCATGTCGTCACGTCCTCGCTCGGGACGCCCGGCGTGGGCCCGCCCGATCCTCACCTTACAACTTCACGATGTGCGGACCGCTGTATCCCTTGAGCGCGTTGCGCGTATCGACGATCAGCGGCGAGGCGGCGGCAATCTTCGCGTAATCGAACGCCTTGTGGTGGGTCGTCAGCACGGCGCACTCGAAGCCGCGGCTGAACGCCTCGTCGAAGGGAACGCCCGTCATCGCCAGCCCGTGCTCGGCGAAGGACGCGACGAACGGATCCGTGTAGCTGACGATGGCGCCGCGGCGTTCGAGCAGCTTCACGATGTCGAGCGCCGGCGACTCGCGAATGTCGTCCACGTCCGGCTTGTAGGCCATGCCGAAAAGATGGACGCGCGACCCGCGAAGCGGCTTGCCGACCTCGTTCAGCGCCTCGCCGATGCGCTCCACCACGAAGCGCGGCATGTAGCCGTTGACGTGGCCGGCCAGCTCGATGAATCGGCTCTCGAAGCCGTTCTGCCGCGCCTTCCAGCTCAGATAGTACGGATCGATCGGGATGCAGTGTCCACCCAGGCCGGGCCCTGGATAGAAAGGCATGAAGCCGAAGGGCTTCGTGGCGGCAGCATCGATGACTTCCCAGACGTCCACCTGCAGATCGCGGCACATCAGCGCGAGCTCGTTCACCATGCCGATGTTCACCGCACGGAACGTGTTCTCGAGCAGCTTCACCATCTCGGCGACGCGCGCGGAGGAGACCGGCACTACCGTGTCGACGATCTGCTGGTAGAGCGTCGCCGCCACGCGCGTGGAGGCCGCATCGATCCCGCCGACCACCTTCGGGATGTTGCCCGTGTGCCAGCGCGCGTTGCCGGGATCGACGCGTTCGGGCGAGAAGGCCAGGAAAAAATCGCGACCAGCCTTGAGGCCCCCGGCTTCGAGCATCGGCTGCAGGACTTCTTCCGTCGTGCCCGGATACGTCGTCGATTCGAGAATCACCAGCTGTCCGGGCCGCAGATGGCTGGCGGCCTGCTCAGTTGCCGCGACCACGTACGACAAGTCCGGATCCTTCGTCTTCCGGAGCGGCGTGGGGACGCAGATGTTGATCGTGTCCACCTCGCTCAGCGCCTCGAAGTCCGCGGTGGCGCGGAGCCGCCCCTGCTCGACGAGACGGGCGATGTCCGCCGATTGCACGTCGGGGATGTACGACTCCCCGCGGTTGACCGCGGACACCTTGTCAGCGCTGACATCGATCGCGGTCACGGAAAACCCGGCCGTCCCGAGCTCGGTGACCAACGGGAGGCCGACGTAACCCATGCCGATGACGGCGGTCCGCGCGGTCCGGTTTTCCAGGCGTTCGATCAGGGCTTGGGCCTCGCCGGTCACTTGCGTCTGCAGCATGGGATGGTGCCTTTCGGCCGGCCGAGGAGCCCGGCGGCAGCTTGAGACTATATCAGACGGTCCGGCGCCGGCCGGCCGCCAGATCCGGCCCCACGCGACGGAAATCTGCGCGTGCGATACCCTGAGCGCTCGTGTCGGGCAGGCGTGCGCAGAGGTGTGCACCGCATGACGGAGCGAAACTGACGGTGGCGGAGGCCCCTATCATCCTGGCGGACGGCATGGCTGAGCGCCCCTCGCCATCCGCTGTGCGCGGTCGCCTCGCCGTCAGGATTGGCGCCCTGCTCTGGCTGGCGCCGCTCACGCCGCCACTCCTCTCGTTTTTCCGTTCGAGCGCGTCGGCGCCGGCCGAATTGCTGGTTGGCATTGCAGCGGCGCTCGCCGCGATCATGCCCGCGGCTGGAATCGCGCTGTCGGCGGCATGCATCCCAATCGGCCTGACGCTTGCGGCCGCGCTGAACGTCCATTTCGCGTTGAGCGAGCCGCTGGCGCTTGCCGTCGCGGCCGGTGGTGCCACCCGCTATCTAATCGCGCCGCGCCCGATCCCGGTCGGCGCCGGCGCCGTCCTCGCCTGGACCGCGCTGCTCGCGCTGGTGGCCGCGGCGTCAGCGACCGTCGCGTGCGCGGCGCAGGTGGCCTTCTACCCATCGGGCGCCGCTCTCGCCCGCGAAATCTGGCGAGCACTGGCTGTCTCGTACTTCGGCGGCCCGGAGCCGTTCGACGCGCTCCGCCCGGCCGTGGTCGCGGTTGAAGCGCTCGCCCTCCTGACGCTCGCCATCCTTGCACTCGACACGACCAGCACGCGCGTCAGAGCCTCGCAGTTGCTCCTGGTCGGCGGGGCGGCGGTCGCGACGCAGAACATCGTGCGCCTCTGCCAGGTGGCGCTGCGCGCAGACACCGATTTCTGGAGTGCGATTGCCAGAGACCTGGTGGTCGCGCGGGTGTCGGCCGCGTTTGCCGACGTCAACTCCGCCGGCTCCTACCTGGTGATGATGCTCCTCACGGCCCTCGTCTGGTGGTGGCGCCGGCGGACGTTTTGGCTTACAGCGGCGATCCCGCTCCTCGCGCTGTCGCTATGGATCTCGGGATCGCGCAGTGCGCTTGCCGCCGGTGCGTTGGCGCTCGCCATCGTCTCATCGCCTCGACGGGGGCGATGGTGGACGGCAGCGATTCTGGTCGTCGTTGCCATCGCGGCGCTCTTCGCGGTGCAGCAGCTGCGCACCGTCGCCGATCCATCGTCGGCCGTGCTGATCCGGGTGGAGCTGCTCAAGACGGGGGCCCGCATGCTCGCGACAGCGCCCCTCTTCGGCATCGGAATCGGACGGTTCTATGAGACGTCCGAGCAGTTCGTGTCGCCGGCGCTCGCGCGCTTCTATCTTCGCGAGAACGCGCACAACCAGTACATGCAGGTCGCCGCGGAGCTCGGCCTCGCCGGGCTCGTCGCCTTTCTCGCCATTCTCGTGCTGGTGTTCCGACGCGCATATCGCGATCGGCCGCGTCCGGACGCGGCACGCGACGCGGTCGTCGCCGGCCTGCTCGCGTTCGTGCTGAGCGCGGTCGGCGGCCATCCGCTGCTCGTGCCCGAGGTTGCGCTCGCGTTCTGGATCGTCGTCGGGGTCGCATGGGCATCGAGCTCCGCGCCGCTCGAGCCCGCGGGGGCACGCGCCGGATTGCCGGCAGCAGGACGATGGGCGTTTGCAGCGGCGGTCGTGCTGCTCGCCCTGTCGATCCCGTGGAGGGTCGGCCGCGCGACGACCCACCTCCGGCTCGAGCATGTGGGCGTCGGGCTGTCGCAATGGCAACGCGACGAGCGGGGGCGCCGGTACCGCATCATGCACGGGCGCGCGGCGATGTACGTCCCGGCCGACGGAGAACCCGCGCGCTTCCTTGCACGCGTAGGCGACGGCGGTCCTCCCGACCTGCACCTGTCGTTATGGCTCGATCGCCGGCTGGTCAACGAGGTCACGTTGTCGCGCGAATGGCGGGAGGTCGTCTTGATCGTTCCGCGTTCGGGTGATGCGGCCTACCGGCGGCTCGAACTCCACGCGACTCTCCCGGGCGGCACCCCCACTGATGCCACCGCCGAAATCGGTATCGTACGAGCCGGCCGCTGACAAGGTGTAGACGACGGCTGAAATTCGAAGATAATACGGGGCATTTGTCTACGGGTTGAAGAGGCTGCTTCTGAAGATTTTCCTTGTCATCGCGTTGAGCACGAGCCTGGCCGGTGCGAGCCTTCTCGCTCAGCCCCCGGCCCGGTCGTCGAGCAGTTCGATCACGCCGCCTGCCGCCTCGATCGCGCGTGGATGGTCGCTCCTGTCCGAGGGGCGGGCCGCCGAAGCGCTCGCGGCGGCCGAAAAGGCCGTGGAGGCGGCGCCCCACAACGCGGCCGCGATCTCCCTGGCGGTTGAAGCCTCGATCGCCAGCGGCGGAGCGCGCGCGGGGCTCGACCGTTACGAACGAGCGCTCGGCGAACGCCAGCTCGAGGAGCCGTGGCTCCTCCGGCGTGTCGCAGAAGCGGTGCTCCGCGAATCGTCGGCGTCGGCAGGCGAGGTCGCGCTCGCGTCCGCCAAGGCCCTGGCCGCCGAAGGAGACCCAGCCGCCCTCGCCGCGCTCGAGGCTGCCGAACCGGCGGGGCGCGGTGCGCGGCTGCGGGCGCTCGCGAGCATCGGCAACGATCGCGCCGTGCAGGAGCTCGTGAAGTCGCTCGATCAACCAGGCGCGCAGACGGTCGCCATCCTCGACGCGCTCGGTCAGAGCGGATCTGCCCAGGCGCGTGCCGCGGTGTCCACGCAGTTGACGAGCCCGGCGCCGGAGGTGCGAGGCGCGGCGGTCGACGCGCTCGGCCGACTCGGTGACGCGCAGGCCGCAGATCGATTGATCCCCCTTCTGAAAGATCAGAGCTCGTATGTCCGCACCAAGGCTGCGGCAGCGCTGTATCGGCTGGGCGATTCGAGCGGTCTCGGGATGCTTCAGGAGCTTGCGGCGTCGGATGCCCCTGCGGGCCGGCTGATCGCTGCCGAGGCGATGGCCGGCCGGCCCGATGCCGGCTGGCTGGATCTGGTGCGCGGCCTGACGAGCGCGCCCGAGCCGCACATTCGAGTGGCGGCTGCCGGGCTGCTCGCCGAGCGCGACCCGGAACTCGCGGATCGGGTGCTGGAGCAGGCGATGGGCGACCCCAACCCGTCGATCCGCGAGATGGCATCGCGTGCGCGCGCTGCCTCCGGCACAAGCCTGGCCGATCTCCGCCGCCTGCTCAGGAGCGACGATGCACGGACGCGGGTCGCTGCGGCGGCACGCGTGCTCGGCCTGACCGGGTGAGGAAGCCTACAGGTTCTACCCAGTACGGCCGATAGCAAATAGGACAATTCTGCGAGGATGCGATGGCGAAGACAGCGTGTAAGCCGAGCGGTCCCGTCCTGAGACGGCGCCGCTTCGGAAGTCTGTTCACGCGAGCGCTCGGCGTCGCGGCGCTGGTCGCGGCGGCAGCACCGCCGGCGGCCGCGCAGGTCTCTCCGGTCGGCGCCTTCGCCGACTTGATGTCCTTCTTTGTACGCGGAGTGGACATCGCGCCAGACTCCAACGGCGGCTACCTCGTCGTGGGCGCGCAGAATACGGTGCTCGGCGTCTGCGTGAACGCCCAGGGCACCCCATCAGGTGCGGTCTTCACGATCAAGCCAGCGTCCGCCACCTTCGGGGCGTTCGCGCGTGCCCGGTACGGCGCCGGGTTGAACAACGGCCAGGGCGGGTTCATGGTGGTGTGGCCGGAGGAGCAGGCCGATCACAGCCTCCTGCTGAAGTCGCGTGTGGTGTCGTGCGCGGGACCCACCGGCCCCGAGCAGGTGATTGGCGCCGGCAATCCGCCGTGGCTCGAGTCGGGGGCGGCCATCGCGTACTCGGCGACGAGCCAGCGCTTCCTGGTCACGTGGAAGGGAGCGCCTCCTGACACCCGGCTGAAGGCCCGCATCCTGGATCTCAGCGGCGCCGGAATCGGCGATCCGCTGTACCTCACCACCGGCTTCGGCCGCGATCCAGGGGCGACGTGGAACCCGAACACGGACGAGTTCGGCGTGTCGTTCAGCGGTGAGACCGCGACGGGCGCCTTTTCGGGATTCGTCAAAATCCCCGCCGGCAACCCCGCCGCCATTACCCGGAACACCTTCAACGCGATTCCGGGCGGGCTCACCACGATCACCGACGTCGACTACAACACGCAGACCAGGCGCTACGTGATGACCTGGTTCGAGTTCCCCGGAACGCTGGCGCGCGTGGCGGAGATCGACGAAGCGGGCAACGTCGTGTCCATGGGGGTCGCCTCGTCAATCCTCGGCTCCTACGACGCGCTGTCGATGGCCTTCAACGGCATGAGCGGCACGTTTCTGCTCGCCGGCATCGATCGGAGCAACGACAACCTGCTGTTGAAGCACCTGAACGGCAACGGCATTCCGATCGTGGGAGAAACGGCCGTCATCGGCACGGCGGCGGCACGTTATCCTCGGGTCGCGGCCAGCGTCACCGCGAAGCGCTGGAACACGGCCTGGTCGCGGAACTTCCTGACAGCATCCGATCAGATCATCGAAACGGGGACGAGCAACGGCGGTGGCGGCGGCGGTGGAACTCCGCCTCCGCCGCCCCCAAGCGTGTCGGCCCCGATGATGAGCCTCGACACGCCGACCGACGGGAACGCGTTCAGGGTCCCGATCTCGCTGTACGGGTGGGCGGTGGACAAGGGAGCGCCGAGCGGCACCGGCGTGGACGCCGTGCACGTCTGGGCGTACCCGAACCCGGGCTCCGGGCAGGCGGCCATCTTCGTCGGCGCCGCCACCTACGGACAGGCGCGCGGGGACGTGGCCGCGGCGCTCGGCGATGGCCGTTTCACCAACTCCGGCTTCTCGATGCCGCTGTCGAACCTCGCGGCCGGCGTCTACCGGTTTGTCGTGTCGGCGCGCAGCACGGTTACCGGCACGTTCAACCAGGCCCGCACGGCGACGGTCGTGATCCGCGGCCCGCTCGTCGCACTCGACAACCCGACGCAGAACGCGCAGGTCATGGCGCCTTTCGTGATCAGCGGCTGGGCGGCCGATTCCGGCGCCGCGTCGGGGACGGGCGTCGACGCGGTTCACGTCTGGGTCTACCCGAACCCCGGATCCGGTGCGGCGCCGCTCTTCCTCGGTGCGGCGACCTACGGCCAGGCGCGGCCCGATGCCGCGGGGGCGGTCGGCGACTCGAGATTCACCAACTCGGGCTACTCGATGAGCGGCCTGAACCTCAAGCCAGGACCGTACCTGCTCGTCGCGTTCGCCCACATGGCGGAAACGGGCCAGTGGGTGCCTGCGACGGCGAACATCACGGTTGCCCCGGGACCGCTGATGTACGTGGACGCGCCGTTTTCAGGTCAGTCGATGACAGTCTGGAGCGTCATCAGCGGATGGGCGGCCGACATGAGCTCCCCGATAGGAACAGGGATCGATGCCGTGCACGTCTGGGCGTACCCCGCAAACGGCGCCGCGCCAATTTTCGTTGGCCAGGCCAACTACGGCAGCGACCGCCCCGACGTCGCGGGATATATCGGCGCGCGCTTCCGGTCCTCGGGCTTCTGGCTGCCGACGCCGAGACTGCCGCCCGGCGGGTACTACTTCGTCGCGTTCGCGCGGAACGCAACCACGCAGCAGTTCACCAACGCGGTCGCTGTCAACGTGCAGGTGTTCTGAGTCGAGAAGCAGCGGGACGCGGCTGCGGTCGCGTCCCGTTCCCGCGCTGGCAGGCGCTTCCCAGCCCGCGTCGTCGAACAGCCCGGCCCGATCTGATTCCGTCAAACCGGCCAAGGGTCTGCCCTCGATATCCGACAGAGCGTGCGGCCAGCTCGGGTGCCTTTTGCCGCGCTTCGCGCGGTAGCCCGTCACGCGGGCTCACAACGACCACGAAATTCGCCTTCGGGCCGCACAACGGCCGATTACGATCCGCCTCGCGCGCCAGCGTGCGCGCACCCCTCGATGCTGAGATGCCGCCCCGCGTATCGGTCCTGATCGTCAACTTCCGCACCTACGACGAAACCGACAGGTGTCTCGAGTCGCTTCGCTCCGCATCGTTTGCGACCGAATGCATCGTGGTCGATCACGGAAGCGACGAGCCTGCGCTCGCGCGGCTGCGGCGTGTGCATCCGGACGTGCGGTTCGTTGCGACGGCCGGAAACCCGGGATTCGGCGCAGGGATTAATCGGGCCGCGGCGCTCACGCGGGGAGACCTGCTCCTCGTGCTCAATCCCGATACGATCGTTGACTGCGATGTCGTCCCGCGGCTGAGCGCGTGGATGGACTCGCATGCACGGACAGCCATCGTGGCGCCGCTCATCGCAACGGCCGATGGAGCGATCGAGGCCTCCGCGCGCGCCTTTCCAGGTTGGTCCACGGTCCTCGGCGGCCGCAGCACGTGGCTGTCACGCGCCTGGCCATCGAATCCGCTGAGCCGCCGCAACCTTCTGACGGGCTCGGAGGTGCGTGAGCCGATTGACGTCGATTGGGTGTCGGGCGCGTGCATGCTGATCCGGCGCGATGCCTTCGACGCCGTGGGCGGTTTCGACGAGGGTTTCTTCTTGTACTGGGAGGACGCCGATCTCTGCCGCCGCCTCGGGATCGCCGGCTGGAGGGTGACATACTATCCGGGCTGCCGCGTCACACATCGAGGAGGACGGTCATCGCGTCACCGCGCCATCGGTTCGGCCATCGCATTCCATCGCAGCGTGTTCCGGTACTACCTGAAGCACGGCGGGCGATGGCGGTTCGTTTTCGCGCCCGTGGTGTTCGCGGCGCTCCAGATGCGGCTCGGCGTCGAACTGGCGGGATCGGCGGCTTCGTCATTGCGCCGGCGGTGACGCCTGCCCCGCTTCGATGAACGGGAGCGCTCGTTTACGACCACTTCGTATCGGCATCGATGGCAGGGCATTCACGTCCATTGCAGCCGGCGTCCGCCGCTACACGTCAGAGCTTGCGCGAGCGCTGGTCTGCGAGGCGCACGTCGAGGTCGTCGCGATCGGTCTCGACGATCCGCTCGCGGCGCCTGCAGGCGTGCGCAACCGACCGACACGCTTCACGCTGCCCTCGAACCTTGGATGGTCGCTCGTCGGCCTGCCGCTCTCGGCCTGGGGCACGACGCTGGACGTCTTTCACGCGCCGGCCTACACCGCGCCGCTCGTGGGCCTGCGTCCGCTCGTCGTCACGGTGCACGACGTCAGCTACGCCCGCGCACCGCAGGACTACCCGTACAGGCAGGACGCGGCACGGCAGTGGTTCTATCGCCGAAGTGCGATGCGGGCGGACGCCATCATCACGGATTCGTCTTTCTCGCAATCGGAGATCGTCGCGGCGTTCGGCGTTCCGGCCGAGCGCGTGACGGTGGTGCCGCTCGGCGTCGGAGAGGAGTTCCGGCCGGCCGGCGGCAATGACGTACCGGACGCGTTGCCGCCGGGCGTGCGCTCGCCGTACGTGGTGCACGTCGGCGACGTACACGAGCGACGCCGTCCCGCGCTGCTGCTGGACGCGGTGCTCCATGCGCGCCGCCGGTACCCGCAGCTCGGTGCGCTCCAGATCGTGTTCGCCGGACGCGATCACGGTTTCGGCGACATGCTCCGCCGGCGGGCGATCGATCAAGGAGCGGCCGATGCCGTGCTCTTGACCGGGACGGCGTCGGCGGAGTCGCTCCTCGCCCTGCTGCAGCACGCCTCGGCCTTCGTGTATGCATCGCGTTACGAAGGGTTCGGCCTGCCGTTGCTCGAGGCAATGGCCTGTGGCACGCCGGTCGTTGCAATTCGCGCGGCATCGGTCGAGGAGGTTGTCGGCGATGCCGGCCTGCTGCTCGAGCGGGAGGCCGACGCGGGTTCGATCGCCGAAGCAGTTGGCGCGGTCCTGACGGCCCCCGAACGGGCCGCCGAATTGCGGTGCGCCGGACTGGCACGCGCCGCCCATTTCACGTGGGGGCGGACCGCGCGGGCGACGCTCTCGGTCTACGAGCGCGTAGTCGTGCGATGAGCATTCGCCCACGCACGTCGGTCATCGTGCTCAACTACAACGGCCGCCCGTGGCTGGCGCAATGCCTCGAGGCGCTGGTTGTGCAGCGCGGGAACGCCGAGTTGATCGTGGTCGACAACGCCTCGAGCGACGGCTCGATCGAGGCCGCACGCGCGTGGCCCGCGGTGCGCGTCGTGCAGTTGCCGGAGAACGTCGGCTATGCGGCCGGCAACAACGTCGGCGCGAGAGTCGCGAGCGCAACCGATTACCTGGTTTTCCTGAACAACGACACCGAGGTGCGGCCGGGATGGCTCGCGGCGCTCGTTCACGCGCTTGATCGACACCCGCAGGTCGCTTTAGCCACCTCGCACATCGTCCGCCTCGAGGATCCGTCCATCGTCGACAGCGCAGGCGACGGTTACCTGCACGCGGGGGGCGCCTACAAGCGCTGGCACGGCGAGGCGAGGCCGGCCGGGCCCGGCGTCGAGGAAGTGTTTGGCGCGTGCGGCGCCGGCTTCGCGATTCGCAGACGGGTATTCGAATCGCTCGGCGGGTTCGACGAAGACTTCTTCATGGTGTACGAAGACGTCGACCTCTCCTATCGCGCGCGGCTGGCGGGATGGACGTGCGTGTACGTCCCGACGGCGGTCGTCAGACACGCCGGCAGCGCCAGTCTCGGCGTGGCAAGTGCCGCAGCAGTGTTTCACGGCCAGCGCAATCTCGAATGGGTGTGGCTGAAGAACACGCCCGCACCGGATCTCTGGCGGAGCGCGATCGCACACCTGGCCTACTCGCTGGCCGGATGCGCCTACTACGCCGCCCGTGGACGCGGGTGCGCCTGCGTTCGCGGCAAGCTGGCCGCCGTATCGAGCCTGCCATCGACATGGCGCAAGCGTCGCCACATCCAGTCAACGCGCACGATCTCCACAACGGCCTTACGAAGCGTGATGACGCCGCAATGGTGGCGCGTGAAGCGCGGCGAGAAGGCGACCGTGCCGGTGCGGAGCGGCCGCGCGTGATGGCACCGGAAGAGCCCGGCTGCCCCACGCGCGAGCCGATGAAGCGCGCCTGCTAGACTTCCGGGAGGCACGAATCACCGACATGTCGCTTCTGGGGTACCAACCTGACATCTACCAGCGATACGCCGTGCTGGTGCGCGTGGCGCGAGCGCTCGGGACGGCGCTCGTTCCCGACGGGCCAGTCGCCCTCCTCGATGTCGGTTGCGGCCCCGGCACCTACCACACGCCGCTGATCGCGCTCGGCGCGCGCGTCACCGGCTGCGACGCGTCCAACGGCATGGTCACCGAAGCGCTTGCCAACAGCCGTACGAACCGTTACCACGCCGGCCTCGTGCAGGCTTCCGCCGAAGCCCTGCCGTTCGTCGATGCATCCTTCGACCGCGTGATGGCCAACCACATGCTGTACCACGTCCCCGACATCCCGCTCGCGCTGCACGAGATGCGGCGCGTCGCGCGTCCCGGCGCCCGCGTTGTGTTATCGACCAACGACGCCGGCAAGGGGCGCCTGTTCGAGCTGCACGAG
>Ga0210115_1000089_pt1 | contig 21260 bp, 24 predicted proteins | sample MayberryNW_TuleB_2_FD_185526 | JGI IMG/M metagenome (GOLD analysis project Ga0210115, IMG submission 185526) | Wetland microbial communities from San Francisco Bay, California, USA, that impact long-term carbon sequestration - MayberryNW_TuleB_D2... | ecosystem: Environmental > Aquatic > Marine... | reverse complement strand
GTCGAGGTGACCCTCGCCAACGAGGACGTCGACGAGGGGGTCACGGTCCACTGGCATGGGGTCGACGTCCCGAACGCCGAGGACGGCGTCGCGGGCGTCACGCAGGACGCCGTGCTCCCCGGCGAGCGGCACGTGTACCGCTTCCGGGCCGAGCAGGTGGGGACGTTCTGGTACCACACCCACCAGATCTCCTCGAAGGAAGTCAGGCGCGGGCTCTTCGGCGCGTTCGTCATCGAGCCGCGAGACGCGCCCCCGGAGGGCCTCGACCGGACCGTCGTCGCGCACACGTTCGACGGGGTCCCGACCCTGAACGGGAACGACTCCGCGGAGCGAGAGCGCGTCCCGGCGGGCACCCCGGTTCGGCTTCGCCTCGTCAACACGGACAGCGCCGAGCAGCGTCTGACGGTGACCGGCACGCCGTTCCGGGTCCTCGCGATCGACGGCACCGACCTGCACGAGCCCGGCGCGCTCGAGAACGTGGGGCTCCTCGTCCCGGCCGGCGGGCGCTTCGACGTGGGCTTCACGATGCCGCGAGGCGGCGTGCGCGTCGGGATCGAGGGGACGGACGCGGCCATCGGGCTCGGCCCGGGCCGCGGTCCTTCACCGACGGAGGTCACGCCGACCGAGGACTTCGACCCGCTCTCCTACGGAACACCGGCACCCACGCCGTTCGACGCGGCGAGCGACTTCGACCGCCGCTTCCAGCTCACGATCACCCGCAAGCCGGGGTTCTTCGACGGGCTCCCCGGCCTCCAGTGGGCGATCAACGGCCACGTCTACCCGGACGTGCCCACCTTCGTCGTCGACGAGGGCGACCTCGTGCAGGTCACGATCACGAACGACTCGAAGGGCATCCACCCGATGCACCTGCACGGCCATCACGTGCTCGTGCTCAGCCGGGACGGCGTTCCGGCGTCGGGCAGCCCCTGGTGGTCAGACACGCTGGACGTCCGTCCGGGCGAGCGCTACGTCGTCGCCTTCCGCGCGGACAACCCCGGGCTGTGGATGGACCACTGCCACAACCTCAAGCACGCCGCGGAAGGCCTGACGATGCACGTTGCCTACCTCGGGGTGAGCACGCCGTTCCAGGTGGGCGCCGCCCACCACAACACGCCGGAGTGACCCGCTCGCGCTAGGTCGCCGCGGCAGGCGCGACCACGGTCTTGCGCCGCTGCCACTCGTCCCATGAAATCCAGGCAGACAGCGCCAGGATCAGCATCGCGTTGATCGGGTGCAGGAAGCCGACCGGGAACGGAAGCTCGAAGCCGATCCACGCCAGCCAGAGCTGGACGAAGAGGAGCAGGAACAGCAGCCCGTGCCGGCCGAGGCGCCACTTTCCGATACCGGCGACGATGCCGATGACCATGAAGATCAGGCCGAGGAGGATGACGAGGTACCCCCACCCCGCGTGGAGGCCGAAGCCGTCCATGAAGACCTCGTCGTCGATGGTCGAGCCCTCGTCGTCGAGCTTGTTCGCGGCGTAGAACGCGCCGTAGCCCGCGAGCCCGATCTGCACGACGATCGCCGCGGTGAGAAGCATCGACCAGCCCCAGTAGACGGTCCGCACGGTTCCTCCCGGAGTCGCTGACCGCGCGACACTACGCCCCTCGACGGACGAACTCAACCCCTGGGGGAGAGACGTGGCCCGCGCGCTCAGCGCGAGCAACCACTCACGGCTCGCGCTTGCGCGATCAGTGAGAGCAACCCGAGCCGCAGCCGCCCATGTGGGTTCCCTCGGGCAGCTCCTCCTCGTCCTCCACCTGGAAGGAGTGGCCGCAGCCACACGAGGAGACGGCGTTCGGGTTGTCGATCTTGAAGCCCGACTCCTGGATCGTGTTCAGGAAGTCGATGGTCGTGCCCGTCAGGTACGGCGCGCTGAAGGGATCGACGACGACCGGCACGCCCTCGAGGGTCAGCTCGAGATCACCCTCGGCGGCGCCGGAGTCGAAGCCGAGCCCGTACTGGAACCCGGAGCACCCGCCGCCCTGGATCGCCACGCGCAGGACGAGGCTCTCGCCGTCCGGCTCCTCCGCCAGCAGCTCGCGTACCTTGGCGGCCGCGCCGGGGGTGAGCGTGATCAGCGTGTCGGTGGGGTGCTCGACCGTGGCCATGCGCTCATGGTAGCGGACGGGGTCGCTGCTGCCAGTCGGAGTTTGTGACACTCGTATCGCGCATTCCGCGCGGGGTTCCTCATCCCTTCGTGCGCCCCGGGAGGAGAGTGGTAGGTTTCGCGCGGAAACGGAGACGACCGAGTTCACGGGGGGGAACGACCGTGCTCACGAACTGGCTGCCCTTCCTGTTCTACGCGTTCTTCGCGGCGGCGATCCCGGCGACGATGCTGCTCCTCTCGTTCCGCCTCCCGCAGCGGCCGGTCTCCCGCACGAGTCAGCGGCTGCTGCCGTTCGAGTCGGGCGTCTCCGAGGGCGCGCCCAGCCGCGAGCGCCGCTTCACGGTGAGCTTCTACCTCACCGCGATCCTGTTCATCCTCTTCGACATCGAGATCGTCTTCCTGTACCCGCTCGCCGTCCAGCTCGAGCTCCTCGGCTGGTTCGGCGTCGCCGAGCTGCTCGTGTTCGTCGCGATCCTCGCGGTCGCGTACGTGTACGTCTGGCGGAAAGGCGCCCTCAACTGGCACTGAAGCGAGAACTGCCGCTCGTCAGCGACCGCCCGCTCGCGCAGGCGGGCCTGCAGTCCGAGCGCGTCCTCTGGCCCGACCGCGGTCCCGGCGTCTTCGAGCGCGAGGTCGCCGAGATCGAGGATGCGCTGCTGCTCACCACGATCGACAAGGCCGTCGCGTGGGCGCGCTCCGGCTCCGTGTGGCCCGACACCTTCGGCCTCGCCTGCTGCGCCATCGAGATGATGTCGATCGTCTCCTCTCGCTACGACATCGCACGGTTCGGGATGGAGCGCTTCTCGTCCTCGCCGCGCCAGGCGGACCTGCTGATCGTCTCCGGCCGCGTCACCCACAAGATGGCGCCCGCGATCCGGCAGGTGTACGACCAGATGCTCGAGCCGAAGTGGGTCATCGCCATGGGCGCGTGCGCGAGCTCCGGCGGGATGTTCAACAACTACACGATCCTCCAGGGCGTCGACAAGATCCTTGCCGTCGACATCCACGTGCCCGGCTGCCCGCCGCGGCCGGAGGCGTTGATCGAGGGCATCGTCCGTCTGCACGAGAAGATTCGCGCAGGCATCCCGCCCGCGTACGAGATCCGGGGCGTTGCCGAATGAGCAACGCTCGCCTTAGGCTCGCGTTCGAGGCGGTCCCGGGAGTCGTCGAGACGCGCGAGGCGTACGCGGAGACGACGCTCGTCGTCGACCCGGCGCGGCTCGTCGAGGCGTGCACGCACCTGCGCGACGAGGAGGGGTTCAACCTCCTGAGCGACATCGCGGCGACGGACTACCTCGGCTGGGGAGAGCCGGGGGTGGCCGGCTACATCGGGACGGCGGCGGGCCGCGACCTCCACGAGCCCGGCTCGCAGGGCCTCGCCCAGGTGCCCACGCCGAAGCCGAAGCGGTTCTCGGTCTCCTACCACCTGCTCCGCGTCGGCGACGACCCCGCCCGCGTCCGCGTGCAGGTCTGGCTCGACGAGGGTGAGGCCGTCGCGACGCTCGTGCCCGTCTGGCCCGCGGCCGACTGGTTCGAGCGCGAGGCCTGGGACATGTTCGGCGTGCGCTTCGAGGGTCACCCGAACCTCGTGCGCATCCTCATGCCCGACGACTGGGAGGGCCACCCGCTCCGCAAGGACTACCCGCTCGGCGGCGAGCCGGTGCGCTTCTCGGGCGAGGACTAGATGACGGTCGTCCCGTCCACGCGGATCTACGAGGGCACACGGATCCCGCCACGCGTGCCCACGATCCTCGACGTGGATCCGCACAAGCACGACCTCGGGGACATCCTCCGGGTCAACTTCGGGCCGAACCACCCGTCCACGCACGGCGTCCTCCGGCTGATCGTCGACCTCGACGGCGAGGCGATCGCCGGAATCGAGGCGGTCATCGGCTACCTGCACACGGGCTTCGAGAAGACGATGGAGGAGAAGTCGTGGTGGAAGTCGGTGACGTACCCGGCGCGGATCGACTACCTCGGCTTCCACGCGAACGAGCTCGAGTACGTCCTCGCGATCGAGAAGCTGCTCGGCATCGACGTGCCTCGCCGCGCGACCTGGGCGCGCATGGCCCTGGCCGAGCTCAACCGCATCCACTCGCACCTCGTCTGGCTCGGCACGGCCGCCCTCGAGCTGGGCGCGATCTCGATGTTCTGGTACGCGTTCGACGACCGCGACGCCGTCCTCGACCTCTTCGAGCTGGCCGGCGGGACACGCTTTCACACGCGCTATGTCCAGGCGGGCGGACTCGCCGAGGACCTTCCGCCCGGGTTCACCGACGAGGTGAGGAAGTTCTGCGCGGCGATGCCGAAGTCGGTCGACGAGTACGAGGCCATCCTCGACAAGCAGAAGATCTGGCTCGAGCGAACGAAGGGGATCGGCCTGCTCTCCGCCGAGGACGCCCTCGCCCTCGGGCAGTCTGGCCCGGTGCTGCGCGCCTCCGGGGTCGACTGGGACCTGCGCAAGAACATGCCCTACCTCGCCTACGACGAGGTCGACTTCGACGTGCCCGTGTACGCGAACGGCGACGTGTACGACCGCTACAAGGTCCACATGGACGAGATGCGCGAGTCCGTGCGCATCGTCCTGCAGTGCTGCGACCAGCTCGACGAGATGGACGGCGAGCCGTGGATCGCGGACGACCGCAAGGTCGTGCTGCCACCGCGGCACGAGCTCCACACCTCGATGGAGTCGCTGATCTATCACTTCAAGATCGTCACCGAGGGCTACCGCGTTCCCGAGGGCGAGGTCTACGTCGTCATCGAGTCGCCGCGCGGCGAGGCCGGCTGCTACCTCGTCTCCGACGGCGGCGCCCGGCCGTGGCGCGTGAAGTTCCGGGCTCCCAGCTTCGCGGCGCTGCAGGCGACCGCGACGGTCGTCCAGGGCGCGCTGATCGCTGACATGGTCGCGGTCGCCGCCTCCCTCGACTTCATCATGGGAGACACGGACAGGTGAGGCCCGAGGCCGTCGCGGAGATCCAGCGGATCCGGAAGCGCTATCCGCGCAGCCGCTCGGCGGTCATGGACGCGCTGCGGATCGCGCAGACGGAGCACGGCGGCTGGCTCCCGCCCGAGGCGTTCCGCGAGGTCGCCGACGCGCTCGACGTGACACCCGCTTACTGCCACTCGATCGCGTCCTTCTACGACATGTACCACCTCGAGCCGGTCGGGGAGCACCTGGTCGAGGTCTGCACGAACCTGTCCTGCGCGCTCGCCGGCGCGCAGGCGGTCCTCGACGCGTTCGCGAGCGAGCTCGGCGTCCGTCCCGGAGAGACGACCGAGGACGGCGGCTTCACGCTGCGTGCAGTCGAGTGCGCGGGAGGCTGCGGCCGGGCGCCGGTCGTCGTCGTCGACCACGTCTACCACGAGCCGGTGCGCCCCGAGGACGTGGCCGGGCTCGTCGAGGGTCTCCGTGGCGAGTAACCAGACGCTGCTCACCGCGGGCACCGAGGACCGTGACCTCACGCGCCTCGAGGAGTACCGCGCCGTGGGCGGGTACGAGGCCCTCGCGAAGGCGCGGGCGCTCGAGCCCCAGGCGGTCATGGACGAGATCACCGCGGCGACCCTGCGGGGTCGCGGCGGGGCCGGGTTCCCGATGGGCCGCAAGGCCTCCCTCCTCGCGAAGGACACGGGCCGGCCGGTCTACCTGGTCGTGAACGCGGACGAGTCGGAGCCCGGGGCCTTCAAGGACCGGGACGTGATGCGCTTCACACCGCACCGGCTGATCGAGGGCTGCCTGATCACCGCGCACGGGATCGGCTCCACGAGCGTGTTCATCTATATCCGGGGCGAATACCTGCACGAGTTCGAGGTCACGCGCGCCGCCCTCGAGGAGACGCGGAAGGCCGGTCTCCTCGCAGGAGTGACGATCGTGCTCCATCGCGGCGCGGGCGCGTACATCTGCGGGGAGGAGACCGCGCTGCTCGAGTCGCTCGAGGGGTCGCGGGGACAGCCCCGACCACGACCGCCCTTCCCGCCGGTCACCGGGCTCTACGACGCGCCCACGCAGATCAACAACGTCAGCACGATCGCGCTCGTGCCGAAGGTGCTCGAGCTCGGGGCTGCGGAGTTCGCGAAGATCGGCGTGCCCTCGGCGCCGGGGACGGCGGTCTTCTCCCTCTCTGGCAACGTCGCGCAGCCGGGGAACTATGAGCGGCCGCTCGGCACGACGCTCCGCGAGCTGATCTACGACATCGGCGGAGGCGTCGCGAACGGCCGCGAGCTGAAGGCCGTCATCCCGGGCGGCTCGTCCGTGCCCGTGCTGACCCCGGACGAGATCGACACACCGATGGACTACGACTCGATCCAGGCGGCGGGCTCGTTCTTCGGCTCGGCGGCGATCATCGTCGTCGACGACCGCTGCTGCATGGTGCAGCTCGCGCTGCGGGCGGCGCAGTTCTACATGCACGAGTCGTGCGGGAAGTGCACGCCCTGCCGGGTCGGGACCCGCTGGCTCGTCCAGCTCCTGACGAGGATCGAGGCGGGGGAGGCGGCGCCAACCGACCTCGAGCTGCTCGAGAACGTCTGCGACCGCATGCTCGGCCGCTCGCTCTGCGCGCTCGGCGACTTCGCCGTGTACCCGGTGTCCAGCTACCTCCGCAAGTACCGCGCCGAGTTCGAGGCGCACGTGACCGGGGCCGGCTGTCCCTTCGTCGGCGAGAGCTCGATCGAGGGGATCATCGCCCCGATCGCCCAGCACGCGCATCCGGTCCCGGAGGTCGTCGGTGGCTGACCTCGTCTCGCTGACGGTCGACGACCGCCCGGTGCAGGTCTTGCCGGGGACGGGCCTCGTCGAGGCGGCGCAGGCCGCGGGCGTCGAGATCCCGGTCTTCTGCTACGAGCCGCGTCTCGGGCCTCCCGTCGGGGCGTGCCGCATGTGCCTGGTCGAGATCGAGGGGATCCCGAAGCTGCAGGCCGGCTGCACGCTGACGGTGCAGGAGGGCATGGTCATCCGCACCGCGGCGACGTCGGAGAAGGCCGCGGACGGCCAGGAGTCGACGCTCGAGTTCATCCTCGTCAACCACCCGCTCGACTGCCCCGTCTGCGACAAGGGCGGCGAGTGCCCGCTCCAGGACCTGACGTTCCGGTACGGGCCCGGGAAGACGCGGATGACCTTCCCCAAGCTGACGTTCGACAAGCCGATCCCCGTCTCGCCGCTGATCGCGCTCGACCGCGAGCGCTGCATCCTCTGCTACCGCTGCACGCGCTTCTCCGAGGAGGTCTCCGAGGACGGGCTCCTGGTCGCGGTGAACCGCGGCGCGCGGTCGCTCATCGCGACCTTCGAGGACGAGCCCTACCGCTCGCCGTTCTCCGGCAACGTCGTCGAGCTCTGCCCGGTCGGCGCGCTGACCTCGACCCTGTACCGCTTCGAAGGCCGGCCCTGGGACATCCAGAACGTCCCGACCGTCTGCACCGGCTGCCCGGTCGGCTGCAACGTGTCGGCGACGATCCGCGAGGGGAAGGTGAAGCGGATCCTCTCGCGCAACCACTCGGAGATCGACCGCGGTTGGCTGTGTGACAAGGGACGCTTCACGTACCCGCACCTGCGCGCGCGCGACCGCGTCACCACGCCGCTCCGCCGCGGCCGGGAGGGCCTCCGCGAGGTCACCTGGGAGGAGGCCCTGGACACGGCGGAGGAACTGCTCCGCGAGGCGGGGACCGCCGTCGTCACCGCACTTTCGGGGTCGGAGACGACCGAGATCGCGTACGCGCTCGGGCGCGTGCTCCGCGGCGGCCTGGGCGCGCACTCGGCCGTGCTCCCGGAGGCCACCTCCGACGCGCTCGACGCGTTCCGCCTGCCCCTCTCCGCGATCGCCGAGGCCGAGCTCGTCGTGATCGTCGGCGACGACCCGGTCGTCGAGCGCGCCCCGATCGTCGACCTCTGGGTCAAGGAGGCGGCGCGGCGCGGCGCCGAGGTCGTGACCTGCTCGCCGGGCGGCGACGTCCAGACGTCCCCCGGCGGCGGGGCCGCCCTCTGCGGCGAGCTCGCCGAGCGCGGCAGCAAGCTCGGGAAGCGCCTGCGCGCGGCCGAGCGGGCGGTGCTCGTCTGGTCGGGCCCTGGCGGCGGCGGTGGGGCCCGGATCGCGGAGCTCGCGCACGAGCTCGGCTTTGCGGAGAAGCCCGGCTGCGGCGCGTTCCACCTCCCCTCGACGCCGAACGGGCACGCGGTTGCCGCGGCGTGGTCGGCTGCAGCCGACGCCGAGGAGGCAGGGCCGGCTCCGATCAAGCTGCTCGTCGTCTCCGGCGACGAGGCCGCCGCCGACCCGGGCGTCCGGGCGCTCGCCGAGGACGCCGAGCACGTCGTCGTGATCACGATGTTCCAGGAGCTCGCGGGCGGCTGGGCGGACCTGATCCTGCCCGCTACCGCCTCGCTCGAGCGCGACGGCACGACGATGAACCTCGAGGGCAGGCTGCAGCGCCTGCGGCGCACGGTGCCGCCGCCCTGCCCGGACGAGCTCACGTGGCTGTCCGAGCTCGGCGCGCGGATCGGCGTGGCGCTCGCTCCGGATGCCGCGGGCGTCTACGCCGAGCTCGCCGAGCGCCTGTTCCGCGACCTCCCGCTCGAGGATCTGGGCCTGCAGGCGCCGCTGCCGGCGCGGAAGGCCTACGAGGCGCCCGCGCCGGCGACCACGGAGGTGTCCGCCGCCGCGACGGCCACGCCCGAGCACTTCGTGGGCGAGCTCAAGCTCCAGCGCTACGCGGCGCTGTTCTCCGGACCGGCGGTCGAGCGCGTCCCCGAGCTCCGCTTCCAGCGTCCCGAGCGCGAGGTCGAGCTCTCTGCCGCGGACGCCGAGCGGCGCGGGATCGCGTCGGGGGACACCGTGCTCGTCCGCTCGAACGGCACCTCGGTCGAGCTGCGCGCGAGGGTGAGCCGGAAGCTCATCGAGGGCGTCGCGCGCGTCGCCGGCGAGCACGCCGGCGACCTGCACGCGACGGTCGAGGTGGTGAAGGCGCCGTGACCCCCGAGTGGTGGGTGAGCCTGCTGCAGGCGTTCGTGATCATCAACCTCGTGATGGGCGCGTTCGCGTACCTGACGCTCGCCGAGCGCAAGGTGATGGGTCGCATGCAGCTCCGCTACGGGCCGAACCGCGTCGGCCCGTTCGGCCTCCTGCAGCCGATCGCGGACCTCGTGAAGCTGCTGCACAAGGAGAGCTTCTTCCCGGCCGCCGCGATCGACTGGCTCTACCTGCTGGGGCCGTTCCTGGCGGCGTTCACCGCGCTGACGACCTTCTCCGTGATCCCGTTCGGGCCCGGCTGGGACGTCGGCGGCGTCTACATCCCGGGCCAGGTCGCGGACGTCGACATCGCGCTCATCCTCGTGTTCGCGATCGGCTCGCTCGGCGTGTACGGGTTCATCGTCGGCGGCTGGGCGTCCGACTCGAAGTACGCGCTCCTCGGATCGATGCGCACGTGCGCCCAGCTCGTCTCGTACGAGGTCGCGCTCGCCCTCTCTGTCCTCGGCGTCGTGATCATGGCCGGGTCGCTCTCGCTGACGGAGATCGTCGCGGCCCAGGGCGACGCGCTCTGGTACGCGGTCCCGCAGTTCGTCGGGCTCGTCGTCTTCCTCCTCGCCGGCACTGCCGAGACCGCCAGGGCCCCGTTCGACCTGCCCGAGGCGGAGCAGGAGCTCGTCGCCGGCTACCACACCGAGTACGGAGGGATGCGCTTCGGGCTGTACACGATGTCCGAGTACATCAACCTGATCACGCTCTCCGGCCTCTGCGTGACGCTCTTCCTCGGCGGCTGGCACGGGCCCGGCTGGGACGGCCCGAGCTGGCTGGCGCCCATCTGGTTCCTCGCGAAGCTGGTCGTGCTCCTCTACGTCTTCATCTGGATGCGGACGACGCTGCCGCGCCTCCGCTACGACCAGCTGATGCGCTTCGGCTGGAAGGTCCTGCTCCCGGTCGCGACCGTGAACGCGGTCGTGACGGCGATCCTGGTGGTGGCGCTCTAGATGCCGCAGCCACTCGACAGCCTCAAGGGCTTCGCGGTCACGTTCCGGCAGATCTTCCGGAAGCCGATCACGCAGCAGTACCCGGAGTACAAGCGCCCGGTATACCCGCGCTTCCGCGGCCGGCACCGGCTCCACCGGCACGAGAACGGCCTCGAGAAATGCGTCGGCTGCTCGCTCTGCGCCGCCGCCTGCCCGGCCGACTGCATCCGCGTCGTAGCGGAGGAGAACACGGCCGACAACCGCGTCTCGCCGGGCGAGCGGTACGCGCGCATCTACGAGATCAACATGAGCCGCTGCATCTTCTGCGGCTACTGCGAGCTCGCCTGCCCGTTCGACGCGATCACGCTCGGCAACGAGTTCGAGATCTCCGAGTACTCGCGGGACGACCTCATCTACACGAAGGACATGCTCCTCGCCGAGCCGATCAAGCGCGTCCCCGTCGCCGACCGGGACCGCTTCGACACCCCGGAGCCGGCCTACAAGGAACGCAGCTAGATGCAGGCATTCGAGACCACCGCCGACACCGCGGCCGCGAAGCGAAGGCCTTCAGGGGTTTGGAGCGAGCAGGATCCGCGCGAGCGGCTCCTGCTCTGCGGAACGTAATGGGCGGGTTCCTCGTCTGGGTCGTGTGGTTCCTCGCGGCCGGAGGCTGCCTTGCGACCGGCGTGGCTGTCGTCAGCCTCACGAACCCGTTCTACTCGGCCCTCGCGCTGATCGGGAACCTCGCCTCGCTCGCCGTCCTCTACCTCCTGCTCTCGGCGGAGTTCCTGGCCGCTGCGCAGGTGCTCGTGTACGCCGGCGCGGTCATGGTCATGTTCCTCTTCGTCGTCGCCTACCTCGGCGGACGCGCAGACGCGCCCTGGGCCGGCGGGCCGCCGCTGCTGCGGACGGCCGCGATCGTCGCGGCCGTCGCGCTCCTCGTCGAGGTCGTCGTCGTCCTCGGTCTCGCCTGGGGCGACTCGCTCCGGGGCCCGGCCGAGGTCTCCGACTCGTTCGGGAGCCCGGCGGCGATCGGGGAGATCTTCCTCACCGACCACCTGCTCGCGTTCGAGATCACCTCGATCGTCCTGCTCGTCGCCGCCGTCGGCGGCGTCGTGCTCGGCTCCGAGAAGGAGCGGGGTCGTCCATGACCGGCCCCGGCGTCGGGTGGTACCTGATCGTGGCGGCGCTGCTCTTCGGCGTCGGCGCACTCGGCGTCATGCTCCGACGCAGCCCGCTGATCGTGCTCCTCTCGCTCGAGATCATGCTGAACGCGGGCAGCCTGACGCTGATCGCGTTCGCGCGCCAGCAGGGCACGCTCGACGGCCAGGTGTTCGCGCTGGCGGTGATGGCCGTCGCGGCGGCGGAGGTCGCGATCGGCCTCGGGCTCATCGTCGCGATGGCTCGCCGCGACATGCCCCTCGACGTCGACCAGGCGAGCGCGCTGCGCGGATGAGCGAGAGCGATCTCACCAACACGCGGTCAGCGATCGACCTCGCCGTTCACCGGGTAATCGTGAACAAGAGCAACGCGGTCGTCGTGTCGCTCGTCCATGACGACGGGACCTTCGTCGATCTCCCGTTCGACCCTCACTCGCAGGGCTACCACGCCATCGTTGGAGCACTCACCGAGGCAGCCACCCGGCGGCTCAGTTCCATCGGTGAGCGCGGTGTCGTAAGCGTCGGGACGACACCGGCGCCGGACAAGGATGACCGGTAATGCCGCCGCTGGAAGACCGATGACCCAGAACGCGCCGGTTCTTCCGTCCCCGATCGAGGTCGATCTCGACGACTTCTCCATGCTGAAGGACAATCGATTCCGTCTCTGGCTCTCCCTCGAGGGATCGGCACGGATCGCGCTTGACTTCGAGGTCGGTTCGGACGAGCACCGCGCGATCCTGGACACGCTGACGTCCATCTCGATGGAGCGGTTTGGCCGACTGCTTCATGACGGGGTCGAGGTCGACGGGCTGGTTGCCAAGGAACCCGACTCCGATCACTGGACGAAGAAGCACTGATGGCAGTCGGAGCCTGGGTCTGCCTGCTCTCGCCGCTCGCCGGCGCGCTCGCGATCGCGATCGCGGGCGGGCGGATCTCCCGCCGCACCGCGGGCCTGATCTCGACACTGACGACGTTCGTCGCCTTCGGCGGCGCGGTCGTCGCCTTCTTCGCGACATGGGCGGCGAGCCCGGACGACCGAGAGGTGGTCTCGACGGCGTACACGTGGCTCGCGGCCGGGGACTTCGACGTCGGCCTGCAGATCCTCGTCGACCCGCTTTCGACGGTGATGATGCTGATCGTCTCCGGGGTCGGCGGGCTGATCGTCTGGTACTCGCTCGGCTACATGGCCGGCGACGACGAGGAGCGCCGGTACTTCGCGTACATGTCGATCTTCGTCTTCGCGATGCTGCTGCTCGTCGAGGCCGGGAACTTCCTCCTCCTCCTCGTCGGCTGGGGCCTCGTCGGGCTGGCGTCCTACCTGCTGATCGGCTTCTGGCACCAGCGGCCGGAGGCGGTCGCCGCCGCGAAGAAAGCGTTCGTCATGAACGCGATCGGCGACGCGACCTTCGCGCTCGCGCTCGTCCTCCTCATCTGGGAGACCGGGACGCTCGAGTACTTCGGGGCGTTCGAGCAGGTGGACGGCCTGTCCTCGACGATGGTGAACCTCGTCGCGCTCGGGCTCCTCGGCGGGGCGGTCGCGAAGTCGGCGCAGATCCCGCTGCACACCTGGCTGCCCGACGCGATGGAGGGCCCGACTCCGGTCTCCGCGCTGATCCACGCGGCGACGATGGTCACGGCGGGTGTCTACCTCCTCGTCCGCGCGAGCCCCGTCTTCGAGGCTGCGCCCGACGTCCAGCACCTGGCGGCGATCCTCGGCGCGATCACGCTGCTCGTGGCTGGGGTGATCGCGCTCGTGCAGTGGGACATCAAGCGTGTCATCGCCTACTCGACGATGTCGCAGATCGGCTACATGTTCCTCGCGGCGGGGATCGGCGCGTACGGCTACGCGATCTTCCACCTGATGACGCACGCCTTCTTCAAGGCGCTGCTCTTCATGAGCGCGGGCCTGGTCATCCATCACCTCGGCGGCGAGCAGGACATCCGGCGCATGGGCGGCCTGCGGGCCGTCATGCCGCGGACGCACCTCGCCTTTCTCGTCGGCGCGCTCTCGCTCGCGGGCATCCCGATCTTCGCCGGCTTCTGGTCGAAGGACGGGATCATCGCGTCCGCGTTCGCGAGCGACGACGCCCTCGGCGCGTTCCTCTACGCGTCCGGGCTCGTCGGGGCCTTGCTCACGGGCCTCTACACCTTCCGGCTCTACTTCGCCGTCTTCCGCGGCGAGCCGAGCGACCTCGTCCGCGAGCACACACATGAGGGCCACGGCGAGGGGCCCCGGTCGATGCTCGTGCCGGTCGGGGTGCTGACCGTGCTCTCCACGATCGGCGGCCTCGTCGTCATCCCCGGCGTCTGGGAGCCCTTCCTCCACTGGATCGACGAGACCGCGCCACCGCTCGTCGAGGCGACGGTGACCGAGGACTACGGCACGAGCGCGATCGCCGTGTCGCTCGCCCTCGTCGGCTTCCTGATCGCGCGGCGCGCGTTCCGGTCCGGCCGCCAGGTCGTGCCGAGCCCGTCGATCTGGCGCGTGCTCGAGCACAAGCTCTACTTCGACGAGCTCTACGACGCGCTCTTCTACCGGCCTGCCGTCGCGCTCGCGAGCGCCCTCCGGACGAACGTCGAGGAGCCGATCGTCGAGCGCTCGATGGAGGAGATCGGCTCCGGGACGATCCAGGTCGGTGGCGAGGTCGCCCGAGTCCAGTCGGGGCTCCTCCGCTCGTACGCGCTCGCGATCGCGTTCGCGGTCGTCGTCCTCGTCGTCGTCTTCGTGGCGGTGCGGTAGGCGTGCTCACGACGCTGTTGATCCTCGTTCCGGTCGCCGGCGCGCTCCTCGTCGCCCTGCTCCCGCTGCCGCGGACGGCAACCGCCGGCCTCGCGTTCCTCGTGGCGCTGATGGAGGTCGGGATCTGGATCGTCGCCGCGTCACAGTTCGACTTCGACGACGGCAGCCTGCAGCTCGGGACGTCGCACGAGTGGGTCGAGAGCCTCGGGATCTCGTACACGGTCGGCTTCTACGGCTTCTCGCTCTGGCTCGCCGGGGCGACGACGATCGTGTTCGCAGCCGCGATCGGGTACGCGCTCTGGGTCGGCCGCGATCGCGCGCGCGCATACCACGCGCTGATGCTCTTCCTGACCGGCGCGGTGATCGCGACGTTCGCCGCCCAGGATCTCCTGCTCTTCTACGTCTCGTTCGAGGCGATGCTGATCCCGCTCTACGTGCTCGTCGGCGTGTGGGGCGGGACGAGGCGGCTGGCGGCGACGCTGACGCTCGTCGTGTACACGATGGCGGGCTCGCTGCTGATGCTCGCGTCCGTCGTCGCCTTCGGTGTCACGCAGGGGACGTTCAGCCTCGTCGACTCGGGGACGAGCGACAACGTCTGGATTTTCCTCGGCTTCGCGGTCGCGTTCGCGATCAAGGCGCCGCTCTTCCCCTTCCACGGCTGGCTGCCGCTCGCGTACCGCGAGGCGCCGGTCGAGGTCGCCGCCGTGCTCTCTGCGATCATCTCCAAGACCGCGATCTACGGGTTCCTGCGTATCGGGCTGCCCAAGTTCCCCGAGCCGGTCGACGATCTCACCGTCCTCGTCCTCGTGCTCGCCGGCGCCGGGCTCGTCTACGGCTCGGTACTCGCGTTCCGCGCGCCCGACCTGCGCGGCATCGTGGCGTACTCGTCGATGGCGCAGATGGGACTCATCGTCCTCGGCGTGTTCGCGCTGAACGACCTCGGGATCGACGGAGCGGTCCTGCAGTCGGTCGCGCACGCCCTCGTCTCGGCGACGATGTTCCTGCTCGTCGGGATGGTCGAGCGGCGCTGCGGGACGGGCGAGCTCGACGCGCTCGGCGGCCTGGCGCGCGGACGGCCCGCGCTCGCGACGGTGCTGATGGCGACCGGGATCATCGCGCTCGCGGTGCCCGGCTCCGCGACCTTCGCGGGTGAGTTCCTGATCATGGCGGGCGTCTACGGCGAGGGCTGGGGCTACGCTGCCATCGTCGCGCTCGGGATCGTGCTTGCGGCGATGTACACGCTGCGGCTCATCTCGGCCGTCCTCCACGTGCGGCCGGGCCGCGCCGTGCGCGACGAAGCGCTCGACCTCCGGCCCGGTGAGCTCGCGCTCGTCCTCCCCCTCGTCGCCTGCCTGCTAGTGCTGTCCGCCTGGCCGGCACTCGTCAGCGAGAGCGCATTCCCCGGCGACCGGCCCGCCCAGGTGATCGCCGAGGGCTTCCGGTGATCGAGACCCCGCACGTCGACTGGTTCGCGCTCTCGCCGACGCTCGCGCTCCTGGGCGCGGCGGGCGTGTCCCTGATGATCGCCGTGCTGCTCCCCGCCTGGATGCGTCGCGGAGCTGCCGCGACCGTCGCGTTCGCCGGCTTCGTCACGGCAGCGGTGCTCGCCGGCTTCGTCTTCGACGGGAGCGCGGCCCCCGAGTCGCTGATCAGCGAGTCGATGACCCGGGACCGGCTCGCTGCCCTGACGCAGGTGATCCTCGCGGTCACCGGCGCGGTCGTCGTCCTCGTCGCCTGGGCCGAGCGGCGCAGGGTCGGCCACGGCGAGTACTACGCGCTGCTCGCGACGGCCGGGGCGGGGATGGTCTTCTTCGTCGGGGCCGGGAACCTGCTGACGCTATTCCTCGGGCTCGAGTGGTTCTCGCTCTGCCTGTACGTGCTCGTCGCCTTCGACACCGACCGCGCGTCCTCGCTCGAGGCCGGCCTCAAGTACCTGATCGTCGGCGGCTTCGGCTCGGCGGTGCTGCTGTTCGGCTCGGCGCTCGTGTACGGAGCCACCGGCGAGCTCGGCTTCTCCGGGATCGCGGACGCGGCGCTCGCCGACGACACGTTCCTCCTCGCGGGGCTCGCGATGATCATCGCCGGGCTCGCATTCAAGGTCTCGGCGGCGCCGTTCCACATGTGGACGCCGGACGTCTACGAGGGATCTCCGACCTCGATCACCGCCTTCATGTCCGCGGCGACGAAGACCGCTGCCATGGTCGTGACGCTGCGGCTCCTCGTCACCGCCTTCCCGGACCAGAGCGATGTCTGGACGATCGCGATCGCGGTGCTCGCGTGCATCTCGCTCGCCTGGGGCAACCTCGCCGCGCTCGCGCAGCGCGACGTGAAGCGGCTGCTCGCGTACTCGTCGATCTCGCATGCGGGCTTCCTCCTGATCGCGGTCTCGGCCGCGAGCGAGCGGGGCACCGAGGCGCTCCTCTACTACCTCGTCCCCTACTCGGCGATGTCCGTGGGCGCGTTCGCCGTCGTCGCGGCGCGCGAGCGCGAGCTCGGGCAGGCCGTCACGCTCGAGTCGCTCGCCGGCTTCGGCTGGGAGCGGCCGCTGCACGGCGTCGCGCTCTGGGTCTTCATGCTCGGCTTCGCGGGGTTCCCCCTGACGGGCGGGATGTTCGGGAAGCTGTTCGTCTTCTCGGCCGCCTACGACGCGGGCGACTGGTGGCTCGTGCTGGTCGGCGTCGCCGCGACGGCGGTCTCGCTGGCGTACTACCTGAACGTCGTGCGCTGGCTGTACATGCGCTCCGGCGCCGAGCTGCGGCTCGCTCCCGCGGGCGGCTCGCCGCCTCGCGACCCCGCGCTCGCGACGGCGGTCGGCGCCTGCGTCGCGGTCACCGTGGGCTCCTTCTTCGTCGTGCAGCCGATCCTCGACCTCGCCGCCGACGCGGCCGCCTCCTTGCCGTTTTAGTCTGACGCGGCTCGGCCGCGGGTACCCCTCGGGGATGGCGGAAGTGCGCGTCGGCTGCTCGGGCTGGAACTACGACCACTGGCGCGAGCTCTTCTACCCGCGCGGCCTGCCGACGAGCCGGTGGCTCGAGCGCTACGCGGAGGTCTTCGACACCGTCGAGGTGAACGCGACCTTCTACCGTCTCCCCACGCGCAAGGCGGTCGCACGCTGGGCCGCGGAGACCCCGGACGGCTTCCTCTTCGCGGTCAAGGCGAGCCGGTACCTCACGCACGTCAAGCGCCTGCGCCTGCTCGCCGGCAACCTGGAGCGTCTGCTCGAGCCGCTCGAGCCGTTGCAGGAGTCCCGCAAGCTCGGCCCGCTGCTGTGGCAGCTCCCGGAGACGTTCCATCGGGACGACGACCGGCTCGCCGAGGCGCTCGCCGCGCTGCCCCGCGGCCGCCACTGCTTCGAGTTCCGCCACGCGAGCTGGTTCGTGCCCGAGGTCGAGCGGCTGCTGCACGAGCACGGTGCCGCACTCGTCATCGCGGACCACCGGGCGCGGCCGTTCCAGACGAGAGCGTGGACGACCGACTGGACGTATCTCCGCTTCCACTACGGCCGCGCCCGCGACGGCGCCTACGGAGACCACGCGCTCCACACCTGGGCTGGCCGCATCGACCGCTGGCGCGAGGACGGAGACGTGTACGCGTACTTCAACGACGACTGGGGCGGGCACGCGCTGCGCGAGGCGCGCCGTCTCCGGACGCTCGTAGGCGCTGCCTGAGACATTCCTGCTCCACTAGATTTCGCGCCATGCCGACGGAGCTCACCTGGCTCGGGCACTCTGCCTTCCGCGTCGAGAGCCCCGGTGGCAAGCGCATCTACGTCGACCCGTTCCTGACGGGCAACCCGAAGACCCCCGACGAGGAGCGCGAGCCCGAGCGGTGCGACCTGGTCCTGCTGACGCACGGCCACGGCGACCATCTCGGGGACACGGTGTCCATCCACCAACGCTTCGGCTGTCCCGTCGTCGCCCAGGTCGAGCTGCGCGGGTGGCTCACCGCCAACGGGGTCGGCGACGACGGCAGCGCGCATTCGATCAACAAGGGCGGGACGATCGAGGTCGAGGGCGTCAAGGTCACGCTGACCCACGCGAATCACTCGTCGAGCACCCCGGACGGGACGTACACGGGCGAGTCGTGCGGCTTCGTGCTCGAGCTCGAGGACGGCTTCACCCTCTACTTCGCCGGCGACACGAACGTCTTCGGCGACCTCTCGCTGATCGGCCGCATCTACCAGCCGGACGTGGCCGTCATCCCGATCGGCGACCATTTCACGATGGGCCCCCGCGAGGCAGCGGTCGCGCTCGAGCTCCTCGGCGTCGCGCGCTGCGTCCCCTGCCACTGGGGCACGTTCGGCCTCCTCACCGGGACGCCGGACGCGCTGCGCGAGCTCGCGCCTCCCGGCGTCGAGGTGCTCTCCCCCGAGCCCGGCGAGCCGCTCGCGTTCTGATGCGCGAGCGCTGGTTCGGCGCCACCGGGCGCAAGGTCCCGCAGATCGCACTCGAGGGCACGATCGACCTCGAGGGAGCGCTCGTTCTGGACGACGTCTCCGACCTGGCCGCGATCCACGCCGCCCACGAACAGGGCGTCCCGGTCGTCGTGCGCGCGTCCACGGTCGAGGAGATCCACGCCGCCCTGTCGCTCGGAGCGGTCGCCTGCGCGCTCGTCACCGACCCCTCGTTCCTCGAGCTCGACCTGCCCCAGCTGACCTACGGCTAGACGGTGTCTGACACCATCCCACGGAACCGTGCGGGTTCGAACAGCCTCGGTGTCAGACACCGGGCCGTCGTCTCCACGTACTCGATCTGCGCGTGCGACCTCGCTGGGCGCCAGTGGGGCGTCGCGGTGCAGTCGAAGTTCCTCGGCGTCGGCAGCGTCGTGCCCTGGGCCGAGCCGCTCGTCGGCGCGGTCGCGACCCAGTCGTGGGCGAACCCCCGCTATGGCCCGGATGGGCTCGCGCTGCTGCGGAAGGGAGCGAGCGCCGACGACGCGGTCGCGCGGCTGACCGGCGCGGACGAGGACCGAGCGCAGCGTCAGCTCGGGATCGTCGACGGGACCGGGCGCGGCGCCACGTATACGGGCGCGGAGTGCAACGAGTGGGCCGGGGGCAGGATCGGCGACGGCTACGCGGCGCAGGGCAACATTCTCGTCTCCGCGGAGACGGTCGACGCGCTGGCCGAGACCTTCGAGGCGAGCTCGGGCAAGCAGCTCCCCGAGCGGCTGCTCGACTGCCTCGACGCCGCGCAGGCGGCCGGTGGTGACCGGCGCGGCCAGCAGTCCGCGGCGCTGCTCGTCGTCGGCCCGGAGCAGGGCTACGCGGGTCTCTCCGACGTCTTCGTCGACCTCCGCGTCGACGACCACGAGCGCCCGCTCGAGGAGCTCCGGCGGCTGTTCGAGCTCCACCAGGAGCTCTTCGGGAGGACGCCGAGGTCGCAGTGGATCGAGGTGGACGAGGGGCTGCGCACGGAGATCGACGAGCGCCTCGGCGCGCTGGGCTTCGACCGCCTCGAGGACTGGGCGGGCGAGGCGAATCTCGAGGAGCGCGTCGACGGGGCCGACCAGATCGACCCGTTCGTGCTCGAGAGGCTGCGCCAGGCGTGAAGATCACCGACCTCGAGATCGACGGCTACGAGCGGGTAGCCCGTGCCGAGGACGAGGCAAGCGGCCTCACGGCGTACATCAGCGTCCACTCGACGCGGCTCGGCCCCTCGCTCGGCGGCATGCGGCTCTGGCCGTACGCGACCGACGAGGCGGCCGTCGAGGACGTGCTCAGGCTCTCAAGGGCGATGACGTACAAGTCGGCGGTCGCGCGAACCGGCCTCGGCGGCGGCAAGTCGGTCGTCGTGGCCGATCCGGGCGACAAGTCGGAGGCGCTGTTCGAGGCGATGGGTCGCTTCGTCGCCGACTTCGACGGCAGCTACATCACCGCGGAGGACGTGAACGTGGGGATCCCGGACCTGCGCGCGGTCCGCCGCTCGACGGAGCACGTGACGGGCCTCACCGTCGAGGAGGGCGGGGGCGGCAACCCGCGCGAGGCAACCGCACTCGGGGTCTTCCTCGGTGTCGGCGCTGCGCTCCTCGAGGCGACGGGCAGCAGCGAGCTCGAGGGCAGGACGGTCGCCGTCCAGGGCCTCGGCAGCGTCGGGCGGCTGCTCGCGGGTCACGCAGCCGAGGCAGGCGCGCGGCTCGTCGTCGCGGATTTGAATGCCGAGCGGGTCGAGCGGGTCGTCGACGAGCTCGGCGCGCAGGCGGTCGCTCCGGATCAGATCTTCGACGCCGAGTGCGAGGTCTTCTCCCCGTGCGCGCTCGGCGGTGTCCTCAACGACGAGACGATCCCGCGGCTCCGCTGCACCGTCGTCGCGGGCGCAGCGAACAACCAGCTTCTCGACGAGACCCGCCACGCGGAGCAGCTGCGCGCACGCGGCATCCTGCACGCGCCCGACTACGTGATCAACGCGGGCGGGATCATCAACGTCGGCTGCGAGCTGCGCCCCGGCGGCTACGACGTCGAGTACGCGCTGGAGCGTGTCCACGGGATCCCGGCCACGCTGGCCGACGTCTTCGCCCGGGCCCGCGCGGAGGGCATCACGACGTTCGCCGCCGCCCAGGAGCTCGGAGACGCGGCTCTCGCGGCGGGGCCGTCAGGCTCCGGGTAGCCGACGATCGCCCGCGAGGGCACGCAGCGCGGGCACCGGGTCGTGCTCCGGTCGCGCGACGACGAGCAGCGCGCCCGGGTCCGGGCCGGCGAGCGCGCCGACGAGGAGCTCCAGCCCGACCGCGAGCGCGAACGCCTTGTGCGCCTGCTCGCCGCCGAAGGGCACGAGCTCCTCCGGACGGGCGCGACCCTCGAGGACCGCGCCGTGGGTCACGGCTCCCATCGAGACGTCGGCGACGACCGGAGCACCCTCGCTCGACGGGATCGCGATCGCGAGCGGGTTGGTGCCCGTCAGGGGCGGGCCGCCCTCCGGGTGCGCGAGCCGGCGCGGAGAGGTCGCGGTCAGAGCCGCCACCAGTCCGGCGTCCGCGAGGCGGCGTGCCCAGCTGCCGAGAACACCGGTCGGGAAGCAGCGCTCGGCGACGACCACGCGTGCGTGCCGCGGCGGCGAGGCCAGCATCGAGCGCGTGATCTCGTCCAGGACGAGGTAGCCGAGCGCGCCGTTCCCCTGCCAGCGCTCGAACCCCTCGTCGGCGCCGACCCTCGTCGGCCTCGCGCCCGGGTCGAACTCGACCGTCTCGAGCCAGGCGACACGCGCCAGCCCGTGCCCCGTCTTCCCACGCCGCTCGGCCTCCTCGAAATGCGCGAGGAGGACGTCGACCGCGTGCTCGTCCAGCCCGAGCGCCGCGAGCCGCGGGCGGGCCTCCTCGCTCGTCACG